>Ga0182024_10005616_pt1 | contig 28036 bp, 23 predicted proteins | sample P32metaG_FD_120480 | JGI IMG/M metagenome (GOLD analysis project Ga0182024, IMG submission 120480) | Permafrost microbial communities from Stordalen Mire, Sweden - P3-2 metaG (Illumina Assembly) | ecosystem: Environmental > Terrestrial > Soil > Wetlands > Permafrost | place: Sweden: Stordalen...
CTACTACCCCTTCCCGCACGACATCCTCGGCCGCACCGCCACCCGCATCATCAACGAAGTCCGCGGCATCAACCGCGTCGTCTACGACGTGACCTCAAAACCACCGGGCACGATCGAGTGGGAGTGAGGATCGCAAATGGCCGTCACCATCTACGGCATCAAGAACTGCGACACGATGCAGAAGGCCCTCAGGTGGCTGGACGCCCACGGCGTCGTCCACAACTTCCATGACTACAAGAAGGCGGGTGTAACACCGGCCGAGCTCACCCGCTGGTGCCGTGCCGCAGGGTGGCAGACGGTGCTTAACCGCGCCGGCACCACGTTCCGCAAGCTCGCTGACGTCGACAAGCAGGCGCTGAACGAGGACAAGGCCATCGCCCTGATGATCGAGCAGCCATCGATGATCAAACGACCCATCCTCGAAGCCGATGATAAGCTTGAGATTGGCTTCAAACCCGAGCGTTACGCCGCGCTGTTCGAATAGTGCGTCCAATAATTGACGGGACAACCTGATCTAGACGGCCGCGGCCGGCAGATCAGACTTGACTTTTGTACCCTATTTGTTCATGCTGGGTGTGATCAAATCTGTTCCGGAGGGGAAGATCCTAGGCGACAAGAATTGCGGGTTGCTTCGCCGCACAAACAGCACGCGAGGCGCGGGCCACCTGCAAATTTCCAGCAAATGCAGGCAGGACTGGCGAGTGGAACGGACAATGGTCAAGGCGTCACGGGATAGAGAGAGTTTGTGGGCGTTTCTCGAAAAACTATGGGCTTCGACTAAACCGACGCCTGGCCCCTGCGCCGCCCGCAGCCAGGATTTCCTTTACGACGAGGATGGGCTGCCCCTGGGAAGTCAGCCGGGCAAGAAGCCGCTCGCCCCCTCATCGCACGGTCAGTGAAATCGGCTTCGCCCTTGTGAACCCCGGCCGCACTTAGCCCCGACGGCTTGCGCCCGCGCCAAAGTGGTACAATATGTCGCAGGCGAGGTCGCGGCTTTGCGCGTGACCGGCGGCCGAGGATAGGGCGTCGCCCGCACGGCACGCGACTCCGGAACCTGCGGTTCGGGAGGAGGCGGCGATGTACATCCGAAATCCCGTCGAGTGGAGCCTCGATCAGCTGAAATTGGCCGGCGCGACGCTGGAAACCCTGGTGGCCGGGAGCGGGATTCGGACGGAGTTGCGCGCGCCGCCGACGATCCGCCGCATCGGCCCAGCCGATATCCGCGACGCGCTCGCCAAGGGTCTCGACGATTTCGCCGCGTTCCGCGACGACGTCGTGCTGATCTGCGTTATCTACCCGATTGTCGGCCTGGTTCTGGCGCGCCTCGCGTTCGGTTACGACATGCTGCCGCTGGTGTTCCCGATGGCGTCTGGTTTTGCGTTGGTCGGCCCGTTCGCCTCGGTGCTGCTCTACGAGATGAGCCGGCGGCGCGAAGAGGGGCTGAGCGCGTCGTGGGCGGGCGGGTTCGGCCTGCTCCGCTCGCCCGCGCTCGGCGCCATCCTGGCGCTCGGTTTGGTGCTGATGACGCTGTTTCTGCTCTGGCTGGGCGCCGCCTGGGAAATCTACGCGCTGACGCTCGGCCCCGAGCCGCCTTCCTCGATCGCCGGGTTCGCGCGCGACGTGCTGACCACCGAGCGCGGCTGGGCGCTGATCGTGATCGGCGTCGGTGTCGGCTTTGTCTTCGCGGTCGTCTCGCTGGCGATCGGCGTCGTGTCGTTTCCGCTGCTGGTCGAGCGCGAGGTGCGCCTCGCGACGGCGGTACGCACCTCCGTCAGGGCGGTGATGGCGAACCCCGCCGGGATGGCGCTGTGGGGGTTCGTCGTCGCTTGCGGTCTGGCGCTCGGCTCGATCCCGGTCTTCCTCGGCCTCATCGTCGTCATGCCGGTGCTCGGGCACGCCACCTGGCATCTCTATCGCAAGGTCGTGGCGATCGATTGAGCCCGCGGTAACGGCGCCGGAACGACCTGCGGCGCCGGCCTGTTGTTCAAGGACCTACGCCCAAGGATCAGAACAATGACCAACCCGGTAAAATCGCTGCTGCTCGCCGCGGCCTGCCTCGCGGCGACGGCCCTTGCCGCCAACGCGCAGGCGCCCTATGCGGCCTATCCCTACGCGGCCCCTTACGGCTACGCCCAGCCGGTGTCGCCGGCGCAGGCCCACCCGCCATCATGGAGCTACGACCCCTACACCAGCGGCATGGGGCCCTGCCCGCAAAAGCTGCCGGGCGATTTGACCACATGCCAGCAGAACATGCCGCCGACCTACGGTCAGCCGAGCTACTGGCCGGCGCGATGAAGACGGCTGGGCGGCCCTTCACCCCGCCAGCAGCTCCTTGACCGCGTCGTCGATGAATTTGGCGTCTTGCGGGTTGAATGCCGGGTTGCCGGCGCGGTGGCCCCAGATCGAGGGGATCGGGCGCAGCTCGGCGTGGGGCATGCGGGCGACCTCGCGGCGGTTGTCCTCGACGGTGAAGTAGAGGTCGGTTTCGCACGGCATCACGATCGCTTGGGCGGTGATCGCGCCGAGCGCCTTCCCAAGATCGCCGCCGTAGAACTCGTTGGCGCCGATGTCGGCGTGCTGCCAGGTCCACAGCATCGCCAGCAAATCGTTGGCGTCGCGCCGGCGAAAGCCGGCCTCCCAGCTGCCGACGAGAAAATCCTCCAGCGAGGAAAACCCGAGCCGGCGCCACACCTCCTCGCGGTAAAACGCCTGGCTCAGCCCCCCACCCGGCATAGACCCGGCAGAACGCCTGGAAGCCGCGAACCGGCTGGGTCGGGAACCAGCCGTCCTGCCACGCCGGGTCGGCGGTCAGCGCCGCCTTGACCCCTTCGAGGAAGACGAAATTATGCGGCGAGGTCTTGGCCGAGCCGCAGATCGGCGCGATGCGCTCGACCCGGTCCGGGAACAGCGCACCCCAGTGAAACGCCTGCTGCGCCCCCATCGAGAACCCATAGACGAGGCAAACCCGCTCGACCCCGAACACTTCTTGCATCAGCCGCTGCTGCACCCGCACCATGTCGGTCATGGTGAAATGCGGGTAGCGGCCGCGATCGAAGGGCGGCGGCGTGTTGCTCGGGCTGGACGACAGCCCGTTGCCGAACTTGTTCATGATGACGATGAAGTAGCGGGTCGGGTCGAGCGCCTTGCCCGGCTGGATCGCCCATTCGAGATCGCTGTGCTGCGCGCCGAACGACGTGGGATAGACGATCGCGTTCGACTTCGCGGCGTTGAGCGTGCCGTAGGTCTTATAGGCAAGGCGTGCCCCGCGGTAGGTGAGCCCGGATTGCAGCACGATGTCGCCGGCCTCGAAGACGCTGTGATCCGACATGACCGAAATCGCCTTTCCCCGGAATCTCATTGCGGCCGCCCCCCAATGAGACGAACAATCATACCCATCGACCGGGAACCCGGCGATATCGGAACAGGGAGGAAGCATGGCGGAGAGCGACGATCTTGCGCTGTGGTGCGCGCTCAATCGGTTGATGGCCGATTATTGGGCCGACGTGGACGAAAACGGCGGTCGCCAGGCGCACGAGTTTTATGTGCCGGATGGGGTTTATGCCATCGGAACCAGCCGGTTTGAGGGAAAGGAAAAGATCGAGGCATTCTATGCCCGTCGCCGGCACGGCATCGCCATGACGCGTCACCTTCTGTGCAATCTTCGGGCATTCGGCGAAGACCAGCCGCAGGCCCGGATGGTCGGGTTGATGAGCCTCTACCGCGCCGACGGCAGGTCGCCGTTCCAAGGCGCGAGGCCACCCGCGATGATCGCCGATTTCGAGGCGCGGTGCGTGCGGGGCGATGACCGGCAGTGGCGGTTTCAGTCGCACATGCTCAGGCCCTTTATTGTCGGCAACGACCTTCCCGCCTCGATCATGATCAGACCGCAAACACTGTAAGCAAGGAGCTGAAGTGACCCGCGCGGCCCTCACCCTCGCCGATCTCGCCTCGGTTGCCGGGGTCTCGGCGACTGCGTCGGAGCCCGACGCGGTGTTCCGCGCGGTCGCGGCGCTGGCCGAGCAGGCGATCGGCCATCGCCTGTTCACGATCATGCGGCTGCATGCCGCGACCCAGGAGGTCGAGCGGCTCTACAGCAGCCTGCCCGACGCCTATCCGGTCAGCGGCCGCAAGCCGAAGCAAGGCACGCCATGGGGCGAACAGGTGCTCGACCGCGGCGAAATCTTTGTCGCCAACTCGCCGCAGGAGGTCGAGCGCGCCTTCGCCGATCACGCGCTCATTTTCAGCCTCGGCATCGGCGCGATCATGAACGTGCCGATCCGCTTCCGCGGCCGCTCGCTAGGTACGATGAACATCTGCCACGAGGCCGGCTGGTTCACCGACGCCGACCATGTACCCGGCCGGCTGCTCGCCGCGCTGTTGGTGCCGCCGCTGCTGGCGGGCGCGTAAGGAACGCGGCCGTCTTTGGTCTCGCGGACAACGCGGGCTGGACATTGTTCCTATTTTGTTTCTATGGTCTGGCACCCCTCATTAGTTCGGTCAGATGTCCCCCACTCTGATCCCCGATCTCGCCGATCGTCCGCTCCCAACGGATTCGGTGTTCTTCATGCTCCGCCCGGAGCCGCTAGCGGCGAGAAGCGTCCATCGCATCGCGTGGCGGTTGCGCGACAAGCACCATTTGGCCGGCTCGCCGATCGAGGTGGGACGGCTGCATCTCTCCTTGTGCGGCCTCGGCCCCTTTGGGCGGCTGACCAGCGCGACGCTTCGCGACATCGACGCCGCCGCGACAAGCCTCACGATGCCACCATTTCTCGCCGGTTTCGGCTGGATCGAGAGTTTCCGGCGCGGGAACCAGAAGCGGCCGCTGGTCCTGCGCGGCGACGATACGCTTGCCGGGGTGATGATGCTGCATGACGAGCTCGTCGCCGCGCTGCGCCGGATCGGCTTCGCTCGCCGCAACGAGGTTTTCACCCCGCACATGACGCTGCTCTACGACCGGCGCGACCTCGGCGAGCAGGCGGTCGAGGAGATCCGTTGGATGGTGCGCGAGATCATGCTGGTGTGCAGCCTCCGCGGCCGGCACCGGCATGTTCCCCTTGGCCGGTGGCCCTTACAGGGCCAAGCCTAGAACGGCTACTGCACCAGAACCTTGATCGCCGAGGCCCAGGCCTCTTTGGTGTGGCGGATGTCGTCCGCCGTATGCGCCAGCGACACGTAGTATTTCTGCTCGCCCTTGAGGATGCCACGCTCGCGCAACAGCGCGTTGAACCGCCGGGCGATGCCCATATCGCCGCGCAAGGTGCCGGCATAGTCGCGGATCGGGCTGGTGTCGCTGGTGAACACGATCTCGAACAGCGGCGGCTCGCCGATCACCTGCGCCGCGATGCCCGCCTCGCGCAGCAGCTGCGCCAAGCTGCTCATCAGCTCGCGCCCGGTGGCGAAGATCTGCTCGTAGGCGCCGGGCCGCCTGAGGATCTCCAGCGTCGCGAGCCCCGCCGCCGCCGCGACCGGGTTGCCGGACAGGGTGCCGATCTGCATCAGGAACGCGTCGTCGCCGACCTTGGCCTTGTCGAAATGGGCCATGATGTCGGCCCGCCCGGTGATCGCCGCCAGCGGAAACCCGCCGCCGATCACCTTTCCCAAGGTGCACAGATCGGGGACCACGTCGTAATAGGCCTGCGCGCCGCCATAGGCGAGGCGGAACCCGGTCACCACCTCGTCGAAGATCAGCGGCACGCCGTTTTCCTGCGTCAGCTTGCGCAGCGCCCGGAGAAACCCGGGCGCGGGCGGGATGATGCGCTGGAACGGTTCGAGGATGACCGCCGCCAGCTCGTCTTTGTGCGCGCGCACAAGGCCGGCGACCGCTTCGATATTGTTGAACGGCGCGATCAGCATCTCGTCGCGCAAGCTGCGCGGGATGCCGGCCGAGTCGGGCACCGCCACCGGGAAATTGGCCGAGCGCTTCGGCGCCAGGCTCATCAGCGAGTAATCGCTCATCCCGTGATAGCCGCCCTCGAATTTGAGGATCTTGTCGCGCTTGGTGAAGGCGCGGGCGGCGCGCATCGCGTAGAGGTCGGCTTCCGAGCCGGTCGACACAAAGCGCACCTGCTCGGCGCACGGCACCGCGTCGACGATTGTCTCGGCGAGCTCGATGCCCCAGCGGTTGTTGGCGAAAAAGGTCGTGCCTTGCGCGATCCGCGCCTGGGCGGCCGCGGTCACCTCGGGATGGGCATGGCCGACCAGCATCGGCCCCGAGCCGAGCAGGAAATCGACGTATTCCTTGCCGTTCTCGTCCCACACTCGGCCGCCGCGCCCTTCGCGGATCACCACGTCGCCGGCCATGTTGCCAAAGGAGCCGGCGGGAAGCACGCGCTTGGCGGTGTCGATCAACCCGTCCTGGATCGAGCCATCTGGTGGGGTCATGAGCTGGTCTCCTTATCCTTTCAGTTCGTCATTCCCGCGAGAACAGGAATGCCGGGCAGTGCGTTGAAAATACTATGAAATTTGGCACCATAACCGGCTGTGCAGGAACTGTGTAGGTTGGTTGCCCAGATTTTTGCATTTCGGTTTCAAAATATACCGCGATTCGGTTTCTGCATCCAAATGGGAAAACGCCGTCGAAGGAGGGCGCGGCGATCGGCTTGAGAAAGAGATAGCAGCAGGGCCGGCAGCCTCCGACGCGGGCAAAAGCATTGTATTGACCGATCTGGCTAATAATAAATCTTCCGTTTTGGCTTCGTAGATTGCTCTACTCGGCTGCCAAGGGGCGATAGGGAAGCAGAAATATAGGCTTCGGCCGCTTGGGCCTCCTCGAATTTCCGTCAGCCTCGTCAGCCATTGAATCTGACGTCTGAGCGGCAGCGCCGGCATGCTCGTCGGGACCGCCGTGATAGCCATGCAGCGACAGGACGATCATCAGCTGTCGGTAGGCGTGGCGGTCGATCTTGTAGAGCCGCAATGTGCAGAGCCGGGCCAAGGAACGGAATTGCGCAGCTCCGGCCCCGAACCATCGGAGGCGAAGCCTGTACATGGCGTGCGAGCGAGGGATCTGGGCGAGGTCAACCTCGACGAGAAGCTCGGCAAGCCGGTAGAGGGTCGGCAGGGCATGCTCTCGCGGTGCTATGGGCACGAGAAGGATTGGGTCGCCCGCCGGGTCGGGCCACCAGAGATGCTCTTCCAGTGCGGCCAGGATCTTCGCCTCACGGGGGGCCAGACCTTCGGCCATCCGCTGAAAGGCGGCGAGCAGGAGCGGACTGCGCTCGTCGTCGAGCCCCTCAACCTCGTCCACCAAGAGCCCCACGCCGCGTCGGGGTCGCGGCAGCCAGAGAAGACACATTAGCACCGAGAATTCGACGAAGCTCGCCGTGCCAAGCGCCACGTAATCCGAAAAATTGAGCTGATCTGAGACCGTTGCCGGGTCGACGCGACCACCCCAAATCGCAATCCAGAGGACGGTGACCGTCTTCGCAGCCCTCGACCAGATGCGCTTTTGCGCTTCCGACACACTTTCGGGATCCATAACGTGAACCACCGTCACGGGCGGCATCTTGGCCGCCTTCAGCACGCTGCCGAGAAGCGCATCGCGCGAAGGGTCCGGGCATCGCGTGACGCCGTAGCCGGGAACGTCGTATCCGTTCTGGGACAGGTGTAGTCGCTGTTCAGCCCGGTCACGGATGTCGGTGACGGCGGCGTCGTTGCCTACGAAGGCCGCCAACTCGTTGTAAATGGCATCAAGCTGCTGGCTCGTCAGCGTGATGCCGCCGCGTGCGGCGGCTAGATCTCGTGTCTGAGTTATGAGAGCGTCGAGGTGATCGAGCTGCCGGTGCGCCGTATCAGCAAGGCTCTTCGCTTCCCGATTGTCGTCCATGCGAATCCGATAACGCTTTCCTTGCGTTTTTCCCGACGTGTCGCCGCAGGTGCCGCCGGTCTTGTCTTCCTCGACGGCGCGTTGCTCGCTATACGCAGCCAGCTCACCGGTCTTCTCGGCGATGAGCGCAAACGCGCCACGTGCGGTGTAGAGCGTGCGTTCCAGTTCCCCGACCTTGGTTGAAAGGTCCTGCGTTGCCACCTCGGCCCCGCGGAAGTGGGCCCAATGCCAGGACCAGGAATAGCCGACGAAGACGAGGGAGAACACGAGGTACGGCAGGATTGCGCCGACTCGCCGCGTCTGACGGAATTTCAAAAACCAGGCGATGCCGAGACAATGAAAGCCCCCGGCAAGTCCAACTACCAACACCCAATCCCACGGCGGGGTCAAATTACTAAAACCGTTGAAAAAAGCGTGAAGGCCGGTTCCGGTCGAGAAGATCGAAAACCCCTCGAAGAACAGCAGAACAACACAGACCAGCGGTGTTTTGACAGCGTCCATACGATCCGGCAGCGACCTGCGGCGAGTTCGGGTGATCGTGGTCATCGCATGTCTCCTATGACCGCCTGTTCAAGAACGACGCGCGCAAGCTGGGCGAAACTTCCGCCGTTAACGGAACCGAGTGGATGGCGAGGATCGGCGGTGCCGGCGAGAATGAAGTAGGCGAACCCGCGGGCGTCGGACGTCTGGAAGGTGCCGGCGATCATGGCATCCCGCGTCATGCCGTCCGGCGTTGTCGACGTGCCCGTCTTTGCCGCGTGAAATCGCAGACCGGGGTTGTCATCGGCGCGATATGCGCCGAGCGCCGCAAGCGTTCCCCCGGTACCGAGCGGCGCAGCGAGAACCTGCCGGAGATACTCAGCCGCCGGCGCAACGTTATTGAGAAGATCGGCCCCGGCCAGGGAAGATCGCAGCGTCGCGGTTTGGTCGAGGACGGAGCCATTGGTGCTGATGATACCAAGCTGGCGAACCAGGCGCGGTGACGGCACGTCTCCTGACATCTCGGCGAGCACGTGCCCGATGCCGGTCATGGCTTGCAGGACCGAACGCGGCGTCGCCTCGAACAGGCCGAGCGGCACCGACGTTTCCGGTGGGACATCTGCCGGCAGGGTGAAACCCAGCGACTTCGCCGTCTGGCGCAGTGTGTCTGGAGGAACCGCCGAGAGTCGGTTGATGAATGCGAGTGTCAGGCTTTTTGCATAAGCGTCACGCGCGCGAACCCACGCGTGGGGAGATCGGCATGTAGCCGCGCCCTCATGACCGCCGGCATTGTGAACACCAGGGACGCTGCGGTTGCAATAGAACGTCTCGCCGGTGTCGCCGGCGTGGCCGAGCACCGGCGCGGCGACGAGCGCCTTTCCGATGGATGCGACCGGGCGCGCCGTATCGAAACCATGAGCGGGTCCGGCCTCGAAATAGCGAAGAATGTTGCTATCGAGATCGGTGACAACAACGATGACCTGAGCTCGATCTGCGGCATCATTCGGACCGGTCAGCCGCAAGCGCAGTCGCGCACCCAGACGTTGTTCAATGTCGGCCAGGGCTTTTTCGATCTGCTCGCCGAATTCGCGGTTTTGGGCCGCGTTGAGGGAGAGGTCGATTTTCGCAAGACGTCCGCGCCAGGATTCTGTCGCGGCGTCTGCGAGATCGCGGCCGACGAGGCCGAGGCCGCCATCGCCAAGGAGCTGTCGTGCCCGGCGGATCGGATTGACAGCGGTGGTGAAACCCCCAGAGGCATCATCGCTGGCTGAGATGATATCGTCTTTGAGCCGCGGCGGGCGCATGGCGAGCAGGTGTTGCTTCGCCTCGTCGTAAGCGGGCGTGCCAGGCTCTCCAAGCAGATGAAGGCAGCGTGATGCGCGTTTCTGGAGCGCCGCCCAGCGTTTATCTACGCTTTCGAGAGCGCTTGGATTGTCATCGGGTGCCAGCAGAATCGGGCGCCAATCCGCGGCGGCCAGGAGGTATTGCTCGTCGGCTTTGAGGTCCGCTGCCGGATGGCCAAAGAGGATAAGGGAAGCCGCTTCCGCGCCGTAGGGAAGATTGCCCGCACGGCTGCCCGGCGCGCCCGCGAGAAGGGGTAAGTTGGCGGTCACGAAGCGCTCGGGGTCAACGTTGCCGGAGCGAAACAGCAAAACCAACGCGGGGCTGTCGGACCACTCGGCGAGCTTGCGCCGGAGTTTTTCCAGCGGCGCCTCGGCGTCGCTGGGCGTCCGGCCTCGCATCGAGCGGGCAAGCTGGTTGAGCAGGGTGGAGCCGCCGCCGCCGCGCCCGGTGACGAAACCGAGCAGAGTCCTGCCGACCGCGACGGGATCGAAGCCAATGGCCAGAACCCAAGTTTTGAACCGGCGATCTTCGAGGCTTGATAAGCAAGACCACAGATGCGGGGCGGGCTTCGCTTCCCATACCGTGACGTACTTCGCGAAGTCGGGCTCGGTCTGGCCCGCGCCGCCCCATGCGGGATTGTAGATCCCGACGAAATGATGGTCAGCGTCGTAAAGGACCGGTGAAAGCGCGCTTGTGCCGGCGGCCGCGAATTCATCGGCCGTACGTTCGCGCGTGAGATAGCCCCACGCCAGTGCGCCGGCAAATAAGGAGATCAGGATTCCGAAAACGATGACGACGTATCGCAGGGCGGCGCGTGAAGCGACGAAGCCCGGCGCAAGGGCGCGCTGGCCGACAGCAGCACCGGCGCAGGCGGCTCGCGCGGCCCCGCCGCCAATCCCGATTAACGTGCCAACAAGGATGCCGAGGAGCCCGAAAGCGAGCCGCACGACTCCCTCAGCGATCATCCCGACGAGTGTCAGCATGAGATGGCTCCGCCGCAGGGTTCAAATTGCATTAGATTGCGAGGGCTCATTGTTTTCGCCGGTTGACGAGAGGTGTTGCCAGGGATCGGCGTCCTCAGGCGCGTCTTCGTGACAGTGGCCACACGATCAGGCCCGCGAGGAGCTTGCCCGCCAGGACGCCGGTCCAAAAATTGCGGTCGTGTTCAAACTGAAAAAGAACCTTGTGGGCGTGCTCGATCAGTTCCGGTACGCCGCCATGCAGGTACACAACGGAGATTGCCGCGGCGGCGATGGTCAGCACCGCCGCCCGAAGCAAGGCTACCTGGAACAGCGCGATCGCCGTTACAAATCCGGCGATGACACCGATCAGGACCGGCATCAAATCCGGAGCCTGGGTTTGTATGGCGTTCATCGGGCAGCTCCTTCAAAGATCTTGCGGACGGTGGGATCGGGCTACGCTGTTAGTTGCTTTTCGGTGACAGCCAAAGTTTGTCCCAGACGCAAAATAGTTCTCGCGCCTTCACGAAAGTGCGATGGCCAAACCGGCTACACCACCGGGGCATTGCAGTTCATCAAGTAGAGGGATCTTATGATCCCGTAATGCTTTAGCGTAGCTAGCGCCTTGATCGACCGCTGCCGTGCCCGCAGAGCTAAGCCACGGCGCACAAACCTTCTGAGGACCGATTGAACCTCGTCTCACGACACGCGCCTAACTAAGAGCAATGCGCGTGCCATACAGCATCCGCGGAGGGGGCTGGTTACAAGCCATTGAAAAGAACTCGGAAAATCAAACCGCCGAGGATGGACGTTCAGCGAAAGAAACCGCGATGTGAGTACACCATCACAGCGCGTGTTAGATTACTTCTGTGCTGCTGTTATGATTGCGTTTCATAGGGCGGTGCTCAGCCGAAGATATGCGCGGTTCCCCAATTTTACGGAGCTTCCGCATCGACCGCCTAGGGGTTAGGAACTTGGGGCGACCCTTAACAACGGCAGGTCTTTATCGATTTCAACTACTGCAAAGCGACGCATCCCGTTATATTCCCGGGCTTGTCCCCACGCGCGTCTCACGTCGTCGCGTTTGACGAAAGCGTCAATCGCTCCCACATTTACAAATAGTATGTCGCTTGTTCCGCCGACAATCCGCCCCTCCAGCTGATATCCGGGCTCGAGACGGTCCCATTCAGGATGACGTTTCAACCAGACCAGGTCTTTTAGTGCTAATTCGAATATACCAGACTCGTTCGATTGAATTACCGTGACGATTACCTGATCACCTCGCACCAGCCAATGTTCACGCGAGCCCATGGTTATAGGCAATTCGCATTCGATATCAGCGTGTCCCAAGTTCGTTCTGATCCAACAACGTTGTTCTGAGGTACGACATCTCGATACCGTACCCTTTGTCTCTACACGGGGCTGTTCTTCGCCCGCGCTCCTGTCGCGGCGAATACAATTGACCGCACGCATGAATTCCATACTGGAAAGGTCGCTCGCGAAACGAGCAAGCCGCCCCCAGAGTCGCCGCCGAACATCATATTCGTTCATACCTCTGGTCGGGGCACATCGCACCGCCGTAGCAATAGCATCGCCCACAAATCCGTTAGCTGCTTGGCGCGTGGCATTCAAGAGCATTCGCAGCGTGAAATTGTATTCCCCTGCAAAGCCGTTTTGTCGCAAAAGCGCTATTTCTGCTCCAGTCGCCTTTGGATCGATCATCGCATCTGCGAGCAAGTGGAAGGGAAGCGTTGGATGTCCCGCACGATTAACGGTATACGCACGCGCGTGCTGCGCCTGAGGTTGGAACTTCGCTGAGGCATATAGCTTCCTAAACGTCTGGATAATTGGCCGCGGTGCGCTAAAGTCAAAATACCGTATTTTTTCGATTTTCTTAGATCTAATTACGCTAGCGTGAGCAATCAGAGATTCCCTAACGTTTTTCAGGTTCAGGTCTGACTCAGATAAATTCTCAAGGCTGTCTATGGCATCCCAAAGAGCGGCTGTTCGACCTACATTTACGGTTTGTATTCCCCATTTCTTTCTAATGTCCTCAGCCTTTAACTTTTCCCTCCGCGTGTCTATGTTGTTGACGCGTGTCGCCATGTAGACTTTATAATCAAGGTCGCCGTTTCCACAAATATCTGCACCGAAGTGGTAAACGGCAATTTCTGTCAACGCGCTGATGATATCTCGGTAAAGGTTGTCGGCTTCTAGTTCAGAGTCGACGGCCCCTGGTTGGGGTTCGAAAGACGTACCGACGGACCAACTGCCAGTCAGGGTGACGACGGCTACGTAGATCCCTGTCGCGGCACTAGCAGCATTAATGCGTGCGGCCAAGTCCTGCACACGGGACCTTAGTAGCTTTTTGAAACGGTCTGGGTTCTCGCTGCAAATTCGGTTGATCTCATTGTCGAGACCGGCGTTGGCAGAAAATCTCTCGGTCCTATTCTGCGGGCCGATAACGATCAGTCCGCCAACTGTGACGTCCCCGCCTCGAAATTCGCTGCCAGTCTCATCAATGTAAAGTTCGAGGAGATATTTTTTGACAGTACTCAAAACCACGGGAGCCGACGCTGCCGAACCTTCAGTTAATGTGCGTTGTACCGCCAAACGACCGCGTAAGATATCTGCGGCTTGTTCAATTGCTGTGGACCACTTGCTTTTTGTTTCGCGAAGCAGATCCTCGGAACGATAACCTAAAAGTCGCGGCTTTTCGAAAGCTGTAATTAAGTTGCCGTAGTTCTTAAATTCCTCAACGACGCCCCGCTGCCCCGTCGACGAAAATACGATGATGGGAAGAGACATATCTATTGTGGCAACGATGCGAGCCAGAAACGTGAGGAGCTCTAGGTAGATTGTATCCCGACCTGCGGGGGCATTCGGTTCTCTAGCGTAGTTGTTGACCCATTCGCGCAGGTCTTTGAAGGTTCTGAATTGGTTGAGCTCGGTGTTGATGATCGGTCGCCACGACCGAGAACCGTCAGTATTTTGCAAAGTGAGTGCTTCAGCCAAGTCCAGAACCTTGCTGAAGTACTCAATTTCTTCGCCGCCATCCGAGGCGAGCCGGAGATCGAATAGCAACACCTCCAGTGGCGAGTTGTCGGCGGTTTTCTGAGAGTCACAGGATGTTAAACGCAGCCGGAAACGCTGATCCGTTCCACTGTCCACAGCGGTTTTCAACATTGTGATAACGGGATCGGCATTCGTTGTCGCCCAGACTTCGACGCCGTTATCCTTAGCTAAACATTCGATAACATCGGCGCGGACCGGCGCGACCGGCGAACTATCAATAGTCGTCTGAATGCCCAAAGCCGCGGCTATTACATCCCCCCACCCGTTGTTAACCTGATCATCCACCAGCACAAAGCGGATGGGTCGTCCCAAAGTATCGGCCAGACCTTTCGCATCAAACCACGCCTTATCATCGATCATCGTTCCGGTTGGCGCGAGACCAAGTCGGCGGGTATGCTCTAGCAACGCGTCCCGGCCGCGATGTTTTTTCGGCCTCGCTCCGAAGCCTTCGAGTAGCAGAATTGGCCCAAGAAGATTGTTGACATCGTGGTGCGATTCGGCCCGCGCCAGGTTTCCGGTCCACGCATGGACGAAGCTCTCAATGACCGGCTTGAATGCGCCCCCTGCTAGCGTCTCGATTTCACTGGGCGCGTCGAGGATCGATTTCAGCCTCACCTCATCCCACCCGTCCGCTACCGAGCGGCTTTGGCCGTTCGGCAGCAACCGGACGACCCCGAGCCAGGGCAGCGCCGTGATTAAACTGTCCGCCATGCGGCAGCCAAAGGCTTCGGGTACCCGAAACGAATGACCATCGAGGATGATTACGCGGAGCGCGGGCGGGGCATCCCGCTGCAACAGATGATGGGAAATCGAGACAATCCAGTCGAACGGCGTAAGCTCGGCGGAAATGTTGACTGGCTGCATGTCAAGAGCGGGTGGCATATCGTCCCACACGATAAGCAGGTTCTTCGCGCCGCCGCCTTTGAGCCACTCGTTGAGGCTCGGCTCGTTCCAGAGCCATTCAAACCCGTCGTGGGACGAATAGTCGATGACCTTCCAGCCTAAGCCGCCCGCCGCCGTCACCAACCCTATCCGCGTCGCCTCGTCCATGTCCGGGCCTCAACACGATTTATTTGTTGATCAGTGCCTCCATACCGGTCTCACGCCGCCTCTGTGTAGCCAGCGTCCGCAGGCCGCCGATTCCGCCAACCTGGCGAAGTATCTGCCGCATATTACCGTCGTTGATTCCTAGAAGGTGCGCGAAATCCTTGGACCCGGGCTTTTTGCCCAACCTCTCGCTCAGCGCGCCGAATAACTCGACGAGGATTGCACAGCGAAACGGGCCATGGATCTGAGTCAGGCTTTCCCAGCCGGCTTCCCCCGCCATGATGCGCGACGCCAGATCAAACGCCGGCGCGGGCGCTACGATCGCACCTCCCGGTTGCGGTGTTTGCGGTTCTTCAGCTACCGGCAGTTCTATCGTGCTTAGCGTCAGCACGTTCGCTCGTGCGACCGTCATCGCATGGCGCAGGACGTTCTCGAGTTCGCGAATGTTACCCCCCCATGGGTGTCGCGACAGTTTCTCGACGACGTCGACGCGCGGCTCACTGGAGATCCGCTTGTTTAGCTCCTTGTTGAGCCTCGCCACCAAGACCCTGAACAAGGCCGGCAAGTCGTCGAGCCGATCGCGGAGCGCTGGCAGCTCCAGCTTGAGGGCGGCAAGCCGATGGTAGAGATCCTCGCGGAATTGTCCGTTCCGTACTAGATCGGCCAGAGGCCGATTGCTGGCGGCAACCAGCCGAACGTCCACATGCATGTCCGCTTTGCCCCCCACCCTGCGGACGACCTTATCCTGTACGACTCGAAGCAATCTATCCTGCATGTCTGCCGACATGGCATGAATCTCGTCGAGGAACAGAGTGCCTTTGTTCGCTTCCTCAAAGTACCCGCGATGCTGGGCAACGGCGCTGGTGAAAGCACCCTTTTCGTGACCAAATAGGGTGCTTTCCAGCGTATCACCCCCATGACGGCCACAATCAAGCGCCAGCAGCTTGCCGCTCCGTCTGCTCTCCGCGTGCAGTGCTGCCGCGACAAGCTCCTTGCCGGTGCCGGTTGCACCCTGGATCAGCACCGACGAATCCTGCGGCGCGAACCGGATGATGTCCTCGGCCAGCCGGCGCATCGCGGGCGTCTCGCCGACCACGAACCCCATCCGCTCGTCGAGCGGGCGGCGGTCAGCAGCCTGCGCGACTGCAGCGAGCAGGGCATCCGCCAGTTCTGCGTGCGGATCGCCGTCGGTGTCCTCGAAGCGGTCCTTGCAGAACAATGCCTGCGCCTGCGGGAAATCGCTCTCGTCGACGCCGGACTGGCCGAGCGAAGAGGTGAACACCACGACCGGCACGCTGGCAAAGCGTGCGCTGATCTCGGCGAGCAGCGCCGGACCTCGCGCGAGCGTCCTGCCAGATTCATCCTCGAACAGGCTATCGAGCAGCACGACGTCAGGCTTTTCCGCTGCAATGCGTTCAGAAGCCCGGCTGGGGTCGCGTTCGGTGACGAACTCGAGTCCGCGCGGGCCAAGATACGCGCGGAAGCGGCCGATCCAGAGATCGGGCTCATCATCGATGAACAATACCTTGGTCAACGCACCGGGTCGCCTTGCTGAGATCGGAGCCTGCTGGAGAGCGCCGAGAGATGACAAACTATTTCCGCCACCGCCGTATCAATCGCATCGAGTTCGACCAGCAACTTGGTTAGCAGCGGGTGCGCGCGCGCCGCCTGCGCTTCTTCGGGCGGCGCGATGATGTCGATGACTTGTCCCCAGGTCGCTGACGCGGCTGTTAGTATCGCGGCGACGTGTGCAGCACCTCCGCCGATCTTATCCCCGTGACGGTCGCAGCCCTCGGTTTTATGCAAGAAGGTCCGCCGCCACCGGTCGATGCTATCGTGACCGAGGCCCGAGAGGATCCCACATTCACGAGCAGACTCCTCGGCCGTTCGGCCCGGTGCGGTCTTCGCGCTGCCATTGCGGATCTGGATGCGGAAACTCTTGAAGGTATGGCGCCAGTCAAGCAGCGCATTGGCAAAATCGTCGGCGTTGCGCGCCGTCGCCGCTCCGTCGAGCGCGCCAATCGGGCAAGCCCGGACCATGTCGATCGCACTTTGCATGATGTCCCGCGCGCACCCGGCAACCGGCAATTCGACATAAACGATGCCTGCGAGATCGAGCAACGATCCTTCGGGCGACACCCGAAAATCTGCTTGGGAGTCAAACCCCAGCAGCACCGTCGGCTCCGGTGCGTGCTCCCACTGTCGCCGCACCCACGCGGCGCCTCCGCAACCGGCGACGCGCCGCTCCTCATAGTTCCAGAACGACAACACGACGCGCGCCCAACCCGGGCAGATTGCTTCCCCAGGCACGGCGAAGTCACGGCACACACGCTTCAGGGCGGAATGCGCCGGGTCGATCATATGTCGGCCTGCTCTTGCGGACGCATCTGAATCATCAGCAGAGCTTTGAGCGCGGCATAGCCGGCACTCATTGCTTCTGCCGTGGTTGCTTTGCAACAGGTGATATATTTGTCCAAAATGGTGTCATACGCTGCGGAAGCCTCGATCGAAGAGAGGCGTAGGTCTAGGGCTATATGGAGGTCATTCAGAGCACTATTTTCTGCTTCGTCCTCTTCTATTCGTGTTGTGGGATCCAAATATTTTGGAAGCAGCCGAAGAAGAAGTCTGGTCCCTACATCGCGAACCTGCGGTTCGAGGGATTGAGCCAACCTGGTTAAGGCGAAATTGAAATCGGCAGCCGATCGTGCTGTCGCTGCATCTCGGAAATGGGGATAGTATCGGTCGCTAGCAGAATGGTGGTAGCGATACTCGAAAACAGGTCTTTCTACGAAAACCTGCTTGATGAGTTTCTGTTGCTGCGGGTGTCTTCCGGTACCCAATTCATGGTGATAGGCGACCGCACAGAAGTTGGCTGATGCTAAAAAATCCTTTATTAGCGGCACGTTCGGCGGGAATGCCTCCCCATTCTTCGGCTCCCAAATCAGCGCAATGCGGGCGTTTGCTGCGGTCAGCCGCGCATCCGGCAAGCCGAAGAGAAGTATGGGGGCATTCTTGCCGAAAGGTGGGGCGGCACCCTTCGGTCGAAAGTCGTCCGGGAGGGACTCACCATCACCAGGGAGAAAGATGATGAACTTGCTAAGCATCGCGGGGGCTCCGGCTAGCGCATAGCAGATCATAGAGGTGAAACTTACTTGGACGATGGATCACCCATCGCAGCACCGAAGAAAGGGGAACGAACCTCACATGCGCTTGTTTCACCGATGGCGGCATGCCACGTCCCGAACAGATAACCAGTTCGGCACCTAGATCTTCGACGACGGCACGAATCCAGTCTATGACGCCCATCTCATTGGGGCCGGGGGAAGGAAGGCGTTCGAGGATACCCAAATGCACAACCACGAAGTCCAGGTGGCATTCTTGTCGTTGTTTGTTCAGACACTTGTGTGTTACTAAGTATTTACATAATTCAGTCCTCGTCGTACTCCCCCTTAGATTGACCAAGCTACGGGGTGGTACATAAATTCTGCGGCATTTCACGGCATCGATCATAGCCACCGTCGTATGCCCCTCAGTGATCGGAGGATGTTTTTCGATGTCGTCCTGCACCCGCTCATCTAGCACGATGATGCGCGCGAGAGCGGCAGTCAGGAATTCCGCTTCAAGAGCGCGCCTCTCATCTTTCGGCGGATGTTCGAACAGCTGCTCCTGATCGCTATTTCCATCGTAAAATTCCCAAAATAGCGCACGTTTCACATAATCTGCGTCGTGGTCCTTAAGAAGACAATGGTGATCGTAAATTACAGCGTTCCTCAAATCGTCATCTTTCAGAATGGTCACGCTTTTACCGCAGCGTCCTTCATCCTTTCGGCCATTTTTCTCTTGCTCTATGCTATAATATAATTGAGCGTCTTCAAGCTCATGGACGCTTCGAATGTGCTCCAGCCACGCCTCTGCAACTAGCACCCAGGTATCCGCCGCAGGCGATTCAGAAATCACGGCCTCGCATAACGTATCTTTTTCCACGCAGCCGTTCTCCCCAGACTTGCCCGTAATCAACTTGAGCCTACGAACGGGGAGACGAGGAGTTTGCGGCTCGTCATTCTGGATCAGGAGGTACTTCTGGTCGAAGGCTTTCCCATGTTTGTCACCGGTCGTTCCGACACGGATTCCTGCTGTCAGAAGCTGCTTAGCCTCACCAGCGTCAGTCAGGCCGGGAGCGAAGACCGTCTCCGCGCGGTGGACGAAAAACTCATAGCAAAGGTGGGTCGAATCGGTCGAAGATGCACCGTCACTATTCACAACTAGAGCACGCAGGATATCCGGCTGTTCGAAAAAAGATTCTATATCCTCGATGTCCACGCGCCGCAGATACGCAGCGGCTACGACCATTTCTCGGATACCCCAGTTGCCGTCTCTCAGCATTCCGAAATCGTCAATGATCGACTGATTTTGGATGATGTCATTCAAATATTCGAATAGCGGCTTCTTGCCGTCCTCAGCGGCTCCTCCATTGCCCGCGTCGTCCCATATCCGTATTTGCAGCAGCGCATCGTTAATCAAGGAGCATGGCAAGCTGTCCGTTCCACAATTAACGCCCTTTGGGTTTAGCTCATCGATCCGGATCTTGAGATTTACCTTGTCGTCGATCTGGTTCGGCCGATGTTTTGCCGAGTTCCGGGCAATGTTTTCGATCAGGACGTAAAACGCATGGGAGCCGTGCCGCCCTCCTGGCAGCGCCATCGAAAGAGGTGTAGGTGGTTCTTCGTTGACCTCGAGCGCTGCAGGGAAGTTTTTGGTGTTGTTTGCCGCGGTGATGTGCTCCCTGAGCAACGCCTGATGCTTAAACTCGGGCATGATTGCAGACAGTTGGGACGGCAACGACATATAATGCTGTGTGGTCGCGACCTCGGCCAGAAAATCCATCCGCTCCTGCAGGTAACGAAACAAGTCGCGGCGTGCATTAATTTGAGCATCTTTTGCGCGAGCGGAGTACGGCTCCGCCGCGACGCTCGACAGCACATGGGAGCCGATGTTGTGCGACATGTTGCGGCCCATAATCGCCGTCGCAGCCGTGCGTATCGCGTAGCGATGCCGTTGGACCTTCGGCAGGACGAGCCTGAAGATGTCGATCAGTTCGTGCTTATATTGCCGATATAGGGACTCGCGCTCCTTTGACCCGGACGGCACGAGCGTATAGTCGGGCAGCGTCAAATCGAAGCGGAGTTTGGCGATGTCATCGAGGTCGCGTGTGCTCGCCCAGCGCATCCGGATAAGCTGATCTAGCCCATCGAGCCGCACATTCGGGGGGGAGCCGGCTTCGCAGGTCGCGCACCCGTCTAACGACTTGTGCCACTCCCTACCGGCGCTTCCGTGGCCCCAGCATTCGATTCGTCTCTCCGCGTCTGGCTCCCCGAGGCGGCAAACCTTGACATGCTCCCAATCATGAAATGCTGCAAGTAGGCGAAGGAAATGCTGCGCCGTCATGCCGGTTTCCGATCGAGCCTCGTCGATTGGTGCGCCCGCAACCTGCGCGCGCGCAATCGTTCGGAACGCCATCGGCAAGCGATCGGCACGTTTGATTACGGTTTGTGCAAGGGCGTTGCAACTTTCGTCGTCCTTATTGTCATAAATCGTCAGGTGGACTATTCCGACTAGCCGCCCCCAGGGATCGCGCGGCGTCCCTCCGTCGTAGATCGGTACGCTGACCACGCGACGCAGCTGCTTCTCGAACGGTAGGATCGCGTCCTGAAGGGCGAGCTCCCAATCTCTCTGTTTAGGAGGTAACCCCTCCATGTGATTAGCAAGTTCATCGCCGCTAGCGAAATCTCGCCCATCCGTCTGGCTGTAGTACCTCTCTTGAGAGGTATAGATGGAGGTTGAGGTGGAGGCGTAATGGCAGACGAAGGCCGTCGGCTTAACAATAATTTTCTCATCCGTATACTCGTCAGCTAATAACCTGTTGACTACCCACTTAAGTCGTTTACCTGATTTTGATCCGTTTCGGATCATCTTGAGGACAAGTCCGTCAATGTAGAGTTCGCCTGAACTTACCCGTCCCGCGACGAGTTCTAAAAGAGCACGATGGCACTTGAGATCCGTATCCAGAGGCCAATTGCCATCGGCATCGACGCCGACATCGGCCTGCCGGATTTTCTTCCAGCAATGATATAGATCTCCAAAATCCCATTTGTTGTCAGGGCGTGGGAGGCGTTCATACCAACGATCGCCCAGGCCCTCGCTCTGCTGATCCCAGTCGTCGATGAGGTCTACAAGCGCGTTCTTTGCCGCGTCTAAAAGCTTCTGGCTCCACTTCCAATTGTTATTGTCCACCGTTAGCCAACGGAAGCCTCGACGGCGCCGGTCGAACGCAGCCGGCACAAGGTTTATGTTAGAGAAGCTACCCGACGCTTCGCGAATGTCCTGCAACTCGCTGTTGAGGCGATAGATCGCCTCAGAATAAAGATGTTGCCGCGGGGCCATGATGCCGCCACCGCCCGTGTCCGGCTGATCGATTGCATCCGAGCCGTTATGTTCTCCCATGCGATCAATCTCCCAGCCGTAATTGCGTGTCTCTCGACCCGGTGACCTCGTCGATCCGATGGAAGGCAGGCCTTCTAGGGTTGGATAAAATCTGGAATATTCGGTGAGGCCTTCATAACTCCCTCCTGAATAAGATATTGGAAGATGGTTGTGCGGATCGTACGAAACGGAAATCGTCCACTGTCGTCAACGAACTGCTTCTTCGCTTCATCTAGCGACCGCGGTAAATATTCCTGAGAGAGTGCGCGCTTATATTCTTCGATCGTATACCGCGTCGACGCTTGGCTGTTAAGATAAGTTAGGCTGTCCTTCGAGTTCGCATCCAAGTCCGCATAGACATAATTGACACAGTCGAACCACATCCTGATGAGATTCTTTACGTCCTTCTGGCGCGCGTCATAGACGCTCTTCTTCAGAATGAAACCTGTGAAATCTGCAAACTTCAAGTCGTCCATGGTAAACACGATTCGACCACCGCGCCGTTGGGCTTCCGTGATTTGGGTGAGGCCAGCCTCCGCAAGATCGAGGCTTCCCTGTTCTGCCGCGATAAAGCCTTGATCGAGAGGTGTATCGATCAATTGTACTGTTTTCGGATCGATATTGTTCAGTTGTGCCAACCTGAAGATCATCATCTCGTAGGCCGACTTCTTCTGCGCACCTATTTTCCTGTCCAGGACTTTGGATACCAATTGCCTGTCAGTAATGCTCTCTGCCGTCAGGGCGGGCACGTCAGTCTTGAATGTTATGAATGCACCTCCCTTGAACACATATAGCGGAAAAATGAATAGCACTGGGTCGTTATTCCCGGCGTTTAGGTTGCTGTATTGCGTCAGATATTCTGTGTAGCTCGCGAATCCCAGGTCAAGGCCCCTGCCCAAGGTCGCCACGCTTGGTAATATCTGTTCCCAGGGCAGCGTCACGAGGTCAACATCTGTGCCGTATTGTTTCTCCAGACCAAGGGATTTGATGTTCACGATCATCGCGAGATCTTGGTAGGGAGCGAGTCCGACCCGTAGGGCTCGAGAGTTCGGTGCGGGCCAAAAAGCATAAACCAGAGCCGCCACCACAATCAGTCCAAGTGCGGTTAGAGCAAGGCGACGCCGTCTCATCATCTCCTCCACGTCACAACAAGTGGCCATACCCGCCGCAATCCGGTATCCGCCGCAGTAGCGATGAGCCCAAGCAGGAACGCACAAAGAAAAAGAACATTGAGCGAGAACGTCGCGCGTGATGTTTGCATTAGGTAGCCCAAACCATATTGAGCTCCCAACATTTCCGAGACGGTGATGAGTCCTAGCGCAAGAGCAAGGCCGAACCGTAAGGTTGGCAACAGCGATTCAGCGATGCGCGGCAGCCAATAGGAAAAGATGAGACGTTCCCGAGGCAGTCTAAAATTCTTAAAAATCACCACATCAACTTCGCTCGGACGCTCCATTACATCCGCGCAAGCCACCATTACGTTCAAACCCAGACCTAGGGCGACAAGAAGATATCGTCCCAGTTCCGAGAATCCAAACCAAAGAAGGAAAAACGGCACGGCAGCCACCGCAGGAACTGCACGAAGGCCGTGAACCGTCGGCATGAGCAGAGGGAACAGGCGGAATCTGAACCCGATCAGCGCCATGACAGCGCCGCCGACAACACCGAGTACGAATCCAGTAAATGTCCGAACTACAGTCGCCATCACGTGGAGCGCGAGTGGCCATCCTAAGTCACTTACGGCGCTCGCCACGCTCATAGGACCGGGAAGATATCGGTCTGATATATCGAAGATTGACTTGACCCCGATCCATAGAAAAAGCGGAATCAGCACGCCGTAAATGCTCCATAGAGTCTGTCTCATGTTGGAGCCGTATGGCATACCTCTAACGCGGCATACGGCATTTCACCGCGGAACTCGAAGCTGTCGGCATCTGCGATCCTGATATCCTCTACGTAATGGGTTGTCAGAACAACGCGGCGTGGCGATGAAAAACCATCGCATCCGTTGAGATGGTTGAGAAAGAACCGTCTTTTTTCGGGATCAAGAAAATTGAACGGCTCGTCGAGCAACAATAACGGCGCATCCGCGGAAAATGCGCGAGCCAATTCAATACTCCGCCGTTGCCCAAATGACATCTCGTAAGCCCGCTTGTCGATGAATGGAAGAAGTAGATCAAAAAACGGACCGTTACGGACCTGCTCCCATAGCGGTTCGGAAAACTTTCGAATATTGTCACGACCCGAAAACCAAGGGACAAGGGTATCAGCCTGTAGCACAAGGAACGCCGGAGCCGGGACACTCCACAACGTAGAACCCTCGGGACCGAAAAGGCCGTACATGAGCTTCAGCAGTGTCGTCTTCCCACACCCCGAGGGCCCGCGTAAAATAGAAACTCGCGATCTCGAATTGAATGTAAAGTCACGAAAAACAGGGTTCTTTTCGTAGGAAAAATTCAGCCCCTGAATCTGAATACGCTGCTGGTCGAGCGCAGAGCCTGGATCGGCTAATGACATTGTGGTTGGAAAGCCGAATGACGTTCGGCGAAAGAAGCTTCGGCCAGGATTGTCTGGTACCATTCGGTCAAGGAGCGGTCACGCAGTGGTCGCCCACACTGACTGTAGTCCGCGGTGTGGACTGATTCGAAAGGTGAAAGGACCAAGCCATCATAAGTGACCCTGATGATGCCACGATCTATAGGATCGGAATCGACGTACAAGAAGCGGTCACCGAAGAGTTCGCCTGCAAGGCTCACCGCCTCACTATCGCCGAAATACTCGACATAACCGCTATCAAGCGTCAGCCAAATCCGGCTGTCGAGGTGCGCTGCCGCGTTTTCCAGGGCGCGCAACAGCGTGGAGGGCGGTACCATCGTGACACCCTGGTAGCCGTCATGTCGCGTGGCTTGGAATGAAGACACAACGACGTGCTGCGGCTGGAACGATAATGCGGCGTCGAGAGCCTCGCCGGTGGCCTTGAGGTTGCCTGACGACACCGTGTGAAGGATACGGAGATCGCGCAGTCCGCTATCGCGTGCATATTCGATTCCTCGAACTAGCTTCGAGTAGCTTCCGCCGCGATATTCCGCGTAGGTCTCCGAGCTACCATCGACACTTACGTCAAGCCAGTCCAAACGCTTGAACGTTCCCACGTCCAACAGACGCAAATTCAGGCCATTGGTTATGAAGCTGCTTGTGCGACCCGTATCCGCGACAACGGCAACGAGTCGAGAGGTCAGCGCGGCCGCATGCTTGTTCGAGAGTGGTTCCTTCCCTGCTATACAGAGATGGCTGAACCGACTGTCTAGAACATGGCTGATATTATCCCATTGGATAAGGTCGCCGTTCTCGCTCGCGTACTGAAGGTAGCAGTGAGGGCAACGCAGATTGCAGGAGTTGTTGATCGTGAGCGTTACGATCTCCAACTGCCGCGCCTTGTCGCGTGCGGCCAAAACTGCAGACCCTGCCATCGCACCAACCATAGGTATCCCCAAACCCTTCAACTGGCCTCTCGCGACCGACGATAAGACCGTACAACTGAGGCCGCACCGTTTGAAAGGCGCAAATACAGCCGGCTCGTCGCACATCTGACGGGGTCGCGCGCCGAGAAGAGCTCACAAACAGGTTTCTGAGACTCGCGAGAACTCACGCCGCACCCACAACGTTACCATGGGTTCCTAGGCAAACACTGTGCCAGCAGGAAAAGCATGTTAAGGCCCCGATAATGCGGCTTTTCAAATCATTGAACGGTCGGATGTTAGCCGGGGATTGCACATTACGTTAGAGTCCAATGACAATGTGAAGGAAACCTAACAACGTCATAGATGGAGCGCGGTGATGTATCCGATACTTTGCGAGCGCCCGGATGCGAATAAGATGCCACAGGAACGTGCCGAGAATGTTGATCGACATAAATCAGCAGGCACGCGGGTCAGCGCCGTCCGCCAGTCAGCTGCGCGTAATGATCCAGACGCTCGCTGATTTCCCGCGCGGGCAGCCGGCACCGCGGATGAGCGGCGATCAGCGTAAGGGCCGTCTGCAATATCTGTGCGTTGGTTTGCCGCTGATGCAGCAGCTGATCGAGCACCCACAGGACGCCGTGGTGTTCGATTTCCTCGGCGGCGGCGAGCCTCCGGAGCGCGGCATCGCCGGCGAGCAAAACCCAGCCATGGACCTTCGCCAGGGTGATGGCGAAGGTGTCGGGCAGCGACAGCGCCGGCGATCGCGCCTGATAGGCGAGCGCCAGGCGCACGCCCGCCTCGTCGAGGGCCTCGATGCGAAGGCCGAGGCGTTGAAGAGCCGGGCCGTTGTGGTCTCGAAGTTCCCGTTTATAGAGCAGGTCGGGGACAGCAAATTCCGACGGCAGGCGGAATGCCGTCTCAAGCAACCCGCCGCGTTCCAGATCGATCAGAACCGACGTATCTGAAACAAGGATTCGCATCAGCAGGGCTCGGATACGGCCGCCATCTCGCGGTCAAGCTCGCGAAGGCTGACGCGAAGCAACTCGGCAACCTTGACGTCGGACGCCAGCCCCTCGGCGGCGGCGCGAAAACAGAGACGCCGGAAACGATGCGGTTTTTCCGCCGGAAACGGATGAGGCTCCTCGTAAGGGGGCGAGCGCCAGCCAAGACGGGCAAAGGTCTGGAACAACGTACGATAGACACCGGGACCGATGATCCCGAGATCCTTGCACCGGTAAGCAATTGCCTGGGCGCTAACGCCGAACACCCGCTTGAGCTCAAGGAGCTCGCCGACGGCCAGTGCATGGCGGTTCCGGCCGACCTCGGCCCAAATCAATTCGGCCGGCATCAGGAAGGCGCCGCCGAACCGAAACGATGCCTGTTCTTCGTCAAGGTCCGCCGCAACGTCGAGTACGAGATGCCCGAGCTCGTGGGCGAGCGTCAGCCGCTGCCGCTCACCCGTGTGCGTCTCGTTAACGACGATCACCGGTACAATCCGGCCGTCATGGCGGCGGATTCGTGCCATTAGACCGGAGACTGACCCCGGCAGCGGCAGCACGATAACCTTGATCCCCTGTTCCTCGAGAAACTCGGCGAAATTGGGGATCGCGTCGAGACCGAGATTCCACTGATTGCGCAGGCGTCCCGCAGCGCTTTCCGCCTCGTCGTAGCTGCGCGTGCGGAACGGAACGCCGGCCGGAGGCGTCCAAACAGCGCTCGATGCGCCAACGATGTCTTCGATCGTCAGGTAACGCTCGACCGCATCCAGGACCGCCGCCTCGACGGACGCCTCCTCCTTGCGGCTCGTCAAACGCTTCTTCCGGAACTCGATGCTTTCGAGGCGAAGGTCGCTGGGATCGAGGAGATAATTCTCGGAGACGCCAAGCGCGTCGGCGAGTGCGATCAGCACCGTCGAGCCCGGCAAACCCTCGTCGTGCTCGTAGCGGCCGATCATCTGCGCCGAGACCTGGTTTCCAGTTTTGTCTGAAAGGTCACGCAGTGATAAGCCGGCCGCCGTTCGAGCTATCTTAAGTCTCTGCCCTAGCATCATAAATCTCCATCCCCCGTCGGTTTACATTATCATATAAGAATTGACGAATTGTAAACCCAGGCCTTGACGCTACCGGGCGAGGATCACCATGTACCGGGGGTGCTCGTATTGTGCGGGCGCTCGCCGGGCGAACCACCCGCCGGGAAAGGGGAATTATTTTATGAGTTACTTGAATGGTTTACCCACAAACACCGCGCTTCAGACAATACCGGACATGTTGCTGGCGGATACCGCCATCCGAATTCAGCTCGCCCCAACTCACCACGATCTGGCCGTCACCCGCTACGAGGTAATCAACGACTGGCTCGACAGGCCGGAAAGCCCCCTCTGCGGCCGGGTAGCCCTGATGTATGCGCAGGGTTCGATGGCGATCGGAGCCACCATCGCCTCGAAGCTGCGCACCGACGAGTTCGACATCGATATCATCGCCGAACTCACCATTCGCGCCGACGCCGATCCCGAAGCGGTACTTGATCTGCTGTATCGATCCATCCGGGGCGAGCGCGGCTCGCGCTACTACAGCATGACCACTCGGCGGAACCGCTGCGTTACGGTCACCTACGCCGACGGAATGCACCTCGACATCACGCCGGCGGTGCTGCTCGGCCATCTGCTTCCGAAGACCAGCGTTATCTTCCATCACAAGCCGGAGACGCCGGAGGTGCGGGGTTACCGGCTTTGGGCAAACCCGTTTGGCTTCGCCGAGTGGTTCAAAGAGACCACGCCGCTCGATCATGCCTTCGCCAAGGCGTTTGCGGACCGGGCCATGGATTCGGGCCTGATGGTCGTGATGGATCGGGCCGCATCTATTCCGGTGCCCGATCGTCAGGATGCGCATCAGAAGTCGAAGGCCGTCATCGCGCTGCAATTGCTCAAACGGGCGCGGAACGTGTCCTACGACATGCGCCAGAACTTGCGGCGGCCGCCTTCGGTGATGATGGCCAAGCTCGTCGCCGACGGCGCCAACCTGACCACCACCCTGACCGAGGAGGTTCTGCACCAGGCGCAGCATCTGCATGCGGTGATCGATGCAGCCCATCGGCAGCGGCAAGCGGTCGAGGTGCGGAATCCTAGCTGCAATGACGACAACTTTACCGACCGTTGGCCGGGGTCTCTGCGCGAACAGGAGCTCTATCTCAACGATCTCCAGCGCTTTATCGGCAAGATGGCGTTCCTCGCCGAGGGCAATCGCGACCTCGCCGAGATGCGCGAGGTGATGGCGGAGCTGTTCGGCGAGAATCCGACCGGCGCCGTCTTCAAGTCCTTCACCGAGCGGCTGGGGCAGATCGGCGGTGGCGGCCGCAGCGTGTATCAG
>Ga0182024_10005617_pt1 | contig 28034 bp, 26 predicted proteins | sample P32metaG_FD_120480 | JGI IMG/M metagenome (GOLD analysis project Ga0182024, IMG submission 120480) | Permafrost microbial communities from Stordalen Mire, Sweden - P3-2 metaG (Illumina Assembly) | ecosystem: Environmental > Terrestrial > Soil > Wetlands > Permafrost | place: Sweden: Stordalen...
ATTCCACTTACGAATCCGACGTAGAGACGCTGTATTCCTGGGTATATGCTTGCTCCAGACCAAAGATCCAAAAGGCAAAGAAAAAGCAGCCGCGGTTTTTGAGCGCATGGTCCGCGCCGAAGGCGATAGCGGTTCCTTGCACGTGCTTTTTGGTAGAGCTTATCGCGACGCCAATGACATGCCTTCAGCCATTCGCCAATTCGAGCGTGCCATTGCGCTCGATACCAAGACGCCGCACGCTCATTATTTTTTGGGCCTCGCGCGCCTGGCGGTCAACGAATGGAAGGCAACGCCTGAGGTGCGGTCGGAATTTGGCAAAGAACTGGAGAACTACCCAAGAGACTACCTGGCGAACTATCTGATGGGCTTCTTAGGCTCGGGCGACCGCGACTACGTCGTTTCCAACCGGTACCTCAAACTCGCGGCCGAGATCGATCCGGTCGCCCCTGAGCCGTGGTTGTACCTGGGGTTGAATGCCTATGCGCAAAGCGATACGGCTCACGCAGAGGAGTATCTGCGCAAGGCCGTGGTCCTTACCGGAAAGGACGAAGCTCGTTCCAATTATCAGATTCGTAGAGCCTACGTGGACCTCGGGCGCATCCTGATTAACTCGGGTCGCACCGAAGAGAGCGAAGTATTTCTCGCCAAGGCGCGTGACCTGCAAAACAAGACGATGGAGCTAACGCAGCACGACGTAGCCTCGGCGATGACCGACGCCGGAGCTACTTCGGTTGCCGCAGTGGCCCCGCTCCAGCCGCAGACCAATGTTGAACCGCCGATACTGCTGCCGGGAAACACGGACCCCTTCGCGCGCATCGACGCCTCGGTTACCGCCCATTCAAATTTGACGAAAGAACAACTGGTCATCGCCGATGATCAAGAGAACCGGATTCGCGCCGTCTTGGGCCTGGGCTTCAACGATTTGGCTACCTCTGAGGCCGTTCGTGGAGAATATCTGGCCGCGCTCGGCCACTATCAGGAAGCGGAGCGCTGGGACGGCCACATTCCAGGGCTCGCCAAGAATCTCGGCTTGTCGGCATTCCGCGTTCAAAATTATCCCGAGGCGATCCGCGGACTCGCCCTGGCGTTGAAAGAAAAACCCGCGGACGGACCCGTACGCGCCATGCTGGGCATGGCCTACTTCGGCAACGAGAAATTCGCGGATGCCGCAAAGACCTTTGCTCCCTTGGGCACCGCAGGCATGCGAGATTCCACGGTGGGCTACGCCTGGGCTACTTCGCTTGCGCGTATTGAGGAGCCCAATAAAGCCAGCGAAATCCTCGCTGAATTTGAAAAGACCAATCGTTCCGCCGAAATCCTTTTACTCGTGGGGCAGCTCTGGATTGAGATTGGCGACTATGCCCGCTCCGTGAACGCGATACATGGCGCCCTCGAAGCCAATCCGGCGTTGCTTAAAGCCCACTATTTCGCCGGCCAGGCCTATACCAAGTGGGAGCGTTGGCCCGAGGCAGCCTCCGAATTCCAGGCAGAGCTGGCCATGACGCCGGGCGACCCAGACGCGATGTACGGCTTGGGCTTTGTCGATCTGCAACAGTCCAAGGTGGAGGATGCTGCTACCCTCTTCGAACAGGTGATCTCGGCGCATCCCAATCACGCGAACTCGCAATACCAGATCGGCAAGATTCTGCTGGACCGCGGAAAAATCTCGGACGCCATCGAACATCTTGAGATCGCTACGCGTCTAAGCCCGCAGACGGATTACATGCACTACCAGTTGCAGATGGCCTACCGCAAAGAATCGCGGATCGCGGATGCCGATCGTGAGCTCGACATTTACAAAGAACTGAAAGCCAAGGAACGAGCGCGGGCTCGCGACGCTATCCCAACGGTTCAGAGTCCGTGATTGACCTCGGAAGGCATAATTGAACATATCTCAATGTGTACGCTTGGCCCTGGCGCTTACGCTCACTTCTGTGGGTGCAGACCTTGCTGGTGCTCAAGGGGGGCATCCACAGCCACCCCCGCCACCTGCGGGCGCTAAATCGACCAAGTGTGCCGGCCGGCCGGTCCCCCAACTGGAAGACATCACCGTCAAAACCGGCATCACCTTTAAGCACACCGCCGACCCCGCCAAAAAATATATCGTCGAGTCCATGAGCGGCGGCGTAATCATCTTCGATTACGATCGCGACGGCTGGCCCGATATTTACTTCACAAACGCTCCTACCGTGGAGATGGCTATCAAAGGCCAGAAAAGTCGCGGCGTCTTGTATCACAACAATCACGACGGCACATTCAGCGATGTAACGGATAAGTCCGGACTCACCTCGACCTGCTTCGCCATGGGCGGAGCCGTCGGCGATTACGACAACGATGGCTGGTCGGACCTTTACGTCACTTGTCTCGGCGGCAACGTTCTTTATCACAATAATGGCGACGGCACGTTTACCGACGTCACCACGAAAGCCGGCGTGGCCGACGGCCGCTGGTCCACCGGCGCGTCGTTCGGAGATTACGATGGCGACGGTTTCGTGGATCTGATGGTGGCCAACTACGTCGATTTTCATTTGAACGATCTTCCCGGCTTCGGCAGCTCGCCAAATTGCAAATACCGTGGCATTGATGTGCAGTGCGGACCGCGGGGGCTGAAGGGCGCAGGCGACTCACTGTTTCACAATAACGGCAACGGAACATTCACGGATGTCTCCAAGAGCGCGGGCGTGGATGATCCCAGCGGCTACTACGGGATGAGCGTGGTATGGGCGGATTTCAACAATACGGGACGGCCGGACATTTACGTCGCCAACGATTCCACTCCGAAATTTCTCTACAAAAACTTGGGCGATGGAAAATTCAAGGACATCGGCCTCGAAAGTGGCACCGCAGTGAGCGAAGATGGCTCCGAGCAGGCTTCCATGGGTATCGCCATCGGGGACTACCTGCACACTGGGCGGCCGTCGCTTTATGTAACTAATTTTTCCGACGAGAACAATCTCCTCTATCGCAACGACGGCAACTGGAATTTCACGGACGTGTCTTATCCCTCCGGCTTGGCGCTGCCCTCTTTGCCTTTCGTAAAGTGGGGCACCGCATTTGTTGACGTCGACAACGACGGATGGCTTGACCTCATCACCGTCAGCGGCCACGTGTACCCGCAGGTTGATACTTTGCCGTCCGGGGCTCGATACCGTGAACCGAAGCTGCTGCAGCTCAATCAGAAAGACGGCACGTTTTGTGATGCCAGCGATGAAGCCGGCCCTGCGCTTAAGGAAAAACACGTCTCGCGCGGTCTCGCGGTCGCGGATCTGTTTAACGATGGGAATATGGACATCGTCATCGGCGATCTGGATGGCCGTCCCATGATCCTGAAAAATCACGGGGTCCCCGGCCGTCATTGGGTCAGCTTTGAATTGGCGGGCACCAAGAGCAACCGGCTGGCGCTGAATGCGCGAATTAAAATCGTCGCAGGCGGCGTTACGCAGACCGATGAAATTCACAGCGGGGGAAGTTACCTGTCGCAAAACGATTTGCGCGTGCACTTTGGATTAGGCGACGTAAAAAAAATCGATAGCGTGGAAATCCGCTGGCCCTCAGGAAAAGTAGAAAGCCTCGGACCGTTGACCGCTGATCAGTATTATTCGGTGCTCGAAGGCCAGGGCGTGGTTCCCGCCGAGCGCATTCGTCCCGCACCTGTGAAACGGTAACTAACAGGTTTCTCTGGAAGTCCGCCTAGCCTTTGGCGCGCTCCTTCACTTGTTTGGCTAATTTCTCAATTTGTTTGGCCTTATTGATTACAGAAAGGGAAAGCGTCGACGTCGTATCGGATTTTTGAACCTGGTCTCTGAGCTCGGTGACCAACTGGTAAAGCTTTTCTACATCAGCTCTCACATCAGCCTGAGCCTGGCGGTCCATCTTCTTTTGGTCAGGCGGCGTGATATCCGGTCCGTTCATACCCGGCGGAAAATTGGGGTTAGGCGCGTTCGGGGAAGGCAACGGCTGAGGGACGGATCGCTGCGGCTGAGAACGAAGAGTATATGTAGCAGTTAAGGCTAATGCAGCGGTAACGACGGTTGCCGCCAGAATTCGACGAATACTGGACATAAATCCTCCCCGGACAGAGATATAAGCCGAAGTTTATCTCCCTCTTTTGGCCATGACCAGTACCGTTTTCCCGCCGCGGCCGGACAGCCGAATCGCATAGACAGGTGGTCTTACATCACGATTTTCCCGGGATACAGTCCGTCAGCCCGATTCCAATTCGCGAAGCGCGCATCAACGGGAACAAATCAATATCCCTGATCATGCGGAGATTTGCCGCTGTCACGCTCGTGAGCTTTCTGATTTTGCCGGCGTGGAGTGAACTTGCTGCGCGAATATTCAGCGTTCCTCCAACACCAAAAAACTTTGGATTTTCACCACAGCATGCTGTGCGTTTACACCACTGACCAAAAGGATGCCGACGGAGCCTACGTTGGCATTCGCGACGCATTTTCTGATCACTTACATCCCGAACGCTTCGAGCATCCGGTGCTCTACAAAAACCTCGGTCACTATAAATTCAAAGATGTTACCGCTGAAGTGGGACTCGATCCTAAGGGCTGGTGCGGCGATGCCACCTTCGCGGATTTGAAAGGCGATGGATTCCCGGGAATTTATTTCCTGAATATGCAGGGTCCGGGACATTATTTCGAAAATGAAGGTGGCAAGAAATTCGTTGAGAAAACCCAGAACTACTTTCCCAAAACTTCCTGGGGCAGTATGGGCGTGAAATTTTTTGATTACGACAATGATGGCCGCATGGATCTGCTGGTCACCGACATGCACTCCGACATGATGGAGGAGCAGAGCCCCGAGCACGAAAAAGAGAAAATCACTTCTCATGCGCCAGATGATGCGCTCGGCGCTCCCGCCGATAAATTTATCTTCGGCAATTCCTTGTACCACAATTTGGGCGACGGTAAGTTTGAAGAGGTTTCCGACAAAATGGGGGTCGAGCAGCTCTGGCCCTGGGGTTTCAGCGTTGCAGATCTCAACGCGGACGGCTATGAAGATATTTTCATCACCGCGGGCATGAATTTCCCTTTCCGCTATGGCATTAATTCCGTTTTGCTCAATAATCGCGGAGCGAAATTTCTCGATTCCGAATTTCTACTGGGCGTTGAGCCTCGTCAGACGCCCTACACTCCCTGGTTTGTCATGGATTGCACCAACCCCGCAGTTTTAGGGCCTCTGGGACAAGTGGTTTGCCAGGGTCAGACGCAAAAAGTCACGGTTTCGGGGCCGAAATCCAGCCGCTCGTCCGTAATCTTTGACCTCGATAACGACGGCGACCTGGACATTGTCACCAACGATTTCAACTCCGAGCCTATGGTGTTAATCAGTGATCTCGCGCAACAGAAAAAAATCCACTGGCTTAAAGTTGTGCTCGTCGGAACGAAATCCAATCGCAACGGCTTGGGCGCCACGGTTCGCGTGCATAGTGGTGGACAAACTTATACGCGCTACAACGACGGCAAGTCTGGCTACCTTTCACAGAGTGTTCTGCCTTTGTATTTCGGTCTGGGCGATACTTCAAAAATCGATAGCATCGAAGTCGCCTGGCCTTCCGGTCGCAAACAAGTCATCCGCAAAGGCCTGACTGATAACCAGACGCTCAAAATCACCGAGCCGGATAAATAGTTCATCCCGTAGCGCGGAATTAGCCTGCCACCGCTTTGATCATTCACGACAGCCACCGCGCCATCCTTGCGCTTATACGGTCTTCCCCCGATAGGCACCACTCATGTGCAGGATAAAATTACAAGCCGGGTAATGCAGTTACGCCATTGACCTTCGAGAGAATTGAGGAAGTATGATTAAATTTCTTTACACTTCGGCCTTGAGCCTGCTTTGTGTGCATGCGGCGTGCGCCGTTCCGCAACAGCGCGAACGCACACAAGATACACAGTCGCCATCCCTCATAAATATCCGCGTCTCGCGTACCGTGCAGGCCGTGAACTACCGCGACAGGGCTTCCACCAAGATCGATTTTCGAGGTACGCCGCTCATGCCCCGCGCCGAAGGAAAAGCAGACATTCAGGCCAAGGGCGGGCGCGTAGCAATTAGAGCTGAGTTTGATCACCTCGAACTGCCGTCCACTTTTGGTTCAGCCTATTTGACCTACGTTCTGTGGGCCATTTCGCCGGAGGGCACGCCGAATAATTTGGGCGAAGTTGTGCTCGAGGGAAGTAAGAGCAAACTCGCAGTCACCACCAACCTTCAAACGTTCGCCATGATTGTGACCGCTGAGCCGTATTTCGCAGTTAGTTTTCCCAGCGAAGTCGTAGTCATTGAAAATATTGTGCGCGGCGACACCAAAGGTTCCGTTAGCACTGTTGACGCCAAGTTTGAACTGCTAAAGCGCGGCACCTACGACGATATGCGTCTGGAACGTTTCACTACGGACGCCGACGCTCCGCTTTCGCTATACGAAGCTCGCAACGCCATGCGCATTGCGAAAGCCCAAGGAGCCGCTCAATACGCCCCCGAATCTTGGGCCAAAGCCGAAGACGCCATGCGGCGGGCCGAGGATTACCAGTTACGTAAGCAACATAAAGCTGTGCCAACGGCCGCAAGGGAAGCAGTGCAAGACGCAGAGGACGCGCGCAACATAGCCGTAAAACGCCAGGAAGATGAGCGCGTCGCGCAACAACAGCGCGAAGCAGATGAGCAAGCGCGCCGCGCCAAGGCCGCTCAGGAAGACGAGTCGCAGCGCCGCGCGGAAGCGGAGCGCCAGCAACTGCAAGCAGAAGTAGCGGCAGCGCAGGAAGCCAAGGCTCGTGCCGAGGCCGATGCGCAGCGTAAAACAGCCATGCTGCAGGAACAGCAGGCTCGCGAGCAGGCAGCTTTAGCCGTGCAACAAGCCGCGCAATCCGCACAGCAAGCTCAGGATGCCCAATCGCAAGCCCAACAAGCGCAGCAACAGGCTCAACTCGCCCAACAACAGGCCGCGCAATCCGAACGCGACAAGCAGGAACTCCGCGCCAAGCTCCTTCAACAATTCAATCGCATTCTTGAAACTCGCGACACCGTGCGCGGTTTGGTCGTTAATATCGGCGACGTATTATTCGACACCGGAAGATACACCTTGCGTCCGCCTGCGCGCGAAGCCCTAGCCAAGCTGTCCGGCATCGTGCTCGCCTATCCAGGATTGAAACTAACCGTCGAGGGTCACACCGATTCCACCGGCACGGCCGCATTCAATCAGAAGTTATCTGAGCAACGCGCAATGACTGTGCGTGATTATCTCGTTCAGCAAGGCGTGGACATGAATTCCGTAACGGCCGCCGGCCTTGGCGAAGGTATGCCCATCGCCGATAATTCGACCGCAGCCGGGCGCCAAAAAAATCGGCGCGTGGAAATTATCGTCAGTGGGGAAGTGATTGGCACCAGGATCGGCGGCCAGTCCGGGGAACAACCACCGCAATAAGTAAATAATCTAATTCGGACACAAAAAAGCGCGCCAAAAAACCTTGGCGCGCTTTTCTTTTGGGCTTAGCCCTTCTTGGTATCAAGCTTGAGGTTCACAACAATTTCTTTGCGGCTTTCAAAGCTCGAAATCGTGCGCGTGGGAGACTTGGCGCCATCCTTTTCGGCGTGCAGTTCAAAGTCCGTATTGGGATCCAGCCCGCTGAACCGGTAATTTCCGGTCTCGTCCGCGATGTAGCTGCGCACCGCGTTGGTCCGCGTATTCTTAAGGAACACCACTGCAGTAGGTATCGGCGTGTCCGCTTTATCCGTAACAATTCCGTGGACGCTGCGGAGTTGCGACTCGTGCTTTGCTTCTTGAGCGCCGGCGAATGACGCAAATAACAACAGTGCTATCACCAGCCCAACCATCTGTCGCGCGCATTTCATTTTTTGCCCCCGCTGATCCGCTGCATATGTAACACGACGTTCTCTTCCGATTGCCCGTTTATCGCCTGGGATTGTTTGGCGAAGCCTTTGCTCTCGGCGGCGATCTCGTAATCGGGCCCTTTAGGAACGCGCACTGCGAATTCTCCACGAGAATTTGCATACGTCTCCCAGTGGGGTTTCTTTTGATCGGCCCTGCGGATTCGTAATTTAACGCTCGGCAACGCCAGTCCACGCTCATCGAAAACCGTTCCGCGAATTACCAAATCGCCCGCATGATTGTGTTTGGATTTTCGCGCCGACGAAGACTCGGAAGCGGCCGGCTGCGTAGCGGTCCCAGACGGTGTCGCCGCATCCTGTCCGGCAAATAGCGGCAGGCAGGCAGTAATTAGTAGACTCGCGAGAATGATGACACACCGTTTGCGATGCATCACTTCCTCCGCGTACTTGGATGATGGCCCAACCACTGAAGATGCCACACTGCGAAAGTCGCCCTCACTCTTCGTCTAACTCTTCCTCTTCTTCTTCCTCGTCGAGTAAATCTCCGTTTTCGGCGACCTCGACTCCCTCTTCTTCGTCGTCCTCGTCGTCTTCTTCCTCATCATCGGAAATGATGTTGAGGTGAACGGGGTGGGTCTGCGAGACTTCCAGCTCCGATTCGCACTCCGGGCAGCTGAGAATCTCGCCTTCTTCTACTTCGTCTTCATCCACATCTATTTCGGTGGCACACTCGGGGCAGCGAATCACGGCTCCATCCTCCATCGATTTGTTAGCCCGGCAGCCCGCGAAGCCCGCATTACTGCCGTCAGCGTATTATATACTCCGCAGTATGAAGTCAACCGTGTAGGTACTGTACATGTGCGGAAAAAATTGGGCACGAAATGTGCCCCGGTAATCGGTTCCCGCTTTAATAATGGCTTCTTCCCGCGAATATCCTGAGCGCCCCCTGGTTGGGGTAGGTGGTGTGGTGGTTGATAACGGCCGCGCCCTATTGATCCGGCGCGCCAGCGAACCCCTTCGCGGCGAATGGTCCATTCCCGGAGGCATGCTTGAGTTAGGGGAAACCTTGGAGCAGGGTGTTGCTCGTGAGCTACTTGAGGAAACCGGCTTGCAGGTCCGCGTGCTCGAGCTAATCGAGGTGTTCGAGCGAATTGTGTACGCGCCGAAAGGAGAAAGTCGCGGTGGCGACGACCGGCAACGGCCGCGTTTCCATTACGTCATTGCCGATTATCTTTGCGAGCGCATCAGCGGGGAGCACGCCGCCGCGAGTGATGTCACAGATGTGGTATTTGCGCGGGAAGAAGAACTAGACCGCTTTAGCTTGACCGAAACGGCTTTGCGCATCCTGCATAAAGCTTTCGCCATGAATCGCGCGCGCCAACGCTCAGGTGAAGAATCGTAGCTTACGCAGCCGGCAACGTTCCTCGCGTGCGTTCGCGCTTGGTGAATTCCTGCACCGCCATGTGCAGATCGCTGGCGGTGAAATCCGGCCAGCGTTTTTGAAGAAAAACAAATTCCGCAAAGGCGCATTCCCACAACAAAAAATCAGAAAGCCTTTGTTCCCCGCCGGTGCGGATCAGCAAGTCCACATCCGTCGATCCTCCCCGAAAGTCCACCAGAATCTTGCCGAAAGCTTCGCACGATAATTCCGTTACTTTGTAAAAGCGGCAAGCTGCCTGATAGATCGCTTCCCGCGCGGAGTAATCGATAGCCAGGCGGAGGTGCAACCGGTTGCCTCCCGCGGTCGCAGCCTCGGCATCCCCAATCGCCTGACGCAAATTAATGGGCAAGCGGTCGCGCCGCCCAATCACCGTTAAACGCACCCCTTCTTCCATGCAGTGGGACGTTTCGGTCAGCAAATATTCGTGCAGAAGCCGCAGAATCCCAGCAATCTCCTGCGTAGGCCTCTGCCAATTGGCGGACGACAGCGCGAATAACGTCAAAGTGTGGATGCCGAGACGGGGCGCCGACTCGATAATCTCTCGCGCGGTTTCCGCTCCGGCGCGATGACCGGCCGATCGGGGAAGTCCCTTGGCGGTAGCCCATCGCCCATTGCCATCCGAGATGATGGCTACGTGGATGCCGCTGCTGTTCGGTCGCGTGTTGGAACCGGATTCGATCGAAGTTAAAGAGGACATCGCCGCCTCGCTCACAATTTAGTAAGTGCAAACTACTCTGTAATACAAAGTAAATCCACACACCAAAAATAAGCTCACGGTGATTCCGCCCTTACTTTTCCCGCGTCGCCCGGATCAATGCTTCCATGTGATTCAGGTAGCGTTCCAGCGCTTTGCGCCCGGCCCCAGCCAGCCAGTATTCCGTCTTAGGTAACCGCCCGTCGAAGGATTTGCTGCACACGATGTAGCTGGCCTCTTCTAACTTGCGTGCATGCACGCTTAAATTTCCGTCCGTGGTTTTCAAAAGCGCTTTCAATTCGTTGAAGGTCAAAGAGCGGTTCACCGCCAGCGCGCTTACGATGCCCAGCCGGATGCGCTCATGAATCAGGCGGTCGAGATCCGGCGAAACCGCATCGCGCGTTTGTTCCCGCACCGTGGCCGGCGCATCCTCGCGCGGCCTGGAACGTGCCACGCGGTCTTGAGGAACTACAGAAGATTTAGTCATGTCGTTACCCTCCGTAGTGACGGGCGATCCATATGCCGAAGGCGATTTGCACCACTCCAAAGCCCGCGGCCATGAAGTAGTTCCCCCAAGCCAATGGCGCGAACAACGCGCATCCGCCCAGGCCCATCAGGCACAGTCCCATCACCGGTACTACCCGCACAGAAAAAGCGCCACCCGTCACTACCGCTGCGCCATACAGCAGCAGCCAGACGGCCGGCAACATCGCGATTGATCCCGAACCATAAAATGCAAAAGTCATCAAGCCGCCCACGATGATCGGAGGCGCAAAGCTTAAAAGAAATTTTCGGCCAGGTCCCGAGAAGAGTTTTGAGTTGGCGCGATGGGCTTTGGTGGCTGCCGCGGGGGCGGCTATGGCCACCGCGATAAACGCCTCCACCAGCCAAACACCAAACCAGGCACGCGGCGTGGTCTGCAGGGAAGCGATACCCGCCGCAATCACCGCGGTAATCCCCATCGCCACGCCGCCCCATCCAGGAACGGCGGTAAATTCCGCCGCCGATTCCATGGTTTCGCGTATATAGCGAAGATGGTCGGCCGCCCGCGCGTCGATCGGAATGGGACCGGTTCTGGGAGCGGGAACGGAGCTGGTCTTTAACATGAGAGAGTCAGCATAGCCAATTGGGCATAGTCAATTTTGACGGCTTCAGCATTGCAAGCAAACTAGCAGGCCCGCCAGAACCTGTCAAGTACTTTATGGTGCAAAGTACCTCAGGCCGCCGCAACCCTCCGCGCCGTCCGCGCATACCGTCCGCTCATCGCATTCCAGCGAATGGTAAAGATATCCGCGAACATTTTGAGGCTGTCTCCCAGCATGTTGACTTTCGTGGCTTCTGAATGACCCCAGCGCACCGGAATTTCGATGGCTCGCAGTCCGTAATGTCTCGCCAGGTATAGCAATTCCGGATCAAACCCGAATCCTTCAATGCGCTGTTGCTCAAAAATAATCCGGCAGCGCTCTCGCCGAAAAGCTTTGAAGCCGCATTGTGTATCCACGAACGGCAAGCGCAACACCATGCGCACAATTTTATTGAAGATAATGCCGGCGGTTTCACGGAAAATCGATTGACGAGTGCTGATCAAACTCCGATCCATGGCTCGCGATCCGATGGCCACATCGTAGCCATTATTTAGTGGCGTTAGCAGCTTTTCCGCTTCTTCTATAGGCGCGGAAAGATCCGCGTCGGTGAAAAGCACCATGTCGCCCTGCGCCTCCAACATCCCGTGTCGCACGCTGTAACCTTTTCCGCGATTGGTGCGGTTCGAAAGCACGCGAAGCCCGGTTAGTTTCCCGTGAAATGATTCCGCCACTGCCGCGGTGGAATCCGTCGAGCCATCGTCTACCACCAGCACTTCCGTACGCATTCTCAATGTCGGCAGATATTCAGCAATGCGCTGCAATGTTTCGGGCAGGCGCGCCTCCTCGTTGTAGGCGGGGATAATGATGGACAGATCGAAATTGGCTTCGCCCATTATCAGGAATCCAACGAGACTTTCGCTCCGGACGGCTCTTTATCAAGGTTCGCTACAATCTCATCCATTTGTTGCAGCGTAAAATCGCACTCACTTTCCGTATTGTAAAAATGCGGCGAAATGCGTACTCCAGCTTTCGGGCGATAATCGACGAGAATATTTCGCTTCACCAATTCCTGGCACACTTCGGCGGCATGCGGACATTCCACCGATACGGTTCCAGCGCGCTCCGCCGCATCGTCCGGGGTATTCACGTGCCAGCCGCGTGATTTTGCCCCTGCCAGAATCCGCGCAGTCATGCGTAGCGACTTCTCTCGAATGGTGCGGACTCCCACCTTATTAATAATGTCCAGCCCCGGTTGGCAGGCATAGAGCGCCGGAATATGCGGTGTTCCATTCAAAAACCCAAACGAATCTTCACGCCGGTCGATCGCGCCGGTTTCAAATTCAAAAGGGCGCCGGTGTGCGAGCCATCCGGTCAGCGCCGGTTTTAACTTTGCGCGCAGATCTTCGCGTACATACAAATACGCCACGCCGGGGCCGCCACACAGCCACTTCAAAACTCCCCCCACTGCAAAATCCACCTCCAGACTCTTTACATCGAGCGGTATTGCCCCCGTGGCCTGGAACACGTCGAGTATCACGTACGCACCGACGCGGTGGGCCCGTTCAATAATGGCGCGCGCATTTACGATGTACGAACTGCGAAACAATACCTGCGAAATCGGCACCAGCAACGTATTTTCATCTATCGCCGCCAGCAATTTATCGAGATCGACGCGGATGGGATCCGCGCTGCGTACCGTTTCGATTCGCGCGCCATGGCGGCGCTGCTCATTATAAAAATATTGCACCGACGGGAATTCCTGCTCCACCATCACAACTTTGTTTCGCGCGGCGCGGTAATCGAAACACGAACTGATGATCGCCTGCGTAATGGTGACGTTCTGATGCAACGATAGTTCGCCGGCTCCCGCCCCGATCAGCGGCGCGATCTTGTCGCCCACACCGACGGCCATCTCCCACCAGCCCTCCTCCCAGGCGCGAATTCCGCGGTTTCCCCAGGAATCCGCGTAAGCGCGCATGCTCTCATAGACGGCGCGAGGCATGGCACCGAGCGAATTGCTGATCATGTAAGTCGATTTTTCCAGTATCGGAAATCGCCCGCGCAGCTCGAGCAGCTCATTCATAAGGTTTGGCGCATTGTATTTTACCGCGAGGCTATCCGCCACCGAAGAAGCAAGAGCCCCTTCCACGAGTACAGCCCGAAGCTCCCTATTTTCCGATATTTTGATAAAAGTCTGGTACATTGCACATTCACAGTTTGATCGCTGCCACTCGCAACCCGGCGGCTTTACAAGGAGTACAAATGCGGCGAACCGCAGCCATCGTAATTGTGTGCAGCATGATTCTATTTGTCGCAGCGGCGGCCACGGTGAAACCCAAAGCCGACGACCGCTTGAAAGGATCATTCCGTCGACCGGCCGTGAATGGCTGGACAGTCGTGCACCTGGAAGGCACGCCCGCTGAAATAGGTTTCCAGCACGGCTACTTGCTGGCTCCCGAAATTCAGGATCTCGAAAACGTATACAAGCTCGAGCTCACTCACGACACCGGCAAGGACTGGAATTTTTTGCGGGAAGCAGGCAAGACCGTGCTCTGGCCTCATGTCGAACCCGAGTATCGCGAAGAGATGCAGGGCATCGTCGATGGCGCGACCGCGCATGGCGTTAATCTGGATATTTGGGATGTGGTCGCACTCAATGCCGCGATGGAATGGAGTTATTACGTCGCGGAATTCGATAAGGCTCACAAGATCGCATCATTGCCAACCGTAACCGCCCCGGACCACTGCAGCGCTTTCGTGGCGGTGGGCAGCTACACAAAAGACGGCCGAGTTGTAATCGCGCACAATAACTGGACAAGTTATCTGGATGGAGCTCGCTGGACAATGGTTTTCGACATCATCCCAGCCAAGGGCTATCACTTTATTATGGACGGCCTGCCTGCGCTCATTCACAGCGGTGATGACTTCGGGGTGAACTCGGCCGGCATCGTCATCACGGAAACAACCATTACTGGCTTTCACGGCTTCGACACCAATGGAATACCGGAATTCGTGCGCGCGCGAAAAGCCATGCAATATTCGTCCTCCATCGACGATGTGGCGCGCATTTTTCGTGACGGCAACAACGGTGGATATGCTAACGACTGGCTGATTGCCGACACACATAAAGGCGAGATCGCCAGCCTCGAGCTCGGGCTTAAAAATGTGACTCTGGAACGCAAGACCGACGGCTACTTTGTTGGTTCCAATTTCCCAATCGCGCCGAAGTTGGCCGCGGAAGAAACCGACTTTGCCACCACCGACATGAGCAACAGTCCCAACGCGCGCCACCGCCGTTGGGAACAACTGATGGCCGAGAACAAAGGCAAGATCGACGTGAACCTGGCTGAGAAGTTTCTAGCCGACCACGTGGACTCCTTCACCGGAAAAACTGAACCCAGCGAGCGCACTCTCTGCGGTCACGTGGAACTTTCGTCCCGCGGTATGGGCTCTTGGCAAATACCTTATGGCAATGCCGGCGCCGTGCAAAACAAAGCCACCGATACCCAGATGGCCGCGCAAATGGAATTTGTTGCGGCCGCCGGTCATGCCTGCGGGATGGATTTCCTCGCCGCAAAACACCTCCAGCAGCACCCCGAACAATCCTGGGAAAAATCCGAGTTGCGCGACATGAAGGCCTATCCCTGGACCACCATCAGCGCCCAGAAGTGAATCGATCCCGGCGGCACGAACGTAATTTACTCTTCCGATCCACAACCGAAACGTAGTTAACCACTTTCTTCAGGCTCCGAAGTTCAAAAGTACTATTCACCGAGGTGCCCATCCGTCTTAAACTTGAATTCCCCAGCAAGGAGGATTCATGGCTACTCGAAAACAATCATCCGCTGGTCATTCTGCTCATTCTGCTGGTCATTCAGACGCAATTCGCATTGTGCCGCTGCATCACCCTCAAGCCTTGCAGGCCTCGGCGCCCCAGCTTACCTATCGCAATGGGTCGTTACTATCTGCCGTCGAGGTTTTCACCGTGTTTTGGGGCACCACCTGGAACTCCGCTCCGCAAATTACCGTGATGAACAATATGAACGCCTTCTTCGATTACATTCTGACCAGCGCGCTGATCGATCAGTTGGCGGAGTACAACGTGGGTAGTTTTAAAATTTCCCACGGCAAGCGCACCGGTACGACTGTTATCACTCCAGCTACCGCAAGTTCCGTGAACGACACAACCATCCAAGGCGAACTCCAAAGCGCCATCGCCTCCAATCGTGCCTTCCCCCAACCAGGCGCGAACACTTTGTACTTTATCTTTATGCCGGAGGGCGTGAAGGTCGTGCAGGGCGGCTCGGCTTCCTGTCAGGCGTTCTGCGGATATCACAATGACATCAACGGCCAGATTTTTTATGCGGTCATGCCGTATCCGGGGTGCGCAGGCTGCACCGGTGGTTTGCAACCGTTTGATGCGCTGACCTCCACCAGTTCGCACGAATTATGCGAAGCCATTACCGATCCTATTCCCGGCCAGGGCTGGTACGACGATTCCAACGGTGAAATTGGCGACATCTGCGCCTGGAAAACCAAGAAAATCGGTCAGTACACCGTGCAGTTGGAATGGTCCAACAAAGCCAACCAGTGCATCTGAAAATCTAATTTCCTTTTATGCACGCCCGGTGTCCGGTGCCCCGACCGCAGGTATCCCATAGAGCACCGGCGATTTCGGAGCGCTGCCCTCGTTGCTAAGCTCAGTAATTGACAAAATGTAAATTTCAGAACAGACTCTGCGCGGCTTTTTTGAATTCCGAAGCTATCGCGGGTCCGGGGGCAAATCTTGCGTCTACTCTCAAAGCGTTACGCCGCTTTCGTGTTGTGCTGTTTATCCTCATCTTTCGCACTGACCATGGCCCAGGCGCCAACGGTGCCTGCCAATTCAAACGCTTCCGTCACTGCCGCAAGCACCGTGAGCCCTGTTCTCCCCAACGAACCACCCTCGGTGTCCAAAGCCATGCACTTATATTGGGACAGGAAATATGACGAGGCCGTCACCGAATATAACCGTGTAATTCAGGCCGGGTTTAACGCCCCCGCGGGTTATGCCGGGCTTGCGCGCGTCGAACTGAAGCAAAACAAAGTTGCGGATGCCGCTGCATCCGCGCAAAAGGGCATCGAATTGGGCCCTCAGCTCGCCGCAACGCACATCGCACTAGGTGAGGTTTATTACCGGCAGGGAAAAATCGAGGAAGCCGCCGATGAATTTCGCAAACTGGTAGTCGCGAATACCTCCGACGCGCAAGCCTATTACGGCATGGCCAAAGTCATGCACGCTTCCTCTTACCACAAAAAAGAAAAGCTATTGATTGATCGGGCTCATCAATTGAACCCTAGTGACCCGGACATCCGCCAGGCGTGGATGGCTTCCCTAAGCTTGGCCGACCACATTAAAGAACTCCAGGCTGTCCTCGACACGGGAGTCCTCGATCCTGCGGTCCGCGCTGACAGCGAAAAGTACCTTGCGAGGCTTAAGGAAATTGCCAATCAACCCACGCGAGGCTGCCGCCTTTCCACCGCGGTTAAAAGCACCCAGACAGATTTGTTGCCCATCATGCACGATGCGAGAAACTCCAGTGGTTTTGGCTTGCCGGTGAAAGTAAATGGCACGCCATCTACGCTGCTTCTGGACACCGGCGCCGGTGGAATTCTCATCAGCAAACGAATCGCGGATAAAGCTGGAATTCACAAAATAATGGATAACAAAGTCGGCGGTATCGGGGACGCAGGCGAACAAGCTGGCTATCTGGGTTATGCCAATTCCATCAAGATTGGCGATCTGGAATTTCAAGATTGCTACGTGCAAGTTCTGGAGAAGCGCTTCTCCGATTCAGAAGATGGATTACTTGGCGCCGACGTTTTCTCCGATTTTCTCGTCGACCTGGATTTTCCAAATCACCAAGTCAGACTCAGCCAATTGCCGGAAGATCCTGGTCAGCCTGCCACGCCCGCCACACTCGATTCTCAAGCGGAATTGACCCGTCAACCCCACGACAAATATGTAGCTCCGGAAATGAAATCCTTCTCCCCGGTTTATCGCATCGGACACGACTTGCTGCTACCGACCAAGGTGAATGACAAGGGCCCAGTTCTTTTCCTGATTGATACCGGCTCTTTCCAGAACATGATCGCGTTGGATCTGGCTAGAGTGGTCTGCAAAGTGGGGGAGACTGACACCGCCAAAATCAAGGGAATCAGTGGAGAGGTCAAAAAGGTATATCGAGCCCAAGACGTAATCCTGCAGTTTTCGGGCTACAGGCAAAGAATGAATGACATACTGTCCCTGGATATGAGCAACATCAGTAACGGCGCCCATACCGAGGTTTCTGGAATATACGGCTTCGAAATGCTGCAAATGTTGGAGATTAAGATCGACTACCGCGACGGCCTGGTCGCTTTCAAGTTCGATTCCAAACGCTTTCACTCGCCTTCGCTACTATAGCGTCTGGGAGTTACGGTAGCATTTCCTTGACGATGCCGGGATCTTCGCCCAATCTGCGTCTCAAAAGCTACAAAAGGGTATAGCCCCATCGGTCATCACTTCAATAAGCCCTTAATGCGGCTCCCCAAAAGCTGTTGCGCGGTCTTCTCGTTTACGAACCGGCCCAACATGCCCAGGTCAGCATCCACGATAATGTCATGGTCGGTTACCTCGACAGTGCCTTTGATCGGGGTACTGATAATTCCCATTTTTGCGGTAAGCGCAAACGTCATCGTCGACCCTTGCCAGCTTCGATGTTCGACCGTTAATTTTACGGGCAGCGCTCCGGCCTCCTTAAACAAGTCGTCCCAGGAACGGTCGACGGATTGAACAACCTCTTCCTTGGTACGGTTATGGGATATGGAGATTCGCACAGTCCGTCCTTGACCTTAAAAATTCAGTCCCTAACCTCTACAATTCAAAAGTATATCGCTTGCCGTACTGAATTGGCGTACTGATACAATCTCAAACCTTATATGTCCTTTGTACCCCTTCGCGCATCCAATTCTGCCTTATGGGAACCGCTCCAATGAACCAACTGCCAGCCCTTTCGCCGGAACGCCGCGAGCAACTGTTTCCCAAGCTCACTGACGCGCAAATCGAACGCATCGCGTCCGTCGGACGTAAGCGCAAAGTCGCTAAAGGCGAAATGCTGATCAAGCAGGGCGACGTGGCCCCCTTCTTTGTCGTGACCAATGGGCGCCTCGACATCATTCAGCCCACCGAACACGGCGAACTTACTATCGTGCAACATGAACCAGGGCAGTTCACGGGTGAGCTGAATATGCTTACCGGCCGCCGCTCGCTGGTGTGTGCCCGGATGGGCGAGGCTGGCGAGGTTATCGAACTTACTCCCGAAGAAATGCAGGCTCTAGTGCAGACTGACGTCGGGATCAGCCAGATGCTGATGACAGCCTTCATTTTTCGCAGGCTTGAATTGATCGCCAACCACGTCGGCGACGCGGTGGTCATCGGTTCGCCACACTCCCCTGGAACTTTACGCATAAAAGAGTTCCTCAGCCGCAACGGCCATCCTTACACCTATCTCGACCTCGACAAAGATACCGGCGTCCAGGAAATGCTCGATAAGTTCAAAGTGGGCGTTGACGAGATCCCTGTTCTGATTTGCCGCGGTACCATCGCTCTTCGTAACCCCAGCAACCAGCAAGTGGCGGACTGCCTCGGGTTGAATCCTAAACTTGATGAAACTCAGGTTCTCGATGTAGTGATCGTCGGAGCGGGTCCCGCGGGATTGGCTGCCGCGGTGTACGCGGCCTCTGAAGGCCTTAGTGTGGTGATGATTGAAACCACCGCGCCCGGCGGGCAAGCCGGCTCCAGTTCCAAGATCGAAAATTATTTGGGCTTCCCTACAGGAATTTCCGGACAGAACCTGGCCGGACGCGCGTATGCCCAGGCGCAGAAATTTGGCGCTAAATTAATTATTGCCCGCAGCGCCACCAAGCTTAGCGGAAAGCGTCCCTACAAAATTGAATTTGATGACGGGCGCTCCGTCATGGGGCGTACGGTAGTCATCGCTACCGGCGCGCAGTACCGCAAGCTCCCGCTCAAAAATCTGGATGACTTTGAAGGCATGGGCATTTATTTCGGCGCAACCTTCATCGAAGCTCAACTGTGTACCAACGAAGAGGTCATCGTAGTCGGAGGAGGCAACTCCGCCGGCCAAGCCGCCGTATTTCTTTCAGAATTGTCCAAGCACGTGCACATCCTGGTGCGCTCTAACGGCCTGGCCGAAACCATGTCCCGCTATCTGATTCGCCGCATCGAAGACAGCCCCAAAATTACGCTGCACGTCTGCACGGAAATCGCGGCGCTGGAGGGCGGAAATCACCTCGAGCGTGTTCAGTGGCGCGATAAAAACACTGGAGCCACGGAGATGCATGATATCCGGCACATTTTCCTCATGACCGGCGCAACTCCCAACACCCAATGGCTTAGCGACTGCATAGCCCTTGACGAAAAGGGTTTCGTCCGCACCGGCTCTGATTTGACCGAGGAAGATTTGCTCAGGGCCGGCTGGCCGCTCGAACGTCATCCCTTGCTTCTGGAAACGAGTTTGCCCGGCGTTCTAGCAGTGGGAGATGTCCGTTCTGGAAATGTAAAGCGGGTAGCCTCCGCCGTCGGCGAAGGCTCCATCTCCATCCACTTGGCGCACAAAGCTCTCGCTGAGTAGCGCCAAGCCGCAACGACACTTGGAAAAATACGTGTGCATTGCGGCCAACGCCTTAGTTGGCCAGGTCGACGAGCATAAGCCTACCGTGGGTCCCTCGCGTCAGCAACGGGTTGAAGACTAAGCGAAACAATTTTCGTACCGATGACTTCGCCGGATACCACCAGTTCCACACGGCGATTCTGTTGGCGGCCTTCCGATGTTTCATTCGAAGCGATGGGCCGGGACTTCCCGAAGCCCGCTGCGCTCGTGGAAGATTCCGGAACTCCTTGTGCCGTCAGAAAACTCCGTACGCCATCAGCACGTTGCTCGGAAAGTTGTTGGTTGAACGATTCAGTTCCGACGCTGTCGGTATTACCTTCAACGGCCAGCCTCAGCGTTGGATACGCGAGAACAATGCCGGAGATTTTGGCCAACTTTTCGCGGGCTAGCGGACGAAGCGTGTATTTTCCGGAATCGAACAGCACGTCGGACATATTGACCACCAGCCCGCGCGCGGTGTCGCGTGTTTCCAGAATTAAATTAAATTGGGTAAGCAGGCGCGCGCGAATTTCTTCCCGGTCGCGAACCGCTTGTTGCAGTTGCGCGTTGGAAGATGCGGCACTTGCGCGGTTGCGATCGGAATCTGCTTCGGCGGCGCGCTGCTGTTGCTGCGCGTCATTCCGGTCTCGCTCCGCGGTGTTGCGGTCTCGTTCGGCATTCGCTTGTGCGCCGGCTGCTTGTTGCAGTTGCGCATCAGAAGACGCAGCATTCGCGCGGTTACGGTCGGATTCCGCTTCGGCGGCTTGCTGCTGCCGCTGCGCGGAGTCGCGGTCTCTTTCGGCTCCGGCCTGCGCGCCGGCAGCCTGCATCGCTGCAGTCTGGGCGTCAAGGTTGTTGCGGTCTGCTTCCCTGCGTTGGCGTTGCGCTTCCGCGGTGTCGGTCTCAGCGTCGGCCCGGCGTTGCGATTCGTTGTCGGCGCGATTGTTAGCAAAGGCTTCACGATTCGCTCCGGCGGTGCGTTCGTGGGCCAAACGCTCTTCATCGATATGCTTCACTGAAATTTCACGCGCGTCTTCAGCTTTTTCCACTACTTCGCGTGAGACGGCAATCAGCGATTTCTTATTTTCGTGCTTTCTGATGGCCATGGAGTCCGCTTCATCCATCTGGCGCACCGCCTTGCGATAGCTTTCCGTGGCGTATTGTTCCGCGCCGGCCGATTGTGCGATGCGAATTGCGTTGCGTGCTTCAAAGAATTCGAGTGGCAGCCCGGCGTTCAGCACTACGGGGTCAAACTTGTAACCGGTCGGAAGATATCCACCGCGATCGATCATTTCGTATTTGGCGGTCACCGACTCCGTAGAGCCTCGCGTATCGGGGCGAACAACATTTTCCAGCACCACCAGGTTGCTGGGACGACGCACCGCATAATAAGGTTCCGCGGTCACAATCATCGCGAACGACTGCAGGTCGGTGGTCACATACAACTTGCTGCGGTGATTGTCGCCTACCAGCACTTCGCCGATGTTTACTGGCCGGCCTTCCGGCGAAATCGCCCACAAAACATAAGTCAGATACTCGTGGCCCAAACTCGTGGGACGGTCCAGACCTGAGAATTCCGCATCGATAGAGAGCGCTCCGCGCTTACTGGCAACCTTGGCCTGGCCCATCGCGCCATGCATCAAATCCGTCCCTTGAAAATCAATTTTTGTCGAGCCGCTGCGATGTCTGTAGCTCACTGCGGGTGTGGAACGACTCACCACATTGCTGCGAAACTCCGGCATGGGAGTGCCCGAGTCTGCGGGGGCTTGCGTCTGGTATTGCGCCTGCGCGAATGGGCAAAGCGTCCCTGCCACTGACAGGATGATAGCTAGTCTCTTCACGATGATTCTCCTCTGATACTACGGGAACCAGTATGGAGATTTGCGGGCGTCAATACTGTGCGCTAGTGCACGTTTCCCAAAGCGAGACTGTGCACAAAAGCACACTTCGCGCGAACGCACATCCTGCTACATACAGTTTAGCTGCGGCTCCCAATCGCTATTTGCGGGCTATTGGGAAACGTGCTCGTACCGCACGCCAGTACTGATGAGATTTTCGATGGCTTCGACACTCTGGATCCCGCCGCGCGCGCCAATCGCCTTGCAATTTAGCGCCGCTGCGGCACAAGCAAAATCCAGTTGTCGCGCCAGTGACCAGCCCTGCAGTAGTCCATAGATGAAGCCCGCGTGAAAAATATCACCGGCTCCAGTAGTGTCCACAGACTCCACCTGAAACGCCGCGGCGTAATGAAATTGCGAACCGTCCCAGGCGATTACCCCTTCGTGCCCCAAAGTAGCGGCAGTGAGCCGGCAGCCGTACCTGGCTTGTAAAGCTTGCAAGGCCGCGCGCAAATTCGTTTCCTCTGTCAGGCGCCCGGGAATATCTCTGCTGGCAATCAGGTAATCGATGTTGCCCAGCAGGCCCTGCACGCCAGGATAAACTTCATCGAGATCGGCGATAACCGGGACGCCGGAAGCTTTAGCCCAAGTGGCGGCTTGAATCGCCGCAGCTGTGTCATGACCGTCGACATGCAAAGCCCGAGCCTCGACGATCCACTCTTGCTTAAGTTCCTCGGGTCGCAGCGTTAAATTATTGTCGCGCTTCCAGAGCACCGTGCGCTCGCCGGTATCGTCGACCAAAATAAACGCTTGCTGGCTTGCGCACCCTTGCGCGGCGAATAGATGCGCTTCCACTCCGGCCTTCGCAAATTCCGCGCGGTGAATGTCGGCAAAACGGTCTTCTCCAACTTTTCCAACGTAACTGGTTCGCAAGCCCCATTGCTGGCAAGCAATAACCGCGCTTGCAACCTGGCCGCCGGGCAAAATATTTGCCGAGCGGAACTCCACTTTGGAACCGAGCTCCGGGTAATGGGGCAGCGGAATTAATGTGTCGATAGCGTTCAGGCCGACTCCAACGAGGTCAATGCTGGGTGAATTGGTCATGAATTAATTGAAGCGCGTCGTTCGCCACAGCGTGAACCCGCAAACCGCCAGAAGGATGAAAATTGCCCCGCTCAACAATGCCGCAATTAGCCAATTAAAGGGCAAACTTGGCGCATGCGCCAACGTCGCGAAATACACAAAGACGCCAGTAGCCACCGCGACCACTACCCAGTCTACCGTCCGGCGCCTGCCTCTGGTTTCTCCCGACACATCTTCACCTTGCATCCGGGCTGCTACAAATCGGCTGTCCATACCATAGCGCCGGCATTCCCGTTGGGTAGCTGCCGCCCACTGCACCTGCTCCGCGCCAGTCGCGGAAGAAAATGCAATCGCCGCGACACCCACCATCATCAGTAGCGAACCGCCGATGACTTGCATATACGTGGAATCGCCGCTTCCATGTAACTCCCCGAAAACAAAAATTCCCCACAACAAACCCCACAGTTGATTGGAGTTTGATAGCGGGATGCCGCGGCTGATGCCCAGGTATTTCGCGGCATATTGTTGAAAGAGGTCGCCAATCACCCAAATGAATCCACCGGCCATCAACCAGAAGAGCACTCCACGCGCGCTGACCAACTCACGCCAGAGCACGGCGAAACCAAGGTAACTCACCGTGAGCGTGGCCATCATTCCCAGTTCGCCAAAAGTAAAAAAAGTAATGAAAGAGAGAGGATTCATGCCGGACAGATACGCCTTGCGATAAGGAATGTACATCGTGCCCCAAAGTATTCCGGCGCCCAGCGCGGCCCACACTCCGCGCATAGAGTGTCCAGCCGGGGCCTGCGTCGAAGAAGCGATCGCCAGCAGCGTTGCGCCTGCACACATGATCAACGCACCGCCAAGGACTCCGGTCCAACGGCGCCAACCCGCTTGACGTAACTCGCGAAAAAACACGAAGCCCCAAAATATGCCCAACAGGCTGTTCGAATTCCACAGAGGAAACGCGATGCTCAACCCGATGTCGCGTATCGCAAAAATCGTCAGCGTGTTTGCTACTGCCCACATGGATCCGGCCAGCAAGGCCCAAACGATCAGATGCGGTGAGCGCTCCACGTCCGCGCGAATGGAAGACGTCCCAATCATCAAAGCAGGCAAACTCCAGCGAGCCAGAAAGACACCGACAACCATGATCAGCGAAATAACCAGTGGCGAAACTCCGATGGAAACCAGTTTTGTTGGAGCTTCCGCAGTCCCCAGCCAAGCCCCGGCGGTAAAACCGCAAAGCACTCCCAAAGCGTGCAACTTCTTCGCTCGCCAATCGTTTTGGACCACACCTTCAGTACGGGAGACTGCAGCAGGTTGCATATTTCCCCAAAATCAAAATTTCAACTGATCGCTCTCAGGATCAGCAGACCGCCTATCAGCACCGCGAGCGGTACCCAAAAATGAATGTCCGTCAGTATGCTGCTTATTCGCCCTCGTGTGGGTGATGTACTCGCAACTTGCTGCACATTTTTCTCCTTGCGCTTAGCTCCCCGCAGGAAGACTTCTTCGTGTGCGGCTTACGCTGGTAGAGCCGATATGAGTTTGCCTTAGAATCGGGACACGATGAACAAGCCGCCGCCAATAGCCACAACATCTTCCAGCGTGGCGATCACCAGGTCGGGAACTTTGAGGGCCTTCACTAATCCGGTACGAGCCCGGTAACCTCCGAACGTGCCGATAAGCGCGCCCACAATACCCATGACGGCGCCTATTACAAGCGACTGCGTTCCCGCGGCCGCAATTCCCGCACCGCATAAACCGCCGGTCACAATGCGCGCAATCAGGCCGGGCGGCGCTGTGCGGCTGGGGGTTGAAGGAAGTTGATCAGAAATCAATTCGGCAACAGCCAACAAGACAAAAATGACCATCGCCGCGGTGGAAGCCATGAATGACAGGGGTGTGCCATGCAAATTAAGCCAGCCCCGATGAGCGGCCCACGCCAGCACCGCAGGCGCCGTCAACGCGCGCAAGCCCGCAACCACACCCAGAAGAAAAGCTAAAAGCCACACTTCAGAAGCATTCATCCGAAACCTCTTTCACTTATGCTGATTTCGCTAGCGCAATTTCCCCAAAATCAACAAATCCACTGGTTGGACACTCGGCTTGCGCACGATTCCATGATCGATAGGCAGCCGAAGGAGGATATAACCGGAACCGATTTTTAGGGTAGCAAGTTGTTTGGCTACGGCGTGCGAGCCAGGCGCCGCTTCGCGTTACGCCAGCCTCAGCCGCTAAGAGGTAGGTTTAGGCTTCATCCAGTTACAACACAGAGCCCAGCAGAACGAGACGCCTGGGGGAATATCGCCTTCCGGCTTCTTCCGGGAAGTGCCGCCCCAAAAAGTCCCCCCTGGCCAGCAGAGCATCGATGGCCACCACTAAGTCTCTCCCAGCCTGAGATTTCTGAACATAACCATGAGCGCCGGTGGCGCGCACATCTTTCGTAATTCTTTCTGATTCGTGCATGGTGAAAATCAAAATGCGGCAATCCTTGTTCAGCTTGGCAATCTGCGGCGCGGCTTGCAGTCCGCCCATCGAGGGCATGGTTATGTCAAGAATCACGACGTCAGGCTTTAGCTTTTGCACCGCTTCGATAACTTGTTTTTCATCGCTCGCTTCACCGCAAATTTCCCATTCCGGCCGGGCGCGCGACAACACGCTGCGAACCCCCTGCGAACCCCCTGACGAACAACCTCGTGATCATCGACGATTAAAATTCTGGGGTTCATTGTAGTTCTCGATATGCACTGAGTTACCTTCAGGTTGTTTCCTGATCTGACTGAGTTGAGCTGGGTTAAATGGAAATTGTTAGTGGCAGGATAATATTGCTACACTCTCCGTCGGGCAAAAAAATTTACAGTTTTTGACTAAACACACCGCGAACGATTAGCTAACTGCTTAGTTTTGTAGACGGTTAGATCAGCCGTCAATACCAAAAACCCGGCATGCTGCCTTTGCGAGGCGTGGAAATCCGATTGCACCCTTTCCTATCCGCAAGCCTTCTAACAGGAAGGCCCGGCCAGTCTTCGCGTGCAGTGTTATCATACCTCGCGCTTTCCGATTGGATAAGCACGCTCAGCCACATAAAGGCTCCCATGTTGACCGAACCACAACCAGCTCGACAATCGCCAGCTCAGCTACCAACTCCCAAGTCGCCCTTAAAGAACCCCATCTTGTACTCTTCCTTGGCCCTTCTGGCCGTTTTGCTGTACGTGCTGTGGATCTTCTTCTCGCGTTGGCAGGAAAATCGCCAGTTTCAGCGTCGCGCGTTGGAAGAGAGATCTCAAAAACAGCTCGAATCGGACCGCCAGACTATCGACCAACTTGGCGGGAAGGAACTGGCTATCCAGGCTTTCTACGCCAGTCCAGGAATTATCCACCGCGGCGAGACAGTGCAGCTCTGTTATGGCGTGGCCAACGCCAAGACCGTGAAGCTGGAGCCGCAAGACAACCCGGTTTGGCCGTCTTACAACCGCTGCGTGGAGGTCGCGCCCAAAAAAGACACCACTTACACCTTGACGATTCAGGATGCTGCCGGTCACGTCCAGACCCAGACACTGGATATCAAGGTTAAGTAATCTATCGTCTGCTCGGGCGGGCTGGGGCGTAAGCACCGGTGGTTTGCGACGTGGTTTCCCTTGTGGCCGCAATTCCACCCCATCTATAATCATTTATAGCGGGGTTCGGCACTTCCGGACTCCGCCATCTTTTTTTAATTCGCTGCACGGAATAGGTCGCTGATAAAAACATGCAAGACCCGCTGGCCAAGATAAAACAAAAGTTGCTGGAGGAAATCGACCAACTCTCCCATGAGTTGAACGTTGATTTGCCCAAGGAAATTGCCGTCGCGCGCGCGCATGGCGATCTTTCCGAGAACGCCGAATATAAATACGCCAAGGAGCGCCAGGGGTTTGTTAACGCGCGCATCGGCCAACTGAAAAAACGCCTGGGCGATCTGGGTATGCTTAACCTGACCAATATTCCCAAGGATCGCGCCGGCTACGGATCGCGCCTCACGGTTCTGGATACCCAGCGCGACATCAAGATTGAATACAAACTCGTCAGCACCGAAGAGGCGGACGCGGAGCATGGCTTGATCTCCACCACCTCGCCCATTGGCAAAGCGCTTCTCAATCGAAAAGTCGGCGATGAAATTGAAGTGGCTACGCCAGCAGGCAAAAAAGAGTTTGAAGTCGTCCGGCTGACAACTATTCACGAAGAAGTGTAACCCTTGCGCGCTGTGTCCCGTCGTAATGGTGACGTCGCATGCCGGCGTATATTGACTGCCTGATGAGGTCTTATGTACTGGGGAGCAGGCCCGGATCCCGGGCTTTTAACCGTTCTCGGCTACTTATTTTTTGTTGCCGGCGCTGCGTCCATTTGGCGCGCACGTGAGGTTGTTTACTTTTGGCTCTACAGCGAAGCGAGCGCAACGCGCCGCAGCCTTTCACGCTACACTCCCATCGGCCCGTTCTACAGCCCGCGCGAACAATCGCGTTTAAAAATTCTGGGCAATTGTTTATTAGCTTCGCTCGACCGCATGCCACGCTCTTCGATGCTTCGCTCTGCAGTGTTGATGGCTATTGCCGTTCTGCTTGTTTCCCTCGACTTTTTCTTCTAGCCCTCGCTTTCCGCCAACGTTCTCTAACCCTTCGGAACATCGAGGCTTTCCGGGCGTTTACAAACCGCTACTGCTTTGCCATTCTGAATTCGTAGATGAAACCAGCTCTGATCGTTCATGGCGGCGCATGGGATATTCCGGATGCCGCCGTTCCCGCTTGTAAATCAGGTTGCGAACGCGCGCTGACCGCTGGTTGGCGCATCCTGGAAGCCGGTGGCTCGGCGCTTGATGCCGTTGAGGCCGCCGTAGTCACGCTGGAAGACGATCCGGTCTTTGATGCCGGCTACGGCTCGCATCTGAATCTCGATGGACGAGTCGAATGCGATGCCATCGTGATGAACGGCTCAACACTTCGCGCAGGGGCCGCCGCGACTTTGCAACATGTGCGCAATCCAGTGCGCCTCGCGCGCAAAGTGCTCGAGAATTGTCCACACATGATGCTCGTTGCTGAAGGAGCCGAGCGCTTCGCTCAGGAGCAGGGAATCAAGTTGTGCGCCAACGAGGAACTGGTCACCGACGCCGAACGTGAGGCGTGGGCGAAATGCAAAATGGACAAACACGCTTCGGCCTTTCATCGCGGGCATGAGCAAGGCACCGTCGGCGCGGTAGCCATGGATCGGCATGGCCAGCTCTTTGCCGCTACCTCCACCGGCGGAACTTGTTGCAAGCTGCCTGGCCGAGTCGGCGATTCTCCGTTGATCGGTTGCGGCTGTTACGCG
>Ga0182024_10005618_pt1 | contig 28022 bp, 24 predicted proteins | sample P32metaG_FD_120480 | JGI IMG/M metagenome (GOLD analysis project Ga0182024, IMG submission 120480) | Permafrost microbial communities from Stordalen Mire, Sweden - P3-2 metaG (Illumina Assembly) | ecosystem: Environmental > Terrestrial > Soil > Wetlands > Permafrost | place: Sweden: Stordalen...
CCCCAATCGTGCTAACCTCGCCCATGGACGGCTCCCCTCAATGTGGTTGCGTTTCGACGCAACCACCCTATGGCACTCCGATGCCGCAGAGTGGGCGCCGTCCATCGCATCATTTTCGACCGATCCGGCAAGTCTTGCCGGCCCGGTTATGTCTGCTTCGCCCCGAAAGCGGACCTGATGAGGCTGGCCTTTCCGCCCCCCCGGCGAAGCGGGGGAGCGGGACCGCGCTGCACAGCAGCGCGGTGGAGGGCCGCCGATCCCCGGGCGATCCCGCAATCAGATAGTCTGATTGTATTCGCCGACTTCCTTGTGGGTGCGCAGCACGGCGTCGAGCGACTTGAACATCTCGCGCATGCGCGCCTCGGAGGCCGGGCTCTCGACCACGACGACGAGTTCGGGCTTGTTGGAAGAGGCGCGCACCAGTCCCCAGGTGCCGTCCTCGACCGTCACGCGCACGCCGTTGACGGTGACGAGATCGCGGATCGCCTGGCCGGCGACCTTGCCGCCGTTCTTCTGCTCGGCCTCGAAATGCTTCACCACCTCATCGACCACGGCGTATTTGGTCTCGTCGGCGCAGTGCGGCGACATGGTGGGCGACGACCAGGTCTTGGGCAGCGCGTTCTTGAGGTCGGCCATGCTCTTTCCCGGATTGCGGTCGAGCATGTCGCAGACCGCGAAGGCGAAGATCAGGCCGTCGTCGTAGCCGCGGCCGAACGGCTTGTTGAAGAAGAAGTGGCCGGATTTCTCGAACCCGGCGATGGCGCCGATTTCGTTGACGCGGCGCTTCATGTAGGAATGGCCGGTCTTCCAGTAGTCGGTCTTGGCGCCGTTTGCGATCAGCACCGGGTCGGTCATGAACAGGCCGGTCGATTTCACGTCGGCGACGAACAGCGCACCTTTGTGCTCCTTCGAAATGTCGCGCGCCAGCATGACGCCGACCTTGTCGGCGAAAATCTCCTCGCCGGTATTGTCGACCACGCCGCAGCGGTCGCCGTCGCCGTCGAAGCCGAGCGCCACGTCGGCGTTGCTGGCCAGCACTGCGTCGCGCATGGCGTGCAGCATCTTCAGGTCTTCGGTGTTGGGATTGTAGTTCGGAAAAGTGTGGTCGAGCTCGCAGTCGAGCGGTATCACCTCACAGCCGATCCGTTCCAGGACTTCAGGCGCGAAGGCGCCCGCGGTGCCGTTGCCGCAGGCGCACACCACCTTGAGGTGGCGCTTGAGCTTCGGCCTCTTGGTGAGGTCGGCGATGTAGCGCTGCGGAAAGTTCTCGACGAACGCGTAGGCGCCGCCGGCTCGCATCTCGAACCGGCCGCCGAGCACGATGTCCTTGAGGCGCGTCATCTCGTCGGGGCCGAAGGTGAGCGGGCGGTTGGCGCCCATCTTGACCCCGGTCCAGCCGTTGTCGTTGTGCGAGGCGGTCACCATGGCGACGCACGGCACGTCGAGGTCGAACTGCGCGAAATAGGCCATCGGCGTCATGGCGAGGCCGATGTCGTGCACCTTGCAGCCGGCCGCCAGCAGGCCGTTGACCAGCGCCATCTTGATCGAGGCCGAATAGGCGCGGAAATCATGGCCGGTGACGACTTCCGGCTTGACGCCGAGCTCATGGATGAGCGTGCCGAGGCCGAGGCCGAGCGCCTGCACCCCCATTAGGTTGATCTCGCTGCCGAACAGCCAGCGCGCATCGTATTCGCGAAACCCGGTGGCCTTGACCATCGGCTCGGATTCGTACGCGTAGGTATTGGGCTTGAGCGAGGGTTTTGGCTTGGGAAACATGTTTTTGGAGCGAATCGAGGGGCCGGCGGCAACAGTGTAAACGATCGGCGGGGCAAATGGTTGCCTCGTCACTGCTCCAAGGCTCCTCAATGCTCCAAGACTCGTCACTGCTCCAGGACGAGCACCCCGTTCGCGAACGCAAAGCGCTCCAGCCGCGACAGGAACGACAGGCCGAGCAGATTGTCGCTCAGCGCGCCGTCCGGCAGCACCATGGCGGCGACGTCGTGCAGCATCAGGTCGCCGATCTCTACGGTGGCGAGCTCGACCGGCGCGGCCCGCACCGTGCCGTTCGCGGTGCGCACCAGCGCCGCGAATTCGCTCGCCGCCGGATGGATGCCGAGCATCGCCGCGTCGTCCGCGGTCAGCGCCACCACCGAGGCCCCGGTATCGACCACGAATGTCAGCCGCCGGCCGTCGACGCGGCCATCGACCTCGTATTGGCCGTGCCCATTGCGCGGCACCATGAACGAACGCGAGTTCGACGCTGCGGGCGCGGGCGCCGCCTGCGCCTCCTGGCGGGCCGCCATCATGGCGGGGCCCGGCCGGGCGGTCGTCATCTGCCGGGCGCCCTTCATCTGCATGGAATAATGCGGCACCGCGATGCCGGCGAGGATGGCGAGCGCCGCAAAGGTGATGACGAAGCGCATGCGTGACGGCCCGGTTGATTGATCGGCGCATGTCAGCATGCCGTGGCGAACGCGCGCCTAATGCCGGCCGATGATCCGATTGATTTGAATCGTCACGGTTAGCGGGATGCGAGCTTATTCGCTCGAATTTGAACGATCACATCTTGCGCGGCTTGGCGCGCCGGGTCGCTGCCGCCGCGAGCGGGTCCTCGGGCCACGGGTGCTTCGGATAGCGGCCGCGCATTTCGGCGCGCACGGCGGCGTAGCTGCCGCGCCAGAAGCCGGGCAGGTCGCGCGTCGTCTGCACCGGGCGATGCGCGGGCGAGAGCAGTTCGACGACCAGCGCGACCTTGCCGTCGGCAATCGCCGGATGGCGGTCGAGGCCGAACAGCTCCTGCACCCGGATCGCGATTTTGGGGCCGCCTTCGGCCGCATAATCGATCGGCGCGCGCGTGCCGGTCGGCGCCTCGAAATGAGTCGGCGCCTCCGCGTCCAGCCGGCGTTTGAGCGGCCACGCCAGTAGCGCGCTCAGCGCGCGCTCTACGTCGTCGGCCGCGATCTCGCCGAGCGCGGTTTTCGCCGCGAGCGCCGGAGCGAGCCAGTCGCGCGCGGTGGCGGCGAGCGCGGCATCGCTCAAGTCCGGCCAAGGCTCGCCCTCGCTCGCGCGCAGGAACATGACGCGGTCGCGCCATTGCCGCAGCGATTGGCTCCAGGGCAGCCGATCGATGCCGAGCGCCGCGAGGCCGGCGGCGAGTTTTGCCGCGGTTTCTTCGCTCGTGACAACCGCCACCGACCGCTCCGAGAGCACGAGCGCGCCGAGCCGCCGGCTTCTTCGCCCGCGCAAGCTTGCACTCGCGGCATCGAACACGATCTCCTCGCGCGCCGCGATGCGCTCGCCGAACCGCGCCTCGATCTCGGCGAGCGCGATCGGCGCCGCGAGCAGGATGCGGCCCTGCGCCGCCGCGCCCGCGAGCTCGGCCACCGCGAGGAAGTCTTCGCGCGCGAGCGCCGAGGCGGCATCGATCGTGGCGCCGCGACCGTTCGCCAAGAGGAACGCGCCCGCACCGCCGCCGCGGTTCTTGGCGATGCGCTCCGGATAAGCGAGCGCCAGCAACGAGCCCGCGGACATCTCCTTTGCTTGGTCTTTTATTTGCTCTTCGCCTTGGGTGGAGCGCGGTTCCGGCGTCGCCGCGATTTCGGCCCACCGCGCCGCCATGGCGCGGGCGTCGCGGCCGCGCGGCGAGCGGTCGCGGCGCAGCGCGGCGAGGCGCTCGCGCACGTCGACGTCGTCGCCGCCGAGGCCGCGCTCGCCGATGAGCGCGGCGATCTCCGCCGCGGCGAGCGCATCGCCCGCCGCCGCGGCATCGATCACTAGGCGGGCGAGCCGCGGCGCCAGCGGCAGGCGGCGCAGGTGGCGGCCCGCGGCGGTGATGCGGCCGTCGCCGTCGATGGCGCCGAGCGCGGCGAGAAGTATCTTGGCCTCGACCAGCGCCGGCCGCGGCGGCGGATCGAGAAAAACCAGATCTTCGGAGCCCCAGGCGGCGAGATCGAGCGCGAACGACGACAGGTCGGCGGCGAGGATTTCGGGCCGCGCGAACGGTTCGAGCGCTGCCGTCTGCGGCTCGTCCCAGAGCCGGTAGCAGATGCCCGGCTCGGTGCGCCCGGCGCGGCCGCGGCGCTGGTCGGCCGCCGCACGCGACACTCGCACGGTCTCGAGCCGCGTCACCCCGACATCGGGCTCGTAGCGCGGAACGCGGGCGAGCCCGCTGTCGATCACGATGCGCACGCCCGCGATGGTGATCGAGGTTTCGGCGATCGCGGTCGCCAGCACGATCTTGCGGCGGCCCGGCGGAGCCGGCGCGATGGCGCGGTCCTGCTCGGCGCCGGCGAGCGCGCCGTAGAGCGCGACCACGTCGGTCGCGGGCTCGACGCGGCCGTCGAGCAGCGCCTGGGTGCGGCGGATTTCCGCGGCGCCGGGCAGGAACGCCAGCAGCGAGCCTTGGTCGGCGCGCATCGCCCGCACGATGGTATCGGCGACCTGCGGCTCGATCGGCCGCGCATCGCGCCCGGCATAACGCGTCTCGACCGGGAAGGCGCGGCCTTCGCTGGCGATCACCGGCGCGTCGCCGAGGAGCTTTGCGACGCGCGCGCCGTCGAGCGTCGCCGACATGACCAGGAGCCGCAGATCCTCGCGCAGGCCCTGCTGCACGTCGCGGGCGAGTGCGAGGCCGAGGTCGCCGTCGAGCGAGCGCTCGTGGAACTCGTCGAAGATCACCGCCGCGACGCCGTCGAGCATCGGGTCGTCGAGGATGAGCCGGGTGAAAATCCCCTCGGTGATGATCTCGATGCGGGTCTTGCGCGAAATCTTCGAGCCGAAGCGCACTCGCAGGCCGACGGTGTCGCCGACGCGCTCGCCCAGCGTCTGCGCCATGCGCTCGGCCGCCGCGCGCGCCGCAAGCCGGCGCGGCTCCAGCACCAGGATGCGCCGCGCTTTTTCTTGGGCCCAGTCCTCGCCGGCCAGCACCAGCGGCACCCGCGTCGTCTTGCCGGCGCCGGGCGGCGCCACCAGCACGGCCGCGTTGCCTGCGCGCAAGGCCGCGGCCAGATCCGGCAGCGCGTCGTCGATCGGAAGCGGCGAGGGGGTCATGGTCTTGCGCCAATATGTCCCGCAGGGCGCAGGTGCGCCACACCCGGAGACTATACTCGCCCGTCATTACTCGCCCGTCATTACGGGGAGCGCAGCGCGTGACTTTCCTTCCGGGCACGCTGGGAGAACCGGAGTTTTTCGATCCTCAGAACGTCATTCTGTCGGGCAATTGAGCGGCCACGCCGCGAGCCCAAACCACATCGGAAAACCGTTTGTCTCAGTCGGCGCTGGCGCCTTGGATCGACCAGACGGTTGGTACGTTTGCGACACTCGAAGACGAAGACAGTGTCGTGCCGTTCATGAACCAGATCGCCACGTCGCCGCTGCTGTCATGCCAGAGGATGTCGCCTTTGCCGTCGCCGTCGAAGTCGCCGGTTTCGACGACCGTCCAGATGGCGGGCACATTTGCGACAGCCGCAGACGACGCGATCGTCGCGCCGTTCATCAGCCAGATCGCAACATTGCCGCTGCCGTCGCGCCACAAAATGTCGGCCTTGCCGTCGCCGTCGAAATCGGCGGTTGCAGCGACCGACCAGGTGAGGGGGATATTCGCGACCGTCAAGGTCGAGGCGATCGTCGTGCCGTTCATCAGCCAGATCGCCACGTTGCCGCTGTCGTCGAGCCAGAGAATGTCGGTTTTTCCATCGCCGTCGAAGTCCCCCGTTCCGGCAATCGACCAGGTCGTGGGTATGGTCCCGAGACTCGCCGTCGATGAGACCGTGGCGCCGTTCATCAACCAGATCGCCACGTTGCCGCTGCCGTCATGCCAAAGAACGTCACCCTTGCCGTCGCCGTTGAAATCCCCGGTGCCGACGACCGACCAGGTAGTTGGTACATTTGCGACAACCGCCGATGAGGTGACCGTCGAGCCGTTCATGAACCAGATCGCCAGATTGCCGTTCGTGTCGCGCCAGAGAATGTCGGATCCGGTGTCGCCATTGAAGTCGCGCTGTCCGACGACCGACCATATGGCGGGTATGTTGCCAAGACTCGCAGACCCCACGACCGTGCCGCCGTTCATGCTCCACAAGGCCGTATTGCCGCTGCTGTCACGCCAGAGGATATCGCTCAAATTGTCGCCGCTGAAATCGTGAGCGGAACCCGGAACGGTGATCGTACCGACCATTCCGAACGCGACGTGGAAGGTACAATGATAGTTGTAAGTTCCCGGCTTGGTGAACGTGAAAGAAACGTCCCGCTCGGACCGATGGTGCCGCTGTCGAAAAGCCCCTCATTCGAGGTTATGGTGTGGGTGCCGCCGGCATTCGTCCACGTCACCGTTGTGTTCACGCGTGCCGCGACTGTGCGGGGCGAAAACGTGAGGGTGGCTCCTCCGGCCGTGATCGCGAGCGTAAATCCGAGCGCCCACGCGGAGATTGCGACGGCCCCGCCGCAAGCGAAGGCGGCCAGACCCAAGAGCAGGTTTTTCATTCGGCGTGGATTATGACCGTTCGACGACAGAGTATATTTCATTGTGCATCACCCCCATGGCATCCCATTAATATGCCATCAGCCAGGCAAGGACAATGAAGATCGCGGCAGAGAGAGGAGTCGAACTCTAACGCGACCACAACTCCTTCATGCCGACCCAGGCGTATTTGCCTTCAAATTCAGATCAAGCTTGGCGAGAGCTGGCTCTGCTCCCAATCGCGCAGGAAAGCGATATTCCGTTCGAGCCACAGTTCATGGAGCCCGTCGGTGCCCCACTCATCGGTTCTCGCGGCGTGCTCGCCCATCAGCCACAGATGCCGGGCAGCCACGAACAGCGGGATCGCATCGAGATCGGCGGCGCCGATCGGATTCACGGCTTGGTACTGTTCGATAAACGGCTGCCACAGATGCCGGCGCTCGGCTGCCATGAACGTTCGCGTGCTCAACAGAAACACCGCGAGATCAAAGGCCAAGAAACCCGGTCCGCCGTCGTCGAAGTCGAACAGCGCCGCGATCGGCTCCGGTGCCTCGCCGGTAATTCTTGCGTTGAAGCCGTGACAGTCGCCGTGACAATGACAGCGGGTCAATTGTGCGGAGCGCGCGTCGATCTCGCGGACGAGCCTGGCGGCAAGAGCATCGAGATATGAGCAGCTGTTGGTGTCCATGACCGGAAGCGCTGCTATGGCATTCACCGGCCGTCGCACCAGATGGTCCGCATCAAGCACGAAGCGCGCCGGCGGGTTCGTAAAGCTTTTGCCGGCGACGTGGATGCGGGCAAGAGTGTTTGCTTGTGCGCGCGCTTCTGGAATTGATGCCGGAGCCGGCTTGCGGCCTTCCAGGAAGCGGAACAACACGAGCGGGCGCTCACGCTCCGGCAGTCGTATAGGCTTCCACAAGCGGCCGTCGCGCGCAGCGACGAGTGTCGCGACGGGAATGCCCGCCGCTGCAAGATGGCCCAGGAAGGCCATCTCGTAGTCGAGATCGGTCGGGCGATGCGACGGCCGCGCGCCAAGCCGCAATGCGTAGCGCTCGCCGCTTGCGGTACGCAGCTCGTAGGTATCGTTGAATCCGCGGATCAGCAGCCGGCACGACGCCACCGTCCCGATCGGAAAGTGCTCGCGCGCCAGTGCGCCGATATCATCGGCGGAAACGGTCGAATGAACGACGCGAAGCGATGTCATGTTGCGCAGTCTGTAACCACGCCGAATGAAGAGAGCCGGGCCTTCACACTAGCGCAAAGCTTTGAGCCGAGTCTTATTGCGGCCGACTGACGGCATTAAACAGCCAGCGTGCCAGAGCGACAGCGGCCAGCGCACCAATAATCTGAGCGGCGATGAATGCAAGCACACCTGCCGGGGCGATGCCCGCGTAGGTATTCGAAAGAGCGCGAGCTATGGTCACAGCGGGATTGGCAAACGACGTTGACGCGGTGAACCAATAGGCGGCCGTGATGTAGAGGCCAACGGCATAGGCCGAACGCGTCGCCAAGATCGTCAGCAACAATCCGAACGTGGCGACGCCTTCCGCAAACCATTGGCCGGCGCCGGTTCGCACGGTGAGAGAGACTTGCCACCACGGCAGCTCGAACATCGCGTGCGCCGCGAGCACGCCGACGATCCCGCCAAGCACCTGCGCGCCGATGTACATGGCCGCGACGCCCGGCGGCAGCTCGCGGCGCAACGCCAGCGCGACGCTGACGGCGGGATTGAAATGGGCGCCCGACACTGGACCGAAGGTCAAGATCAGCACGGTCAAGATCGCGCCGGTCGGAAGCGTATTGCAAAGCAGCGCGAGCGCACCATTACCGCCCGAAAGCTTCGCGGCCATGATGCCCGAGCCGACGACGCCCGCGAGCAAAAAGGCCGTCCCCAGGCACTCGGCAACGCCCCGCTGCGCCAGCGACGGCATCAGGTGCGGCCGATTTCTTTGAGCTTGTTTTGCAGTGTCAGATGATCGAGCGAGCGCAGCGGCAGTGACGTGAAAATTCCGATGCGTTGATAGAGCATGCGATAAGCATTCTTGAAGGCGAGTGCAATTTCCGCTGCATTGCCCTTGGCCGCGGCCGGATCGGGAACGCCCCAATGGGCGGTCATCGGTTGACCGGGCCACACCGGGCAAGTTTCGCCGGCGGCGTCGTCACAGACCGTGAATGCAAAATCGAGCGTCGGCGCGCCGGGCTTGGCGTATTCGTTCCATGACTTTGAACGAAAGCCGCCCGTGTCATAGCCGAGACCCTGAAGCAGCCGGATCGTCTCAGGATGCACTTGCCCCTTGGGATGACTGCCGGCGCTGTAGGCGCGGAAATTGCCCGCGCCCAGCTTGTTCAAGATCGCTTCCGCCATGATCGAGCGGGCCGAATTGCCGGTGCAAAGGAACAGCACGTTGAAAGGCTCGTCGGCCACGCCACGCCTCACGCGGCCGAACTGCCGCACCAGACGGCGGGCGCTGGCGCGACTTCCGGCGCGCAACATGATTTCTCATGCGCGAGCCGCGCAACGCGTTCGCCCGACCCGTCGCCGTAGTCGATGCTTTCGCCCGTGGTGTGAAATGTCTCCCATGAGATGCCGGCCGGATCGTCGATCCACGATTTTTCCGACTTGGCATAGCAGCAAGCCGTTTGCCCTTGCTCGATGACGCTGCCGCTTGCCTCGTGCAACCGGGCATAAACCTCTTTTAGTTCGTCTGCGTCCTCGACTTGGATGCCGAGATGATCGAGGCCGGGTTGCCGGCCGCGAGCAGAGATGGCGAAATTGACGCGAGGATCGTCAAGCATCCACTTGGCGTAATCCGGTTTGATCACAGCGGGGTCCGCGGCAAACAACGCCGAATAGAAGTCGATGGATTGCGTCAGATCGGCAACGGCGACGTGCACATGCATTCGCTTCACGAGCGGCACTCCTATACGGCAGGCAACGGCTGGTAGCCGATGTGAGCCATCATTGACTCGAAATATTCACGGACCTTGTGCGGAAAGCGCAGCCCCTTCACGACGGCAGCGGATCGAAGCAACGGCAGCACGCGAATATCATCAAGTGACAGCTTGCCGTTGACCGCCGTCGGGCTTTCGATCAGCCGATCGAGCGTCTCGAGCTCAGGCATCAGTGCGTCGACCTGCTCACGGGTCTTGGCTCGCAGTTCGACGAAATCTCCGAGCTTTCTGCGCTTGCGCACGATGTAGTGATCGAGTGCAGCGATTGTGCCGAATTCCGGCAGGCCGAGGAGCGGATAGCGCGGCATCGTCAGGGGTATGGTTCTGGTGATGACGCTATCGGCCCATGCACTGATTTCGCCGCGCTGCGGGCCGGTCAGAACAGGATCGCCAAGGCCGTCGATGTGGGCGACCATATCCATGCTCTCCAGCATGGGCTGGCCGTCATCCTTCACCAAGATTGGAACGACCCGTTTGCCGACGAGGCCAATCATCGTGTCGGAGTCGTCTTCGAGAACGACTGTTTCCTGCAAATGCAGATGCTTGAGTGCAGCCGCCATCCGCACACGGAAACAGATTGAGCAGTGCTCGAACAAATAAAGCCTCACGAAACGCGCTCCTTCTTACGTGCCGATTTGTTGGGCTTAAATTCCACAGGCGTACACGGCACGCCCTGGCAACAGTTCTCCGTGAGGAAGGAAACAAGACCGTTCATCGTTTCAAAGCGCGCCGCATAGATCATCGAGCGGCCGTCACGGCGCACGGTGACCAGTCCCGCGACGCGGAGCCGGTCGAAATGAAACGTCAGCGTGTTGGCGGCGAGGCCAAGTTTCTCCGCCACCTGACCGGCGGCCATCCCCGCAGGCCCGGTCTGAACCAGCAAGCGGAAGATTTCGAGACGGTTATCCTGTGCGAGCGCAGCCAACGCCGCGACGGCTTGTGACGTTTCCATATTTCAACGAATATAGAAATGTCCGGTAAATGTCAAGGGGAGGAACGTCTCTCTTTTAGAGTCGCCGCGCCGAGCCTCGACGGGCGTCGCCCGAGCGCTGCGGCCGCATCCTTCGAGGGCTGCTTCGCAGCCACCTCAGCAAGCGCAGGGTGGGCTAAGGCGCGAAGCGCCGTGCCCACGCCTTCCCTTCGTAACCGCGTGGGCTTCGCTGCACTCAGCCCACCCTACTTTTCGTCACCACCGGGCTTGACCCGGTGGTCCATGCTGACTTGCCGACTGCATGGATTGCCGGATCAAGTCCGGCAATGACGCGGAGGAATGATCGGCGCCCGTCATGCCCGGCTTTATGCCAGGCGTCCACGTCTTCGGTGCGCTGAAAGCAAGGCGTGGACGAGTACCCCGTCACCCAGAGGTGCTCGGCGCGCAGCGCCGAGCCCCGAAGGGCGACGGCCCCGGGCCCCGCGGCCTTATCCTTTGCGTCTCTGATATAGAGACCAATGCTTGACATCCGTCCCTGTTTAAGTTACCACGAAAAATCCGGGAATTATATACTTGACTCCCTAAGGCCGTCGCGGGTATGGGGACGATTGCGCGACGGGTCGGTGACGGCTGCTTTACTCCTTATCGGAGGCGATTATCCAGGACTTGACTACTTTTCGGTCGCCTCGGCCGTTGGTTGCCTTTGGCAACTAGTCGCGAGTTACGGGACTCTAATTATTTTAATTGGCATCGTTGCCTGCTGCGCTCCAGCGCATAATGCCTTCGCGCACGGACTCCGGTCCGCCGTATTCGAGCCTGAAAGCAGTTGTGTGGGTTTCACCGAAAATATCGTCGTAAAACATGTAGCCGTAGGCAAACAGGAATTTAGGGCCCCATCGGATAATATCTTTCTCCTCCCTGTTCAAAAATTTTGGTCTGGTATCATCCAGCGTCAGAATAATTGCTTGCTCCTGCTGTGGGCTAAGAGTGCCATTCATCTTTGTGCCTCCAGTTGGCCTGATCTCTTCGGGGCGCGGCGGTGGGAGTGCGGCCATGTCAGCAAGATCAACGCGAAGATTCCCCGCGCCGTGCACATGATAGGCCGGGGTATTTCCGACGTTCTTTATTTTCCAATGGATTTCGAGTGGGTTCCAATCAAGATTGAGAGCCTCACTAGTAACAATGCCAACATACGCCCGCAGTTGGCGCTTTTCTTGGTCAACGGTAATTTTGATTTGGGCTTCGGCGGCGTTGGCTTGTCTCCTAGTTTGTTCAAATGCGCGGACGGCGTAAAAGGCAGCGACTACCGCAGCTCCCGCTGCTATGAAACTAAAGGTAGCGGTGAAGCTATTGACGCGTTTTTGCTGTCGCCAATAACCGCTTTCCTCGGCCCAGTGTTTTTCCTGGGCGGATTGCTCATGTTCGTCCGCGGCACGAGCGGTCATTGGATTTTTGCCGTTCTCGGAGCATTGGCGATCTTCTTGTCGCCAATTCTCGTGCTTCCTTGGATCGCGAATTACGTCTTTCAGGATTAAGCAGATGACTGCTAGCCACACACCTACGGGTATTATCCAGATCACTGAGAGCGCTTCCGTTTTCTGCGGTCCTTTCTGCGCCTCAGCAACGTGCTATGGCACTTCCAAGGACCGCCAGGCACCCGACTCATGGGATGATCAATCCGGCCGTTCCCTCATTGGGAGCAAAACAGACGCCGTCCGTGAAGCGAAGAGAGCCGCCGTCAAGTCGAATAACCTTGTCGTCTGTGATTTGGACGAGAGCGTGGCCTGGGCATCCAAAAGTGCCCTTAATGCGGAGCGTCGTAGGATTGAGATAGCGTATATACAACAGTTCATTTCTCGAATCGTCAGTTACGATCAGCGTACTCAAATCACCATTGCGGGTGGCCCTCGTAATGCCATTAGTCATTATGTGCATAACGCCGTCTGCGATGCGAACGATAAGTTTTCCGGAGGAATTATACATACTGGCGGTAACGGCAATTCCTGCGGCCGTTTGTTCCATTGTCGCGACGGGGCAACTACCGACTCTGATGGCAATCAGTTTCTTGATCGTCGCGTCTCTTTGAAAGGCGACATTTTTCCCGATGAATATTTTAAGGGCCGTATCCGGCGGTCGCGGATTGCACGGAATCGGCGGCGTGGGATCATTTCCAGGCTGAAGAGACCCTATAACCTCGACTTCAGGGACCTGTATTGGTCCGATGATCCAATTAGCAATAAATGCAAATACAAACAGGAAAATAGGGATGCCTATGCGCCACCCTTTCTTGGAATTTCGAAACTCATAGACGCTGAGCAGACTGAAAGCCGCTGCCAGGAACAGGAGTCCATTTAAATGGCTCTCTGGCCAAATAAACGTGAAATCGGCGGCAAGAGACAGGACCGAGTAGCCGAGCACATAAACAAAATGGAAAAGGTAACTGTGCTCGCCATGATCGCGCTTGGCACCGCTGCTGCCATTTGTGCCGCCATTTTCGGGCATAACTGGACACTTCCGTCATGATTAAAACGGCAGCTCAAGTTGTTCGGGTTCGCTGGCATCCTTTCCGTCTAGCTGAGACGGATGTTGCTTTTATTTCTGCTGACGTATCTCAGCCAATTGTTTCGTCAATTTCGAAAGTTTCGCTGCGCGTCTCTTGCGTTTCTTCCCTGGCTTCGATTTTGGTTTGGGCCGATAAGCGAGAACTACATCGGCAATTGCATCTAACTCTTTTGGCGGGTTTGGTTTACTCATTTAATCAGCGCCTTGTAGGTCAGCCGCTTGCCAGCAACGCCGTCTACGAAGCTATCAAGCCGCGTCATGGTATGGTTCTTGACGTTGCCCTCATTCAGCCGAAATGCGAATTCGTCAACGTAGCGACCAAGATGCTTGGCGCTGGCGTGATGATAAACGCCGATCAGCCCGCGCTTGAGAACCGCGAAAACGCTTTCGATGGAATTGGTCGAAACGCCGTCGCGAACGTACTCGCCCGCGCTATGATTGACGGTCGCGTGCTTATACGACTTGTGCGTAATCTCGCTATAGACAAGAGATTCGTCGGTGTTGAGCGTAGAGCCGCTCTCGACGTGCTGGACAATTGCTTCCCGCACAGTCTTTTGGTTCACGTTGGCAATCGGCATGGCAACGGTTCGGCCGCCACGCTCGCGCATGCCCAACACTGCCGTCTTGCCGACAGAGCCGCCGCCAGCCCTGAGCTTTTTGTTTTCGTGCTTGTTGGCTTCCTTGCCGCCGATGAACGTCTCATCAATTTCGATGATGCCCTTGAGCTTGGACAGATCGGAGCCGCCGCAAGCCTCGCGCAGCCGTTGCAGGACGAACCAAGCCGACTTTTGCGTGATGCCGATCTCCTTCGCGAGCTGCATCGAGGATATGCCCTTGCGGGCCGTCACGAGCAGGTACATCGCGTAAATCCACTTATGCAGCGGAACATGGCTGCGCTCGAAGATCGTACCAGTGCGCACCGTAAAGTCTTCCTTGCACTGGTTGCAGCGGTAAAAGCCGCCAGTCCGCGCCGTGACGCGCTCGCCAAGCCCACAGACTGGGCAGCGCGGTCCGTTGGGCCAGAGCCGCCCTTCAAGGTAGGTCCGGGCCGACTCCTGGTCCGGGAACATGGCGAAAAGCTCAAAGGTCGAAATGGTCGATTTAGACATCGGTCAGCCCTCAATTTCTGGCCCAAACATAGCCCGGAAAATCGAGGGAGTCAAGTATATAATTCCCAAAAATCCCGCTCATCGAGGGGCGTCCACCGGTGACAGCCGATTGATGGAGCGGGTGCGGTTCCTGCGGGCGGGGCTTGTCACTCCGTTCCCGGGCGGTCCGGGCATCGACCCCGCCGGCATTACGACCGGTGCGCGAGGTGCTTCGCTTAAGCGCGATTGTTTGGCGGCGCGGGTAATGCCCGCGTCCTCCGCTCGCGTGAAGCGCGGCCTGGGCTGAGTCGAGGCGTTTGCTCGCCGCGACGAGCGCCGCGGCGGAGCGCCGGAAGGCGAGCGGGCTCCGATAATGCCCGCACCGCGCCCGAAGCGCTGGCAGGCGGCAACGTCGGTCGGCGCGGCGCGGACATCGGCACGTTGCGTCTCCCGGCGCTCCGCCCCCCTCACTCTTTTTGGGGAAAGCGTAGCGAAGCAAACAAACAAAACTCGGGCGCCTCTGCGCAGCGAGAGCGCACGAGCATGGCCACGGCAAGAGCGCGAATGGAGGTTTGAGATTTACCTCGCTGCCGCTGGCCCCTACCGCCATGCTGCGCATGGCACCTCCCCCGTTGCACGGGGGAGGATGAAGAAATGTCCGCCCCCGCAATAGGGGGGGGAGGAGGACCGCGCGGAGCGCGGTGGAGGGGGCGCCGGGGGTGGTCCATACTTATCCACCGCCGGTGCCAATCGGCCCAAATGTCCTATATATCGGGGACCATGCCCACCGCGAAAAAGGCCGAAGCCGCCGCCCCATCGGTGAAGAAAGGCGACCACGTCTTTCTGGTCGATGGCTCCGGCTACATTTTCCGCGCCTATCACGCGCTGCCGCCGATCGCCCGCAAGTCGGACGGTCTGCAGCTCAATGCCGTGTTCGGCTTCTGCAACATGCTGTGGAAGCTTCTCCGCGGCATGAAGCCGGAGGACAAGCCGACCCACCTCGCCGTGGTGTTCGACAAGTCGGAAAAGACCTTCCGCACCACGATGTATCCCGACTACAAGGCGCACCGGCCCGACCCGCCCGACGACCTCATTCCGCAATTCAAGTTCATCCGCGAGGCGGTGCAGGCCTTCGACCTGCCGTGCCTGGAGCAGAACGGCTACGAAGCCGACGACCTGATCGCGACCTATGTGCGCGAGGCCGTCGCGGCCGGCGCCACCGCCACCATCGTCTCGTCCGACAAGGATTTGATGCAGCTGGTCGGCGACGGCGTCATCATGTTCGACACCATGAAGGACAAGAAGATCGGCCGCGCCGAGGTTTTGGAGAAATTCGGCGTGCTGCCGGAAAAGGTCATCGAGGTGCAGTCGCTGATCGGCGATTCGACCGACAACGTGCCGGGCGTGCCCGGCATCGGCGTCAAGACCGCGGCGCAGCTGATCGGCGAATACGGCGACCTCGAGACGCTGCTCGCGCGCGCCAGCGAGATCAAGCAGGAGAAACGCCGGCAGGCGCTGATCGAGCACGCCGACAAGGCGCGGCTGTCGAAAAAGCTCGTCACGCTCGACGCCCACGTCAAGCTCGACGTGCCGCTCGGCGAGCTTGCCGTGCACGAGCCCGACCACAAGCGGCTCATCGCCTTCCTCAAGGCGATGGAATTCAACAGCCTGACGCGACGCGTCGCCGAGTTTTCCGGCATCGATCTCGGCGCCATCGAGCCGGCGGCGCAACTGACCGGCGCGCGCGGCACCGCGCCGCCGCAGGCCGCGGGAACCGCGCCGCAACTGCCGCTGGGCCGGCCGGCGCAGCCGGGTGACCTCTCGCGCCAAGCCAGGGGCGAGGCGCCGGCCTATCCGGCGCTGACGCCGCAAGCGCTGGCGGCGGCGCGCGGCGATGCGGCACGCAGCGCCAAGTTCGACCGCACCGGATACGAGACCGTGCGCAACGCGGAGCGCCTCAACGCCTGGATCGAGCGCGCCCGCGACACCGGCATCGTCGCCATCCATGCGGCGACGGCAAGTCTTGATCCGATGCAGGCGGAGCTGTGCGGCCTCGCGCTCGCGGTGGCGCCGAATGAAGCCTGCTACGTGCCGTTGTCGCACCGCCAGGGCGGCGAGGGCGCCGGCCTGTTCCGCGGCGACGTCGTCGCCGATCAGCTTGCCGAGGGGGCGGTACTCGACGCGCTCAAGCCGCTCCTCACCGATCCGGGCGTGCTCGCGATCGGCCACGATCTGAAATTCGCCTGGCAGATCCTGGCGCAGCGCGGCATCGAGATCGCAGCCTATGACGACACCATGCTGATGTCGTACGTGCTCGACGCCGGCCGCTACAGTCACGGCCTCGACTCGCTTGCCGAGCGCAGCTTCAATCATGCGGCGCTCGATGTCGGCGAGCTCGTCAAGGCGGGCAAGAGCAAGATCACCTTCGACGCCGTCGAGGTCGGCCGCGCCACCGAATATGCCGCCGAGAAGGCCGACATCGTGCTGCGGCTATGGCTGCTGCTCAAGCCGCGGCTTGCCGCCGAGGGCGTGCGCACCGTCTACGAGACGCTGGAGCGGCCGCTCCTTGCCGTGCTCGGGCATATGGAGCGGCGCGGCATCGCCATCAACCGGGATGTGCTGTCGCGGCTGTCCGGCGAGTTCGCCCAGGAAGCCGCCGGCCTCGAAGCCGAGATCAACGATCTTGCCGGCGAGACGGTTAATCCCGGCAGTCCCAAGCAACTCGGCGATATTCTGTTCGGCAAGCTCGGGCTCCCCGGCGGCACCAAGACCAAGACCGGCCAGTGGGCGACCGGCGCGCGCGCGCTCGAAGACCTCGCCGAACAGGGCCACACGCTGCCGCAAAAGATCCTCGAGTGGCGGCAGGTCTCGAAGCTGAAATCGACCTACACCGACGCGCTGCCGGACTACGTCCACCCGACCACACACCGCGTGCACACGAGCTTCGCGCTCGGCGCGACCACGACCGGGCGGCTGTCGTCGTCGGAGCCGAACCTGCAGAACATCCCGATCCGCAGCGAGGACGGCCGCAAGATCCGCCGCGCCTTTATCGCCGCGCCCGGCCACAAGCTCGTATCCGCCGACTATTCGCAGATCGAGCTGCGGCTTCTTGCCGAGATCGCCGGCATCGAGCAATTGCGCACGGCGTTCCGCGATGACCTCGACATCCACGCCATGACGGCGTCCGAAATGTTCGGCGTGCCGGTCAAGAACATGCCGGGCGAAGTGCGCCGGCGCGCCAAGGCGATCAATTTCGGCATCATCTACGGCATTTCCGCCTTCGGCCTCGCCAACCAGCTCGGCATCGAGCGCGAGGAGGCCGGCGCCTATATCAAAAAGTATTTCGAGCGCTTCCCCGGCATCCGCAACTATATCGAAGCGACCAAGGATTTCGCGCGCAAGAACGGCTACGTGCTCACGCTGTTCGGCCGCAAGTGCCATTATCCGGATATCAAGGCCTCGAACGCCTCGATCCGCTCCTTTAACGAGCGCGCCGCGGTCAACGCGCGGCTGCAAGGCAGCGCCGCCGACATCATCCGCCGCGCCATGGTGCGAATGGAGGGCGCGCTGGGCAAGGAAACACTCGCGGCGCGGATGCTGTTGCAGGTGCACGACGAGCTCGTCTTCGAGGTGCCGGACGCGGAGGTCGAAAGAACGCTGCCGGTGGTCAAGCGGGTGATGGTTGATGCGCCGCTGCCGGCGCGCTCGCTCTCGGTGCCGCTCCAGGTCGAAGCGCACGCCGCCGACAATTGGGACGACGCGCATTAATTTGAATTGGCTTGACGCCGGCGGGTCGAAACTAGTCGTGCACGAACGCCGTGACGATGCCCGGTATGAGGAAAATCAGCGCCATCATGAGGAGCGTCAGCCAGACGTAGGGTATGGCGGCCCGATAGATGACGCCGATGCTGACACCGGGCGGCGCGACGCCCTTGAGCACGAACAGCAGCAATCCGAACGGCGGCGTCAAAAGCCCGATCTGCATGCACAACAGATAAAGGATGCCGAACCAGATCAGATCGACGCCCATGTTGCGTAAAAGTGGCATGTAGAACGGCAGCGTGATCATCATGATGCTGGTCTGATCGATGAAAAACCCCAGGATCAGCAGCACCGCCAGCATGCCGATCTGAATGGCGACCGCGCTGAAGTGTCCGCTTTCGACGAGCGTGACGAGGCCGAGGGTGGCGCCGGAGAAGCTGAGCAGCTGCGCGAATGTCGTGGCGCCGACGATGATGAACAGGAGCGACCCGGAGATCGACACCGTGCCGAGCAGCGACTTCCAGAGATTGTGCCGGGTCAGGCAGCCATAGCAGGCGGCGAGCAGCACGGTCGCCACAGCGCCGAGCGCGCTCGCCTCGGTCGGCGTCGCCCAGCCTCCCGTCATGCTGACGACGACGATCGCGAACACGCCGATCAGCGGCACGATGGTGACGAGAAGATTGAGCCACGGCCGCGCCGCCTTCGGCCCTCCGTCGTCATAGGCCGGCGCCAGCGTCGGATTGAGCCAGCAGCGCAACAGCACATAGCCGATGAACAGCGCGGAGAGGATCAGGCCCGGCACGATGCCGCCGATCAGGAGCCCGGAAATCGAAATGCCGGCGAGGCTGCCGAGCAGCACCGCGAGCCCGGAGGGCGGAATCAGAATGTCGACGCCGCCGATCGCCAGGATCGGTCCGATCGCGGTTTTTGGCTCGTAATTGCGCGCCAGCATCTGCGGCAACAGCAGCGAGCCGAGCATGGCGGTGGTGGCGATGGTCGAGCCCGAGATGGCGGAGAACACCGTGCCCGCGACCAGCGCCACGACCGCAAGCCGGCCCGGCACGCGGCGGATCACGGCATCGACCGCGTCGATCGACTTCATGGCGAGGCCGGTGTGGAACAGCACTTCGCCCATCAGCACGAAGAACGGGATCGGAATGAGCGAGAACTGGGCGACCGAAAGCTGTTCGTTGCGCACCATCTGCTCGAGGCCGGGAAAGCCGCCGAAGATCACGTAGGAGCCGACGATGTTGATGACGAAGAACACGAACGCGACCGGCAGCGCGGTAAAGAGCAGCCCGACCTTGGAGGCGAACATCAGGCTGAGAACCGCCACCCAGTTCACGGCATCTCACCCGGCTGGATACCCGGCACGTGCTCGGACGCCTCATGGCTTGGTGGCGCCGACGAGCGGGCGTGCGCGACCAGCATTTCCAGCGCCTGCAGCAGCATCGCCAGCGAAGAGAGCGGAATGATCCAGTCCAGCCACCATCTGGGAATGATCAGGTCCTTGAAGATCAAGGTGCCCTGGCGAATGTTGCCGATCAAAATCACGGTGCCGACGAAGCCGGTGATCGCCGATACCGCAATGATCATGGCCAGCACGACATATTCGACGCGCCGGGCGGTGGCCGGATCGGCGCGCGACATGGCGATGTCGACGCGGATGTGCTCGTTGGTCCGCAACAGGTGCGGCGCCATGAAGAACGTGGAAATGAACAGCCCGTACTCAGTCAGCTCGATCAAGCCGACGATCGAGGGGAACGAGAACAAGCGCAGGATCACTTCGGCGCTGACCCCGATCGCCATAACGGCGATCACTAGGACGGCGATCACGCACAGGATGCGGACCAGCCAGCCGTTGAGCCAGAAGATCAGCTGCATGCCGGCGCCGCCGCCGAGGTCGGTGCGCCGGCGGTCATTGACCGATGACGGCTTGCAGCTTGGCGATCGAGTCGGGGCTGAGCTTCTTCAGATCGTCCCAGGACAAGTCCACGGCGGTCTTCTTCCATTCGGGACCGAAATCGACGACCTTGATACCGGCCTTGGCCTGTTGTTCCAGCGACTGTTTGGTCTTCTCGGCGGTATAGCGCAGGTCATCCTGCTCGAACCAGGCGACGGCGTCGTCCAACACCTTGCGCTGCTCGGCGGCGAGCGAATCGTGCCGAGACTTGTTCATCAGGACGTTGACCGTCACGTTGTAGAAGCCCGGATCGATCCTGATCCTGGTGAGCTTGTCCCAGCCGAAGTCTTCGATGCCCCACAGCGGCCAGCCGTAGCCCTGCACGGTGCCGCGCTCGAGCGCGGTATAGACCTCGGGCGCCGCGATGTTGACCCCGGCGATGCCGTAGTGGCGGAAGATGGCGGCGTAGTTCGGCTGGCCGCGAAAGCGCAGGCCCTTGAGGTCCTCCGGTTTGGTGACGGCCATGTCCTTGGCGACGTAGAGATGAAAGTGCACGCCGACGCCGTAGGTCGTCAGATAGTCGGCGTTGACGCGCTCGTTGGCGATCTTGTTGAGCATTGCGTAAAGGCCGGACTTGCGCTGCTCGGCGACCGACATGTCGTTGAGGACCTGGGCGTCGCCTTCGACCATGAGGCTCTTGTAGTAGGCGGTCGGGATCGAGGCGAGATCGAGCACGCCGTTCTTGACCGCCTCCGCCTGGCCGTCGGCCGGCACCGCTTCCGGTCCGCCGACGATGCGGATCTGCAGGGTGCCTTTGCCGGTTTCGTTGACCCGGTCGACAAAGCGCTTGAACGGAATGCCGTAGGTGGTCGACGGCGGCACGAACACCGCTGCCTTCAAGGTGAGTTCATCGGCGCCCGCTGATGCCGCGCCGCCGGCGAGGAATGCCGAGCCAGCCGCGACGATCGCCAGGCGACGCAGGACGGTCCGGTGTTGCACGGCGGGCATCGCAGTCTCCTTCGGTTTTTCGACTTTATGGATCGTATACAATGTTAGGTTGCGGCAGCGTGGTCAAGCGACGATCAGCCGTGATAGCCGATGTCGGCGCGCACCTTGCCGCGAAACACCCAATACGACCAGCCGGTGTAGAGCAGGATGACCGGCAGCAGAACGAGCGTGCCGATCAGCAGGAAAGCCTGCGTGCTCTGCGATGCCGCGGCCTGCTCGAGCGTAAAATGTCCCGGCACGATCATCGGCCACAGGCTGATGGCGATGCCCAGATAGGACATGACGAACAGGCCGAGCGCGGCGAGGAACGGCGCGTACTCCGAGCCATCGCCGAGCGAGCGCCACTCGTACCAGATGAGGGCGGCGGTGATCAGCGGCACGGGAGCCAGCCAGAAAATGTTCGGTGTGGAAAACCAGCGCGCCGCGATGTGCGCGTCGGCGAGCGGCGTCCACAGGCTGACGATGCCGATGGCGAGCGCGGTTCCGACCAGACAATAGCGGCCGAGCCGCCGGGCCCAATCCTGCAAGCCCGCTTCGGTCTTGATCACCAGCCAGCCGGCGCCGAGGAGCCCATAGCCGAACATCAACGCGATGCCGGTGAGGATCGAGAACGGCGTGAAGCAATCGAGCGAGCCGCCGGCGAACTGCCGCCCCTTGACGTTGAAGCCGTGGATGAACGCGCCGAGAACGACGCCCTGGGCGAACGCCGCCAGCGCCGAGCCGGCGGCAAAACCGTGATCCCAGAACGTGCGGTGCTCGGCGTTGCGATAGCGAAGCTCGAAAGCGAGCCCGCGGAAGATCAGCGCGAGCAGCATCAGCAGGATCGGGAAGTAGACCGCCGGAATGATGATGGCGAAGGCGAGCGGGAAGGCGGCCAGCAGGCCGACGCTTCCCAGGACAAGCCAGGTCTCGTTGCCGTCCCAGATCGGTGCGATCGAATTCATGATCAGGCCGCGGGCATTGCGATCGGGCGCGAAGGTGTAGAGCATGCCGACGCCGAGATCGAAGCCATCGAGCGCGACGTAGAAGAACACGCCAAGGGCGAGGATCGTGGTCCAGATCGGCACCAGGCTGAGCGCGGGCATCATGTCGCCGTCTCCGGTCCCGTGGCTCGCAAGGCCTCGGATCGCAAGGCCTCAATCGGCGATTTCGGCCGGCCGCTCTCGACCGGCGCGGCCTCGCCCGTCGGCATGGGCCCGCGCCAGACGAAGCGCAGCATGACCGCTAAACCCGCCGGGTAGATCATCAGATAGACGATGATGTAGAGCAGCAGCGAAGCGAGCACATCGGGGCCGGTCAGCGACGGCGTGACCGAGTCCGCCGTTCGCATCAGGCCATAGACCGTCCAGGGCTGGCGCCCGACCTCGGTCGTGGTCCAGCCGGCGATCACCGCGATAAATCCGAGGCAGACGGTGAACTGGCAGAGCCGCAGGTACCAGCGCGATCCGTCGAGCCGTCCGCGCGCCATCAAAACGAGGCCCGTCGCCACCACGAGCAGCATCAGCACGGCGATGCCCACCATGATCCGGAACGCGAAATAGACGATCGCGACCGGCGGGCGCTGATCGGCCGGAAAGTCCTTGAGCCCTTTGACTTCGCCGTCCCAGGAATGGGTGAGATAGAGACTGCCGACGCGTGGAATGGCGATTTCGGCGAGGTTGCGCTGCTCAGCGGCGTCGGGCCAGCCGATGATCGAGGCCGGCACGCCGCGGCCGCCATCCCAAAGACCTTCCATCGCGGCGAGCTTGGCCGGCTGATGCTCCAGCGTGTTCAAGCCGTGCAGATCGCCAAGCACGATCTGCACCGGCACGAAAATCGCCAGGAACCACAAGGCGAGCCGCAGCATGGCGCGGCCTTCGGCCAGCCATTGTCCGCGCCGCACCGTGTAGGCGCCGACGCCGAGCACGACGAAGGCGGTCGTGACGTAGAATGCGCTCACCGTGTGCGCCAGCCGGAACGGAAACGACGGATTGAAGACGATGGCGAACCAATCCTTCGGAAAGAACCGGCCGTCGATCACCTCGTAGCCGGCCGGGGTCTGCATCCAGCTGTTGGTGGCGAGGATCCAGAACGACGACGACAGCGTGCCCACGGCCACCAGCACGGCGGCGACGAAATGCATGGCCGGCGGCACTAGCTTGCGGCCGAACAGCAGCACGCCGAGAAACGTCGCTTCAAGGAAGAACGCGGTCAAGCCCTCGTAGGCTAGCAGCGGCGATACGATATTGCCGGCGGCGTCCGAAAAGCGGCTCCAGTTGGTGCCGAACTGAAACGGCATGACGATGCCGGTGACGACGCCCATGCCGAAGGAAACCGCGAAGATGCGCAGCCAGAATTGCGAGAGGTTGAGAAACACCGGGCGCCGGGTCAGCGCATAGACGCCTTCGAGCAGCGCGATGAACGAGGCGAGGCCGACGGTGAACGCCGGCAGCAGGATGTGCCAGCCGATGACCCATGCGAACTGGAGGCGGGACAGGAATTCCGGATCAAGGCGCACCCTCCGCACTCCCTCGCTGGCGGCCTGACGGGGCCATCGTGATGAACTTCGCCGATGCGGATGCCGGAACTAAGCTTAGCATCCAATCTCAGGGAGCGCGACAGCGATCGCGACTGCCGGCATTTGCTCCGGGAAATGAGTTGTGGACGTCCGGCGCGATGGCGTACGCTTCGTAGCCGCCAAGCCATCGCATACCGGCGCAGGCTCAATCAATCAATCGTCCGACCAAGGCGTCATGCCGGCTGCCGCATCGCGCAATCCCTGGAAAGAGGTTACCGCCGCCAGCATCGGCAATGCGCTCGAATTCTACGATCTGGTGATCTACGGCTATTTCGCGGTGGTGATCAGCAAGCTGTTCTTTCCGGCGGCGGACGAAATCACTTCGCTGCTCCTGACGGTGGGCACTTTCGGCATTTCCTTCGTCATGCGGCCGCTCGGCGCCATCGTGCTCGGCTCTTATGCCGATCGCGCCGGGCGCAAGAAATCGCTGACCTTGTCGATCGCCATCATCATTGTGGGCACGGCGATGCTGGTCTTTGCGCCGACCTATGCGCAGATCGGCATCGCATCGCCGCTGCTCGTCCTCGCTGCCCGCCTGCTGCAGGGCTTTTCGACCGGCGGCGAGTTCGGCGCCTCGAGGGCCTTCATGGTCGAGTATGCGAGCGCCGGGCGGCGCGGCTATTTCGCAAGCTGGCAGGCATCGACGCAGGGTCTGGCCACCGTTCTTGCCGCCGGCATCGCGGCGCTTCTGAGCTATACGCTGACACCGGAGCAGTTGAGCGATTGGGGCTGGCGGCTCGCTTTCGGCGTCGGCCTGCTCGGCGGCCCGCTCGGTCTCTACATCCGCAGCCGGATCGACGAGACGCCGGAGTTCAAGAAGGCCGCCGCCGTGCGGCTTGAGAAGTCGCCGCTGCGCATGGTGCTGTCGCGCGACGGCATCAACCTCCTGCTCGGCATCGGCGTCGTGGCCGGCAACACCGCATTCAACTACGTGCACAAAGTGTACATGCCGACCTATACATTGACGCAACTGCACTTCTCGGCGACCACGTCGTATGTGGGCGCCTTCGTCGCCGGCTTTGTCGCGATGGTGAGCGGCCCGGTGTTCGGTGCGCTGTCGGATCGCCACGGGCGCTATCGCGTGCTGGCGATTGCCTTCCCGGCGGCCTGCCTGACCAGCTATCCGCTGTTCCTGATGTTGAACACGTGGCCGACATTGACCACGCTGATTGCGGTCCAGGCTGTGGTCGGCCTTCAGATCGCGGCGTGCCTGGGGCCGATATCGGCGCTGCTGTCGGAAATATTCCCGACCAGCACCCGCGGCATCGGATTGGCGCTGAGCTACAACGTCTCGGTGACCTTGTTCGGCGGTTTTGCGCCTTTCGTCGTGACCGCGATGATCGCCGCGACCGGAAACAAGATGGCGCCGAGCTTTTACGTGATCGCGACCGGCCTCATCAGCATCGTCGCCGTGCTGGCGCTGGCGCGCCGCAACGCCATTCTTTCCGCCCCCGCGACAGCGGAGGGGTATAGTGACCTGCGTTAAAGTAGGCCACCTCGGATGCGCCCCCCAGCATCTGAACTTTGCGTCCTCTGTCCTCATAGCCGCTTTGGTTATGCGACTAGAGTCGCAGTGGCCAGGTCGTCAGGTTCAGGCGAGACCAGTAATTTGCATAAATCTGCATGGATTTGCTGCCAAGGCTGATCTAGTTGAAGGGTTATCCCTCGCACCTTATGTCCGCCTATAAGAAACGCGAGATCGAGAGCTTGCGAGTTTGTGGGGTAGAGCAGAATTCCTTCCGGTCGTCCCGTCTGTGATTTGCAGTTTTTCAAATAAGCATACAACTGATAAAGATGACCCGATATGATCTTCTTCTTACCGAAGTTTTCGACAAGCGCCTCCGGATAGTACTTCGTGTCAATAACAATAGTTCGCTGTTTCGAGCGCAAAGTAACGTCAGTCTTCATTGCAGGTAAGTACTGCGCACCCTCTGCCGTTAAACTGTATCCATCCCATTGGATAACCTCAGATTTAACTGAAAACTCCTTTTGTTCAGCTCTCAAAAAATTACGAACAAATGATTCGAACACTGAAGCCATCAGCCTCTCGTCCTTGAGCGGATCCGAAAATTTGCTGCCTTGACCTTGTTCGTGAGGCATAAGCGCTGAGTGAATAAGCTCGCATATTTTTATCAGCAGATCATAATTTCCATTGTTGCGTGACAGCTGCACTCGTCGAAATAATGTGCTCGACAATGAAACATCTCTGACTAACGAGAAAAGGCGTTTATTTTGGCGCAGCTCGTGACGGAGCGGAGCGTCTAGCTCAAGGCACGTTCTCGAATTCGAATTAGCTGGAGCGTTGGCCAGGGAAACTACGCCCGCATCCCTTGGATCGCGCTGATGGACGAACGTGAAACAACATCCACGCAACAAGGAATTTATTGTGTGTTCCTATTTTCGGAGGACATGTCCGGCGTCTATCTGAATCTCATTCAAGGAGTAACAACCACGGTTGATGAAAGCGGTCGTACGGAGGGCCGGGTTATGCTGGCCAAAGGCAACGGTAGATCGCTCCGAGGAATAAATCGCAAGAAATTCCTCAAGCCCCTTCTGAACTGGATTTGTTGGTTCGTACCCTTTCTCCACGACCTGGAATCCCCGATCGCGAAGAAGGCGAAAGGCCCACGATTCTTGGCCGCCCGAAAATTCATCCGGACGAAGAGCCCGACCTAGTGCACGTTGAGCCGCCAGGCCAACGACAGCTTTGGGAGGGTATCGTCGTCCACCTTGCAAAAGATCATAAAATGTTGACGGCCCAAAGGCGTGTTGCTCACCCCGATCCAATGCGCCGATGGCATCTAATATATCTTCTTGGGTAATTTGGTTCTGGAGTTTCTGTTCGGTGTTGTTTTGAGCAACGTCGGGGGGTTCCCATTGTTGAACGATTGGCGATCGGTAGAAGGCAAAGCCTTGGCCATATTGGCTTGTGAGGCTTTTGCGTATCTCGAGTAAATCCAGGTCAATGTTACTGCTCGGCCCGCTTTGCAAGCGGTCGCGGAATGCGCCTCGAATGCGTTGCTTGTGACTTCTTGATGAAATGTTTTCGAAGCTATCGGGGAATATCATGTACAGCCAAGCTTCCTGCATTGGCTGGAAAGCTCCACGCGAGGACTCTACGGAACGAACGTCCTGAGCAAAGCCCCATGGATCGTTAAGTAATCCACTCCGCGCCTCGTCTGGAAGCTCTTGCCAATGGATTAGGTACTCATTCAACCAAACGAGGTGAAAGGGTCGGTGTTGGTTGAAGCTTTGGTCGTTAGCGAGTCCGCGTCTCGCGCCTTCAATTGCCCAATTCGGAACCGGCGGCGGTTGTTTGCACCAGCTGAGAACCGTCCTAACATTCTCAATTTTTTTCTCGGGTCCCGTCACACTTGTGAAGAACTGCTGGACGTAAAGCATCTCCGCCGCGAGCTGAAAGATGTCGTCAGTCGCCCCTTCAAGTTGCTTTTGCCACTTTTCAAGAAATGACCCTTCTCCCTCGTCAAATCGCTCCACAAAAGGCGCGTGAAACTGTCGATGGTTATCTAGACTCCAGAGCCTCCGTTCGGGCGTGAAAAGCCGATAAAGGGTATTGGGGTCAGTCTCGAAGGGATGGACCTTGCCGCGAACGTCGGTGACACTGCGGTCTTGGAATTGGGCAAGATATTTTGGATCGTTGGTTTTGAGAAATTGGCTGACCGCCGACATGTATTTGCCAATCAGCGAGGCGGTCTTACTGCGGACCGTAATCCCGCAGGAATCGGGCTCGGAGCGCTTGTCTATAATTACGACGGGAAAGTCTTCGCATCTGATGAAGGCCGCATGTTAGCGGAGATGGGTGACCGAACATTTGAACTTGGTGATGTCTCTCAAAGTTATCATTCTATAGTCTTCTCAGAAAAAATTATTGACCTCATCGGGTCGACTCTTACTCAATGTGCACCAGAATGCTTGAATAGAGCTGGTCGCGGAAATCTGCACAGGGCGATAAGTGGAGTTTCTGCCTGACAGCGGGCACGCTGTGCCCGGCGAATCAGGAGAGACAATGAGCAGACGACCGCGCCGAAACCACACACCAGGCTTCAAGGCTAGAGTGGCGCTTGCCGCCATCAAGGGCGATCGAACGCTGGCTCAGCTGGCAGAGCAGTTCGACGTCCACCCCAATCAGATCACATCGTGGAAGGCGCAGCTCGAGGGCGGGGCTGCCGATGTTTTCGGCGCCGGCGGCAGCAACGGAGGCGCGCAACCGGCCGTCGATTTGAAGTCACTCCATGCCAAGATTGGCGAGTTGGCGCTGGAGAACGATTTTTTAGAAGGAGCGCTCACCAAGGCGGGATTGCTGAGCGCAAGGCGATGATCGACCGTGAGCACGATCTGCCGATCACAAAGCAGGCGGAAGTACTGCGCATCAGCCGTGCCAGTGTCTACTACCTACCACGTTCGGTGTCGGCGACCGACCTGGAGGTCATGCGACGTCTCGACCGGCTGCATCTGGAGTTTCCTTTTGCCGGCTCGCGGATGTTGAGAGGTCTGCTGGCGGCCGAGGGGTGCAAGATTGGCCGTCGTCATGTGAAGACGCTGATGCGGCGGATGGGGATAGAGGCGCTCTATCGCCGTCCGCGCACGACGAAGCCGGAGCCCGGCCACAAGGTCTACCCGTATCTTCTGCGCGGGATGGAGATCACGCGGCCGAACCAGGTGTGGGCGATGGACATCACCTACATCCCGATGGCGCGTGGCTTCGTCTATCTGGCTGTCGTGCTCGATTGGTTCAGCCGCCGCGTGCTGTCGTGGCGGCTGTCGATCACGATGGAAGCGGC
>Ga0182024_10005619_pt1 | contig 28019 bp, 19 predicted proteins | sample P32metaG_FD_120480 | JGI IMG/M metagenome (GOLD analysis project Ga0182024, IMG submission 120480) | Permafrost microbial communities from Stordalen Mire, Sweden - P3-2 metaG (Illumina Assembly) | ecosystem: Environmental > Terrestrial > Soil > Wetlands > Permafrost | place: Sweden: Stordalen...
AACTTGCAATCGATGCTGCGCGCCAGCGCGCGGGCCAGGACCGTTTTGCCCACACCCGGGACATCTTCGATCAGGACGTGCCCACGGCCAAGAAGGGCCGTCAACATCAATTCCACTGCGCGGGGGCCGCCAAGAAAAACCGTGCCGATGTTCTCCCGCAGTTTCTCGATCTGCTGATGGATCACAACCAGGTTACTCCCTAAGGCGTCGGGCTCCGCAGGATGACGCCGGGGGATTTTACACGGCCGGCGCGGGCAAAACAAAAAGGATGGTGCGCGAGCCTTATTGCGGGCTGCCGTACGGCGTGTCCGCGCCCACCGCGCCATTGGTGAGCGTTCCCACCGCCGATCCCGCGATGCTGGGATATACCACATAGCCGTCGCGCTGACTCACCTGATCCACATGTCCGTCAAGATACGCCACATTGGCCATCTGTCGATGCCGCCACTGGACGAAACCCCCATACCGTCCGGGCAGATTCCCGGATAGCTCGATATCCAGGTAAAACGGCTCCTGGAACGCCAGGGGATTGGAGAATACGCCGGACATGAAGATCCCATCCGCAAAGACGACGGTGGCGGCGGAATGTTTCACCTGGGTGATCTTATATCCGCTTGATTTTGGGTACGGCGAGAGGGGTATGAACGGTGGATACGGAGAGATGAAAGCATTCAACCCGTAATCGGCGGCATAGATGGAAAAGGATTGTTCGAAATAAGGGCCATCATAAGGAAAATCGGGACACTGCAGCCCCGATTGAATCGACCCGCCAAGGTATGGAGCGATGAAGCCCTGCGACACGTCCAGCGGCGCGTCGAGCTTTCCAACCGTGGTGCTGGACTGCCAGCCAAACCACCAGGTGATCCCCGGCTGCGGCGAGGCGCCGGGCGAGCCAACCAGCATCATGCTCCCGTTGTTGTTGGAGGCATAAGCGTCGAAGGCGATCGCCAGTTGCCGCAGGTTGGATTGGCACTGGGTGGTCCTGGCCGCGACGCGTGCGGCGGCCAGGGCCGGAAGAAGGATCGCGATCACCACCGCAATGATCGCGATCACCACCAGCAGCTCGATCAGCGTAAACGCCGGCGACCTTCGCGTGGGAAAAATCATCAGATACATGGCGATACCCGCCGGCCGAAGCGTAGCAGAAACATTGCGGCCAATATGAGCAAGCCGAACGCGCCTGGCTCCGGCACGGCTGTTTCGGGCAAATCGGGGTTCAAGTTGGTCGTCTGGTACTCGCCATTGATCGTCCAGCCATAGATTAAATCATCCACGCCGGAAGCGAGCAGGTTGCCGCTGTCGTCGTACAGATCGCCCAGGCTCAGCAGATCGGCCCCCGACGGTGCGAAGACCCAGTTGACGCTTTTGGTCCCCGAATCATATTGACCGATGTCGCTGGCCCAGAAGCTGTAAGCCCCGGTGGCGGGGAACGGATCGGCGCTTCCAATGTTCGTTCCATAATTAAAATTGTCGATGAAATCGTATCCATAGGTTGGATCCGGCACGACGGTCAGCGCGCTGTCCGCGGCGGAGACGGCGTTGAGCATATCCAGTTCCGTTGCCGTGCCGGAGTAATCGTACTGCCAGGCATATGCGGGGCCGGGCGGAGCATTGTTGGAAAAATCGATGGCCAGATATGCGGTGTTCGGCCCGGACCCGACAACCGTCTGGATGTTCAGCACGTTCCCATCCTGAAATTGAATGGAGGGAACGGGCGTGGCGGAAAGGACGGTGGGAATCGACAACAGAAAACAAACGAGAATGGTGGGCAAACGCATGGCTGCTCCTTCATGGCGAAGTTCCAGCGGCGAGAGTGTTCGCCGGCTAAACATCGCAAGCCAAATTGTGAATTAGGCTTTTCCGGAGGCTGGTGTCGCGCAGCCGGGTCGGACATGGCTTCGAAACGGCATCGGCCGTTTCGCATGGCAGGCAGGTCTTCTGGCTTGTGACAGCCGCCGGCGTCTTCCCAGCCCAATAGGCCAGTGACTATGCCGACGGTCGAACGATCGGGATCGTTCGCGCAGGTCACTTACAGCGGCGCGTCCGCGGCGGAATCTCACCGCCTTCCCTGACGCCTGCGCGAGCTAACAAATCAAAATCGTGGCGGGATGTCAAGAGGGCGATGCGGTTCGATGAAGAAACGCCGCGCGGCTCGACTGAGCTCGTCGAAGTCAAGCGCGGCCGCTAAACTTTGAAATTCACTCGTTGCCCGGCGGGGCGGCGGGGCCGCGCAGGCCGCGGGCGGTGGCGGCGGTGGAATCGACGGCGCTGCTGTTCCCGGGATTCACCTGGCTCTGATCCAGCTCGGCATCGTGCAGATGCTCCTGCTGGCCCTGTGTATCGCCGGTGACCGAAGCGAACTGCGCCCATTGCCGGTTGGCGACCGCTCGGCCGATAAACTTCACATTGCTGCGCGCCGCCACGTCGTCTCTTGAATCGGTGCCGCCGTATGTTTTGTCATATGCGGTCAGGGTCTGCTGGAAATCCCGGTTGACCGTCTCCTTGTCCTGGTCCAACTGCTCCTGACCGATGGTGGCGACATCGGCCAGCCCCTTGGGCTGCTCGACACCGGTTCGGCTGGATTTAAGAACCTCGACCAGCCCCGTACCCGTGTCGTTCATCATGTGGCTGATCATGATGTCGATGCCGGTCTTGGCGGCGGCGACCGAGGCCCGCACCTCCATTGCATCGGCCTTCTCCAGGTTGAAATAGGCCGGGTGCAACGTCAGCTTTAACTGGTCCCACACCGCGGCGTCGGGATCATTTGGGGCCTGCTGGGACCGAGCCATTAAATCATTGCGGAGCTTTTCCGCCTGTGTCGCGGCGTCGTTGAACTGCTCGATCACGGAACTGAGATCCTTGTCCACCGTTTCGCGCAACGTTGCGGTTTCCTGAAGCTTGGTGGCCAGCTCCTGCAACTTGCCGGTGATGTTGATCGAGGCGGTGGGATCAGAGCTGTCGGCGCCTTCGGGTCCGGCGATCAGCCCGTGCTCCAGCTTGCGCTGCGCTTCGATCTGTTGCTGAATTTGCGTCCAGCCGGTGCTCAGCGCGTTGATCTGTGCGTCGAACGATGCGACGGCCTGGTCCAGCGCGGTCTTTTGCGCTTGCGCCGCATCCAGACGGGCTTGGAGATGCACAAGTTGCGCGCCCAGCGTATCGATCTGGGCATCGGCGATCTGTGCGTCGCGGCGAAGCTGTGCTGCCTTGACGGTGTCCTGGACCTGCTTATCGCCGGCTTCGGCTTCGGACTGGCGGGAGATCTGGTCGGCCTGGTCCATATTATCGCGGCTGGCCTTGGCCAGAGCGGCAGCATCGGATTTATTTTTCTGAATGGCGGCTGTGAGGGAACTGATCTGGGCATCAAGCGTCGCGACGGTTGGGATGTCGACGCCGGCCCCACCGGCGATCTTCCACGTTGGCTGGTCGGCACCGCCCTTGATCTGCGCCTGCTGCGCCTGCAGGTTCTGGATTTGCACCGATGGATCGAATTTATTCAGCGCATCGATTCGCATCTGCGACCCGGCCAGCTGCACACCCAGCTGCTCCAGATCGTTGATGCATCGCATGACCGACAGTTCGTGGGTCCGCAGATCGGCCAGGACAAGCATGGTCCGTTCCATGCGCAGCTGTGCCTGTCGACCGCGGACAAGTGCTTTCATTTCGGGGGTCAGATCCTGGGTGGCGGCCAGGGTATCGTACTGGTCCTGCACATGGCGCAGCTCATCAGCGGTGGTGGCCTTCATGCGGGCCTTTTCCACCTCTTCCACTTTCCTGGCCACGGCCGCATCGTTCTGCCGCTCACTGTTTTCGCAGCCACTGAGCCAGCACAGCGAACCAATCAGCGCAAGGGTCAGGGTCAGCAACGCCTTGGGCGAGTGAAGCATGTCAAACTCCCGGAGGATCGAAGAAAAAACGCGCCAGGCCGCCGCTTGCAACCGCGCTGCGGGCAGCAAATGGATTTTGGCGGCGGCGGTGGGCAAAGTCAAATTTGTCGCGGTGAGCGGCGAAGCCTGGTAAGTCGATGGGAGGCTTCGACCCCGAAGGAACCTTCATAAACTTTTTTGGCGCAAGGTACGAACTGAGATTGGAATCGGATGTCGTTGCTAACCATCATGCGCAACAAGTGTTGCGATGGATTTCCTACAACTCCGGCGTGAGTTGTAGAATTCAGGCTGTTTTAGCAAAATCAAGCCAACAGGTTCACGATCAGGCCGAGCGGGACGGGCGTTGTCTGGCTGTTGCCACCGCTCTGGCCGCCCTGCTGCTGCATCGCGTTGACGAAGTCCTTGCGAAATTGCTCGGGCGTAACGCCGTAGGATTGCAGCTTCTGGAAGAACTGTTGAACCGATGTGCTGTCCACGTCCGAATCGGTGGATTCGGAGTCGGGGGTTGCGTTGGCGGAGGAAAAGCGCGACTGCAGGACCTGTCCGATGGCGCTTTGCACCGTGTCGTCGGCACTGACATTGCTGGTCGACTGCGATTGGGATTGCAACGCGGAGAGAACCGACTGCTGGATTTTCTGGAAAAGTTGTCCCCCACCGCCGTGGTGGTGATGATGATGCCCCCCGCCCTGTACGGCCTGCGAGGCGGTGGACGCGGCGGCGTTGGCGCCGGCGGCGACGGTGGACGCGGCTGAGTTCGCGCCCGCCGCAATCGTCTGTGCGGCTTGAGTCAGACCCTGTGCAATTCCGCTGATGGCAATCGACATGGCAAATCCCTTTGCAGGCCCCGGCGTTCAGGCATGCTAAGATTATCGGGCTGGTGCGGGTTTTGCCTTGAGCCAGCGCGTACAGAGCGGGGGACAGGCGGAGGTGAGCAATGGCCGTCAAAGCAATTACCGCGTTTTTCATGGTTCTGATGATGTCGGCTGCGGCGCAGCGGGCATCTGCGCAGCAGGATCAGCCATCCCCAGCCGCCGCCCCGCCCGCCTCATCGCGCTGGCCGATGTACGCGCAGACCACCGACGGCGCCAGCGTCACGATTTTCCAACCGCAGATGGAGGATTTCCAGGAGAACCAGTTGACGGCGCGCGCCGCGGTGGCGGTGACACCGGCGAACCAGCAGGAGCCGGTGTTCGGGGCGATCTGGCTGAGCAGCCGCATCGCCATCGACCGCGTGAGCCGCACGGTGGCGGTGCTGGACGTGAACGTGACGCGTACGAAGTTCGGCGGCGCCGATCCGGTCGCCGAGCCGGCACTGGCCGCCGCCGTCAAGCAGGCCATCCTGGCGCAACCGATCACCCTGTCGCTGGATCAATTGCTGGCGATGCTGCAGGTGGTTCACAAGGAGCAGTCGGCGGCAGCCGATTTGCAGACCAATCCGCCGGCAATCATCTTCCGCCAGCATCCGACCATCAAGATTGAATATGATGGGCAGCCTCGGTTGGTTGCGGCTTCGGATTCGGGGTTGATGCGCGCGGTCAACACGCCATTTTTTGTGGCGCTGGACCCGGGCTCCAGGAAATATTATCTGAAAGGCGCGGGGCACTGGTTCGTGGCGACCGATCCACTGGGGCCCTTCCAGAGCGCTCCCGCCGCCCCGCCGGTGATCAGCGCGCTGGCGGATGAGAGCGGATATGTTGATCCACAGGCGCCAATATCCGACGCGCAGGCGGCCACCGTGGAGATCATCACCGCCACGACGCCGACGGAGCTGATCTGGACCGACGGCGCGCCGCAGATGGGAACCATTTCCGGCACGAACCTGCTGTATTGGACGAACACCGAGTCGGATGTTTTCGTGTCGATCAATTCGCAGCAGCTGTTCGTGCTGCTGTCGGGCCGGTGGTACACGGCGGCGAACCAGAATGGTCCGTGGAGTTTCGTGGCGCCCGACAAGCTGCCGGCGGATTTCGCCAAGATTCCCGCCAGCGGCCCCAAGGGAGATGTGCTGGCGTTCGTGGCGGGGACGGCGGCGGCGGCGGATGCCACCGCCGACGCGCAGCTCCCACAGACCGCCGCCATCGACTCCACCAATTTCGATCAGCCTCCCGTGCAATATGACGGCGATCCGGATTTCCAGCCCATCGAATCGACGGATTGCACTTATGCGGTGAACACCGACGCCGCGGTGATTGGCTGCGAAGGCAATTATTACTGCTGTTACAACGGGGTTTGGTACAACTGCGCCCATCCCACCGGTCGATGGACGATCTGCGATCGCGTGCCCAGAAACATCTACACGATCCCGCCATCGTGTCCGCTGTATCCGGTGCGCTTTTGCTACATTTATGGAAGGCACGACAACATCGTGTACTGCGGATATCTGCCGGGGTACGTGGGAAGTTACGGTTTCGACGGCGTGGTGGTGTACGGAACGGGGTTTCATTACGCGCCGTGGTTCGGGCACTGGTACGTGCCGCGGCCCGTCACGTTTGGTTTCGCGCCGCACTACGATGCGTATGCGGGGCACTGGGGATTCAATTTTGCCACGGCACTGGGCGGTGGGAATGCGTGGATCGACCAGAAGCCGCGCTATGGCGGGCCGGGCGGAGGATGGTTTGGATTCGGTGGATACCGGCCCAACCTGATTCGCCAGGACGTGCGCATCAACCAGAACCTGGTCCGCGCCAATAACGTCAACGCCACCAATCAGCGCGACCTGTACGGGCGAAACGTGTATGAGCGGCGCAACGATGTGCGCAGGGAGCCGGCGGGCGGCGCGTTGCCGCCGGTGATCAATTCGCCGCGGCGCGAGGATTTGCAGAACAACGACGTGTTCAGCGACCGTAACGGCGAGATCTTCCGTCGCACGCCGCAGGGGTGGGAGCAACGCAGCAACGGACAATGGACGGCCCAGCCGCAAGGGGCCGCCGAGCCGGAGCACCGCATCGAGCCGACGCCGCAGGAGCCGATCATCGAGCGCCCACAGCGCAGCGAGCCGGAGCCGCAACGCGCCGAGCCGCAGCGCCAGGAAAGTGATCGCAACGCGGAGCTGGAGCGGGAATATCAGGCGCGACAGGAAGGGGAACAGCGCGCCCGCGAGAACCCACCACCCGAGCAGCAGCGTTCGGCGCCGGCTCCCGAGCCGCAGCGCTCGGCGCCATCCGGCGGCGGCGGTGGAGGGCGGCGCTGATCGGCATGGATCAAGAAGCCGGCACAACCGCGCCTGACTTAATGAAATTTTAAGGTTGCGGCAGAGGCGGCGCGAGCGGCATAGATCAATAAACCGGCAGAACCGCACCCGATTTAATGAATTTTTCGCCCCTAAACGGTTGACCTTTCGATTGAGCAATTCGTAGGATGCCCCCCAATCGTCGATGATGATGGTGCTGGAGAAGTACTCCTGCCATTTGTGTTTGCAATGGGAGGTTATATGCCGGGCGAGAGACGGGCACGGGGTCGGGGATCCAATTGGTTTGAGAACCTGGAAAATCGCAGGCTGCTGTCGGCCGCCGCAACGACTGTCATGCAGCCGGAGCTGGTGATGGCGCCGGCGGTGAACAGCACCACGCCATACGGTTACACACCGGCGCAGATCGAGAAGGCGTACGGCATCAGCACCGGCGCATCGAGCGACGGCGCCGGACAGACGATCGCCATCATCGATGCGTACAACGATCCGAACATTTCCAGCGATCTTGCATCGTTCGACAGGCAGTTCGGGTTGAGCGCGCCGCCGAGCCTCAAGGTGGTGAACCAATCGGGTGGGAGCAGCCTGCCGGCGAACAACGCAAGCTGGGACCTGGAGATTTCCCTGGACGTGGAATGGGCGCACGCGATCGCGCCGGATGCGAGCATCCTGCTGGTGGAGGCCAGCTCGGCTACGCTGGGGAATCTTCTGAACGCGGTGAATTATGCGCGGGACGCATCGGGCGTTTCGGTGGTTTCGATGAGCTGGGGCTCGACGGAATTCTCCAGCGAGACTTCCTACGATGGTTATTTCACCACGCCGAGCGGGCACGAAGGCGTCACATTCGTCGCCGCTTCGGGCGATGAGGGCGGCTTCTACGGACCGCTGTGGCCGGCCATCTCGCCCAACGTGGTGTCGGTCGGTGGGACGACGCTGACATTGAATTCCTCCGGCGGGTACGGCAGCGAAACCGCGTGGTCGGACAGCACCGGCGGGGTGAGTGAATACGAGCCTGAGCCGTCATACCAGGATATTGCGCAGGGCGAAGGCCGGGCGACCGCGCCCGATGTGGCGTGGGACGCCAACCCCTCGACCGGCATGGCGGTGTATGATTCGGTGAGCTACAGCGGCCAGAGCGGTTGGTTCGAAGTAGGCGGAACGAGCGCCGGCGCGCCGGCGTGGTCGGGCCTGATCGCGGATGCCGACCAGGGCCGCGCGGCCAAAGGACTGGGAACGCTCACCAGCGCCGGGACGCTGGCGACGCTTTTCTCAACCTATTCCAATTCGAGCACGTACAACGCGGACTTCCACGATGTCACCAGCGGCAACAACGGGGTGTGGCGGGCGACGGTTGGATACGACGCGGTCACAGGCCTGGGCTCGCCCAAGGGGACGGCCATCGTGAGCGCGCTGGTCGGCGCGTCCGGCTCGGCGTCCCAGGCCGCACAAGTCGCCGGCGGTTCGACTTCGCGCAGCGGGGGCGCGGCTTTTACGATACGCAATTCGCAAAATGGCGCGACGGGGGGATCCAGCATCGCCATCGCGGCGGCACAACATGATTCATCCGGCCTGGCACAGTCGGCGGGCGTGATATCAGGGATCGGCTGGATGCCGCTGATTTCGCAGGCGCCGAGCACTGGCGCGGATGCGAACGTGATCCCGTCGCAGGCGCTTCCCGCGGTTGGGCGCATCATGAGCGACGCGGACGTGGCGGCGGTAGATGCAGCGGCACCCACGGCCCCGGCGGCGGCGCCGGCGGGGGCAACTTCAGATGTGGCGGCGCAATCGGGTGCGGCGGCAATCAAGGTCGGGGCTGTCCTGGCGAATTTGGCCCGAAGCGGCGGGACGCCCAGGCTGGCCGCGGCGAGCGTGGCTTCGGCGGCGCTGGGGCGCGAGGAATATAATTCAACCATGTCTCGCCTGGCGGCGATGATCGGCGCCGGGGTGCTGGCGGGCGCTTACGGCGTGCGAGCGCAGCGGCGCAAAGCGGCCGCGGGGGGAACACCACCGGTGCATGAGGGGCATATTTTCACGCCTTGATGATTCTTAGCCCGTATCTGATTTGAAAGTTGGGACTTTTGAATGATCCGAAGACATGGCCACTGAAAGTGGCCATGCCGGGTAAGAGTGGGAGGTCCGGGGTCTTTGTTTATTCGGGTTCGGGGACTACGACGGGGCTGCCGAAGATGCGCTTGGTGTATAAGCGGAAACGATCGAGATAGAGGTAAACCACCGGGGTCGTGTAGAGGGTGAGCATCTGGCTGAAGATCAGGCCGCCGACGATGGCGATGCCCAGGGGATGACGCAGCTCCGAGCCGGTGCCGCGGCCCAGGGCCAGTGGCAAACCCCCGAGGGCGGCGGCCATCGTGGTCATCGTGATCGGGCGGAAGCGCAGCAGGCAGGCCTGGAAGATTGCATCCTTGGGCCTGGCGCCTTCGCGACGCTCCACGTCTAGGGCGAAGTCGATCATCATGATCGCGTTCTTCTTGACGATGCCGATCAGCAGAATAATTCCGATCAGGCCGATCAGATCCAACTGGGTGTGGCAGACCATCAGCGCCAAGAGCGCGCCCACGCCGGCGGAGGGAAGCGTGGAGAGGATCGTGATCGGATGGATCAGGCTTTCATAGAGCATCCCCAGCACGATGTAGACGGCGGCGATGGTGGTGGCGATCAGGATGGGCTCATTGGCCAGCGACGAGAGGAAGATCTGTGCGTTGCCCTGGAACCCGGCGTGGATGGAGGCGGGCATGCCGATGTCATGCTCGGCCTGCTGGATTTCGGTGGTTGCCTGGCCCAGGGAGAAGCCGGACAGAAGATTGAAGGAAATCGTCGCCGCGGGGAACTGGCCCTGGTGGTTGACGGCCAGAAAAGTCGTGTCCTGCCCCCAGTGTGCGAAGCTGCTGAGCGGGACCACGGTGCCGTTGCTCGCGGGGACATAAATATATTGCAGGCTGCTGGGGAACTGCAGGAAGCTGGGGCCGGCTTCCATCACCACGTGATATTGATTGAGGGTGGTGTACATGACGGAGACCTGGGACTGGCCAAAGGCATCGGAAAGGACGGAATCGATTTGCGTCGCGTTGATCCCCAGGCGCGAAGCGGTAACGCGATCGATGATGAGGGAGGTTTCCAGGCCGTGGCTTTGCTGATCGATGTTGACGTCGGCCAGGCCCTTGAGGGTCTGGAGCTTGGCGAAAAGCTGCGGAGCGAATTGAACCAGGTCCTGAAGGTTGTCGCCCTGGAGCGTGTACTGATACTGGGCATTGCTTTGGCGTCCCCCGATGTTGACGTCCTGGACGGGGTTGAGGAAAAGGCTGGCGCCGGGGATGCGCGCGAGCTTGGGGCGAAGGCGGGCGATGATCTGATCGACCGTCACCTTGCGTTGCCCATTGGGCGTAAGAACGATGAACATATTGGCCTGGCTGACGGTCCCCCGCCCCCCACCGCTGAACGCCACGGTGCCGGTGACATCCTGGTCCTGGCTGACGGTTTGGACATAGCGATTGAGCAGGCGTTGCATGGCTTGGAAGGAAGTATCCTGATCGGCCACGATGGTGCCGGTAATTCGGCCGGTGTCCTGCTGCGGAAAGAATCCCCATGGGCTGATGAAGTAGAGGTAAATCGTCAGGCCGACGGTGCCCAGGGTGACCAGGATCATCACAAACGAATGTTGCAGGACGACGCGCAGGGACTTCTCATAGATATCCAGGATCCACTGGAAGAATCGCTCGCTGGTCATGTAGAAGCGGCCGTGACGCTGCTGGTTTTTGGGCCGCAGCAGCACGGCGCACATCATCGGGGTGGTGGTCAGGGAGACGACCATGGAGACGGCGATGGCGACCGACAGGGTGACGGCGAACTCGCGGAAGAGCCGCCCGACATATCCACCCATCAGCAGGATGGGGATGAAGACCGCGATCAGGGAGATGCTGATGGACATGACCGTGAAGCCGATCTCCCTTGCGCCCTTGAGCGCCGCCGGGAGGGGCGCCATGCCCATTTCCAGGTGCCGGGTGATGTTTTCGATAACGACGATGGCGTCGTCCACGACGAAGCCCGTGGAGATGGTCAGCGCCATCAGCGACAGGTTGTCGATGGAATAGCCGCACAGGTACATCACGCCGAACGTGCCGATCAGCGAAACGGGGACGGCCACGCTGGGGATCAGCGTCGTGCGCAGATCGCGGAGGAAAAAGAAGACGACCATGACCACCAGGAAGACGGCGATGAGCAGGGTCATCTCGGTATCGCGGACGGAATTGCGGATGGTGGGGCTGCGGTCCATGACGACGGAGAGGTGCATGTCGGCGGGGACTTCGGCCTGCAATTGCGGCATCAGCGCCGTGATGCGATCCACCGTGTCGATGATGTTGGCGCCGGGCTGACGGAAAATGATGATCAGGACGGCGGGCTTGCCGTTGGCCAGGCCGGCGTTGCGCACGTCGGCGACGGAATCGATGACATCCGCGATGTCGCTCAGCCGCACGGGCGAGCCGTTCTTGTACGCAACGATCAGGGTCTGGTATTCGCTGGCCTTGAAAAGCTGGTCGGTGGTGCCCAGAAGCCAGGTGCGCTGATCGTCGGAGACATCGCCCTTGGCGAAGTTGGCGTTGGCGCTCTGCAGTGCGGTACGGACTTGTGCGAGGCTCAGTCCCATGTTGTTCATGGCGACGGGATTCAGCTCGACGCGCACGGCGGGTGAGGCGCCCCCACCGACGAAAGTCTGGCCGACGCCCTGCACCTGCGAGAGCTTCTGCGCCAGGATGGAATCGGCCGCGTCATACATGCGCCCGCGGCTGTAGGTGTTGGAGGTGATGGCCAGGATCATGATGGGGGCATCGGAGGGGTTCACCTTGCGATAGGTGGGATTAGTGGGCAGGCCGGAGGGGAGATTTCCGGCGGCGGCGTTGATGGCGGCCTGCACGTCGCGCGCGGCGGCGTCGATGTTGCGGTTCAGATCAAACTGGATGGTGATCCCCGTTGAGCCCAGCGTGCTGGAGGAGGTCATCTGGGTAATGCTGGCGATGCGACCAAACTGGCGCTCCAGGGGCGTGGCGACGGAGGAGGCCATGGTTTCGGGGCTGGCGCCCGGCAGGCTGGCGCTGACGGAGATGGTGGGATAATCCACCTGCGGCAGGGGCGAGACGGGGAGGAAGCGGTACGCCAGCGCCCCCGCCAGCGCGATGGCGACCGTCATCAGCGTCGTGCCGACCGGGCGGTGGATGAACGGCTCGGAGATGTTCACTCGTTCTCCACCGGAAGGGAGCGCGGCTCGGGTTTAACGGTCACGGCGCCGCCCAGGCGCTTGGCGAGTCGATCGAAGTAAAGGTAAATAACCGGCGTGGTGTAGAGCGTGAGCACCTGGCTGAAGATCAGCCCGCCGACGATTGCGATTCCCAGGGGGTTTCGCAGCTCAGAGCCCATGCCGCTGCCCAGCGCCAGGGGCAGCCCGGCAAGCAGCGCGGCCATCGTCGTCATCATGATCGGGCGGAAGCGCAGCAGGCAGGCCTGAAAGATCGCCTCGACCGGCGGCTTGCCCTCGTGGCGCTCGGCGTCCAGGGCGAAGTCGATCATCATGATCGCGTTTTTCTTGACGATGCCGATCAGCAGGATGATTCCGATCAGGGCGATGACGTTGAAATCGACCTGGAACATCAGCAATGCCAGCAGCGCCCCGACGCCAGCGGAGGGAAGCGTGGAGAGAATCGTGATCGGATGGATGTAGCTTTCGTAGAGCACGCCCAGAACGATGTAGACGGTGATAAGGGCGGCGGCGATGAGCAGCGGCTCGTTGACCAGCGAGGCTTCGAAGGCCTGGGCGGTTCCCTGGAATCCCGCCTGGATGCTGGCCGGCATTTTCAGCTGTGCCTGCGCCGCCGTAATGGCATTGACCGCTTCGCCCAGCGAAGCGCTAGGCGCCAGGTTGAATGAGACCGTGACCGCGGAGAACTGCCCCTGATGGTTAATGGCCAGCGGCGTGCTGGTGCGGACGGCGTGGGTGAACGCGCTGAGCGGCACCTGCGTGCCGCTGGGCGAGGTGATATAGATGTGTTGCAAGTCGAGCGGCCGCTGCTGAAAATCCGGTAACACTTCCAGCACGACGTGGTACTGGTTCAATTGCGTGAACATGATCGAGACCTGACGCTGGCCGTAGGCGTCATACAGTGTGTCGTCGATCATTTGCGGGGTGATGCCCAGGCGCGAGGCGCTGTCGCGATCGATCTGCAGCGTCAGCATGAGGCCGTTGTTGAGCTGATCGGTGGCGACGTCGGTGAGCTGCGGCATCGACTGCATTTTTTCCACGAGCTGTGGAACCCAGACATTCAGCTCATTGGGATCGGGATCTTCCAGGGAGTATTGGAATTGCGTGCGGCTGACGCGATCCTCGACGGTCAGGTCCTGCACGGGCTGCATGTAAAGCGTGATCCCCTCGATAGCGGCGAGCTTGGGCTGCAGCCGGCGGATGACGTCGCTGGCGCTGATCTTGCGCTGCTCGATGGGCTTGAGGTTGATCTGGATGCGTCCGGAATTGAGCGTCGAGTTGGTCCCATCGACACCGATGAACGATGACAGGCTGTCCACGGCCGGGTCCTGCAGGATCGCCTTGGCCAGCGCCTGCTGCCGGCGCGACATGGAGGCGAAGGAGACCGACTGCGGGGCTTCGGAAATGCCCAGGATCACACCGGTATCCTGCACCGGGAAAAAGCCCTTGGGGATCACGATGTACAACAGCACCGTCACCGCCAGCGTCGCCAGAGCGACGATCAGCGTGGTGGGCTGATGTTTGAGGATCCAGCGCAGCGTCACCGCATAAAAGCCGATCACCGCATCCCAGGCGCGCTCGGATTGACGATAGAGCCAACCCTCGCTCCGGTCGGATTTGCTGCGGAGCAATAGTGAGCACATCATCGGCGTGAGCGTCAGCGATACGATCGCCGAAACCACGATGGTCACGCTGAGCGTGACCGCAAACTCGCGGAAGAGCCGCCCGACAACATCGCCCATGAACAGCAGCGGGATCAGGGCGGCGATGAGCGAGACGCTCAGGGAGATGATGGTGAAGCCGATCTGCTCTGAGCCGCGCAGCGCCGCGGCGAGGGGCGGCTGGCCCTCTTCGATGTAGCGGATGATGTTCTCGATCATCACGATCGCATCGTCCACCACGAACCCGGTGGAGATCGTCAGCGCCATCAGCGACAGGTTGTTGAGGCTGTACCCCAACAGGTACATGGCGCCGAAGGTGCCCACCAGCGATAACGGAACCGCCACCGACGGGATGACCGTCGCCGGGATATTTCGCAGGAACAGGAAGATCACCAGCACGACCAGCACGATGGTCAGCCCCAGCTCGAACTGCACATCCGCCACCGATGCTCGAATGGTGGTGGTGCGATCGGTCAGGATGGTAATCTTGATGGAGGCGGGGAGCGTGGCCTCCAGCTGCGGGAGCAGCGTCTTGATCCGGTCGACCACGTCGATGATGTTGGCGCCGGGCTGACGCTGGATATTGACGATGACGGCCGGATCGGTGTTCATCCACGCCGCCTCGTGCACGTTCTCCGGTGCATCGATGACGTTGGCGACATCGGAGAGTTTTACGGGAACACCGTTGTTGGTCTTGACGATAATCGGCTTGTAATCGGCGCTGGTCAGAATCTGATCATTGGCGCCGATAGTGTCGGCCTGGTTGGGGCCATCGAAGCTTCCCTTGGCTTCGTTGACGTTGGCCAGGCTGATCTGCGAGCGCAAATCCTCCAGCGTCATGCCCATGGACGCGAGCAGTGTGGGATTCGCCTGGACACGGACGGCCGGTTTCTCACCACCGCTGATGCTGACCAGCCCGACGCCCGGGAGCTGCGCGATTTTTTCCGCCAGGCGCGTGTCCGCCAGGTCCTCCACTTTGTACAGCGGCATGGCGGTGGACGTCAGCGCCAGGGTCAGGATGGGCGTATCGGCCGGATTGGTCTTGCTGTAGATGGGCGGATTGGGCAGCCCGATGGGCAGATACGTCCCCGCGGCGTTGATCGACGCCTGCACTTCCTGCTCCGCCACGTCGATGTTCAAATCCAGCGTGAATTGCAGGGTGATGAGCGAGCTGCCCTCGGAGCTGATGGAGGTCATCTGGTTCAGCCCCGGCACCTGCCCGAACTGACGCTCCAGGGGCGCGGTGACCGAAGAGACCATGACCTGCGGGCTGGCGCCCGGATAGAACGTCTGCACCTCAATGGTTGGATAATCCACCTCCGGAAGCGCAGACACGGGAAGCTGTCGGTAGGAGACGATGCCCACCAGCAGGATTCCCGTCATCAGCAGCGAGGTGGCGACGGGCCGCAGGATAAATGGCCGGCTTGGACTCATGGGCTTGGCTGGGTCGTGGCTTCGGCGGGTGTTGAATCCAGCGAACGGCGTCGATGGGAAGCGGAGCCGGCCGGCCGCGTGGTGGACGAGCGCGTGGTGGCGCCGGGGGGCGTCATCGGCTGCTCTTCGGTGACGACTTTGGCGCCCGCCTGCAGCTTATCCACGCCGTCGGTCACCACCGTTTCACCGGGCGAGAGACCGCTCAGCACCGCGGAATCCTCCCCCTCGGCGGCATCCGGGCCTCTCTTGATATTGCGCACTTCCACGGTGTTGTCGTCTTTGACGGCGTAAACAAATGTCTCGCCATTAGGTCCAATCTGGATAGCGGCGCTGGGGATGATTGTGGCATTTCGCAGCGTATCGGCCTGCACGCGCGCGTTGACGAACTGGTTGGGGAACAGATTGTTCTGCTTGTTGGGGAAAATCGCTTTGAGCTTGACCGTCGCGGTGGTCGGATCGACCTGGCTGTCGATCGCCTCCAGCGTCCCACGGGCAAGGAATGCCTTGGGCGCATAGGGATCGCGCTCCAGGGCATCCACCGGCAGGTTCGGCTTGTTCAGAACTTGGGGGATCTGGTCCTCGGTAATCGGGAAGACGACTGAGATGGGCTGCAGCTTGGCGATTACCGCGATCCCCGTGGTATCGGTGGTGTTAACGATGTTGCCGGGGTCAACCAGGCGCAGGCCGATCTGTCCGTCCGTCGGTGACGTGATCGTGCAGTATTGCAGGTTCACGTTGGCGCTGTCGACCTGGCCCTGATCGCTCTTGACGACTCCCTGGCCCTGCTGGACCAGGGCTTTTTGGGTGTCGATCTGCTGGGGGGTATATGTGCCCGTGGGGGCGCCGCTGTAGCGATTCAGATCAAGCTGCGCATCCGCCAGGGACGCCTGGTCCTTGAGCAGTTGGCCCTGTGCCTGCTCGAGGGCGGCTTGATAAGGGCCGGGGTCGATCACGGCGAGCAGATCACCCGCTTTGACCTTCTGCCCTTCGGAGAATGCGACCCTGATCAGTTGTCCGCTCACGCGGGTATGAACCGTCACCGTGGCCAGCGAGGTCACGGTCCCGGGCCCTTCCAGATAAATGGGAACGTCGGCGGTAATCGCCTTGGTGACGACGACATGGATCGGCCCGGTTTGCGTATTGCGTCCCGCGGCGGCGCGAGCCTGGCTGCGATTGCGCAAAAGAATGATCGTGGCCACGCCGGCGACCAATACCACCAGCATTATCCAAAGCATCCAGTGATGATGGGTGGCCGGCTCCGGGAACAGCCGGGGCTCGTCCCTGGGCTCCTCGAGGATTTCCGACGGCTTGGTTTGAAGCTGCTGCCTATCCATTGAAACGAACCCCCGGCGAGTGTCTGGGCTGCCGACCGTTGGGCAGTGCGGCGCGTCTGCCGTTTTTCCCTTCTTTCATCGAGACATCGGGCCCAAGGGGACCAAAAAGATGAGCCAGGATCTCCATGGCCGCGACGATGGCGGCGCGCTGCTGTGGATGCAGGGAGAGAAGCTCGGCCTCCATTTTTTTCTGCGCCCCGTGGCGGGCGGCCTGCAGGACGGCCCTGCCGCGGCGGGTAATCACCAGGGAAATCCGCCGCCGATCCGCCTGATCGCCGCCGCGCGCCAGCAATCCTTTCTCCACCAGCCCACCGACGATCCGTGATGTCGTGGGGAGCGACGCCCCCAGGTGCTGCGCCACGGTGGAGAGGCTGGCCCAGGGCATGCGGTCGACTCGCACCAGTGATCGAAACTGCGGCAGGGACATGCGTCCGCGGTGTCCGCGCATCTGTTGTCGGATGAACCAATGCACCAGCGGTACCGATTCCAGTACCCGCGCCGCACAGTGCGTCGGGGAAAGGACTTTGCTTGTCACCGACAACCGTTGCATAGCCTAACCGTATATCGGCATTGTGAAAAGCGCCATTGCGAAGCTTACGCGACGGCCCTTCTCAAAATCCGCAACATTTCATACAGTCTCTGCCGGCCGCCGGCGGGGGTTGTCACCAAACCGTTGGCGGGAAAGGGCTTCGTGAGCCATCGGAAGCAGTGGATCCTTGCGATCGTGGCGGTGGACGTTCTTTTTATCACCGCGGCGGTCTGGTGGTTTATCGGTCGGTCGCACCCCACCGCCGGCCCCGCCGCCCCGCCGCCGGCCGCGGATGTGCGCGTCAGCGTGCGCCGCGTCCGACCCAAGCTGATGGAGATCGACCTGATCAACAATGGAAACGCCCCCGGCCCGATGGACCGCAATATCTCGGTGACCTGGGTGGATGCCGACCTGGTCGATTGCCAGGCGCTGCCCGGATTTGACAAGAACGAAAACGGCCGGCGCAGCGTGCAGTTCCATCCGGCGGATTCGGCGTCGCAAAACACGCTGGCGCCCGGGGGAGTTTACGAGGTGGGATGGGTGCAGTTGACGGATGATTCCCCGGTGCAGGCGGATTTTTCGGAGCATTGATCCTTACAGAAGTGGTGTTTTCTGTTAAGCCGCGGTGCTTGCACCGCGCGAATGGCGGCTTTTTGTACCAACGCGCGGTGCAAGCACCGCGGCTAAATGTTGAAGGAGATTCAGGATGTTTTGGCAGGCTGAACCTGCGCCGTGGCGCGCTCGCGCTCCATCTTGCGCCCGCGGCCGATGATCAGGCGGGCCACCAGGCTGGTCCAGCCGGTCTGGTGGCTGGCGCCGCATCCCTTGCCGTTGTCGCCGTTGAAATATTCGAAGAACTGCACGAGATCCTTCCAATTCGCGTCGGTGGCGAAGCGCGCATCATCCCCGTAACACGGGCGTTTGCCATTTTTGTCGGCGATGAAAAGTTTCATCAGGCGCGTTCCCAGCTCGTCGGCGACTTGTTGCAGATTGACCATGTTGCCCGAGCCGGTCGGGCACTCCACCTTGAAATCCGGGCCGTAGAAATGGTGATATCGTTCCAGCGCCTCCAGCAGCAGGAAATTGAGCGGGAACCAGACCGGCCCGCGCCAATTGCTGTTGCCCCCGAACAGGTTCGAATCCGATTCGCCCGGTGCGTAGCGGACTGAATATTCCTTGCCGTCACTGCGAAAAATATACGGGTTGTCCAGGTGCACGCGCGACAGCGAGCGGATGCCGTAGGGGCTGAGGAATTCCTTCTCGTCCAGAAGATACTTGAGCACCCGCTGCAGCCGCTCCTTTGTGGGAATGGCCAGAAGATAATGCGTGTGCTCGCTGTCGGAAGGCTTCATCATTGAGATATAGCGGGCCAGGTCTTTGCGATTGTTGAGGAACCATTGCATCCGTTTGCGGAAGCCGGGAAGGCTGTCGATGACGTCGCCTTCGAGAACCTCAACGGCGAACAGCGGGGTCATTCCGACCATCGATCGGACGCGCAGCGGGGTGGCCTTGCCGTCCAGGGAAAGCTGATCGTAGTAAAATCCATCCTGCTCGTCCCACAGGCCGGTCCCGCCGAGGCTGTTCATGGCATCGACGATGGCGACAAAGTGCTCAAAGAACTTGGAGGCGACGTCCTCATAGACGGGATCCTCCCTGGCCAGCTCCAGGGCGATCGAGAGCATGGTGGAGCAGAAGCACGCCACCCACGCGGTGCCGTCGGCCTGATCGAGCACGCCACCGGTGGGCAGAGGCTTGGAGCGGTCGAATACACCGATGTTGTCCAGGCCGAGGAATCCGCCGCCGAAGATGTTCTTGCCGGTCACGTCCTTGCGGTTGACCCACCAGGTGAAGTTGATGAGCAGCTTCTGAAAGATTCGCTCCAGGAAGTCGCGATCGCGCCCGCCGGGCGGGCCGGTCATCTTGTAGACGCGCCAGCAGGCCCAGGCATGAACCGGCGGATTGACGTCGGAAAATTCAAACTCGTATGCGGGGAGCTGGCCATTGGCCTGCATGTACCACTCGCGCAACAGCAGCACCAGTTGCTCTTTGGCGAACTGGCCGTCGATGGTGGCGAAGGTGATCATGTGGAACGCCAGGTCCCACGCGGCGTACCACGGGTATTCCCAGTTATCGGGCATGGATAGCACATCGCGGTTGTAGAGAGACAGCCACTCGTGATTGCGGCCCTTCCAGCGAGACGCCGGGGGCGAAGGCATGTCGGCGTCGCCGGCGAGCCAGTCGCGGACGATGTAATGATAGTATTGCTTGCACCAAAGCAGCCCCCCCAGGCCCTGACGGGCGATCCTGCGCATGTCGAGCGGCAGCGACGGGGAAATCCTGGCATCAAAAAATGCATCGGCCTCGGTGATTCGCTTCTGGAATATCCGATCAAACTGCGCATCGAACGGTTGCGCGGGCGGCTGATCCAGGCTGAACAGGCGCAGGCGCACGACGGCCTGTGCGCCCGATGCGATCTGCAGACGATAATAAGCCGCGCACTTGGTGCCGATGCGCTTCGGATTGATGGCGCCGGCCTCCCCGGAAATCAGATAGCGGTGGAAGGCGTCCTTTACATAGGGCGTGACGTTTTTGGTGTTGGCGATGCGCTGCTGGTTCGTCTCGTTTTCGGTGAACAGAAGCGTGGGCTGATCCGAGGCCAGTTGCTCGGCGACCAGGCGGAATTTTCCCAGGCTGACGTGATCCACATCGACGGATGCGGGGCCGGAAGCGGCAATATATGGCTTGATTTCGCACCCCTCGTGCGTGCAACCCCAAATCCAGGAATTGCGCGCCCACAGCGTCGGCAGCAGATGAATCACCGCGGCCTCTGGCCCACGATTGATGATCGTGATGCGGATGAGAATATCGTCCGGGGCGTTCTTGGCGTATTCGACCTGCACGTCGAAGTAGCGATTCTGATCGAAGACGCCCGTGTCGAGCAGCTCGTATTCCGGATCGAGCCGCGTGCGCCGCTTGTTTTCGGCTACGAGTTGGTCATACGGAAACGCGGATTGCGGATACTTGTACAACGCCTTCATGTATGAATGCGTGGGCGTGGAATCGAGGTAGAAATACTGTTCCTTCACATCCTCGCCGTGGTTCCCTTCGGGCCCGCTGAGGCCAAAGAGGCGTTCTTTGAGGATGGGATCGGCGCCATTCCACAGCGCCAGGGCGAAACAGAGCCGGCATTCGCGATCGGTGATGCCGAGCAGGCCGTCCTCGCCCCAGCGATAAGCGCGGCTTCGGGCGTGATCGTGCGGGAAATAATTCCAGCAATCCCCGTCGGCGGAATAATCCTCGCGGACCGTCCCCCACTGCCGGCCGGAGAGATACGGCCCCCACCGCTTCCAATTGGCCACGCGGCGGCGGTCCTCATCAAGCCGCGCGGCTTCGGCACCGGTTGTTTCTGTCCGATCGCTCATGAGCGGGCGCGCCCGGCGCGATCGATGAGTTTTAATGTGGAATCAGCCACGTTTGAAAACCTTCGATAGGGGCAGAACATAACCGGGTAGCGTCGGGTCGTCTCGCAACTCATCGCCCATTGAAAGTCGCTCGGGCTTTTGGCCGGTACGATATACAGTGATCGTCATGGAGGACGGATCAGCAACCCAAACGGAGATTGTCCCGTGGGTTAGCCACATATTCACCTTCTCGGCGATTTGGCGCTTGCTGTCATCGGGCGAAAGCACTTCGACGGCCAAATCAGGGACGCCCGGGAAGAATTTCTTCCAATCTTTTCCGGGTACCCGGGCCTCGCGGATGAAGCTGGCGTCGGGCGCTCGAACCAGATCCGGATCGCGTTCGATGAGATAGCCGGTCTCCGCGGCAAGAACGACGCCAAGATCGTGGTCCTCGACGAAGTTTCCAATTAACCGGCCGATTCGCAGCGCGATTTCTCCGTGCCCAAAGCCGGTTGGACTCATCATGACAAGTTTTCCGTAGAGAAGCTCGCAACGCCCGATGTTGCCCCTGCGGAGCAGTTGGTCGGCGGTCATCGGCTTGGTTGAAACGGTGGACATTGGGGCGTTCATTATACACGCATGACAGCCTTCATCGCAGGCTCACCACGTTTTTGATCCCATCGACTTTGCCGGTGAGCAGGTCGATCGCCTGTTCGATCTTGAATCGGCCGGTGATCAGTCTGGGGACGGCATCGGGCCAGCGACGGCGGAATTCGGCCAGATCGCTGATGGCATCCTCGAACGCCTGCTTGCCGGCGTTTACCGTGCCGTAGAATATCTGGTTCTTCAGCACGAAATCGCGCATCAGGACATCGGTGTCGACCTGGATCGGGGCCTTGCGCCCGGGCACGCCAGTAAAGATGAACACGCCGTTGGTCCCCAGCACGCGAATCACTTCAAACGCCAGCGATGAAGCGCCCACCGCTTCGTAGACCAGATCTATATTTCCGATGATGCCGGCCGCGTCGGCGACGCTGGTGCTGTCGGCTGCGAGGAACGTGGCGCCGATGGATTTACAGAAATCGGATTGCGGGCTGGGGACGGGATTCTTTGAATAGACCCACGTCGCGAACCCCGCTTTGACCAGCGTCATCGCGCCCAGGAGACCGACCGGGCCGGCGCCCAGGACCAGCGCTTTGTGCATATATCGGCCCGCCTTGTCGGGCCCGCCCGGAAGACCCCACGGAAGACGCGATTGCACCTGCCAGAGTTGCTCGACCGCTTTCTGGGCAATCGTCAGCGGCTCGACCAGCACGGCCAGATCGCGCAATTCGGCTGGGACAAGGTTCATGTACTTCTGGTCATCGACGACATACTCGGTCATGAAGCCGTGGCGGCCCTTGATGCCGCGCTCGGTGAAATCGCCGGTGTAACAGAAATCCTGCCGACCCGCCCGGCAGGCGACGCAGTCGGGATGATCGCAGGGGCGGCGAACCATTACCACGGCCAGATCGCCCTTCTTGAACTTCTGCACGGCCGAGCCGGTCTCGATGACTTCGCCCAGCGACTCGTGCCCGATGACCAGGTATGGCGAACCCGGCGGTGGTGTGCCGTAATCAAACCGCACGATTTCCTTGTCCGTTCCGCAGACGCCCACGTCGATCATGCGGAGCTTGACGTCGGTGGGGGCGGAGATTTTCGGTTCGGGGTGATCGGTGATGACCTTGACTTGCTTCGTATCCGGAAAGACGGCGACGGCTTTCATGGGCGACTCCTTCCCATCGAACGACGACCCACACTATATCCGGATTGTCGCGCGGGGAAAGCGGAGGATTTTACCGCCCGCGAGCCGGGTACGGTCGCTCGAGAGCGCAGAGGCGGCGCGGAGGTCGCGGAGGCCAACAATAGTATATGAGATCGACTTGAAAAGTTTTCATGTAACACTTACCGAAAATGCTGGTGATCCGGGCAGCGGTTCAGAATTACAGAAGGGTCTCAGCGGTCTCCGCGTCAACTCCGCGTCCTCGAGCGGCGGTATTCCGCCGCGGGCGGTTCAATGCTTTTTAGTGTCCCTTCCCGAAGAACGTCTTGATCGAATCGTAAATATCGTCCTTTGAGTTCACCCGGCTGGTCAGGACCTTTTCGTCGCTGCGCAGGTGCTCGTGCAGCACATTGATGAAATTGCCCGAGCCGTAGGCGCTGGCGACCTGGCAGTAGCCGAACATGTTACAGTTGGGCAGGAGCTGTTCCTTGAGCAGCTTGACGCAGTCGCGGCTGTCGGCTTCGGAGCTGTTGTCGCCGTCGCTGAAATGGAACAGATAAATGTTCCATTCCTCGCGGGAATAATGCGCATCCAGCAGGGCTTTGGCACACCGGAAAGCGCTGCTGATTTTCGTGCCGCCGTCTTCGCGCAGGTGATAGAACGTGTGCTTATCCACTTCCTTGGCGGACACATCATGCACGATGTAGCGCGATTCGATTCCCTCGTAATTTTTCCGCAGCCAGGTGTCGATCCAGAAGCTCTCCAGGCGGACCAGCTCCTTCTGCTCTTCGCCCATGGAACCGGAGACGTCCATCATGAAGACGATGACGGCATTGGATTTGGGGCTCTTCACTTCCTTCCAGCTGCGATAGCGGATGTCCTTGCGCTGGGGGATGATGATGGGCGAATCGGGGTCGTAATCGCCGATCATGATCTGCCGCTTGAGCGCTTCCTTGAATGAGCGCTTGAAATGCCGCAGCGATTCTGGCCCGACGCGTCGGATGCCGCTGTATTTATCGCGGATGGTGGTGATGCGATGCTTTCCCTTGGGCTCGATGCGCGGCAGCTTGAGCTCCTCGGCGAGGATTTCGGCAAGTTCATCGAGGGTCAGGTCCACCTCCATAATATGGTGTCCCGGCTCGGTGCCGCCCTGTGCGCCCTTGCCTTGTCCCTTGCCGACGACATCGCCCTCCTTGCCGTCGCCCGCGCCGACGCCGCTGGAATTGTCGCCATATCTGAAATGCGGCAACTCGATCCCGCGAACGGGAATGCTGATCAGGTGCTTGCCCTCTTTGCCGATCAGCTCGCCCTTGGTGAGGAATTTGCGCAGATCGTCGCGGATTCGTCCCTTGACGATCTGTCGGAAGCGCTGGTGATCTTTTTCGATCTTGAGGATCATAATTCAACCGGCCGCTGCCAACGCACGGCGGACCTTGGGCGGAATCTCGATTGGCACGAACCGATCGGCCGAATAAAGATAATCTTCGCCCTCTTCATCGATGACGCGCAGTTCAGAGGACAAGTCATTTCTCAACGGCCGAACGACGCGGTAGATCTTGCCGATATAGAGCGATCCCTCATAACCAGCCGCGCGGATGCAGACGACGTAATAGGGATAGCGCAGCTTATTCGTTGGGGAACCGGATCTTGATTTTCCAACGGACGCGCCCAATGCCGTGTGCTTCGAACCAATGAATTTCCGCGTTGCCAATCCAGCCATTTTGCTCCTCAACTACAGCTAAACCCTTCAACTTGCGCCAATTTCGACCACCGTAGCGTTCCTCAAGGTAATCAATAATGCGAATTCCGCGACCTCTAGCGATCGTTTTGATGTTCCAAATGGAACTTAGAATCCGAAAATCCGAAGGTTGCTCTGCCACCTCTCATTCCAAAATCATCAAATCGCCCGCCGCGAAATCAGGTATATGCCGATGAGCAGGATCAACAACGAACCCGCCAGGCCAATCACTGTCCCGGGAAAATGCTGGTTGGCCAGATCGATCGGATTCTCGCCGCGGTTCCAGTTCAGGCCGAATCCCAGTCGCGGATCGGTGATCCAGAAAAACGCGATCCCCAGGATGCCCACCAGCACCAGTGAAAATCCGGAACGTCGCTTGATTCGAGCCATGTTCAGTTCAAAATGCCTTGGTTGAGCTCCTTGAATATCGGCGTACCGTTCGCCGTTCTCAACGAAGAGTCGCCGCTTTGAGGGCACGCCTGGCGCGCGGCGGCACGACCATCGGCACGAATCGCTTGGCGGGGTAGAGATAGTCTTCACCGCTTTCGTCGATCACGCGGATCCAGTTTGGAACGCCGGCATCGCCGGGCGGCACACGGTAGACCTTGCCGACATCAAGCGACGCGGGATATCCGCGGTTGTCAATGCACATGACATAACCGGTTCCCCGCGCGCGCTTAGCGCGAGCGGAATTTGATCTTGAATTCGCGTTTGCCGATTCCATGCGCTTCATACCAGTGTTTCTCTTCAACTTGTACGATGTCAGTGCCCTTGAACCTTATCAGGGCTTAACCTTTGAGCTTTCGCCACCGACCGCGCCGGTACGCCCTTTGTAATCTCCTCAGATCACGAATCTTCCGGCCCACCGCAATTACTGCGACATCGGTGACCGGTGAGAGCAGTTCGAAGTCCATGCGAACCTCGATGAACTTTCGACGATGCGCCACGGCGTCAGGCCGAAAGCGGATTCAACATGGCCAGGATGCCCACCAGCACCAGTGAAAATCCGGAACGTCGCTTGATTCGAGCCATTCGTTTGCTTCAGAAGCAACCGCTGGCTTGCGCCCGCGGCTATCATCATCATTCATCTTGCTTTGAATCCCCTCGCGCGAAGATGCTGGCGACGTAATTCAGCACATCCGTCGCGCTGGTTTCGTTGTAGCCGAAATACTTGATCAGCCGCTGCTTCACCACGTCGATCTTCTGCTGCGTCTCGTCGTCCACCACGCTGCTGACCAGGTTCTTGAGCTTGATGGTGTCGCGTTGGTCTTCGAACAGCTTCAATTCCAGCGCCTTGAGGAGGCGGGCATTGGTGTTGTATTCGAATTTCTTTCCGTCCAGGGCGAGGGCGCCGATGTAGTTCATGATCTCCTGGCGGAAATCGTCCTTGCGGCTCTCGGGGATGTCGATCTTGTCCTCGATCGAGCGCATCAGCCGCTCATCCGGGTCCTCATCGCGGCCGGTGTAACGGTTGCGCACGCGCTCATGCTGCGTGTAGGCGCGGACGCTCTCGATGTAATTGGCGGCCAGGCGCTTGATGGCGTCCTCGTCAGCGCTGATGGCGCGCTGCACCTCGGCCTTGAGAATGTCCTCATATTCCTCGCGCACCACCGCCAGCAGCTCCTTGAATTCCTTCTTCAATTCCTCATCCGTGATCAGCGAATGGTGGTGCAGCCCGCCTTCCAGCTCATTCATCACCATGAACGGGTTGATCGCCTGATCAAGCTGTGCCTGATGGCTCACCAGGGCGTTGCTGATCTTGTCCTGGATATAGCGCGGGCTGATCCCCTGCATTCCCTCGCGCGGGGCCTCTTCCTTCAATTCCTTGATGCTGTCTTCGGTGAAGCCGGGAATGCTCTTGCCGTTGTACAGCTTGAGCTTCTGCAGCTTGGTGATGCCCGCCTTTTTCGGCTCGGCCAGTCGGGTCAGCACGGCCCACATGGCGGCGACCTCAATCGTGTGCGGGGCAATGTGGATGCCCTTGATCCGCTCCGGACCGAAGTCCTTCAGATAAATCTTGATCTCGTCCTCCAGCCGGATGTTGTACGGCACGTCGATCTTGATCGTGCGATCGCGGAACGCCTCCATCATCTCGTTGCCCTGCAGCTTCTTGTATTCAGGCTCATTGGTGTGGCCCAGGATGACTTCATCGATATAAGTCTGGGCGAATTTCTTGGGCTTGATCAGATGTTCCTGGCTGGCGCCCAGCAGGTCGTACAGGAACGCCACATCCAGCTTCAGCACTTCGATGAACTCGACGATGCCGCGGTTGGCGATGTTGAGCTCTCCATCAAAATTGAAAGCGCGCGGATCGGAATCGGATCCGAACTCGGCGATCTTGCGGTAATTGATGTCGCCGGTCAGCTCGGTGCTGTCCTGATTTTTTTCGTCCTTCGGCTGAAAGGTCCCCACGCCGCGGCGGTCCTTCTCGGAGAGAATGAGGCGTTTGACCTTGACGTGCTCCATCACCTTTTTCCAGTCACCGCCATAATCTTCCAGAAGATCGCCATAAATCTTTCGGCAGAACGGGCAGACATCGCCATAGAGACGGATTTTGTGCCCGTCGGGCAGCTTTTCGTTAATGCTCTCCAGGACGTCATGGCGTGCTTCGCGCGGGATGAGCAGAAGCGGCTCCTCGTGCATGGGGCACTCGACGAATTGCTCGCCCTCATCGCCGCCCGGGCCGCGGTGGTGCACGCGCCACATGTACGTGTAGCATCGCCCTGCCTCCGTGCGGCTGTAATGTTCCAGCCCCTTCTTCAGCAGCCGGGCGATCGTCGATTTGCTCGATCCCACCGGACCGTGCAGCAGCAAAATTCGCTTCTCCGTTCCGTAACCCTGGGCGGCCGACTTGAAGAAATCGACCAACTGCACCAGCGGCCGTTCCAAGCCGAACACGGCGTCGGCGCCATGATCGATCGGATCGGCGAAGAACCGGTAGCGGATAAATTCCTGCTTGAACTGCGTGAACGATTCGCTGCCGTAGGAAATGATCATGTCATACAAGCGCTGGAAGGCGTTTCGGCAAACGGTGGGATGCTCGTGGACGATCTCCAGATAATCCCAGAACGAGCCTTCCCAGTGCTGCTCGCGAAAATGGGTGAGGTCCAGCTTCTTGTCGATCATCGAAACAAGTGAATTGGATTTGCCGGGCATGATGGATTTTCTCCGTTGGAGCAACGCGAAGGCGAACGTCTCAACAAGTAAACAAAGAACCGTGACGGCGGCGGGCGCTGCGTGCGCCGGAGGATGTGTGGGGAGGCGCCTGTCGGGGCATCCGGCCGCTAAAGGCGGTACAGCTCCGAACGGCGACGACCGGCCACAGTCCCCGCTGCCCGGATGTTGGCCCGGCAGCAACGCGGTTCCACGCCAATCGTTCACCCCGATAACCGTGGCCAACTAATCGTCAGCGGTCATCGGGCGCGAGCCTGGCTCGTTCGGGAGGTTGGTCGCCCTGGTCCTCGGGCATCCACCCCGTCGGCGGGCATGGCCCGCCTCCATTACAAGATCGGCATCTTGCCGATCCCGGAACACATCCCGGCGGTCATCCTGGACGCCGCCCGATATGTCTCCCATTCGCTTTTCAGCTTACACTACAGCTCTCTTAGTGTCTACGAAGAAACGAGTAGCGCGGTTTGCGCAGGCTTCGATTTAGAGCGATTTGTCCGCCATTTATGCATGTCCGGAAATATCTGCCTGGATTGACAGGCGTGGCGAGCGGCTTGCCGCTGAAGCGGCAAGCCCGGTATGTGCATCGATCGATGTTCCAGTAATCCGGGTAGTGGGTCAGTTTGCCAACTTCGTCGTTTAGCGGCCGCGCTTG
>Ga0182024_10005620_pt1 | contig 28017 bp, 25 predicted proteins | sample P32metaG_FD_120480 | JGI IMG/M metagenome (GOLD analysis project Ga0182024, IMG submission 120480) | Permafrost microbial communities from Stordalen Mire, Sweden - P3-2 metaG (Illumina Assembly) | ecosystem: Environmental > Terrestrial > Soil > Wetlands > Permafrost | place: Sweden: Stordalen...
TCATGATGTTGCGGGTTGAGGGAGCACCATCGATTTCCTCGTTGCTGTAGACGAAACCGCAGGCGTAGCCATCGCCGACGCTGCTGTTCAGCATGAAGGGTTTGTCGCCATTGAGCGTCATCTCCCAACGGCTGAGCCAGCGCGTGTCGTCTTTGAAGAGGCCGAAACCCTGTTGGATACCGGCAGGCACCATACCTTGCGTATCCATGAGCAGAAAGACGGAACCGTGCTTCACTGCCAGGCGAGGATGGTTGGGATTGACCGCCTTGTAGGGCGCTGTGTCGGCGGCGCGCGTGTCCGCCGTGTAAGTGAGAGCAGTCATTTATTCCTCCATTGGCTCCCATCATTTGGTTGAGGGGCTGTTGGTTGTTGTGGAAGAAACTCCCTGTGCCGCCAGCAGATGCAGGCGCGGACATCAGAAAGCGGCAAGGCTTCAGACTGGCTAGTGCGAGTTCTCGCAGGAACAGCCAGGTGTACTCAATCTGCACCGTGAACTCAGATCAACGCGAAAGAGTCTCGAAGAGTTAGATTGGCAGTGAAACTCGGAGCGCGGGGGCGAGAAACCTCGGTGAAAAAAGAAAGAGTTATATAACCCCAAACTAAGTTTTTCTCTTGGTTAAAGACATAAATAAAAGCACGAGCAACACTTCGTTATCAAAGGCTGATCGCGAGAACCGATGCGGATTAGATGCGGATGCCTGGTGCTTAACAAAAGCGTCTCGCTCGCACGCCTCACAACTAGCGCCGATGGCGCAAATCGTTGCCATCCAGCTTTGAATGCACCGGAGGTGATACCACAAGGAAACCTGAGTGACGTCAGGCTTGTGCTGCTGGATTTGCTGAGTCGTGATACTGGATGAAGTAGTAAATAGGGCCAAAGAAAATCGCGGGGGAACCGGCGCCGTTGGCGGTTCCCACTCGACGATTTTCCTTGCAGGCGACTAGATAGCCGCTGCGGGGGTTTCAGTGCGCCCGTAGACCGCGGAGCACTTGTGATTGCCGTTCATCACCCACATCTGAGTGCCGAAATCGAAGTGCCACCATTCGTGTGAATAGTTGGCGAAGCCGACGGCGATCATGATGTGGTAGAGGAGCCGGCGGTTGCGGCGAGCTTCTTCGGCTGACTGCGATGTCAGCGCGCTGTTCTCGAAGTGCCGGGTGTCCGACACGGAGTCAGCGTCATCGAAGATTGAGCCCATGAAGAGCTCCTGCGGGTCGCGGCGGGACCTGGTGCGCAACGTCAGGTCGATGGCACCGCCGGTGTTGTGCACCGGCCATGTGCGGAAATCATCCGGCTTGAACCCGCTCGGGTTCGAGCAGAAGGTGCCGGCGAAGCGAACGAGGTCGTCCTCGGTCGGGTTGGTGAGCGCCTCTTTGCCCTTGGCGATGAAGTGCCTCCAGAGGTCCCACTGCAGCTCGATCGAACGGAAGCCGTCCAGGGCGAGCACCTCGACCCCGTAGGGCACGAGCAACTCGTTGGCCTGAGCCAGCTTTTCGGCGACGCTGCTGCGCACGAAAACCTCCGAGAACGCCGCCGGGAACGCCCTGTAGTAAGGCGCGATTTCGCGAGCATACGCCGAGTTGGCGGCGACGCCGTAGCTCTGCACGTTGTGCAGCGGCTCCTGGTTGTGAGCGCCGACGACGTCGATGTCGATGGCGTGGTAATCGAGAGCGGTTTTCGCCTCTTTGGGAGTTGGAATTGGGAGAAGCCGGACGTCTTCCTGGCCCACCCGTTTTGCAAGTGTTGTTCTTCGCACGATAGAGATACCTCCCAGACGTTGAGGCGTGCGAAAACCGCAGTGACTAGCGCCACTGCGATTTCGCACGCCAGGGTGAAGAGTTAGGCCGCCGCGGTGGCAACCTGGTCGAAGGAGACAACGCCATCCATCACGGACGGCAAGCGATCCGCGAGCCACGGCAGGACATCGCGGAAATCGTCGTATTCAGCCCACTGACTGGACGGCACGTTCTTGCGGAGGAAATCCGCCAGTCCGAGTCCGGTCCGAGCCAGCACGAGACCGCCACGCCGTGCGGTTTCGTAAGCCATCGAGATGTCGCCCTTGCTGTCGCCGCAGCAAAGAACGACCTTCTTGCCGAGAGGTTCGGCTTCGATCACCAGGTCTCCTTTGCGAACGCCCTCCTCGCGGTTGTGGAAACAGTCGAGGGTGGGAACGCCGCCGGAGAGGTTGAGGGAGTTGCCCACGAACGGCATGACGATGTGGTGATGCTCGAGCATGCGCGCGGCGATCTGGACGGAGCCGTTGGTGGCACCGAAGGGCAGAATGCCGTATTCACCGAGGAAGCGCATCAGCTCCGGCACTCCGGGAATCAAGCTGTGACGCGTCTTGAGCCATTCGACGAAAGCGTCGAGCGACCCGGCACCGGCGATGCATTCCTGCAGAGCGAACTCGATCAGGTCGCCCATCTTGATGGTGGTGCCGGGCAGCTTGTACGCGTCGTCCATGGCTTCCCAGCGGCGTTTCTGAGTGCCGGGAAGGTTGGAGCCGAACTGTGCGATACCGACCTGGCCGATGTCTGGGGTGTAGATCGTCAGGTCGAAGTCGGTGAGGCACAGGAAACGCTGGGTGTACTGTGCCAGGATGTCAGCGAAGGTTGCATTAGGGTTTTTCATTTTCGGTCTGCCTTTCTTCTGGGTTGCTGTGGTTGTTGAAAAGCTGTCCAAGGTCTACGAGCAGCGACAAGCCGCCCGCATTCGAGACAAAACCCACCTCGCTACCTGACAGGTAGATAAAAGCGTTTGCTTTTGCGTGGTGAAAGTTAGTGGCTGTGTGTTTGGAAGAAGCTCGAGTGAAGTCTAGTTAATGATGTTTTGAACCTAGCGATTGCCACAGGCAAAGGCAAACGACCTGATAATCAAAACGAAAGCCGAGAAGTCAAGAGGTGTGGGCTATACGCGTGAGTAGGTATATGAGCTGTGGTTAAACAGGCAAGAGTTTATAACTAGCTAATCTACGCTAATAGATTTATGCCGCGAAAAATCGGTCCGATTGCGCCGCTGCGCTAACCTGGGAGCGCCGGCTTCCAGCCGGCATCGACCTTGTGATCCGCGTTTCAGGGAATTCCGTTCATCCATGTCGAAGCCGACAATTGGGCCAAATGCCGGCTGGAAGCCGGCGCTCCCAGGAAACTACCCCAGCTTGACCAGTTTGTGGGCGAATTTACGCGTGCTTTCGATTAACCGGGCGTTGGGCAGATCTGTCGATTCCATCTTCGTCTTAGCCGCTTCCGGTGAACGCCCGCCTTTAATATGCCGCTCGTGCAGTCGAGGCACGATCGTATCGATATCCACATCGAGGAACCATGCCTCGTCAAGATATTGGCGGCACTGCACCCATGGCTCTGTATCCAGCAAAAGATAGTTGCCCTCGACCACGCACAGCCTGTCTGACGGCTGAATCACGATCGCATCTTCAATAGACGCCTCGATGCTGCGATCGAAAAGCGGCGCGTATACGTTTTCGTCAGTGACTTTGCGCAAGCGCCGCATAAGATCAACGAATCCGGCCCCATCAAAGCTGTCTGGGATGCCCTTCAGGGCTAGCAAATTCAGTTCCGTCAGCTTCTCATTGGAGAGGTGGAACCCGTCCATCGGCACGATCAACGCATTGACGGCGGTTGACTGATTCGGCGCCGCTCCGGTTGCGACGCGCTTATGCAGGCGCTGATTGACGCCGTCCACAATCCATTCTGAAACGGTGCTCTTGCCGGCACCTGGATAGCCTGTAATGCCGAGGATGTATCGTTTACCTGCAGGCAGGCTGACCACCCGCTGAAACAGCTCATCGGCCAGAGATTCAATCGTCGTTTCAGCATCAGTTTGCGGGTGTGGATTTGTCATGTTCGGATCTGCTCCGGCGAAGGTGAGGTTTGGACGGGGATGGCGAAGTGTCCCGATTTAACTAATGCTGTTCGAGCGAATAGAGATCTTACCGCGTTTGCTTTCTCTTTCTTGCGCGCGGCCGTCACCGGGTTTCTCCTTCATCTCTTTTGACAACTATATGGCTAAGTATATTTGGATAAAGAAAGAAACCAGCTAATGGAGCGCCTTTTGCAGTGCTTCATCGAGCTGGTTCTTTCTCGGTCATGCCGGTATTTCGATGCGAAGTTCGAGCCACTGGCAGTTTCGCAACGATTGCAACGGACCGTTGGGCAACAGGTATTCACGCACACCGCGCTGACCATCAACAGTTTGTGTGTAGCCGTCTCCACTGAAGAGGTCCGAGAAGTTGAGGACGTTGAGGAGAAAGCGGCGTACAGCTTGGGCTGAGCCGTCGCTGTTCAGCAGTTGTTGCTCGGTCATGAAGCGCCGATCGTCGGCGGCCAGGTTGGCGAATTGGAAACCGGCTTGCTGCTCGAATTCGGCGAAGCTAGTCGATTTCAGTTCCTTGAGCGCTGCGTGAAGAAGGGGTGCTACGGCTGGGTAAGCGTTGGCGACCGCGTTGATTGTCTGCTTCCATGTGGCGATGCGCAGGTTTTGCGGGCGCTGGAAAACTACGAGGAAGAACCGCATGCCGCGCGCCAGATTACGGGCGATATAGTCGGGAGTGTAGCCAATCTTGAGCAACGCATCGTAGCCTGATTCGCCGACAATGCTGCTCAATCCGCTCGGTCCCATAATCAAAATCAGCTTGCGGTTGGCTTCTTGTGCCAGCAGTGTTGGGACTTCGTCGCTAGTTCGCGCGATTCGTCCATACACCTCGCTGACGTAGTAACCATCGTCCCCGCGCAAAAACGCACGAAGATACTTTTGTTGGTTGGTCATACGTGCCTTTCTGAGTTTGAGGTTGCCTGTGAGGGCGGTGGACGAAATTTTTTCGTCTGGATGTAAATACATGAGGAAGCTACCAATTTCGGCAGCGGCGAAACCGGCGTTGTTAAGCAGTCAGAGAGGATCGACGGAGCGATTTAATTGGTTTGCGCTGAAATCAGTTAGCAGAAGTGACGCTAGCTTGTTGGGTTAAGAGAATTTAGGGTTGACCGCGTTTCGGTGGAAAAGTATCGATTGTATATCCGTGATGGATACAAGTGTATTCGTGGTGAGTGTGGCTCCAGCTGTGCACCTCGGCGCGGTCAATATTTTTGCGTTGTGCTAGCATCTATTTTGAGTGCGGCTGAGGCCATGACCCGAATGTTGCCGCATCGAAACGATCTTGGAAAGCGTCAGGTAGCGCATAAAGATTCAAAATAGCGGAGACAGACACCACGCCGGAACTCGGTGGGTTGCGGCTCCCCGCTTTGACGCGTCCATTTTGTTTTCCACCACAACGCTCTTCGTTGACTTCGAGGTAGTGCCATGATTCAAATGCGCGTTGATAGCGTCCAGCTCGATCCACGTAACATGCAGCCCATACTGGTTCTTTGCGATGACGCCAAGATGCGAGCTCTGCCGATTTGGATCGGTTCCGCCGAAGCGAATGCGATTGCTCGATCGCTGATGAACGTCGAATCGCCGAGGCCGAAAACGCACCATCTCTTGTCCAATACCATCAAGGAGCTTGGCTTCACAGTTAAGCACGTGGAGATCAACGAGCTCAGCGATGACACCTTCTTTGCCACCATTATGTTGAATAAGAAAGGCGATGATGCAGTGGTGACGCTCGATGCCCGTCCCTCAGACGCAGTGGCTCTTGCCCTGATCGCAGATGTGCCGATTTTTGTCGCGCCATCGGTGGTTGTCGAAAGCAGCTACCCAGTCGATGCTGAGCGCGATCAAGCGGAAGCCGCAGCCTTCAAGGACTTTCTCGAAGATATCACCGTCAGCGATTTTGTCCGCCACGCCACTGCTCCAGCAGACCAGCCTGTCGACAACGCTACACGTGGGATAGAAACTGACGATCGCAGAAGCGACGCTGCATAGATTAATCCTGGTGACGACAACTGTGGTATCGCATGCGGTGCGGATCTCGGACTGGGACCGCCGCCAGGATGGCGGCATCTGGCTCAATTCGATCTCGTCAGTGGCGGGCCCGATGCCGGCTGGAAGCCGGCGCTCCCAGGTGCGCGTGCCTCAGATCTGATCACACGACTGAGAAACAAGAGGAAATCTCCCGGGTTACTGGCAATCGGTCGACCCGCCGATAGGCAGATCGCGCAGGCCGGACAACAACTGGAGCACCTCTGTGGTGTCGGAGATCTGGAAATTTGACGCGGTGGAACCGCCTGCTGAAGCCACTTTGACTGAGATGCCTTGTTTGGCGTTCACCCAGGCAAACGCGGCTTCGTCGGCGTCGGAATCCCCGATATAAATGAAGCTCTTTAGTTTTTCGTCGACGCCGTTGATATGGCTTGTGATCGTCTGCAACGCCTGGCCTTTATTCCATTCCATTTGAGGCAGAACCTCATAGCTGGTCGGCAGTTTGCGGAAAAGTAGCTCGTGATGCCGATCGTGCAGCTCCTCCATCGTGTCATGCAGCTGCTGGCGCTCTTCTACTGGCACAGTATGCCAGTGGAGGCACAAGGAAAACCCGTGGTCTTCCAGAATGGCGTTGATACCAGGTCTGGTGAATTCGCCTAACTTGTTTCGCACTTTGTGCAGATGTGGTATCGAAGCCAGAGCCAGCTCCTGCACGATCTCCGTTCGATCTGGAAAACGAATTTCAACACCGTAGTTGCCGGCGAAGATGATATTTTGATAGGGCAGATCCGCCTGCAACATGGCGTTGCTGCGGGCGCTGACGATGGCCACTGTAATGTCGGGCCGCGCCGCCAGCTCGTGCACAAGCTCAGCCACCGGCGGCGCCATTTTCGCTTCTTCTGGCCGGTCGGCGATGGGAACGAGCGTGCCATCACGATCCAGTCCCAGCAGCAGGTGCCCGCGATGCAGTTCGCAGGCCAATGATTGCAGCGTTTTCTCAACCGAGTCGCTTACCGGCGCCTTAAACTTGATGTCGCTACCAGGCTCCAACGCCATATCCGCTAGTCCCGACCTACGTCTCAATGACGACGCGAACCTTACCTGATTTGTTCAAAACCTGGCAAGTAGTTGCCCCATCGTGATAGCTGAAGCTCAACCCGACCACAGCCGACCCCACTCTCAATCCTTGAACCGAGAACTTTTCCATCCACTCCGGTACGCACGGCTCGACCACGCGCAACAGGTTGTTGACTGCATCCGGCTCGAAGTTGACGCACGTCTTGAGCAGCTGGAAGATTGCACCGGCAGCCCAGGCTTGCGGCGAGCAGGAGACAGGGTAGTCGATCGGGCGATAGGAGCCGTTGCGTTCGAAGCCGCAGAAAAGCTCGGGCAGCCGGAAGTCGGGTTGAAACTGCGAGGCTTCCAGCAGTCCCAGCATGATTTTGTGGGCATCATCGATTCGGCCGATCTTGCGCAGACCCTCGGCGATCACGGTGTTGTCGTGCGGCCAAATTGAGCCGTTGTGATAGCTCATCGGATTGTAGGCGATCGTTGATTTAGCCAGTGTGCGAATGCCCCAGCCTGAGTGCATGTCGCTGTCCATCAATCGATCGGCCACGGTGTTAGCCTGATCGTCTTCGAGAATGCCGGTGAAAAGAAGGTGCCCTGGGTTGGAGCTGATTACCTGGCATTGCCGCCCATCGGCGTCTAATGCCAGAGCGACGAAGTTCTCTTTTTCCATCCAAAAATCGCGGGCGAAATTTTTCTTCAAGTTGGCGGCGGCGGCGGTCAATTTGCGTGAAACTCCGCTGTGTCCTAGAAGTTCCGCTACGCGAGCAATGCCTACCCAGGCAGCATAAGTGTAGCCCTGCACTTCAGACAGAATGATTGGTGCCCGGCCCAATTGCCCATCGTTGTGCATGATTGAGTCACCGGAATCTTTCCAGCCCTGGTTCTCGAGCCCCTTGTCGCTCTCGCGTATATAAGCGAGATAGCCGGCCTCGGTCAAGTTGTTATCGATCCAAGCCAGTGCTTGTTTTACCGGTTGCCATAATTTTTTAGCGAACTCAATGTCGCCGGACCATTTTATGTATTCCGAAAAAACGAAGAGCCAGAGCTGAGTGGCATCAATCGTTCCATAATAGGGACTGTGCGGAATCTGTTTTGTGCGTGCCATTTCACCGATGCGCAGCTCGTGCAAAATCCGCCCGGGCTGCTCCGCTCGGTAGACATTGTCTTCTTGCCCTTGATAGGCCGCAAGCACTTCGATGCATTCGCGGCTCAGATCGGGCAGGAACGGCATTACCTGCCACGCTGTGATGGCGCTGTCTCTTCCGAACAAGGCGCAGTACCATGGCACCCCGGCCGAGAGACCCTGCCCTCGAGGCGTCGGTTGCCGCAAGATGTAGAGATCGCGCAAAGCGCGGTCCACAGCCAGATCGAAGAGCTCGTGTCCAGTGCGCATGACGGCGTTGCGGTTGCACCACTCGCGGTATCGCTCGTCGGACAGCTTGCGGGCCTCGTTATAACCAGTCTTGCGAACATCCGGGCCAACAGTGGATTGTCCGTCCCATCGCGTCGACACGCACACCTGAATCTCGCGCGGTTGATGCACGGGCAAGGTCATTTTAAAGAGCACTTCGCCCTCGGATGTGATCTCGTGCGGTTGCGCCCCGAAAAACTCGATCAACGTTTCCAAAAGCGTGTTGTCCAGCCCTCGATAGGCCAGAAACAATGTGCGACCGTTCTTGCCCGGCACAGGCAGCATGCGCTTTCCGCGTTCAGGCACGTTCAGTCCGCGCACTTCGAACATGTCTGCGAAATCTGATTGAAACGACATGCGCAACTCGATTTCGAGCGGCACATTGTGGAAATTCTGCAGTGTAATGCGTTCCCACAACAAATCGCCCAGCACGGTTTCGCGCTGCACCGTGATCTTTTGCTGCGGCAGAGATTCTGTTTGCGGGTTCGTATAGAGAAAGTGACCGGCGTAGCCTTCATTCACCGAGCTAGACAGGAGCGAAAGGGAGGCGCCGTTTAGGGTTAGCTCCCATCCCGAGATATGCCGGGTGTCGTAGCGATAGTAACCATATCCGAGAGTGTTGCAGCCAGGTATGCTTGCAGACTGATCCATGATCAAGAAGTGACTGCCGTGCTTCAGGACCAGTCGTGGATGTGCTGCATCGGTGAGGACGAACGGCATGCCCTGACATAGCGGTCGGGTGTCGATCGTGTATTCTTCCGGCAAGGGCAAAGTGATGTCCAAAGTGATGTCGTCATTCTCTGCCGCTGGAAGTTGTGGTGTCTGCGACATTTTCGAATCCGGTCTGCGGTCTGCTGTGTACGTCATCAATTTTAACCTGCTGGCTGGATCTTGTTGGTCTGTTTATTGCTGAAAAGGCCTTATATCCGCGTATTTCGAAGCTTTCTCAGGCTGCGCTTGAGTTGCCCCACTGTGTCTATGAGAAGAACGGCGCATTGGTGACATGGTTCCGTTCTTGCACGAAACGTCACGAAACCTTCCTAATTCAATTCTTCCCCGGCGGCGCTGTTCGGCACTGCACCGCAGCAGGAACTAGCAAGGCAGGTGCGGCGAGGTGTTTGCTCCGTGGAGCGGCGCAAGCGCTTGCAGCAAGGCCAGACGGAGCGCTCGTAAATGGATCAATCGTTTACATACTGGCCTAGAACTAAACGCTCAACCTGAGCGAGAGGGCGGAGCCTTGCCTGTTACCAACAAAAAAGGGAGCCGAAGCCCCCCTTCCCGGTTTGCGCCCAAAGCCGTGCAGTCTTCCTGAAACATCGCCAATTCAGTGCCGATGCTGTTTGATGATTCATGTATAGCGTGGAAGCGCTGCTACCCCTAACATAGGCGAGCGAAATGTTCTATTGGTGACAAACTTGTGGCAACGGCGTGACAAATGGCTGATGGTATGAGCCTTTCGTCGCTGGCCGCCTGGCGCTCTTGCTCACTGACTGCTTTGTGTTGCCTTTGCCTCTTTGGCAAGCAGCGCCGAGGGCGGGAAGAAGTGCGGCAGCAGCTCCTTGAGTGGCAAGGCTTTGTAGCCTCCATCAGTGTTGGGCACGATCACCATCATATCGATGCTGAACTCGGCCAGATATTGGCGGCAAATTCCACATGGCCAAACTCCCGGAGTTTGTTCGCTGACCACGGCTATGGCGGCAAAGTTCTGACATCCCTGGGAAACAGCGCCTGAAAGCGCCACGCGCTCGGCGCACATGCTGCCCTCATAAGAACAAATCTCAATGTTGCAGCCGGGAAAAATCTTTCCGTCGGTAGTTAAAAGAGCCGCTCCCACTCGATATTTTGAATAAGGGCTGTAGCTGTTCCTGTAGCAGTTCTTGGCCGCCTCCAGCAGCTCTTTATAAACCTCGACTTGGTTTGCCATATTGGAACTTGCCTCCTGTTCGTTCCGACAGTCTATCAAATCGCACCAGCGCCTTCCATCTGCGGCATGGCGACGGGACGCAACCGCACCACCGCCGGTAGTACTACGTTTTGATGCTGGAACGGATCCGGCGTCGCGCTCGTGCCGTTACGTGCTCGCCTGCGGCGACAGTCTCGCTGGCAAGCATATGTTGTTTAGATCGAGGCCCGGCAATCTTCGACAACCTGGAGCAGCTGTTCCATTCCCTCTTTTATTTTCTCTTCGGACATTTGCACAAAGCTCAAAGACAGACCTGATTGTGGACTTTCGCTGAAGTAATAAGGTGAAAGCGGGATCACCCCGATGCTTTTAGCCAGTGCTCTTTCAAAAACGAGCAGATCGTCGAGCGGTTCGTTGAACCAGAGCGCTTGATGGAAGCCAGCTTTTACAGGCGTGTATCGCACCAGTCCTGCTGGCCATTGTTCCAGCGCTGCCAGCAGAGCTCTTCTTCGCAGCCGAGTCGCTTGCGTCAAGCGCATGCTGTCTTCGACGAAGACACCGTCTTGAAAGAGCATCAGCGCCAGTTCTTGCGGCACTATGCTGGGGTGTCGCTCCGCCAACCATTTTTGGGCAATGAATGCATCGCGATAAACGCTGGGCATGATTATGTATCCAAGGCGCAATGCCGGATTGATAAACTGTGACAGGGTGCCGATATAAACTACGCGCGGGGGATTGGCGCGCTGTTTCGCCAGTGTCACCAGACTCGGTACCACTGGTGCGTAGTAGAAACCGGCTCCGAATGAGTCTTCCACGATCGTGACGTTGTTCGCCTCTGCCCAATCGAGCACTTTTTCGCGTCGATCTAGCGAGAGGTTCGAGCCGGTGGGAAAATTGGCGGATGCAATTAGATGCGCGACTGAGGCGGTTTTTATCTGTTCGAGTTGCCGCGTGTCTATCCCCTGGTCGTCCTGGTGAACGTGAATCAGATCTGCGCCCTTGCAAGAATATGCCAGTGAATCTGTAATGCTGCCCGGCTCTTCCATGACGACGCCAGTGCCGGGATCCACCAGCAGGCGCGCGATGAAATCACGAGCTTGCTGGGCGCCCGAGGTGATCAGCAGGTCTTCGGGATCTACCTGCATGCCGCGCGTGCGCTCCAACCAATGGCAAATCTCTTTGCGCAGCTCGCCCAATCCGCGCGGGTCGGTGCTGCCTGAGGGTTGGCGGCGCAGCGCCCGTCGGCGTGCCCAGCGTGACACCACTTTATTCCAGCGCAGACCTTCCACCGGTTGCGTCGCGGCTTGATAGACACGGAAGTCGTAGTTTACCTGCAGGTCCCACCAGGGATGAAATGCGGATGCGTTGAAACTCTTCGTCAGCAACCGCGCCTCGTTGCTCCAGGGAACTCCAGGATCCAGCTCGAAAAGCGCCGCTTCGTATGTGGCTTGAGTAAATTGCACATCTTCGTCACCGCTGCCATTCTCCGACGGTTCTTGCACCACATTCGGTGCAACATAGTTGCCGGATCCGTGGCGTGACTCGACCATCTGCTGGTTGACGAGGCGATCGATCGCTTCGCGCACGGTAATTGTGGAAACTTGCAGCTGCTTGGAAAGTTCGCGAATGGAAGGCAGGCGCTCACCAGCCCGCAAGCGGCCAGCCGAGATCGCATCCTTGAGCTCATCTGCCAACTGCTGATACAGAGGAACAGGCGAGAAAATATTCAGGTTGACAATAACCTTATGAGCCACGGCGCCGGTTCCGTCGTTTCCATCAATGCGTCTGTGAGACAACACATTCTACTTGTGTGACGCCCACTTTTCCATTGGCGGAGACCGCTATTTGCCGTTTCGTTTTTCGAGGATGGCGCGCAACTCTTTCAATCCCTCCGCCATTTTTTCAGCGGGCGTGGCGGCGAAATTTATGATCAGTCCAGGCCTGGCTGGGGGTTTGAGGAAACAAGGCGAGACTGGAACAACAGCGATTCCTTTATCCAGGCATTGCCGGTAAATTTCGACGTCGCCGACTGCGCTCGGCAACCAGATCGTCTGGAGAAAACCGCTTTTCACCGGCGAGTAGGTGGCCAATTCCGGCGGCCAGGTTTTCAGCTCGTCAAGCATTGCTTGCCGCCGCTGCTCGCAGATGCGTTGCAGCTTGCGCACCTGCTCTTCCATGAAGCCGCTCTCGAACAGTTTGAGCACGAGGCGCTGCACGACCGGAGAGGTGCATCTCGATGTCAGCGATTTTAGCCGCACCAATGTCGGACGAATGCGTTTGGGAACGACCATGAAGCCCACTCGCCATGAGGGTGGAATGATGTGAGACAACGAGCTTATGTAAATCGTTCGGTCGTGCGTGTCGCTTGAATGAATTGATGAAGTCACCCGGCTTTCGTAAGTAAACTCGCAGCCCGAGTCATCTTCCACGATGATCGAATTGTTGATCGAGGCCCAGTCAATGATATGCAAACGCCGGTTCTTGGACAACACCGCTCCGGTGGGGAACTGCGAAGAGGGGCATACATAGAGAAGTGCAGGCTCTTGCACATTTTCCAGCTCGTCAATGATCAGTCCCGAATCGTCGCTGTTGACTGGGATTAAATTGGCGCCGTTGGCCTGGAGAAAGGCGCGGTGCATAACGCTGCCGGGCTCTTCCACGACAACCGGGCGACCTCGATCGATCAATAGCCGAGCCACGAGGTCGCGTCCTTCCTGGGCTCCATTGACGATGACGATGTCGTTGGCACTGCAAGTCATGCCGCGAGAAGCGCGCAGCCAGTTGGCCACCTGCTCGCGCAGTTCGGGCATGCCGGCCGGCTCAGTCAACTTCAGGGTCGTGTGGGTGCACTCGTCGATCCAAGCCCGCAGCGCTGTTTCCCAACGGGCCTCTACCAGCGCCCGTGACTCGGCTCCAGTCGAGAGAAGTTCGAATTCCTGGTTGGCTGCTGGTGCACCATATACGGTGGCATTGGCAAAAACCTGGGAGAGTTCTTTGGCCCAATCAGCGGAATTTACCGGAGCCCGGAGGTCGCTTTGATGCAAACCGAGGAAGTTTGGCGTGGAATACGCTGTCTCCGCCGCGACAACATTGGCGACGGCACCGAGCTGCACGGCAATGTCGTCCGATGTTTCTTCTCGCCCCTGTTCTTCGGCTTCCAGTGCCTCTTCCGACCGGAGATCGTCAACGTCGAGGTGAGTATCGCCCGGCTCTGCCGGCGCCTGTTGTAATGGTTCCGTGTTGTCATCCACGTAAGATGTAGAGGATGGATGGCGTTGATTGTTCGCTTTAAGCTTGCCTTTGTCAAAGAACAGCGACGTCAAAGCGCCCAATTTGCCGGTATCAACTACAGTATCAGGCTGCCTGGCTTGTCGTTTGGGCTTGGTATTGGATATGGTGTTACTGGATTTCTCGCTCTTCCGGGGCGGCGTTGGCGCAGAGCCTGCGTCACTGAGCGGGATCTGATCGGATTTAGGGGACGGCTGCTTAGCCTCTTCTATTCCGTCAACAGTAAGTTTTTGATCCTCTGATATTGGATCCGGATTAATGCCGGTCCAGCTCCATGAATCATCCCAAGATGGGCTTGGCGCCGGCACGAGTTTGCCTTCCGATTGATCTTCTTGTTCTTCCTGTCCGTTGTCTGCCGGTACTGGCTCGACAGCCGGTGAGTGCACCTCAGGTGGTGGCGGCGCCTGCTGATCGGGCACCGCCGGCGGTATTAAGCCGGCGGCCATTAAGCTGAAAGGGCTGGGCTTGGCGCCCGGGTTCATGGCTGTCAGAGGATCGCTCCAAGCAGCTGCCGCTGCCGCCGCCTCACTAACTGACTTAGGGGCAAGCGGCTTGTTGGCCAACTCCTTGCCCGTTTTTCCCGAGCTGATGGCATCGTCCCAAGTTGCCGACGAATCATCTTCAACTTCGCCCGCCGGCGGGGTCGTCCTTTGTGCCAAATTCCCTGATGACGCCGGCATCTTACCCGCATCCGAAGCGGGCGGGATGCCCGCGCCCCCAGACTGCGGGGTCGCTGGAGAGGTTTCCGCCGACATGGGCAATGACTGCTGCTCGACTGCTTGAGCAGTTTCTGGTTTGTAGAAGCGCGCTGTGCCGCCAGTCTGACTGACCAATATCGCTGCTGTCTCTGAAACATAGGTGCCGGCGCCGTGGCGAACTTCCAGCCAGCCTTCGGCGATCATTCTGTCGAACGCCTTGCGCACCACTGCCTGGGTGACGCCGAGATCCGCTGCCAGCTCGCGTATGGATGGAATCTGCTCGCCGATGGCGATATTGCCCGCGTTGATCTCTTTGGTCAGAGCGGTGTGCAGTTGATCTGACAGCGCGATGCCCGAACGCTGATTGATCGAAATTGGCAGTTTTTTAAATCTGGGCTTCATGTCCAATAGGTAAGTGATGAGATGTTCATGTTAGCACCAGCTGGCGGCCTAAATACGCCCTCGCCAGCTCCGCCAGTTCAGAATTGCCCGATCGCCTCCTTTCCTCCTTTACAAGATCGCAAAAAGCATGATTAGCCGGCTGTTGGTGTTTTAGCTTCGAGCATAACTCTTCTACCTTTATGCATTTTCACAAGCACCTCATCTAGCAAACCCCAGCAATACGCAGCCGTATTCCTTCGAGACGATTTGTCGTCGCGGATAGGCGCGCCGTGGGTATTGCTGGCAGTCAATTTCACAGTCTTCCAGACGGAGGAAATGTTATGGCGAAAGCATCTTTCAGCGTCTGTGTCGTCTTTGGCGAACGGCGCAGGCAGAAATCGGCTTTGAGATACGCGGGCGACCTGGCTCGGGTTCTCGGTGCCGATGCATTGCATGTTTATTTGCCCGGCGGAGCGAGCACGGCAGCCGTGCCCTCTCTTGCTGGAAACACAGCTCGGTCGGTCCAGAACGAACGCGTGGCGCGATTCGTAACGGAGTTGGTGGCGATGCCCGTCGTTGTACATGACGACGTGGACGTGGCTACCTGCAACGCAGACCAACTGCCGCTCAACTCGATCGTCGTCAGCGCCGACCTGGCGATGCGGCGCACCGACATCAACGTTTTGCAGCCGTTCGAGGAAGTGATGGTCGATCGAACTCAAGGCGGTGTGCTGGTTCCCTTCGGTGATGGTGAGGCGGGCATCATCGCCGCTGCTCTCGCTGTGCCGCTGGCCGCTGGCCTGGGCTTGGAGGTCGTCTTTTACCACACCACCTGGCCGGCGGCCGGAGAAACCTCGACCATTGCCGTCGATCACATGTGCTGCTCTGCCAAAGCGCAATTCGATCGACTCGGTGCCATGGCGCGCGCTCAAGGCGTCAGCTATCGCATGGAGGTCGAGATGTCCGATGACGTGGTCATGGGCATGTTGGCATGCGCTCTCAACGGTGCCATCAGCCCGAACGACCCTCGCGCAGTCAGCCTTGTCGTCATGTCCCACGGCGTCAACACCTGCATCGGCAGCTATGTCGAGAAGAGCCTGAACAAGGCTTCGACGCCGATGCTGGCGGTGGGAACGTGGCGAGAACGAGGAGGTGAGCAATGATCACCACACTGCGCTCACGGCTGCAGAACCCCTTCTTCGTCATGACCATCGTCGTGGCGATGTTCGTTCTCAAGGCGTCGATCAAGATCTGGGTCGGACTCCAGGTCAACTCGCCGATGATCATGGGCGACGGCTTGCACAATGTCGCTGACATTGTCGAATCGGCGCTGGTGATCGTCGTCTTGATCATCTCCACTCGCCCGCGCAGCCAGGAATACTCGCTCGGACGCGGCAACGCCGAATTCTTCGCCACCCTGGCTGTGGCGGTCATGCTCGGCTTCGTGGCGTTCGAGTTCGTGGTGCGGTCCATAGCCGGGCTGGCACTGCACTTCCACTGGCTGGGCAGCGGCTTTGCCGCCGCTGGTGATCTGCTGCGGCACGTCTGGGTCGTCGGACCCTGGCTGGTCGAGCGGCTCACCGTCAAAGACATCGCTCCCACCGAGATTACCGGACCGATGTTCCCCTGGGTGTTCGGCATCACGCTGCTCTCGCTTGTACTTTCCCGACTGGCCAGCCACGCCCAGATCAAGGTCGGCAGAAACACCGGCCATGCGATCGTCGAGGCTGCCGGTCAGGAGACCAAAAGCGATTCACGCGTGGAAATGGTCACCCTGGTGGGCATCATCTGCGAAAAGCTGTTCACCGGGCTGCCATGGCTCGAGTACGCCTTCGCGCTGGTGGTGGCGTTGGTGGTGGCGCGCACCGCGGTCGATCTGTTCATGGAATCGATTCGCGCTCTGTGCGCCAAATCCATCGGTCTGGAGATCGACGAGCACTTGCGCGGCATGTGCTTGAAACTTCACGGTGTGGCCGAAGTGGCTTCGCTGGGAACGTTTCGCGTCGGTCCGCTGGGGGTCGTGAAGGTGACGCTGCACACTATGCTCGATGCTGCCATTCCGGCACTGACGGAGGCGGTCGAGACGCAGTTGCGTCACTACGTGATCACTCAGGGCTTCCTGGAATGCCAGGTTGACGTGACGATCAAGCGCCCCGGCGCCGATCGCCACCGCATCGCCTACGCGGTCTGCTGCTCGCGAGGCGAATTTCAGACGATTGCTGCGACGCTGGAGAGCGCCACGCACATCGTCGTTGTCGATATCGAATACGGCGAAATAGACCGCGCCACGTTGCATCCGCTGCCCAAGGACGTCCACGCGTTCTTGCTGCTGAAGCACGTGCGCACTGTCTACGTCTTCGATGTCCAGTCGCAGCAGGCCAGCTGGGACCACAAAGACGTGGAGCTGCAGGGCTCTGCGTCCTACATTCCTGCCGCCGTCGGTCTGGTTAAGCCCAGCCGATGAGTTTGGTGGCGCCATCAGCGATGGTGGCGCCTTTGTTCTCAATTTGTTACGGAGAAAGGCCAGCCTATGCGCATCGTTTGTGTTAGCGACATTCATTCACGTCCGCTTACTACGCCGGAGGCGGACATTTTGATCATCGCCGGCGATCTCACATATCATTCCAGCGACAAGGAGCTTGATGCTTTCGAGGAGTGGCTCAAGGCTCAGAAGGCGAAACACAAGGTGTTCATCGCCGGCAACCACGACAAGAAATTCCAGACCCATCCCTGGGGAACGGAGCAATTTCTGAAACGTGTCTGCGGACCGAACACCCATTACCTGGAGCAGACTGCGGTGACAATCGAGGGGCTGGTGTTCTGGGGTTCCCCGTGGATCCCCAAGTTCAACCTCGCCTTTCAGTTGCGCGGACCGAGACATGCCAGAGAGCACTGGGCGAAGATGCCGGAAAAGGTGGACGTGCTGATTACGCACGGACCGCCGCACGGCATCCTCGACACAGTCAAGGGGGGCAAACACGTCGGCGATCAGCAATTGCTGGAAGCCGTACAACGTGTCAAGCCGCGCCTGCACGTCTTCGGTCATATCCATACCGGATACGGACAGGTGGAAATCGAGGGCACCACTTTCGTCAACGCCTGTGTCTGCGATGACGACTACAATGCGGTGCAAGCTCCGATCGTAATCGACTGGCCCACCAGCCAGTAGCGGCAACCGGTTTGACTTCTGCGAAGCGGCTGATCGCTGCGATTCAGCCGCTTCGCTTTTCAAAATTTGATACTATCCAGTTTAATACGAACTGCATAAATACTATACAAGGTAATACAAATTCGAACAAAAAATGCACGCTCAACAGGCATGGGGGTTAGGCATGACTACCGGGTGCACCTTTTGCTTGCCTGCTCTCAGATTCTCTTGAGGAAAATCTGAGTTCGGCTGGAACTGCGCGGCTTGCAGGATTGCGCGGATTACAGGATTTCGTCGGCAAAACCGAGTTCGACCGCTTTCTTGCTGTCGATCCACCAGTTGGTCCGTTCCCAGTTGGTGCGGACTTCGCGGACCGTCAGCGCAGAGCGCTTCGCCAGAATCCGCAGCAGCTTCGACTCCATCATGTTGACCAGCTTCATTTCGTCGCGATGCTCCGGCGAACGGCCGTAGCAAGAATACGAGATTTGATGCATCAGCATGAAGAAGTTTCTGCCAACAACCCGCTTGTTGCCCGCCTGAAGCAGAACGCCGCCCATAGAGGCAGCCTCGCCCAGGCAGATGATCGTGATCTTGTGACCACGCTTGCGCAGACCCATGAGGTAATCGTACAGAGCTAGACCATCGACGACGCTGCCGCCAGGCGAGTTGAGAATGAGAGTAATCGGACACTTCGGTTCCTGACGAACCCAAGAACTGATTTCCTCAAGGCATTCTTTGATCGACTCCTGATTGACTTCATCGTAGAAGGTATAGGTGTTGTGCGCCTCGGCACTGGCTTCGGCTATTTCATCTTTGCGAAGATCGCGTTGAAGAAGTAGCTCTGCGCGTTCTGCCTCGGCTCGAAGCTTTCGCAGCTCCAACTGCTCTTTTTCACTCAGCGGCGGCGCACTGGGCGCTGACGCTTTTTTGGTGCGTGTGCGTGCCATGATGATTGGTTCCTCGCAGGGCGTGTCGAGAGAACTAAATGAGTTGCGAGAAAAATGGAGCGCAGTGCACCGCGGACGGTGCTAAGCGTTCCCGAGCCGGCAGAATGACTTGGCGCTCGTTCAAAGAACAAACGGCTAGCCACGCTGCCCGCACCATGCTCAACAAATCGACTGGGAAGCCGAATGCTGGGCATTGAAAGACCTGCGAGACCACGTCGAACGTTGCGCGTTGCAAAGATGCGGGGCGCAAAAAGGCCAAAAAGTCGGGACTCCGGTGTGACCCAGAGTCCCGGCTAATTAGCTGTACTTCGTTGTGACCGAACGCCGTGTCGCGTTACTTGGATTCGGCGGCGGGGGTCGTGGTCGTGCTGGTGCCGAGCGAGACGCCGGCGTTGACGGTGGTCGACGTGGTCGAGCTGTTTTCGGTGACCGCGGAGGTCATCGAAACGTCGGTTTTGACGCTTTTGTTCGTCGGGTTCTCGCCCATCTCGTCCTTGGTCTTGCCGGTGGCGAGATTGAGAACGGTGTCGAGATCGGAGGGCTTGGGGGCCGTCGTGTCAGTGGACTTTGCCATGGTATTCATCCTCGTGTTTTGTGGGTCGGATAGTGGAGCAGGTATGCGCCACATGCGGAGTTGGATCCGAACCACTTCCCGCTAGACTGAGCCAGCTCAGAACCACCCCAAACCAACTCTTCCAATCACAACCACACACTTTCCCTTGGCTCAATCCTCGAGAGGAAGAAACCAAAGATTAGAGTTGGAATGTGGACGGGAGAAAGATTGGAGAGGGGTTTATCTGTTTCTTAAAAGAGAAGGAAGCTGGTTATTCAACGTAGACTTTTTCTTTGATGATGTCCAAATATGGTCTAAGTGCGTAAGAAACTGCCAGAAGTGTGATCTGTAGCCGTCCAGAGGTATACAAGCTGTCCTGCTCCTCTTGGAAACTTGAAGTTTTAAGCACCTCTCACACATAGCACGGTTGCGCCAGCTTAGCTAAGCGGTAATTCATATAAGTAGAACTCTTTGTCTGGCCTGGGTTTCTCGATAAAGTTCCAGCGCGTTGCCCAAGCAGTGTTTTCAGCATTCTCGCCGATCGCCACAACGTGTGTCAGCGGACCGCTTTTCTGGCTGTTAGGGAATCCACTTGCAGCAGACTCACTGATGATCAGCGTGAAACCACCACTGGGACTCAATTTTGGGGTCGTCTTTATATGGGCTTTTAGGACTGGGTCCTCATAGGCTAAGTGCAATCTCTTCACTACTCAACATCCGGAACGCTACCCCAAGCACCAATTCATTCACTCACGTAAAACAACCAACGCCGTTTCGACGGCTCAAGTTCAGATTGCTTTTGAAAACGAAAGGAAATTACCAATATGTCTACAAAAAATCGAATCGATGAAGCAGTGCAACTGTACGCAGTGTGGTACCAAATTCCCAAACTGCCGCAGAACGCACCCATGGATGCCCTGGTTAACCGTGGCGCCCGTGTTCATGCCGCAACCGCCGAATTGGCGCGCTACGGACTCCAAGGGCACACGCTCTTCTTCGTCAGGTCGGGCTCCGCGTTTGGCGTCGTCTCGGAGGACGAGGACTTTCTGTTGTCGCTGCCGAACCCCATGCACCAGTGCTTTATTCGGGGGACGGTCGAGCCCTATGAACGCGATATCGCTGTTGTTTGATAGTCAACGTGTGCGAGCTGCATCACGTCCCATCGTTAGCGCGTCGCCAACAACGCAAGAGTGGATCGTGCATAGAAGCCAACGTTTGCATTTCCTGGCAAAAGTTGGTTTCTATGCACGCTTCTGTCATCACTGTATTTCCGCTGCGCCAAAATAAATTTGCCAGTCCGCCGCCTATGCCTATTGCACCTCGCGCTAGTACTGGTGTCTCCCCAACGCCTCCCTGTGTCAGCAACGACCGCAATGCGGCATGTTGTTGTCTTGCCTGCGCCGGAAACCTTCTATGTCCATGATTTTTGAAGAGGCGAATCTGCCCTTTTGTTCCTCTTGACTACCACCTCAAATACATGCGAGGTTGTTAGAACACCATTTATTCCTTCAGTCACCAGAAATCTTCTCCCAAAGCTCCATCTAACACACTCATTCAAGTTCTCCCTCAGCTGCTTTAGCCGCTGGGCTTTCAACTGAGAGATAACTTGAAACGAGATTAGGTGTGCAAAAGCTTCTGTGATTTGAGGTAACCTTGACACCAAAACGAAAGGACACCGATATGAAACGTTCTGAAATCAACGCGGCAATTGCACGCTCCATCCGCAACGCCAAACAGTTTGGTGTTGGTCTGCCCAAATGGGCCGATTGGACTCCTTCCCAGTTCGATGTCACCGCCGCTGCCGGCATTCGCGACCAACAGCTGGGCTGGAAGGTCGTTGATTTCGGCGTTGGCGACTTCGAGAACTGCGGACTGGTCGTCCTCTCGCTCTGCGCACCACTTGTCGATCAGTCCGGTGCGCCCCACACCACGCCACAGCAGCTCGGCAGCAATGCCTATCCCGTCACCGGCTTCGCACGCAAGTTTCTCTTCGTCCAAGCGGGTCAGACGGAACCGCATCACTTCCACCGCCAGAAACAGCGCAAAGAAGTGACCGTCGTCGCCGGAGGCTCGGTGCGCTTCGAACTGGCATGGGCCGAAAGCGACACCGCTCTGTCGAACAAGCCTGTGGATGTGCAAGTCGACGGAATCTGGCACCACCTGCCGGCTGGCGGCGTGATCGTCTTGAATGCGGGAGAAACCATCACGCTTCCTGGCGAACTCTCGCACATCATCTCGGTCCCTGCAGGCGGCTTGGACGTGATTCTCCTGGAGACTTGCACGGCCAACAACAACAACATCGACAACATCTTCCCGTTCATGACGCCGACCTCACAGCCGGTGGACGAAGACGAGGAAGTGCGTTACCAGCTCCTGGACGAGCACGCGGTGCCCGCCGGTCGCTGACGACAAACCCTGCATCAACCCGCCTTGGTGGGTCTCCTGCTTGTCGCTGGCTTGGCGGCTAGCCAGGCAGGAGAGGTGCCAAAAACAGACAGCGGGAGCCCAGGAGAACACCCATCAAATGGGTTACTTCCTCTGGTTTTCCTGTCTGGTTTTTGTTTTTCGACTATTAAAACATATAGTTGAAACCGTTTAACTATATGAACTAATAAATCCATATTTTGAAAAACTCGGTGAAGCCGCCGGGACGTGCCAGGAGGTGCAACGAGTTTTTCAGTTTCATGTGAGCGCTCATGTGCGTTCTCCTTAGTCGTTTTGCCAGTGGCGAACTTGACGCTTACCTTCGCGACGATCGCGGCGGTTTCGCGCCTCCTGATTGCCACCATGAATACCGCAACCGCTGACCGGATTGATACCGCTGGCGATGCGTTCTTCACGCGCCGCTGCCCGGTCCATTTTCCGAATTTCGGCTTTGGTGATGGTGCCGCAATGAAGCGGATCCTTCGGCGGTCTTGTACTGACTTCGTACAAGCGCCCTCTTCGTTTGCGAGACATTTCTTCCTCCTAGTTAGGCAAGGTGTTGATGTTGACGGTGCACATCGAAACGAACTTCTTCGCGTAGACGACACCGTGCATGGTGTTCACCGGAACGAGTTCGAAGATGTAGGCTTGCGCCTTCTCAGTGCTGTTGCGCAGGAGCAACGGCTCCGGCACAGGGGCATACTCGACCAGCATCTGGTTCTCCCCAGCGCTGGTGGGCGGAAAAATCATCGAGTCCATGACGTTACCTCCAAGCTGAAGATCAAAAAAAGACTGAAGATCAAAAAATGGCGGCTGCCCGGGAATCGAACCCGGCCGGGCTATCATCCGGACCACACCATGTGGCCACAGCCTATAGAAAAAGAAAAACCGCGGAGAGCGGCGACAGGCTGAAACAGATTGCTCTGTCCAGCCTGCCGCGCGCCCTTGCGATTTGCCGTCCGGGATTGATAGCTCCGAGCGGACTTTAGTGACCCGGGCCCTGGACAGGCTGGGTGTGGACCGAGGCGTTGAGCACCGTCGGCGTGAGCGACAGCGGCTCCGCACCCATGTGATCCAGCGTCTCCAACCAGGTCGAGGCGCCGTGCTTGCCGATCATCGGCGGGAGCACGGTCTGCGACTTGGTCTTCGGCCGGTCGTCCGGGTGAACGAAGTGCGTGTCGATCATCTTCCGGTACTCGCGCGCCAACTGAACGCCGTAACGCGCCCAGAGGAACGCCACGCCGTTGGCCTTTGCCACGCCGCCGTCCTTGCCGACCGAATCGCCGACCATGATGGCCTGATCGGGGCGGATGCCCAGCACCTTGAGGATCAGCTCGAGACCGCGCTTGTTGGGCTTCTCCCAGTCCGGCGGATTCTGGTGCATGGGGCACCCGACCGCCATATTGGAGAACTGACGCACGCGGGTGCGACCGTACTCGAGTTCCTCGTCGTTGAGCTTGTGCTGCAACTTGAGGTCGTGCTCGGCGTACTTCGCTTCGGGCTCGAGTGTCTCCAACGCATAGACCGCGGTGAAGAGGTGCCCGATGCCGAGCTGGGTCAGCTTGGCGCGAACCATGTAGTACGGTCCGTCCGAGAGCATGACCAGGTGCTTCTTCTCGCGAACAACCGCTTCCAGCGACTCACGAACGTCGTCGTAGAGGTACAGGTTGCGGGAGCGTTCGAAGTCCAAGGCGTCCCAGAAGGGCTCGACGATCTCAGCGCGGAACTCGGCGTAGTTCTTCCACACCTTGCGCTGATTGGGGTCCTGCCAGAACGGCGAGAGTTCCCAGACCCACGGGTATTCGTGAGTGCCCGTGACCTTCATCACATGCGCGATGGCGAAGGACACGTCGTCGAGGGAGAGCTTGCGGCCGAGCTTTGCGGAGAGCTTGGCGGCGAGGATGGGAATGATGTGGCGCATGGCGGGCACGAAGTATTCCCAAAATGGGTACAGGGTGCCGTCGCCGTCAGTGACGACCGTGTTCTTTTCGGTCGCGGGAGCTTGGTTCTTTTGCATAGATTTGTTGTCCTTTCAGAGTTTTCGGTTAACAGAAAAAGGCGCCCTGGACAGGGCCGCCCAACACGTGCAGCGCATGTCCAAAGGACAGCGTTGCGTTGAGAGCCCAGGGCTCAAACCTCAAGCCAGTTCACGCGACCGACCGAACACCTCGTCACCTCCTGTTCTCCAAATTTCCGAAGCACAATTCGCATCCCACTGCGTATGCAGTGGTGGGAAATGCTCTGGTGTCGGAAGAGGATTGGTTGTTGAGCTTGGTGTGGTTTGTTGCGGGGTTGTACTGAGTTGTTCTCCCACCCTGCCTAAGTGAGACGGAGTAAATCAAGTTTCCTAAAACGGCGGTTTTTCGTCGTTTTGCAGGCGAAAGCGGGCCTGAAAAGGCCCGTCCCAATTAACTTTTGTGACACGGGATTGGGTTTTGTGGGGGATCGCTGTATCCCTGAAACAGCCATGCTTTTCAGAGCTTGCGCGACGACTTGAGTGGGATTTTCCCCACAGAAAGCTATTGTGTTGCGACTAGCAAAGTTATGAGAGCCGCCTCAGAAAGATTAAATGGCATGGTCCAGGAGATCGTCCGGGCGCTAACTCAACTCCATTCCCGAGCTTATGCGAGCTGTGTGAATGTGCCCACAGATCTCATAAAGCCGGAAGGTAAAACTCAGATACAAGATCAGGATCGAGTAACTAGGCATAGACCACCTCTAAATCAACATCCAAGAGAAACATCAGCTCTCCAGAAGAGAGATGAAGGATCAGGTTGTAGAGAAACATCAGCTCTCCAGAAGAGAGATGAAGGATCAGGTTGTAGAGAAACATCAGCTCTCCAGAAGAGAGATGAGGGATCAGGTTGTAGAGAAACATCAAGCTAGGGCAATGTCATTTCGAACGGAGGTCGCGAAGCGACCGCAGTCGAGAAATCTCTCTGACCGTTGCTGTGGCACAACTTGGCTGCTGCGCAGCGTATGAGAGATTTCTCGACTGCGCTCACTGCGTTCGCTTCGGAATGACAGTGGTGGGGAGGCAGCCGAAAGCAGCATGTCCATTTCCATCGTTCCAGGGTCGATAACTATATGCGCTCGTGTGACAGTGGTACCGTATGTGGTGCCCGTGAAAATATATTTTTTCGCAAAAAAGGCGTTTCCACCATCTTTTCGTCAGGGAAATATTTGATTTTCGGCGACGCGAAATGCCCACCCCGAGCTTCGTACCGCCCCCGAAACCATGCTGTTCCGCAAGGGAACCTTCTTGGGTGGCGTACTTTCGATTTTTGCGAGGAGAACACTGCGGTCGAATGTTTTCTAGCAAAACGGATGTGAGCGAAGCAAATGCAATTTTGCTTGCACTTGGAATGGCTCGCTTGCACTGGCTGGTTCGCGCTCTCGGTTTGCTTGGCAGCTTCAAAGTTAGCCTAAAAGCCCGTTGCCAAGCACGTTTTGGCGCTGCTGTTACAACTTAGCGAGGCTGACACAGCGTTAATAAAGGCCTTAAGAGAGATATATTGCGCGCTTGCGGTACTTGTCAAGTGGTTAAATGTCGCGAAGTATTTTGAGCAATTCTTGGCACCTGATACTGGGCATGGTTGGTCCAGGTATACAGTCCCCCCTCTTCGAAGCAGTGGTGTCCAGAGTCTTTTGCAACAAGAGCCTTTAAGACGTCTTTTACTTGTTTCCTGAAGTACCAGTTGCTTAGGCTACTTTTGCATCTTTCATTTCCCTTCAGTTCTCGTAGAACCACTCCAGCCAATAAACCACCCTCGATTCACATCACTCACCACTTCTGACTCAGTCAGCTGTGTTGTTTCGTGGTTTTTTGGCTAGATAGAAGCGATTGCTGTTGGTGAGTTCGCACAACCATCAAATCAGAAAGGAGCTGTAGCTATGGAGCCTCTCCAGGTTCTTAACTGTTCCGGCACTTCTGATGAGGTGGTCGGGCAACTCATGTCAAACCCTGCCTCCACCCCGTTCGTGCTTGATGGCGTTTGGTTCGCTTCAGTCGAGGCGTTCTATATCGTCATTCGCACAGCAAATTCGGACCTCCACGCGGAGATTCGCTTGTTGGATGGGAAGAAGGCAAAAAATCGTGGCAGCAATCTGAAACGGAAGTTCAGACCGACACGTGGTTGCTGGTTGGGAATCGAGTTCGACCTCGGCTCTCCTCACCATCACGCGTTGGTCAAACGGGCGATTCGCCAGAAGCTCTTGCAAAACCCTGAGCTGCTGCGCGACTTCCTAGCCACGGCGCCGCGCCCAATCGTCCACCTGACCGGTTGGCCCGAAAGCCGGTTCACGCAACTCACTGCAGCCAAGTTCACCCAGATGCTCTCCGAGCTCCGGGACGAATTGACTGCCTAAGTCTCGTTGTAGCGCGGCACCGTAGGTGGTGGCGTGCGTATCTCACCACTGTTTCGCTGTTCCTGGCTAGCTAGCAGGACGGCGGGACCCATTTTCACGGCCACTGGCCAAAAAGAAGGAGTCCTAGTATGTCGAAGAAAACCAACAAGCCGGGCATTCGGCTCAATCAGCGCAAGACCGTGCCGCCCTCGCACCTCGCGCGCATCATCGCCGCGGAGCACGCGTACACGGCCCACGTCAATGCCAACAAGATCGTCTACCCGGATCCCGACGAGATCCAGTTCCTCAACCCGTTCAAGATCAAGCAGCTCGGGTTCATGGACCACGAGCTCGGCGACTTCGGCATCGAGCCGATGGAGCCCGACAACTTCCGCGGCAAGCGTGGGCGTCGCGGTCGCGATCGCAAGCGCAATCGTCGCGGCGGCAACCGTGGTGGCGGCAACCAGGGCGGTGGCAGTCAAGGCGGTGGCAATCAGGGTGGCGGCAAGGGCAAGCCCGGCAAGACGCTGGTCGACCCCAAGGTCGCTTACGCCGAAGCCACCGCAGCGCTCGCCGCGGCCGGTCTGAAGAAGGTCACCGGCACGGGCGACGCCGTCAGCCTCGAGTGGAACATGGAGTTCCTCGACGAAAGCAAGGTCAAGTACTACGCCGACGCCTACAAGGCGATCGTCGAGTGCGCCGACTTCGTGTACGTCGAGGAGTGCTCGGCTGCCGGGCTCGCCGCTCTCGGCAAGCTGGTCGGCTACGACGCCTACTGCTCGGTCGAGAACAACCGTGGGCAGGCAGTCGGGTTCCTCGTCAATCCGGCGCGCTACGACTTCACCGGCAAGCCGGAATCCTGGGACGACATCGCCAACGTCCAGGGCATTCCGGATCTGCGTCCCGGCTTCGTTCTGCGGAACGTCCGCTGCAAGATCCGCAAGGTGAAGACCAACCGCCTCGTCGGGCACTGGAAGTCCATGCGCGGTGGTGAAGTGACCACCGATCCGGTCCGCACGCAGCAGTTCGATCTGGCCGGCCAGCACATGGGTGCCCCGGTCGATGGCTGCAAGCTCCAGATCGGCAAGAGCGTCATCCTGCAGCTCATCAAGAACGTCAAACTGGGCCGGGCTCTGTCCGACCACACGGCGAACTTCATCACCGAGCACTACGTCGACGGCGCCACGCTGGTCGACGGCCAGTGGATCTGCGCCGGTGACTGGAACTGCAAGGTCGACGTCAAGCCTGGCGTGATCGCGCCCCTGACCAAGAAGGGCTACACGCTGGTCTATCCGAAGGACAGCACGTCGACCCAGGCGATGGGCGGGCGGCTGGACGCTTACTTCGCTGACCGTTCCACCGGGACCTGCGGCAACGCAGACCCGACGACCGGTCCCTACGCTGTCAACACCACCGACAGTCCGACGGTCGTGCAGTAACCAAAGCTGCAGCGGGGGGAACGGCTTAGGCTGTTTCCTCCGCACCGTTCGCGGTGTCAACTAGGAGTTTCCCCTATGAAGCTCAATCTCTACTCAGGCAAGGAAAGGGGGATCATGGGCGCCTTACGCAACTATTTGGGGCGCGGCGCGATCTTCCTGCTGCCGATCGCGATCTGTGTTTTCATCGCGAACTACATTGTCGGGGTGGTCGATGACTATCTCGGCGGTCCAACTGCAGCTTTACTCCGCCTGTTCGTTCCGCACTCGTGGCTCGCTCCTTTCCCGGACGGTCACGTGCCCGGCATGAGCATGGTGCTGTTGCTCCTGATCATGATGGCGCTCGGCGTCATCGCCTCGTTCAGGATTGGCAGCCAGGGCTTGCGCGTGGTCGACATTATCGTCCTGCGCATTCCCTTCATCGGCGGCATCTATGGCTCGACGCGCAAAATCGTCAACACCCTCGGAGACTCGGACCGCTTCCAGCGGTGCGTTTACCTGAAGATGTTCGGCGGTCTGGGACTGGCGTTCGTCA
>Ga0182024_10005621_pt1 | contig 28014 bp, 19 predicted proteins | sample P32metaG_FD_120480 | JGI IMG/M metagenome (GOLD analysis project Ga0182024, IMG submission 120480) | Permafrost microbial communities from Stordalen Mire, Sweden - P3-2 metaG (Illumina Assembly) | ecosystem: Environmental > Terrestrial > Soil > Wetlands > Permafrost | place: Sweden: Stordalen...
CCGGTCCCCCTTGCCCAGACGCACATGCACACGATGGTATTTCCGCATGGCCCCAGGTTCAGACTGTTTCCAATCCCTGACAAGTGCCTACAGAGGTACATCATCATATGGTCTCGGTACTAGTGCGTTGGCGAACTCTTTTGTTCCACAAGACTAAAGCGCTTTCTGTCGGTTTCCTTTTGCAATGAGGATTGTTGCAGCTCGGCGAGCCGTTTGACCAGCGTCGAAATCTCGGCGTGTGCCTCGTCGCCCGGAGTATGGCGCAGCGCAACGATCAGGTGGTAAATGGCAGTCTGATCGGAGGGGTCGTCGTGCATGGCGATACGGCACTGCTCGATCGCCAGGTTGTACTGGCCCGAAGCGATGTAGAGGTTGGCAAGAAGGTTTCTTGCCTCTACCATATCGGGCTTGAGGCGCGCAGCGAGTTGAGCGGATCGCATAGCCTCGGGCGAGACTTGCGCTGCGCCTTCGCTCCAGAGCATTTTCGCGAGCAGGTAATTCAATAACGGGCTGCGCGGGTGGAGCTTGAGTTGCGCGCGAATGTCAGACAGAGCTGTGCCTGTCTTGTTGCGCTGTAACTCCGCGATGTCGATGGCATAGGAGCTGATGCTCTGCGCGGAGTCGAGACGTTCGGCTGTCCTGAAGTCGGCCTCGGCTTTGTCGAACTGCGCCAATTGGGCATACAGGAGGCCCCGCGAGATGTAGAGTGAGGGATCATTGGGGATGTGATACAGGCCAACGTCGAGCATATCCACACCGACCTGAAAAGACTCATGGGTCAGGCACAGCGAAGCGAAGGCAACATAATAGCTCGGGTTCGAAGGACTCAGAACGATGGCTTGCCGCAGTAGCGCAACCGCCTTCGGCGTGTCGCCGGTAGCCTCGTAAGCGTCCGCCGCCAGGCTCAACAGATCCGGGTCCTGAGGATTCGTGGCGAGCAGCGGCTCGATGGTCTTCACGGCGGTGTCGCTTTGTTTCGCTTCAAGCTGCGCGATGGCCAGATCATATTGAGGCCAGCTTTTTCCGGGCAACAGTGACACGAGATTTTGAAAGACAGGAATGGCCTTCTCCGGCTGATGGGTCTGCATGAGGCAGTTGCCCCAGGCTCCAAGGGAATCGGGATGGGTTTTGACGGCGTCGGCGCTGAGGAGGAATTGTTCATCCGCCTCCTGGCAGTTGCCCTGGCGTTCGTCGAGAGTGGCCAGCATTTCATGGGCGATCTGGTCGCCGGGATCGGCCTTCAGGATTCTTTCGATCAGCGGAATGGCGCGCTTGTCATTCGATTGATAGAGAATCTGCGCTTCTCCGCGAAGCGCCGCGGGATAATCGGGGGAAAAACTCAGCGCCGTCTCAAACGACCTGGAAGCATCGGCGGTCTTTCCCGAAAGAGAAAGAGCAATCCCCCGAAGAGTCCAGATACGAAAGTCGCGGGGCGACGTGCGCAGGGTTTGTTTGGTAAGGGCAAGGGCCTGGTCGTAGTTGTGAGAGCGGATGAGCGCCTGAATGGAATCGACAGACGACTGCGCCGGTGCACGGAGAGCCAAAGAAGAAGCGAGCGCGAAAATGACGACCGAGCGAAAGATCATCTAACTGCGGCTCCAGCCTCGGTTGGGGATCATCCCGTGGGCTTCCTGAATGGTGATGAGCTTGTCGCAACCGACATTGCGGTATTCCTCGGTGGCGCCGCTGGGCCACCGAATAGTGAGATCCGCCGTGGTGACCTGGCCGAGGCCAAAGTGGAGGCGAAAATCATTGCAAGAGTAATAGCTCGACTGGCTGAGCACCTCCTGCGCCTGTGTGCGGCCAGCATAGTGAGCGAGCACACGGGCACCGATGGCGCTGCGATTGGATTTTGTGCCGACCAGCCTCACTTTCAGCCAGTGATGCGTTCCCCGCAGGTCGTTGCGCAACAGAGTGGGCGGCTCGTTCATATTCAGGATCAGAATGTCGAGGTCGCCGTCGTTGTCAAAATCACCGAAGGCGCAGCCGCGACTGGAGTGCGGCGTTGTTACCCCAGGGCCCGCATCGGCGATCTCCTCAAACGTGCCGTTCGCCAGATTGCGAAAGAGAATGCGCGGAGACTTGTTGGGATTCTCGGGGAGGAGCTTCTCGACTTCGGGATAGACGCTGCCCGTAACGAAAAAAATGTCCGGCCAGCCGTCGTTGTCGAGGTCGAAGATCCCGGCTCCCCAACTGGCGAATCGCACTTCGACGCCAAGTTTTGCGGCAAGCGTACGATCGTCGAAGTTGCCCGTGCCGTCGTTGTGATAAAGAACGTCGGTATCTTCGGCGAAATGGGTTTTGAAGATGTCGAGGTGGCCATCGAGGGCGTAGTCGCCAATGCCCACGCCCATTCCGGCTTCCTCGCCTCCGTCGTTGCTCAGGGCCACGCCGCGCTGGATGCCTTCCTCCTTAAATGTGCCGTCGTGCTGGTTCATGAACAGGAGGCTCGGGGTTGAGTCACAGGCGACATAGATGTCCGGCCAGCCGTCTTCGTCGAAATCCGCGGCGACCACCGTCATGCCATAGCTGGGCCACGGCTGGGCGAGGCCCGCATCCTTCGTAACATCGATGAAGGTGCCATCACCGTTGTTGCGATAGAGGGAGTGGCGGCCGAAGGGCAGTCCGCGCGGACCGCAGTTGACAGGGATGCCTTTCCAGTTGCAGTTCACGCCCGATCCGGGTCGGGGCACGTGGTCGAAATCGAATTTGAGGTAATTGGAGACAAACAGGTCGAGATGCCCGTCTCGGTCGTAATCGACGAACGAACAGCCGGCTCCCCATCGGGTTTCAACGTCGATGAGTCCCGCTTCTCGAGTCACATCCTTAAAGGTGCCGTCACCCATGTTGCGGTAAAGCTTGTTCTGGCCGAAGTAAGTGCAGAATAAGTCGTCGTGGCCGTCATTGTTGTAGTCGCCGACGCAGACGGCGTTTGCCCAGCCAACATCTTCCAGTCCGGCCTGCTTTGTAACCTCGGTGAAGGTGCCGTCACGATTGTTTTTGTAGAGTCGATTCGTGGCGCCGGACGGACCACCTTCAAGACGTGTGCCGCTCAGAAGAAAAATGTCGAGCCAGCCGTCGTTATCGTAGTCGAGGAAAGCGCAGCCGCAACCATTGGCCTCGATGATGAACTCCTTGCGATCGACGCCACCATAAACGACGGGGGCGACGAGTCCGGCCGCAGCGGCGACATCGACAAAGTGTGCGTCAAAAGGGCGACCCGACTGCTTCGGCTTCGCCTGCACGGAGGCGACCCGCCCTCCCATGCCGCCGGTCTGCTGCCGTTGTGCGGCGGAGCGCTTCGCAATTGTGCCAGCGAATGCTGCCAGGGAAAGATGGAGAAAATCGCGCCGTCCGGTACGCATGATGGGGACTAAGGTCCCATCATAGCTGCTCCCGTTCTCTCCGCAGACGTTTTCTCGCGGGATCTACCAAAAGTAGCTTGCGACTACGTGAGGAGGCCCAGGAATGGCATCGATGACGCTGGTTTGCACGACAACCTGCATGTTCTTGCGACTCCAGTCCGGTGGCGCGGTCCGCAGCATTTCCTCGAGATACGCGGGATTGGAGATGAGTTCTCCGGCCGCCTGCGTGCCAGGCGAGCCGATACCGGCGGCGGAGATAAGAAACTGCCCGGTTTTCGCATTCAGCAGGCGCGTTATGACGCCGTAATCCGCTGTGTAGCCTTTTTTCGGATCGTACTGCGAAGACCATAGCCGGCCGCCGCGGATTTGTTCCTGCACTCCCTGCTGATACAGAAGGACGAAGTGGAGATTCGAAGTCATTTGCATGGTCCAGCGGTTATTGAACGCGCCAAGCACCACTGCGGGCGAAGTGCGGAGATCTTCGAAGGAATAGCTGTTGCCAATTCTGACCTGGCTGGGCTTGCCCATGCGGACGAGCAGATTCGAAATCTGCACCGCGGCATACGCATCCCCGCTGGCAACGCCGTAGCCGGGATAAATCTGCATGTTTCCCCAGGTAATCCGCTCCGACGGGTCCAGCGGAAGGACTTCATTGTCCCGTTCGGCTTCGGTTTGGAACGTGCCGGGATGGTTGCGCGTGTAGTGCTCATAAATCTCGTCAGAGGGCCGGTAAACCACAGGTTTTGCCAGGCAGATGATGACCGGCTGCGAAGACTGGAATACGGGCGACCAAAAGACCTCAAGCGGGGACATCGGGTGTTTGTGTGCGCGGAGTCCGAGCAAGGTGGCGACGATCGCCAGAACGAGGGTCAGGCAGGCGATGCCCACGAGCCAGGCACGTTTGTTTCGACGCGCCGGTCGCACCACCTCGTATGCCTGCAATTCAGGAAAGGCCACCGCAGCAGGATGTGGATGGTGAACCGCCGGCTGATGCGTGGCGTGACTCTCCGCAGGCGCATGACCTGGGTTCCAGTGAAACGCCGGGCAGTAGGAGCCCAGGGGAATCTCAATCCGAACTGGCAGATCGGGCTGAGCGGTGTAGTAATACTGCTCCAGCCGGCGCCGGACTTCGCCCGCCTGAACCCGGACCACAGGATCGTCCCCGGTGGCATAGTCGGCGTCGCGGTGAAAGACCTCGGCGCCGATAATTCGCTCTTTCAGCTGCTCATGGTGTCCTTCCAGGCTGTGGTGGACGACGTAGGACAGAAACTCCTTGCGCCGGGAGCTCCCGCGGAAAGGGGGACTGTCGAGGATCTTCTCCAGCTCGCCGAGGATCACCGCCTTCGCCGCGCCGGATTCCGGGGCTGAATGGGGGTGCGGAGCCAGAGCAACGGGGTCTTTGCCAGGAATTCCCATAAAGCCACCCGGCCTCCGCTGGGAACTATAGCAAAATCCACAATCCTTGGCACGGTAGCGCAGGCTGGAATGTCGGAGACATCTGGTACGACGTTCATCTCCTTATCCACCAGCAATATACCGGAGGCTTGCCGGAGGAACCGCCCAGGGAGCCCCACCGTATTTAACCGTCCATTACTTGAATGTTGCCCGAACCGGTCAGTAGGGTTTGCCGCGGCATCGGGGTCCATCGAAAGGTGGAGTCGAACCCGCGATGTAAACGATTCCCCACATCCCGCGCCTTCACGGGAAAGGCGCGACCGCAACGCATGGGAAACCGATTTTCGGAGGTTTACGGATGAGAGACACCGTGAAAAGACTAGTGCTCCTGCTGACGTTCCTCGGGATGAGTTGTGCGGCCGCCCTGGCCCAGTACTCCAGCGGCATTGTGGGCACAGCCCACGATACGTCGGGCGCCGTGGTGGCCGGAGCCAAAGTGACGGTCACCGACACGCGCCTTGGGATCAGCAAGACCACCACCACGAACCAGGAAGGCTACTTTCGGATCGATAGCATCGGAGCCTCGAACTACACGGTCGAGATCCAGGCAAATGGATTTGAGACGTGGCGGCAGACGGGGCTGGATCTGCAGGCGGGCGAGATCCGCGAAGTGACGCCGGTGCTGAAAGTGGGCGCGGTATCCACCAACGTAACCGTTTCAGCCACGGCTGAATCGGTGGATCTGACCACTCCCGATACCGGAGCCGTCATCGGCGAAGCCACGGTCGAACAGGTGCCCTTGCCGGGTCAGAACGTCTATGCGTTGGCCTCCATTACGCCTGGGGTAACTGGCACCGCCGTCACCTCTGGTGACAACTACACCAACGAATATTCGATCAACATCAACGCTGCCGGCCTTAGTCAGGAAGAAAACGGCTACATGATCGACGGCGCCTTCACCAACACGCCGTCCCGCGGCGGGGCAAGTTCTATCTCTCCCAATCCGGAAATCGTGCAGTCCATCAATATCGAAACCAACTCCTTCGACGCTCAAAAGGGAAGAAACGGCGGCGCCATCGTCGATGTCTACACTCGCTCGGGGACCAATGACATCCATGGAACCTTCGACTATTATTTCCTCAACAATTCGCTGAGCGCCCGCACCGAATTTCAGACGACGGTTTCGCCTTTCACGCGGAATCAGGTCGGCGCCACTATCGGCGGCCCGGCTCTCAAGAACAAGCTCTTCTGGTTTGGCGCAATCGACGTGCTTCGTTCCGGCCAAACAACGTCCTACCAGGGCACGTTTGAGACGCAGGATTTCGATAACTGGGCCAAGGCGAACCTGCCCAATAGCCTGGGAGCTCAGGTTCTTCTCGAAGCACCACCCCTCCACTTCCCCTCGTCCGGCTACCTGACTGTTAGCCAGCTGGAATCGTCAGTGCCTGGTTATTACGCGCCCCCTGCCGGCATCCCCGGCAGCCTGAATGCCGTGGGTACCTCGAATATCAGCTTTACTGCGCCCAAGAACGGCTATCAATGGAGCTTCCGCGTCGACGACTACCTGACGAAGTCCGACCGCATTTACGTCGACGCGATGCGTACCTACGATACCGGCCTGAGCAATATCGGACGTCCGGCGCTCAACATTCCGCAGGCGAACTCCTCCGACTTCGTCAATCTCAACTGGACCCACACCTTTAAGCCAACTCTTCTCAACGAAGCGGGCGCGGATCTGATTCGGCCACAGGGTGCCGACCTGCCGTCAGCTCTCGAAGAAATTCCCTATATCAATGTCAGTTCGCTGAATGGATTCTCCAACTGGGGCGCAGGTAACTTCATTCAGTCCACGTATGGATGGCACGATGTGATGACTGCGACCCTCAGGACGCACACTCTTAAGTTCGGCACCGAGATGTTCGACATTCGCGAAATCGACAACCAGAGCAGTGCCTTCGATCGCCCGACCTACAATTTCCAGAATCTGCTGGATTTCGTGCAAAGTGAAGCCACCAGTGAAAATGCAACACCGGTCAGCCTCACCACTCACCAGGAAGGACCTTATGACCGCCGCTATCGCGCCTTCTACCAGGCGTATTACTTGCAGGATGCCTGGAAGGTCAAGCCTCGGCTCACGTTCAACGCCGGCGTTCGCTATGACGAGATGAATAACTATTTCGACATCGAGACCCCGACGGAAACCAACTTCATCCTGGGCTCGGGATCGACGCTCGACAGCCAGGTTGCCACCGGCAAGGCCGTTTTGACCGGGACAACACATGTACTCGATCACAACCTCTGGGCTTTCAACCCCCGGCTTGGGTTTTCCTGGGATGTACGTGGGAACGGGAGAACGGCTGTTCGCGCCGGCGCCGGATTGTTTTCCGATCAGCCGCCCTACCTGCACGTCACCGACCTCATCTCGGCGAACTTGCCGAACTATTACTCCCCATCGATCAACGTCAAATCCGGCCAGCCCATGCCTGCGTTCCAGCTGTGTTCCCCTCCCAACGGCTATAACGAGAACTGCCCGATTGTAAACACCAGCAACATCACTCTCAACTCCTTCGGCGCTGTCCCCGGCAGTCGCGCTAATGTGAATGGCTACAGCACGGATTTCAAACTAACTCAGGTCGAAGCATGGACGCTGAGCGTACAGCAACAGGTACAAAACGATCTGGTCCTGGAACTCAACTACTCCGGAACCGAAGCACATCATTTGCCCGTCGAAAATGACAATGGCATCAACCGGTTTGCCGGCGACCTGATTGTTAACAAGGGCACGCTGCAGCGGCTAAGTCCATACTTTGGATCTGTCAGTTACGCAAGCTCCACCAGTAATTCCGTCGGCAATTATGGCTCTGCTGTTGCAACTCGCCGCCTTGCACATGGCTTCGCCCTGCGCGGGATCTATACCCTGGGAAAGACACTAGATGAAGTGAGCCAGTCCGACTCGCTTGACGGGGGAGCCATCACAACCACTACGGGCGTGGTTGACTGGCAGAATCTGAAGTATCAACGCGGCCGGTCCGACTTCAGTATCCATCAGCAGTTCACCGCCGACGGCGACTGGATCGTGCCCAACCATTATGGCAATGCCTTCGAACGCAATACCCTCGGCGGCTGGCAGTTCAGCGGCGTCTGGGTCATGGCCTCGGGCCTGCCCTTCACGGTCACCACCAGTGCGCCCTTCGCCCCGGTATTCGATTCCGGCGGCAACGTCATCGGCAACACAGGTGGAGACTATAACGCCGATGGCACCAACTACGACATTCCCAACGCCCCGAGCTTTGGACGGCGCCTGAGCGGTGTCAGCAACAAGAAGTTCCTGCAAGGTATCTTTGGCGCGGCGGGCGCATCCGCCTTTCCCGCCCCTCCGCTGGGACAGGAGGGAAATCTGGGGCGCGGTACGTATGACGGGCCCGGGTACAACAATCTGGACTTCACCTTCGAGAAGTTCTTCGACGTGCCCTGGTTCTTCAGCGAGAAGATGAGGTTCGAGGCTCGCGGCGAGGTCACGGATCTGTTCAACCGGGTCAACCTGACCGGAGTTAATTCTGACCTCAACAGCTCAGCCAGCGCTTTCGGACACTCCCAGAATCAGTTGCCGCCTCGCTATCTTCAGTTCCACCTGCGAGCCAGTTTCTAGGGTTGTAGTGCCTCCGTGAGAGGGAGAAACGACGCGTGCTTTACATCGTCTCTCCCCTACTTGTAGACAGGCAGCAGGCTATGCGTTCTGATGTCAACAGCGTTCGTCTGTCTCTCGAGTCATGGTTGAGGACGTGGGGCGGCCAATGAAAACTGAAGCAATTACGCATCCATGCGAAATGAGGAAACCGTTCCGAGGCGCGTGGATCTCCATGCTGTGCAGCGCCGCTCTTGCGGCGTCTCTCCTGAGCTGGACTGCCTTGGGACAGATGCCCGGTCAGTCGATACCTGATCAGCCGACCATTACGGCCGTTCAGTCGCCGAATGGCTTGCACGCTGCGGTGGGGCACGAAGTCGTCGACATCACCGTTTGCAGCGACTCCGTGATTCACGTCGTTGCGACTCCTGATGGACCGGAAAGGGGCAACCATCCCCACCCCTGGATGCTTGACGCGCGGCAATCGTGCCCCGGAGCGCCTTTCCAGTTCGCCACAAACGATAAGTTGGCGACGCTGACAACGGGGACGCTACGAGTGGATTTTTCCCTCACTCGAGGCAATATCAGCTTCCTTCAGGCTGGAGGCATGGCGCTCCTCCATGAAGGTAACGGCGTACCGCGTACCTACGAACCAGTTGAGCTGAACGGAGAACACACCTGGCAAACGACCGACCGCTTCGCGCCCGACGCAACCGAGGCGTTCTACGGACTGGGGCAGCACCAAAGCGGGATGTTCAATTACCGCGGGGCAACCATTGAGCTGGGACAGGACAACACCGACGTCGCGATTCCCCTTCTCGTCTCCAGCAAGGGTTACGCAATCCTGTGGAACACGGCGGCGCTGACCTATGTCGATAACCGCTTCCCGCTGGAACTGAAATTCAGCTCGATCGCCGGCGAGGCCGTGGACTACTACGTCATCTACGGACCGGAGATGGACAATATCATCCATCAATACCGAAGCATGACCGGTCATGCTCCCATGCTTCCAAAGTGGGCCTTCGGATACTTCCAGTCTAAAGATCGATATGTCTCCCTGGATGAGATCCAGAAGATCGCGAAACGCTACCGGGGTAAGCACATTCCTCTGGACGCGATGGTTCAGGACTGGTTCTGGTGGAAGACGGAAGGCGATCCCGTCTTCAACGCCAACTATCACGATGTCGCGAAGGACCTCGACACGTTGCATCAGGAACATGTGCACGCGATGATCTCAGTGTGGGGTCTTCTGGACCCCAACTCCGAAACTTACAAAGTACTGGACGACCAGCACGATCTCGTTCCGGGTGCGCACGTCTACGACGCGACGAATCCAGGAGCTCGGGATATTTACTGGAATCACCTGGTCAGTAAACTGTTGTCGCAGGGCTGGGATGCGTTTTGGCTGGACAGCGCGGAGCCTGAGGAATACTGGCCGCATTTCGGCGATGCGATCCTTCGCAGCAAACAACTGGCCATCGGCAACGGGGCGGAATACACCAATGTTTTTCCGCTCATGCACACCCTTGGCGTTCAGGACCACTGGAAAGCAGCCACGGATCAGAAGCGGGTCTTCCTGCTGACACGTTCGGCTTTTCTGGGACAACAGCGCGTTGGGGCGACGGTTTGGTCGGGCGACGTGTACAGCACTTACTGGGGACTCAGCCACCAGGTGCCTGCCGGGCTGAATTTTGCGTTGTCCGGGTATCCATACTGGACCACGGATATCGGGGGCTACTGGCCCGCGTACGAGGGCAAAACCCAGATCGCCGACTATCAGGAACTCTACGCGCGTTGGTTTGAGTTCGGCGTGTTCTGCCCCATCTTCCGCAGTCACGGTCATCGCCCTGAAAACGAAATCTGGACGTACAACAAAGTCGAACCGACGCTGGTCACATACGACAGACTGCGCTACCGTCTGGTGCCCTACATCTATTCGCTCGCGTGGAAGGTCAGCAGCGAGGACTACACCATCCAGCGTCCGCTGGTCATGGATTGGCGCGCCGACCCTGAGGTCTGGAATATCGGAAACCAGTTCATGTTTGGGCCAGCCATCCTCGTGAACCCAGTCCTCGAAGCGAACGCCACAAGTCGTAGCATTTATCTGCCCGAGTCAGCCGCCTGGTATAACTTCTGGACGGGAGACTCGGTCAAGGGCAGTCAGGTAATTATCGCTGACGCTCCGCTCGACCGAATGCCTTTGTATGTTCGCGCTGGTACGATCCTTCCGCTTGGTCCCGAGATTGAATATGCGGAGCAGGCCCCCGAGGGGCCGATCGAGCTCCGCATTTACCGTGGCGCCGACGGCCGGTTCGATCTGTATCAGGATTCCGGCGATGGGTATCAGTACGAGAAAGGACAGCACGCTGTCATTCCCTTGCACTGGGATGACACGAACTCAACGCTGACGATTGGAACCCGTCAGGGCTCGTACCCCGGGATGCCTGCAAAGATGGACTTCCATGTTGTGCTGGTTGCAAAGGGCAAAGGTGTCGGTGAAACCGTGACAACCGCAGCCGATCGCAACGTCAGCTATGAGGGCAAAGAGATCGCCGTAAAGGCTGGGCCATGAAGAGAGGGATTTCGACTGCTCTCATTACAGGGTTGGTGCTCGCAGGCGCGTTCCTGTCAGCATCTTCGCTCGTTGCTCAACAGGACAACGGGCCACTGGTGCTGAAGCGGGAAGGGCGGGTGATTGCGCTCGTGCCTTATGCTCCCAACATCTTGCGCCTCACCATGAGTATCGACACCGCCGCCGCGACCGGCGCTCCGGGATACGGGATCGTGGCACAGCCCTCGTCAGAGGGATGGACCCACGATCGCGATGCGGATGGCAACGATGTATATCGGTCAGCGCAAATGGTGGTGCGCGTGGCGCCGGGCGATTTGCCGGCGGACAAACTGCCTCAGCCGATGCCGCTGGATGATCTGAATCGACGGCTGCGCCAGCAGTATTTCGGAGGAGGTCAGAGATTCGCTCCGCATAACGATGCGCTGCTGGTGACCTCCACGGACGGCAGGATGCTGCTGCACATGCGCACATGGACGATGGCGCCGGAAAGCGCGGAAGTAGTCCAGGCGGACCCCGCAGATAAGGGGTACCGGGTGGTGGCCATGTTCGACTCGCCCGCCGACGAGCACTACTACGGACTCGGCCAGCAGCAAAAGGGCTGGATGGACTTGCGGGATCACGAGATTCGTTGCTGGCACGACTATTCGGCAGTCGGCGGCGAGGATGTATGCGTGCCCTTCATGGTTTCCACCCGCGGCTACGGTTTGGTGTGGGATAACCCATCGAAGACGACAGTGGATCTTGGGTTCAACGGCCGGAACGTCTGGTCGTCAGAGGTTGGGAACCGGGTGTCGTATTTCGTCATTGCCGGACAGACCAGCGACGAGATCTACGAGGGCTATCGGCTGCTCACCGGCGTGACGCATATGTTGCCACGGGCAGTCTATGGTTATATCCAGAGCAAAGCGATCTACCCGACCCAGGCACAGATTCTCGATGTGGCAAAAGGCTATCGCGAGAAAAATCTGCCACTGGGCGTCGTTGTGGTGGACTTCCTGAACATGACGAGACAGGGCGAGCTGGACCTTGACCCAAAGCGCTGGCCGGATCCCGCGGCGATGAATCGTGAACTGCACGCCATGGGTGTGAATACGTTGCTCAGCGTTTGGCCCCATTTTGCTCCTGGGACGCAGTTCTACGACATGTTGCAGAGCAAAGGATGGCTCATCCATACGCCGGATGGGAAGCCGGACTCGGGACACTTTCGGGACACGATTGGGCCGAATATCGACACCACCAATCCTGAAGCAGCGAGGTGGGTTTGGGAGAAGATTCGCGACCGGTATGTGAAGCCGTACGGCTTCGATTACCTCTGGCTGGACGAAACCGAGCCGGATATCGATCCGGCCAAAGACCTGTTCTCGATCGGGTCGGGCACTCGCTTCTATAACGTTTATCCGCTCTTTCACACAGCGTCGGTGTACGAAGGTTTCCGCCGGGATTATGGAGATAGCCGGAGGGTCATGATCCTGGCGCGGGCCGCGTATCTGGGTGCACAGCGTAACGGCACCGTGTTCTGGTCGAGCGACATTGTTTCGACGTGGGACATGCTAAAACGTTCGATCCCGGCAGGTCTGAACTTCACCGCGAGCGGGTTGCCCTACTGGGATACGGACATCGCAGGATTTTTCTCGCCGCCGATCCCGGGCGACTATCATGCTGCACACCAACCGCTGATCGACGGATCAGATGTGCGGGAAACGATTGGGAACTACGAAGACTACCCTGAGCTGTTTGTGCGGTGGTTCGAATGGGGCTCGTTTCAGCCGATCATGCGGGCGCACGGCGAGAGGATGCACAACGAGGTGTGGTCCTATGGGAAGCAGGCCGAGCCGATTCTCGCGAAGTATCTGAGGCTGCGTTACCAGCTTTTGCCTTACACCTACTCTGTTGCCTGGCACAGTTACCAAACTGGCGCCCCTTATATGCGGGCACTGTTTATGGATTTCCCTGGAGACCCGAAGGCTGCGGATATTCCGGATGAGTACATGTACGGTCCCGCGCTGCTGGTCGCACCCGTCACCGACCAGGGCGCGACCAGCCGGCCGGTCTATCTCCCGGCTGGGACCGACTGGTACAACTACTGGACCAATGAGAAGCTGCATGGTGGGCAAACCATTCAGGCCGATGCCCCCATCGATCTGATCCCTCTGTTTGTTCGCGCCGGTTCGATCCTGCCTTTGGGAGAACCTCTCGAAAACACGCAACAGAGACAGGCCATCGAAAAAGTTCGGATCTATCCGGGCGCCGATGGCGGCTTTGCGCTGTATGAGGATGACGGGTCGACCTATGCGTACGAAAAGTCCGGTGGGCAGGTCACGAACCTGCACTGGGACGACGCGCAACAGCATTTCAGTCACACAGGCGCCGATGCCTGGAGCGGACCTGAGAGTGGTTTGATCGAAGTCGTGCATCCCGCCGGAACAGCTGCGGTCGGTCAAAAGCTACCGCAGCGGGCCGCTGATGGCGGCGAGGTATCGTATGCCGGAATTGTCGAGTAGTCGGTTCTGCTCTCGTCCGCGCCGCGCGGGTTTTCTCTCTTTTCTCGCTGTTCTCATGCTGTTTCGGCCAGACAGTTCTCTGCTCGCACAGGCCTACTCGACCCCAGCATCCGATCGGAGCGTTTCAAACCTCGCGTCAGCACAATACCGCCAGGTACAGCAACGGCTGGCACAAGGCTGGAACACATGGGACGTAAACAGCATGACCGCTCACGTCCTGCTGCCGGAAGGACTAGCCGTCCACGTTGAGTTCAAGCACAACGCGACCGTTTTCGGAGACGAGTTACTGTCGCGAACCTCCGTCGGCCAGGGCACGGTTTTTCCCGGTCCGCATGCGTGGGACGGGAGTTATACGCAACTTAAGGTTACGTGGAGAGGCCATGAGTGGCGGGTGGAAAGCGCGCACGGCGGAAGCGACCTGGTGCTGCTGGTGACGCCATTGGAGGCACCGGGCAAGTTCGCCCTTGCTCCGACCGTGGTTTTCGGTGTGGATTTCCTTTGGGATCGGCTAGGCACCGCGCAGCGAGAAGCTGACTTCGTCGAGACGCACGGAAGTTCCGGGACAATCCGGATCTATTGCACCTGCGCGGCGGAGCGAGTCGTAACAGCGGCGCATCCAGCGCGCGGCCAGCTGCCGGTCAGTGGCGCATATCTTGCCGCCGACTTGACGCAGCCAGTCGGCTTGAGCACGGGCAGCAGGCGTAGTGTGGCCGCAATATCGAGCATCCTTGAGCGACAACGCGCGGCGTACCAGAAGTCGACCGGCGACGGCAGCGCGAGTGCGACGGTGGATGCGATTGAGACAACGCTGGGGTGGGACACCATTTACGATCCGGACCACAAGCGCGTGATTTCGCCCGTCAGCCGGGACTGGAGCACGTATTGGGGTGGTTATGTGCTCTTTGACTGGGACACTTTTTTCGGCGCCACGCTGGCTGGAATCGGCGACCGTGATCTGGCTTACGCAAACGCCATCGAGATTCTGCACGAAGAGACGGCGGAAGGGTTCGTCCCTAATTACGCGCGCGCCGGCGAGTGGAAGAGCTCAGACCGCTCGGAACCGCCGGTTGGCGCCATTACTATTCTGGGGCTCTATCGCAGGTATCACGACCGCTGGTTTCTCCAGGAAGCCTTCGATCCCCTGCTGCGCTGGAATCGATGGTGGGCCAAACACCGCGACTTCCAGGGTTATCTCACATGGGGCAGCGACGGGGAGAATCTACCGGTCGATCCTGAAGACGGCTGGAGCGGCAAGCGCATCGGCGCCATTCTCGAGTCCGGGCTTGATAACAGCCCGATGTACGACAGCTCCACCTACAACCAGCAGGCCCACGTGCTGGAATACGCCGACGTTGGCCTGATGAGCATGTACATCGCCGATTGCGATGCGCTGGCAGAGATCGCGACCGTTCTGGGCAAGACGGCGAAGGCCGGCGAGTTGAAGGAACGCGGTGGGCGCTATCGCGCAAAGCTGGCCACGCTGTGGAACGACGAAACCGGCATCTTTCTCAACAAGGATCTGCACACCGGACAATTCGTTACCCGGCTCTCTCCCACCAATTTCTATCCCATGCTGGCGCAAGCGGCCACGCCAGAACAGGCGAAGACCATGGTTGAGAAGCACCTGATCAACCAAAACGAATTCTGGGGCGAATGGATCATTCCTTCGATTGCCAGGAACGACCCCGCGTTTCCCGATCAGAATTACTGGCGCGGCAGAATCTGGGGACCGATGAATTACCTGGTTTACCTGGGGCTGGAGAACTATGACGACGCGGACGTGCGCCAGCGGTTCGCACAAAAGTCCTACGAACTATTTCTGAAGGAATGGCGCGACAAGGGCCACGTGCATGAAAACTACAACGCGATCGCCGGCACCGGCGATGACGTGACCAACAGCGATCGCTTCTATCATTGGGGTGCGCTACTGGGTTACATCGAGTACCTGGAGCAGATGCGTTCGACGAAGTAATTCTCAAATGGGCAAAGTCGCTGTCCCCCAGGGACCGAAGAGTACCGACCCAAGGCGTCAGAGCGGGCGCCCATGCGATGCGGTCATTCTGATCCTGACAAAGAACTGGTTCGACAGCAAATGGTGCTTTGTTGAGTTCGCGCAAGCGCGGGCGCTAGGCAAACCATCTTTCCGCTGGTGGAGTCGCCTGCGGGAGAGACAGTTGTCTCTTCCGACATCCAGCATCTCGACCTGGTAAAGGACCGCGAGGGCGGACTGGAGCGACTGCGGGCGGATCGCGGTCGCCCTGCGGGAAGCCCTTATTCAGATAGCATTCGCAAGGCGGGCCAGTGAAGGTCAGGAAACCAAGGGCCAGCAGGTCTACGCCTATCTCACCGGTCCACGCTTTCGACAGCGAGTAGAGGCCATCGTCGAAAAGTTCACTGATATGCAGAGTGACCTTGAGGCGGAGCGAAGGGTCACGACGAGGCAGTGGGCTAAGCGGGAGGTGCAGATTCGTCTCGTTCTGGAAGCGACGGCTGGAATGTATGGGGACCTCCAGGGCATTGCTGGCAGGAGTCTCGAAGAAATCGACGCGCTTGGGCCCGGATTGCTGTTGGCAGAAAGCAGCTAGCCCTGTACGTTGGGAAACCCTCGATACCTGACCCGCTTTAAGTGACGCCGGGAAAGTGTGCATTGGTTATGACCTCTGGGACCTTTGGGCCGAGCGTCGGAATTTTCTGGATGCTTGCCGACGGCAGGCTAGTCATCGAGGGCAGCCCGCTAAGCGCAGCCGAGAAATATGGGGACTGCCTGACACACTCTCCCAGCCACATCGACGTCTGGGCGGAGCTTCAGATGAGCGGACGGGTTGCAGCCGATGTCGAATACGAGGAGTACCCACGCGGCGGGGTCATCTTTAATACCACGAAAGACCGTTTCGTGATCATGGCTGACCGCTGCATTTTAAGCAGGAAGGACGTCATGAGACGGATCAGTGCAGCAATGAACCTGACAGACGAGAGGACAGAGGCCTCTGCCGACTTGCACTACCGTTGTTCACGGTGTCTTCATAGCCGCCCTGAAGAGAACGACGATGAGCCCTGAACTGGAGCATAGACTGATTGATCGCTGGCCGACATGGTTTGACACCGATGGTGACGTGCAGCGTACGTCGATGCCCTTTAGTTTCGAGGTTCGGGATGGCTGGTTTCACCTCATTTGGTCGCTCTGCGAGGACCTGGAGCCGTTGGTTGCCGAATACGAAAAGGAGACGTCGCAGACATTCGAGGTGCTGCAGGTCAAGGAGAAGTTTGGCGCTTTCCGCTTCTACGTCAACGGCGAAGCACAGCCATTTGGGACCGCATCGCGGCTCACCACCAGGCTGTTCCTAAGGAAGCTCCGGAACGGGCCGGAGTCGGGCCCGAAGGTGCGAGAAGGCGAAGCGATCAGTCTGAATCGTGTCTTGCTTCGACCTGCTGCCGGGCCTGTCGAACCATCTCGACGAACACCTTTCGGGCCTCTTCCGGCGCAGCTACCTCGTGAAGGAAGTTGATGCGTGCGCCCTTCATTCCGTCGGCTGTCTTCAATCTGAGAAAGAAGCCCAGCCGGTCGACGGAAGTCATTGTCACCTCCGTTGCTTCCAGGCGTGGATGCATCCGCGCGAGAAGAATCATGGAATCGACATGGTCGGCATTCATGTGCGCGAGGATGTTCGGCGCCGACGCCGCGAGAGGGTCGGGAGCAGCGGTTTCGTACTCATGCGCGTCGACCCATCCCATGACCCCAAAGCCGCCGACGTAGTAGAGGTCTACCGGCTGCAGACGAAAGAAGTTGAAATCCGAGAAGTCGACCCAGTAGCGGCTGTTTTCGTGGCGAGCAAGGTACGTTTCCCGAACGGAAGCCAGATCGTGTGCTGGAACGGGTTCAGTATGGCCGATCAGGGTGGCTCGTGCGGCTCCGAGCGGGTCTCCATCCACACTCGGCTGTGCCACGAAAAGGCTGCACTTCGGGTCGTTCTTCAGGTTCTGAGTGTGCATGGCCATGTTGCTGATGAGGAAGATGGGCCGAGCAGCGGCGTCAAGAGCAAATGGCATCAGCGATCCGAACGGAAATCCCGGATGCTTGCGCGAGATCGTAGACAGAGTGGCAACGGCGACCAGCGAGATGAGGGTGCGAGCACGTTCGGCATGGCTGGGTTCCGGCAGTTCAGGCGATGCCGGTCCGGTCGATGCATGCTGGCGCGGTGCTACAAGTTCGCTCTGCGACATGGGCATCCTTTAGCTTCAGCATATGGTACGGGCGCCAGCGCTGAAAGGCGGCGAGCTGCGAATAGACAGTTCAGCGCGATTCCCCGTTCCCTATTGGCTGTTCCCTGTTCCCCGTCTCCTGGACGTGACCGCCATCACTTCTTTCTCGGCCCCGCTCTGGCATCCTGAGACCGGCCTTCCTGTCTCTGGGAAGGAAATCGGGGGCTGCCTCTTCACACTGGGGAGTGGAACGCTGGCGGCCCCTTCGTGTGTCCGGCTAAAAACCTGACGCAATACGACCGTTTTCTGAGAAAAACCGGCAACACGGACATGATGCGCCTGCCGGATTCAGTTCCCGGCCCCTGGCGCTCGTAAGGGAAGTGTTGCCGACGATACAGACGGTAGCCGCTTCGCCGATGATCCAAGTCAATGCTGTCCGATGCGAATGAGGCTCGCAGCGAGAATTCAGAACGCCTTGCTGCGCCCGCCGTTCATTTGTCAATGCAGGTAAATGATTGCCGGTAGGATTCGTCGGCGATCGCAGCGTCCCGAAATGACAAGATGGATTCGGGAGGAACCGGCAGGGCGCGGAGCAGCGCCAACGAAGCGGAGTGCCCGGCGTCGCTGAGTTGTCCGACCGGCAAATTCTCGACGATCGATCCGCCATGCAACACCGCAACCCGGTCGCAGAGGCGAATGACAGAGATGAGGTCGTGCGAGATATAGAGAAGCGTCATGCCGTACGTGCGATTCAGCTTTCGAAGCAGATCGACGATCTGGGTTTGGGTGACGGGATCCAGCGCACTGGTTGGCTCGTCGGCGACGATCAACGCCGGGCGGTGCAGGAGCGCGAGTGCGATGAGAACGCGCTGCGCCTGGCCAACGCTGATTTCCCGGGGGCGGCGGCGCAGGAAGTCCGGTTCCGTGGGCAGCTGCACTTCGGCCATTAGCTCCTGCACCCGCTGGCCAAGAGCGACGCGATCCGGGCTCCGATGTGCTTTCCAGGCCTCGTCAAAATGACGCTGCAGGCTGACCGCTGCATTGAGAGCGGTCATGGGGCTTTGGGGAATCAGCGCGATCTCCTTGCCGCGGATGCGGCGTAATTGCTTTTCCGAAAGAGCCAGCAGGTTTCGCCCGCGCAATACGACTTCTCCGCACACGCGGCCGTTGCGCCATGGCAACAGCCCAAGTAAGGACAGAACCAGCGTGCTTTTGCCGGCGCCGCTCGAGCCCACGAGGCCAAGAACCTCACCCTGCTGCAACTCGAATTGAACTCTCGACAGCGTCGGTTGAGCGGAATAACCGGCGGACAGGTCAACGCGCAACAACGTCTCGTCAGTCATGGAGACACCTGGAGCCGGTCGACATTCCACGTTAGTCGCGGTTCGAGAACCGCGGGCTGAACGCCCTTCAGCCCTGGAGAAACGGCGACGAGCGCGTTGGGATAGACAAGGTAGATGAAGGGCTGCTGGTCGGCTACGATTTGCTGGACGCGATCCACCGCTTTCTTTCTCTCCGCATCGACCGCACTGACTGCCTGCTGATTCATCAAGCGGTCGATCTCGGCTTCCCAGGGCGTAGCTGGAGTTTTCTCGGATGGATTCCACTGGTGGTTCGGTGAAGAACTCAGCCAGATGTTCATCATCGCGTTCGGTTCGGGGTCTACGTTCTCGAGACCGAGCAAACATGCCTCATAGTCCTGCGTGTGCATGAGGCGTTCAATGAGGGCAGGAAAATCCAGGGCGACGACGGTGACCTGCATGCCCAGCGCGGCCAGATCCTGCTGGATCAGAGTCGCCATCTTTTCGCGGGCTGCATTGCCGGAATTGGTCAGAATCGAGAACTTCACCGGGTGTCCCGCAGCATCGACCAGTTCCGCGTCATGCAGGTGGAAGCCGGCGGTAACCAGTGCGGTTTTGGCAGCGGCGACGTCTGTTTGCGGTGCGGAGAGAGAGCGGTTGTACCAAAACGAATTGGCTGGAGAGATAAACGAATATGCCGGCGTGGCGTGGCCGAGGTAAGCAATTCGGGATAGATCGGATCGATGAATCGCCCGTGAAACCGCCACTCGAAAAGCACGATTTTGGAACCAGGCTTTCTCCCAGGCGGGGAGAGGCGACGCGGGTGCCTGATTGAACCACAACTGTTCTGTGTTCAGCGAAGGGCCCAGGTCCCGCACCAGTCCAGGAGCCCGCTTGCGGAGGAGTTCGAAATAGTCGGGCGCGAGGCTGTCGATCAGGTCGTATTCGCCGCGCTGCAGCAGACGGATTTCCTGTTCCGTGCTTTCCAGGATGTCGAGGGCGACGTGAATAATACCTCCAAAGATTACTTCCCGCTGAGCGGCACCAGCATGGCGACAGCCGTCACCAGTGGTGCAGTTGCCGATCTGCTCCAGGCGTATCCGCAGCTGACGCCGGATCAGGTGAAAGCACTGCTGATGGCATCGGCGAACCGCAGCGACTTTCCCGCTGGAAGCAGCGTGTTCGACCCCGTGACGGGGTTGACCTATTACGCGCAGTATGACGTGCTGACGCGAGGCGCGGGATATCTCGACCTTGCGGCTGCCATCAATGCAGTCTCGACAACTCCGGTTCCCTCCGGAACGGCGATGTCGCCGCTGGTGCAGTACGATCCAACGACGAACACGGTGTACCTGGTTGCGGATCAAACTGCGCTGTGGGGCAAGACGGCACTGTGGGGCAAAGAGAGTGTCTACGGCAGCAACGCCTTTGTTGACGGCAGCACCGCGCTCTGGGGAAAGGACAGCCTCACCGGCAGCACGGCGCTCTGGGGCAAGGATGCATTGTCGGGTTCATCGAATCCCGATGCCTTCACGGCTCTTTGGGGCAAAGATGCTCTGTGGAGCACCGGCACACCGTTCGCGGCCTCGGTTCTCTGGGGGGCGTCGGATGTGCAGGGCTCAGCAGTGCTGTGGGGCGCGAACACTCCGGATGGCGCTTCCGTTGTGTGGGGAGCCCGCGCGCCTTTCGAGAAGTGAGGAAGTTTGCGCAGGATCTGAGGATCCGAAACTGGGTGCGGTCACGGTGACAATTACATCTGCCGCCCTGTAGGTGCCGCTCGCCACCCAGGGTTTCGCAAATGTGACGAAGATCACAGTCATCCCCGCTTTGTCTCTCGTATGCTCCCGCCATATGGCTTCTCCCCCCAGGAAACCCCGTCCGGTACTATCCGCGATTGAGCGCGCACTTCTGCTCGTTGAGCAGTCGCAAATTCCGGTCAGCCAAACCAGAAAGCTGATCGCAGAATCGCAGCGCCTGCAAGATAATCGGAAGCCCGCCGGTGTCACAAGATTGCTCGCATCGAGCAGGAACTACCGCTGAAATCAGCACAGGCTTCCGGCGTTATGGGTGAATAACCGGCAATACGGAAATAACCGGCCCTGAGGCGCGAAATTTCCGGATAGCCGCTGGAACACCACACTCCATATTGATGTAGTCTCTTTTGGGGTCCGTCTATGGCTTCTCTCACCCGCGAAGTTCCTGCTTCTTCCTCTCAGCAACCATCGCCGGATCATGATCCGATGCTGGACGACATTGGGTACATGACCTGCATGACTCTGGTGCTGCTCGGGAACTACGCGCAGACCGGGCATCTGGGCGGACCGCTCGCCTACACTCCCTACAATGTTGCAGCGCATTTGGCCGGTCCTGAGAACGGCGGACTCCGTTACGATTACCGCCGGCCGAAGCATCCTTACGCCGACAAATTCATGATGGCGGCGGGCCACTCGGTCCCCACCTGCTACGCACTGTGGATGATCATGGGGCAGGCGTTGTATCGCAGGTATCAGCAGACCGGCGATCCACGCTATCGCGTCGACCCGCAGGTTGCCATGCTGCCCATCGACGCGCTGGGATTCCGGCGCGGAGCGGGGGCGCTGAAAACGCTGCTGCACGAAACCGGTCTGGAAGACCATCCGCTGTTCGCGCAGGCGAAAGGCCGCGGTATTCGCGCACTCTCAGGGCACGCCGAAAGCACCGACTGCACCAACGACGTGAATGGCGGGCCCTCGGGCGTGGGCATTGCGACAGCCGCGGGCAAAGCGGCGTTCTGGGATGTGGCCGGCGCGGCAGAATCTCCGAAAATCATCGCGCTGGAAGGCGAATTCGCGCTCACCGAAGGGCACGCCCAGGAGCTGAAGACGCAGGCTCTGGCTCTGCAGGTGGGAAAGCGCCTGCGGGTGATGGTTTCCAACAACAATGCCGGCATCGACGACCGCCTGATGGGCGGCGTGATCGGGGCGCAGTTCGACGGATACGATCTGGTGAGTCAATGGACGTCCTATGGATGGAACGTCTTCACGCTGTCGAACGGCAATGACTATGCCGAAGTGACCGCAGTGCTGAAGGCTATGGACGAAGTGGACCCGTGCGACCGCCGTCCCATCGTCGCGATCGGTACAACGGTGAAGGGCTACTGGCCGGCAGCCGTCGACGGAAAAATCCCCGGCTACGGCGATCAGTTGGTGAGTTACCCGAGCCATCCCTACGCACTCAAAATGAACTCGGAGTATTTTGTCGCTCTGGCCGAGACATTCGAGAAACAGTATGGCGTGGAATTCGAGGGACTTCGTAACGGCCCGGTCAGCGACAACCGCGAGCGATTGATCCAGTTCAAGACGAATGTCGACGTGGTGATGTCGCTGCTGGACCGGAACGGACGGGGCGATCGCCTCGCCGATCGTCTCGTGGAAATCGGCGACACCGTGCGGGACGATATGAAGCTGCGCATCTCCGCCACGAGCGATCCGTTCCTCGACGATCGGCTGCGCGTCGCGACGCTGCCGGAAGACCCACAGAAGGTCACGGTTCGCAATGCGATATCCGGCGCGGAGAAGCAGGCCGGCATTACGCTGTTCAGGAAACCGGGTGAGATCGCCGGAGCGCGACGCGCGATTTCCGAAATCATCAAGTGGACGAATTACGTCACCGACGGACGATTTTTTACCCTCGCCGCCGACCTTTCGGAGTCGATCAACGTGGAGCACGGCAGTTTATGGGGACACTACAGTCCCGTGAACAATCCGCTGGGCACGCGCCTGAAAGCGCCCATTCAGGAGGCAGGCAATGTTTCCACGGCGATCGGGCTGGTGAGTCAAAGCGCATCCGTCGATCCCGAAAAATTCGCCGGCGTCTGGGCATTGAGCGGCACGTATGGAGCGTTCACTCCGCTGATGTACACTCCGGCGCGCGTCTGGAGCCAGCAGAACCAGGACAGCAAATTCCGTGTAGGCGTGCTGCATATCCTCACCGCCCACTCCGGTCCTGAAACCGCGGCCGATGCGCGCACCCACTTCGGCATCTTCGCGCCGCAGGTGTGGAAGCTGTTCCCGCGCGGTCAGGTGATCAACCTGAGCTTTTGGGATTACAATGATGTGGCGCCTGGCTATTTCGCGGCGGCGGAAATCGCGGCGCGCGATCCGCACGTGGGCATTATCACGCTGGAAGTGGCGCGACCCGATTGCGCGGTCGCCGACCGCAGCCACTTCGCCGACTCCGATCTGCGCGCTGCGGCCAAAGGCCTGTACGTGATCCGCGACTTCTCCCCGGACAAGCTGCGTCACGGATACGTGATCGCTCAGGGTTCGAGTTCCACCGTGAATCTCGTGAAACTGCTGCCGAGACTCGAAGCGGCCGGGATCAACGTGAAGGTCATCGCAGCGGTCAGCGAGGAGTTATTCGATCGCCGGCCGCAGGCGTATCGCGATTCCGTACTGCCGCCCGAGGCTCGCTACGACTTAATGGTGGTGTCAACCGGCACGCGACGCATGTGGCCGCTGCGCAACCTCGGGCCACTGACCGACCAGTATTCGCTCACCTCGGACTTCGACAACTCCTGGAGAAGTGGCGGCCTCGAAGCGGAAGTGATCGCGGAAGCGCATCTCGATCCCGATTCGATTTTCGCTGGTGTGGAGCGATTCGCCAACGAACGCGAGCGCCGCATGGGCGATCAGCGCAGGATGATCGGTTAGTCGAATTTCGGTGCCGGCACCGGGCAGATTGCGCCGGCGGTTTCCGTCACAGATGCTTGCCGACCCACTCGTCGATCCGCTCCAGTGCTTTTGCGATGTTTTCCGGCGAATTGGCAACGCTGAAGCGCAGATAGCCCTCGCCGAATTTCCCAAAGGCCGTCCCTGAGAGACAGGCAACACCCGCTTCTTCGAGAAGTTTGTTGGCCAACTCCTGCGACTTCAGGCCTGTGCCTTCAATATTAGGGAAGACGTAGAAAGCGCCCTTCGGCGAGAGGCAGCGAAAGCCGCGGATGCGGTTGAGGCCGTTCACCATCAGATCCCGCCGCTCGCGGAAGGCCTCGCACATGCGCGTAACCGACGCCTGGTCGCCCGTCAGGGCCGCTACCCCCGCCCTCTGGGTAAAGCTGGCGGTGCAGGAGTTCGAATTGGTCATCAGACGCGCAATCTGCGCGGCCAGGTCCGTGCGCATGACCCCGTAACCGAGACGCCAGCCGGTCATGGCATAGGTCTTCGAGAAGCCGTCGAGCAGGATGGTGCGCTCGCGGAAGGAAGGAATGGAAATCGGTGAGAAGTGGCTGCCCTCGAAGATCAGGCGGCTGTAAATCTCGTCCGAGAGCAGCATGATGTTGGCGTCGCCGATCGCGGCTACGACACCCCGAATGTCCTGTTCCGTCAGCACCCCTCCGGTCGGGTTCGCTGGAGAGTTGAGAATGATCAGACGGGTGCGCGGTGTGATCTTTGCAGCCAGTTCGTTGACGTCGAGCCGGAAGTCGCGTTCCTCGCGGAGCCGAAGGGGAACGGGAATGCCGCCCACGAACTCGATCATCGACTCGTAGATCGGAAATGAAGGATTGGGATAAATCACTTCGTCCCCTTCCCCAACCAGAGCCAGGATGGTAAAGAAGAGGATCGGCTTGCCGCCCGGGACAACGACGACTTCCTCCGGTGTGACGGCAACGTTGCGCGTGCGGCCCACTTCGCGGGCGATGGCTTCGCGAAGAGCGGGCAGCCCCGCCGAAGGACCATAGTGCGTCCAGCCGCTGCGCAATGCGTCGATCCCGGCCTCGATTACGTTTTCCGGCGTGTCGAAATCCGGCTCCCCGATTTCCAAATGGACGATCTCGCGCCCTTTGGCTTCGAGGGCGCGGGCCCGTACCAAAACTTCAAAAGCAGTCTCGGTACCGAGCCTCTGCATGCGGTCAGCGAGCCGCAGGGGAAAACGGGAAGCGTCTGTGTTGGTGTGAAGATCGGGAGTCGTGGTTGTCATGGTGCGCACATCCTGTTCGCAGCAGAGCGGGGCGTCGTCCAACCGCGGAAAAGGTTCCGGGCCGGATGCCCCGGCCAAGACTACCAGAAATTGTATCGAGCCAGCGTACTGGGCCACGAACAGCTTGGACGTGCCGGGAGTGACGCCCTCCGCGGAATATTCGCCATCGGCGTGCTGAACACTCGCGTCTGCATATGCAGCGCCCGGTTGGCCAGTTGATCGTACGCGCACGACCCGAAACGAAAACGATGTGTTCCCATGCCTGCGCCTGCCAAGTTACCGGCATACCGGAAGTTTCGCGTCGAAACTTCCGTATTACCGACCACACGCCCCGAATCGCCGTGTAGCGCCCACGGCTGTGTCTGCTAAATGCAACAGCGTGTGGTCAGGGGCATTCGCGATTATTCCCCGTATTCTGGCCACTTCGAGCGCCAACAATTTCATTGTCGCGTGCATATGACTCGGACTGCGTTCGAGCATGTCCATCACTTTATCTGCCGGGATAAACCCCAACTCTGAATCCTCAACAGCCTTCGCCGTTGCGCTGTACTCCCCATTCAGGACTGCTGGCAGGCCGAGGATCGCACCCGGTCCGAAGGTGTCCAGCGGAGAGACTTCTTTAGAGTCTGCCCATATGAGGGCGATCTTCCCAGTCCGGATCACGAAGACGGCGGAGGCCGGATCGCCGGATGAGAACACGAACGATCCCTTCTCTACAGGTGTGGCAATGGCGATGGCGTCAAGCTCTCTAAAGAGGTCTATGGACATAGGGCAACTCCAGTTGTAATAGAGTGGCTCTCTCGTCAGTGAAGGGATGTGACAACGGTCACTTGGCGGGGGCCGTTGGTCGGTTGGATCACGTCTTCGGTCAATTGCTGCCCCCGAAAACGGGCTGGCCGGATGGCGGCCCGTGCCCGGCAGGGCCTCGGTGAAGTAGCTTCGTCTGAACTCTTGGAAGAATGATTCACGGGAAATGGAGAGCGTAAGCTTGTGGGAGAGGGGTTATGCGGTGGCGAGCAGAGGTGTGCGCCGGTTTGTATATCGGTACAACGGGAATGAGATTGCGCAAGAAGTCGAGGAAGACATGAGCGGCGGGATGGAGACGCCGAGCATCGGAAGTGTCATCAACCGGCACGACAGGGAATGGAAGGTAGTCCATGTGATTGCGCCGGTTTCTCCAAACGGAACCATTCCGATCGTCCGCGTGTTCTTGAACGACCCGACAAAAATCAAGGGACGCACGTTAGGCGTTAGACACCTGCCGTAATTACAAGAGTCGCGGGGAAGCTGGATCGATCCATGACCCTCATGTTGAGGACGTATTACCGGCAATACGAAAATAACGGGGATTGAGGCCGAGATCGGGTTGAATTGTCCGTGTTGCCGACCACTCGGAAACAACAGCGTCTATACCGGCGCATGGGGTCGATTACGTGCTCGGCAAGGCTCGCCGGTCGAGTCGAAGCTGCGAGCGGATCAATTGAGATTCTGTGATAGCCCATCCGCTTTCCAGCTAAGCCTCAGCGCCAATCGTCGATGACGTAGACATCGGGCCGGTTGAAGCCGGGGATGTTGGGGCGCAGCATTGCGACTCCCTGGGTCGTGGGGTGATACAGGTGGGTGCGCATGCGGCGGAAAGCGTCTTCGCGAGCAAGATTCATGCCCGCTTCGATCGGGACTCCACGAGAGGAGGCGAATGCGTCGCAAGCGTCAAGCAATCGGTCGAAGCGAACACCCGCGCCGGCTCCGCTGCGGGCCGCGCCGAATTTGATGTAGCAGGTTTTCATGCCGCCTTCGGAGCCGGGGCCGTAGAGGCAGACGGCGAAGGCATCGAGCGCACCACGGGTGTGAGTGAGGACGATGTCGCCGGTGCGTTGCGCGAGGACGGCGCGGATTTCGCCGGTAAGATCGAGTCCCTTATCGATCTTATTCGTGAGCTTCGCGCAGGCAGCGATGGCTTGCTCGCGCTGAGCGCGGGGCAGGGCGGAGAGCAGAATGGGCGGATGGGCCTGGGCCGCGCTCGCGTCGGGAGTGCGGGTCATGAGGGCAGTGAGATAGCACGGCCAGTAGCCGAACTTCTGGTAGAGGCCGACATGTTTGGCGCTATGCGCGAAGGTGAAGAGGCCGGAGCATCGCAGGCCCCAGTGGTCGAAAAGCTTCAACGTGGGTACGAGCAGGCGTTGGGCTATGCCTTTGTCCCAGAATTCGGGGAGGACGACGAGCGGACCGAAAAAGGCGAACGAGCCCCAGCGCGTGGCGACATTGAGGCCGATGAGGCGACCGTCGAGGCGAGCGGCGAGGACTTTCACGTGTTTTGCGTGGAAGCGCGGAGCCATCAAATTGCGGTCGCCCATGAAGCTCATCGGGTCGGGGATTCCGAGGAAGGTTCCAAAGGCGAGGCGCGTGATGCGGTCGGCCTCGGGGAGGTCGGATTCTTTGAGGGGACCGATTTTGATGGGCAGCTTTGTGGGCATCAGGGAATGCCTCCTGGGCGGAAGGAATGATTGTGGGGGATGGGAGACAGTGTAGCTGATTGGGGGGCAACGAAAGTGCCTCGTCGATTGGGACAGTGCAGAGGCTCGCGGAGCCCCTTCGAAACTTCCGAATAGCCGACTACACGGCCCGGAGTGGGAAGGAGAGGGGGGCCCCCTTCTTATCCGATGTTTCGCACCAATGGCGTTACATGCCCTTCACGAAAGAACAATGGGACGCGGCAGTTTTCCAGGCACCGGAATCGTTGATCCAGGTGTCGCTGCAGAGGATTGTTCGCGCCCGATGAGTTCCGTTCATTTCCGCATCGTAGGTGAACGTGTAATGTGAAACAGCAACGTTGGGACCGAAAGTGGTCACATGGACGTCGCTGATCTCGCCGCTGTTCCACTTGAGCTTATTGTCCCGCATGGACTTGAGGACATCGTCCTTTGTCTGCCAGGCTCCCCAGCTATTTCCCTGCTGGTATCCGTCGGCCAAATGCCTCGCCATCCATGACGCATCGTTCTTCAGTTGCGCATTTAGGTTGTCCTGTTGCAGTTGTTTGATCTTCTGGACGACGCCGCCGTCAGCCTGGCCCTTAAGGTTAATGGTTGGAGTGAGACAA
>Ga0182024_10005622_pt1 | contig 28013 bp, 20 predicted proteins | sample P32metaG_FD_120480 | JGI IMG/M metagenome (GOLD analysis project Ga0182024, IMG submission 120480) | Permafrost microbial communities from Stordalen Mire, Sweden - P3-2 metaG (Illumina Assembly) | ecosystem: Environmental > Terrestrial > Soil > Wetlands > Permafrost | place: Sweden: Stordalen...
AAAACAGTTGAGGAGCAGGGGCCGAAGCTGGTCGGAAGATTATCCGACCACGCTAAGAGCATTCGCTCGGCTTCAGGCACGCTGCGGCTTGAAGATTTCGACTTCCGTTTTTTAGTCGTGCAGAGTGGGTGGCAGAGATCGGCGGAGGATTATCTTCTCAACGAATTTCACCCGATATGGACCAGCGGGGCCTGTGATGGCTTTGGCAAGCACGGAGATGCTCACACGAAGCGGGTACACCCTCGCTCCCCCTGGGACACGCTCCATCCAGGACGGCCTTGGGCAACACGCGAAGGAAATGTGAACAACCCCCTCAGCGTCGCACAGATCAAAGAACAGATCGCCGCACATTTCCTGAAGTACCCACCTCGGCACTGACGCGGTCGCCCCGCTTTCGCGGAAAAGCTTCGGCGGCCTGCTTGAGCTTTATTGCCACCGACTCGGCTCTCTCTATCGTCCGCTTCAGATCTTTTGCAACGACCTCAGCGAGTCGAACTGGCACAGCATTTCCGAGTTGCCTCATAGACTCGGTCCACGAGCCGGCGAACGTCCATTCATCAGGAAATGTCTGAATTCGGGCGCACTCCCGTACTGAGTAATAGCGAACGCCTCCGTCTGGCATGCGCAACGTGTTCTCGCCACCCGGCACTCCGTGATCACCGGCCTTCAACGCTTTAGATGGCTCATCTAGCGGGCTCCCGTCGTGGCCGGCGTAGCTACGCGCTCCCGGGTTCAGGAAATGGTTGCTCACCTTTGAGGAAGTTTGACCCGCGGAAAGTTGAGGGAGATCATGAATCGCATCGCGCACCGTCATCCAAGGTTTCAGCATTGGGATTCCCCAAAGGGCGTTGAGTCCACTCACTTTTTTTGCGAGACCAACTGGAATTCGCGGTCGGTCCTTTTTTGCGACATAATGCCGCTCCCAATACTCGCCAGTAACCCATTGGTCGCGCAGAAGGGCGTCTTCTTCGTGCGTCTTATCGGGGAATGAGAATTCAATTCCGAGGTCGGATCTGACCCCAACGATAAAAACACGCCAACGCTGTTGTGGCACGCCATAGTCGGCCGCGTTGAGAAGCCGGTACACGACGTTGTATCGGAGGCCTCGATGCTTGCCGCCAGTTTCAAGCTTTTCCAAACGGCGCAGATGATCGGGCCACTCTTCATCTCCCTTTTTGACAACCTCAGGGTAGCGCAGCTGATGAATGATGTAGCTGTAATAATTTGCGAACGTCTTTCGCAGAAGACCTTTGACGTTTTCGAAGATAAACGCCTTCGGTTGAATGTCGCGAATGGCGCGAACGGCGTGAGGAAACATATTGCGCTCATCCGCTTGCCCAAGGTGTTTGCCGCCCATCGAGAACGGCTGGCAGGGCGGACCGCCAGAAACAAAATCAACTTTGCTGGAATGCGGTCGGAAGTCGTACCCTTGAATGTCGCACTGTGCTACGTGCCATGCACCGCCATGTCCGTGACCCGCAGGCGCGTTTAAGCGTAGCGTGTCGCACGCATTCCTATCCCACTCCAAAACTGAGTCGTGATGGAAGCCAACACGCGCCGTTCCAATCGCGAGCCCACCGGCACCGGCAAAGAGTTCGAGAGAGCGCAAGTTTACATTCCTTCCTTGGCTTCGACGTAATTGTAACGAGGACGCGCTGGGATGACACGTAACCGAATTGGGTAAGACTATCGCCTCGCGCTGAAGGTAATCGACAGCGGTCCGCGGGCGGTCTATCGCACGCTACGAGGAATGAGCGCGTCGGCGTGAGATTTTTTCTTCCCGAGCAACCGGCGAAACATCAGCCGGATCAGCAGTTACGGCGGGGTTGCCGCGAATGCTGGCTTCATTGCCTTGTAGCAATAGTTTGATAAACTGGACAAAATCGGACAATTTCGGACACTTTTTTACGATGCCGCGGGAGACCCAGCGGCGTCACTTCCTGGGATGTTCCTTGAAGAACTTGACGACTTCGGCCCAGGCTTCGGGTGGCGGGAGGTGGCCGCCGTCGTAGAGGAATGTTTCTACCGGCGTGCCGGAGGCCGAGGGATAGAGGGTGATGTGTTCGCCTTGCGGTTTTCCGGCCGGCGCACATCCATTGAGTTTCCGGACGGCGTCGATCGTCGCTTTCTGCCACTTGAAAAGGACCAGCGGGTCCTTCGTTCCGGCGATGGCAAGCATCGGCTTGGGCGTGAGCTTCTGCCGGTTCTGCGGACCGGGCGCCGCCGACGCGGGCGCTACCGCGGCAAGAACATCGGCGCGTTCGGCCCAGAGCAGATACGTAAAGCCGCCGCCGTTGGAATGGCCGGCGGAGTAGATGCGCTGGTCATCCACGTTGTAGGCTTTTTTGGCCCAATCGAGGGCGGCGTCGAAGAGTTTCAGGTCGCGGTTATTTTCGTCGCCGGCGTGTGCTTGCCAGCCGGGCTTTTTCCCATCGGCGTCGGTCAATTGGCCGGGCGTCGGCAGGCCCTGAAGGTAGATGACAATCGCCTCGGGCCAGAGCACCTGATAGCCGAAGCTGACGGCGGCCTGGCGCATGTTGCCGCCGTGCCCGTGAAAGGCAAACAGCAGCGGCGTCGGGTCGGATTTGGCGGATTCGGGCGCGAAGATCAGCCCCTGGCGCTCGACGCCGTCGATTTGCCATTTCTGGACGGATTCAGAAGCCAGCAATCCGGTCGGCAACAGCAAGCCGAAGACGATGGCCAAAGTTAGTCGTTTGAACATAGCCGTCTCCCAACCGCAGATTGCTCAGATCATGGCGCGTTGCCGAGTAGAGCGACAGTATAGCCCATGAAAATTGACGCTCACAGGCGCGGTTGCCGCGCGCAAAAAGCCCCGGCGACTTGCGTCGCCGGGGCGGGTCAAGGGGGAATGAAGGCTTGTTACATCCCAGCGCGGTCAGTGCACGTTTTGCGTGGGGGATTGGGTATTGGTGTCGGCGGACTGGCCGGTGACAGCTTCCAGGCGGTTAATGATCTGGTTCACGCCGGGCAGGGCATCGACGGCTGCGATAATGCGGTCGATTTGGTCGTGGAGGACTTTGCCGATGAGCGTGATGGTGCCATTGGCGTCAGCCATCACTTTGACAACTTTGGGGTCCCGAAGAATGCCGTTGATTGCTTGATAGACGCGATCGACGAGGTCATTCGCAGCGCCGCGCGCTTCGGCGGCTACGCCATAAGCACGGTTGGCCCAATGCCGGCCTTTGCTGTAGGCGGTGTTGCCGGAGCGACGAATGATGCTGTGCACCTTGTCGCTGATCCACGCGCGACGGGCACGGCCCTTCTGCGGATCAACGATGTACATCGCGCCGGCGCCGAGAGCGAGAAAGCTCACGGCCGTCAGGGCGACCGGAACGACCGGCGACGACTGCTGCGGCCCAATCGCTCGGCGGCCTCGGTTCACGGCATCAACGGCGCGGTCATGCGCGCGCCAGCCGATCTTGCGGGCCTGATCCCACGCGGCCTGGCCGTAGTCCTTCAGTGCGTCATGAACATCAGCCGAGCTGGGAATATTTCCCGCCGCCTGGCTGCCATAGTTTTGTGCCTGATCGCGATAGTTATTGAACCACTTACGGCCCTGATCGAGCCAGCCATGAGCCTGGCCGACAGCTTGTGAATGGGCGTCTTCCACATGGCTTTGCACATCCCCGGCGGCGTGTTTTACGCGGCCCATCACGTCGTTCGCATAGCCCTGAGCCGCGGCGTACGCATGCTGGCCGGCGTCCCTGGCTCGGTCGGACAGGTGATGCCACTGCCCTTGCACGGTGCCAGAGGCTTCATCCCAATACCCGCCGGCCTTGGCGGCAATCGCCCGGCGGCGGCGCTCGCCCTGTTCGGGGTCCAGCAAATACATCGCGGCGACGCCGGCAATCGCGCCGGTAAACAGTGCGGCAACACTTGTGGGTTTCATGATCGTTACTCCTTCAAACACGCTTGAAATCTTAAATTAAATGAGATCCCTTACATCGTCGTTATTCTGGCGCTTTCGGCGGGCGGTTGCAGGTTCCCGGGGTCGGCGATTTGCCGGCCGCCATGGCTTCGCAGAATCTGTAACGCCTCCATCGATCGCGGCGAGTTCTTCACCGCCACGAGAGCATGCCCGGCTTCGAGCTGCGCGCGGTAGTAATCGACATGCTCGGATGGAATGCCGATCGCATCCAGCGCTCCAATGAGCCCGCCCACGGCTCCACCGGCCAGTGCGCCGCCAAAGAAGCTGGCGAGAATGCCACCTGCCAGAAACGGGCCGACTCCTGGGATGAGGGCCGCAACCGCCGCGCCCAGAACGCCGCCGATCATGCCCCCTTCAATAACCCCGGTGGCGGTGGCCGAGCTGGCGACGGTTCCGTCGGCTGCCATATTTGGGCTGGTAGTGAGCTCCCCGCTGCCATCACGGATCGCGTAGCCAATTTCGTGTGGCTTGAAGCCGGAATCTTCCAATGCCGTTACCGCTGCGCCGGCCTGATTGGCGGTGTCAAAAATCGCGACAACTGGCGGCTCCTGCGGGTTCCATGCCCACTGGCCCGGCTCTGCTAATGTGGTCATAACAACTCCAATCCTTGAACCGTTCCACTGGTCGCAAACCCGATGCCTGCGAATCACCGATAGAGCAAAATATCGAGCACCTCTTGCGATTTGATCGTTTCAAGCGTTTAATATGAGCAGCCGCGATGCGGTTTTCAGCCGCTTGCAGCGGTCCAGCCAGTATTCCTTACGTTTCTTATTCCGCTTATTTTTGAAAGAAGCATGTCCGATCCCATTGAAGAGAAAATCCTTTCCCGAGTTCAGTCCACGGGTTACCGCCCGCAGTCGCCGCGAGTCCTCGCCGATGAGCTGAATCTCTCGCACGAATCGTCCTATCACGCATTTCGCGACGCCTTGAAGCAATTGATGCGGCAGGGCCGATTGGTGGCCGGGGCCGGCGGCACGATCATGCTGCCGTCGCAGCAGCAGCCACGCGATGAATTCACCGGAACCTATCGTCACAACCGCCGCGGGTTCGGCTTTGTCGTGCCGACCGATCCGTTAACGCATGAAGACCTGTACATCCCCGAGGGTCAGAATGGCGGGGCCATCACCGGCGATGTCGTGCGGGCAAAAATTACCAACCGCGGCCTCCGCGACGGCAAAGCGATCTACAGCGGGCGCATCTCCGAAATTATCCAACGCACGCAGAAGCGATTCGTCGGCACATTGCAGCGCAAGGGCAATGATTGGACGGTGATGCCCGATGGCAACGCGATGGTCGAGCCCATTCGCACGCCGGACGCGGCATCGCGACACATCCGGCCCGGCGCCAAAGTCGTCGTCGAGATGACGTCGTACCCGGAAGACGGAAGCCTGGGGCAAGGCGTCATTACCGATGTGCTGGGCAAGCAGGGCGAGAAAGACGTTGATCTGAAATCGGTGCTGGTGATGTTCAACCTGCCCGAAGCGTTTCCGGATGAAGTGCTGAACGAAGCGCGCAACGCGGTGGATACGTTTGATCCGATGGCCGAGTGCGCCAATCGCATGGATCTGACCAACACGCTCATCTGCACGATCGACCCCGACGACGCCAAAGACTACGACGACGCGATCAGTCTCACGAAGCTGCCGACCGGCCTCTGGGAACTCGGCGTGCATATCGCCGACGTATCATATTTCGTGCCGACCGGCAGCGCGATGGACGTCGAAGCCCGCGAGCGCGGCAACAGCGTCTACTTCCCTGGCTTCGTGATTCCCATGCTGCCGGAGATTCTGAGCAACGGCGTTTGCTCGTTGCAGGAAGCCGTCCCGCGGCTCTGCAAAAGCGCGTTCATCACGTACGACGACAACGCCAATCCAGTCTCGGCGCGCTTTGCCAATACCGTCATCAAAAGTGCCAAGCGGCTTCGCTATCGCGAGGCGCAGGCGATTCTCGATCGAGCCGCCGACATCCCGCATCCGGAAGGCAATCGAACGATCGCGGATTACGACAAATCAGTGGTCAGCCTCCTGCACGACATGAACACGCTTGCCCGGCGGCTGCATAAACGCCGGCAGGTGCAGGGGCAGATCGTGCTCGATCTTCCGGAAGTCGAGCTGGTGCTCGATCAGGACGGAAAGATCGTTGACGCGGTGCCGGAAGATCAGAGCTTCACGCATACGCTGATTGAAATGTTCATGGTCGAGGCCAACGAGGCGGTCGCCCGATTGCTCGATGCGCAAGGCGTGCCGTTTCTGCGGCGAGCACACGCCGATCCGGAAGTGAGCGGTTCCGAACGCTTACGGCAGTTCGTGACCGTCGCCGGATTCAAATTGCCGAAGGTGCTCGATCGCCCGGCGATTCAATCGCTGCTGGCGAGCGTCCGCGGAAAGCCCGAGGGCTTTGCGATCAACCTCGCGGTGCTGAAGAGCCTTTCGCGCGCGGAATATACGCCGGAGGTCATCGGGCACTACGCACTGGCCAGCGAGCACTACGCTCACTTCACGTCGCCGATTCGTCGGTATGCGGATCTGACGATTCATCGTTTGCTCGATGCATTCTTCTCCGCTCGCGGGCACAATCCCAAGGGCAGTCGCAAGCGGCCGAAGATCGATCCTGAGCAAGTTCCGTCATACGAAGACGCGATCGCAACCGGGCGGCATCTGAGCTTCACCGAGCGCCGCGCCGATGACGCCGAGCGCGAGCTGCGGCAGGTGAAAATCCTCGAATTGCTCGCCCAGCAAATTGGCAATGAATTCACCGGCGTCGTGACCGGCATCACCAACTTCGGCATCTTCATCCAGCTTCAGGCGTATCTCATCGACGGGCTCATTCGCTACGAAGACCTGATGGACGATTGGTGGGACGTCGAGGAAAAATCCGGCCAGGTTCGCGGCCAGCGCACCGGCCAGATCATCCGCATCGGCGATGTCGTCAAGACGATCATCGTGAAAGTCGACCTGCCGCGGCGTGAGCTGGATATCGCGATCACGCAGCTTCCACTGCGAAAGCATAAGCCGCAATCGAATGAGCAGCCCGGCGAGCAATCAAGCGGGCCCGGTTCGAAGCCGCCGAAGGGCAAAGGCTTTCGCAAGGGCAACGTCCGCGGTGGCGCACCGCGCGGCGGAGCGCCGCGCGGCGGAGGCCCTCGCGGCAAATCCGGCAAGCCGCCGATGGGTAAGGGTCCGGTGAAAAAGCGCGGGGGACGCCGACGCTAGTTTTGGGCGGCGGTTAGATCCGGTCACCTCGACAACTTCCCAGCGTAGTCGCAAGCGGAGCCCTTTGAGGGCTCGCCGATCAGTGTTGAACGACGGCGTGCAATTGCAGGTCGACGAGATCGATCTCTATCAGCGGTCGTTGATCTTTTGGCGGGAGTCCATAGATCAATACATGATGAACCAAGCAAACGATCCAGATGAACCCGATGAACGCCCCAATGCCCGCGAAGGTTATGCCGCGGAGTTTTCCGTCGGATTGAATAATCTGGCAGATTGCGATCAGCGAGCAGACGGCGCCACCGAGGATCGGGAGCAGGATATCGTAGCGATCGAGCATGCCGGGATCCCCGGCAAGAGGATCGAGGAGGATGAACAGCCACGGCCCGACGAAAGTGAGTACGAAGCCGATCGGCGCAAGGATGCTGACGTGCGCCTCTTTTCGACGGGCGCGAATCGGATGTTCATAGTCGAACGAATCAGGCATGCCGGTATCGTAATCGAGCAATCACGAATAAAATATGACCGCGATCAACCCCGCAACCACCAGCAAATGACAGATTTTGGAGACACGACCCTCTATATTCGCTCCACGTGGTTTCGTTAACCCGATTAAACTGAAGGGGACGTGATCGGGACGTGATCGGTTATTTCATGTTTCTGATCGGAAAATGTTTACCGCTCGCTCGGCGCGGGGCGAAAGAGCGCCCGGAGAATCCGCAGCGGCGCGAGTACATTGTGCAGCGGCGTGTGGAGTTGTCGCTCCGGCCGCGCCGGTCATTTGAGAGACGTCCCTTTCCAAACGTTCACCGAAGTCAGTCACTCATTTCGATCGCGTCTCGAGACCGCGCGGCCCACACGCCGCTGCAACGTGTACTCACGTCGCTGCGGATTCTCCGCGCGCTCATGAGTGCGGGGACCACAGGACGGTAAAGAGTTAACGGAGGAACAATTCCGTATAAAAGCTGACGCACGGCCTGTTACAATTCCCGAGATCGCGGGAAAGGAGACGGCCAGGCATGCCCAAGCTTGCGGGAATTTTCATGCACTCCCATACGACTCCTGCGCGTTGGCGCCGCCAGAGCCGTTCGCACGTTGAGGCGCTGGAGCCGCGCACGCTTTTGAGCGCGGTATTGCTCGGCCAGCAACCCGGTGCGCCCGACAACACGCAGTTTCATGGTGACGCCGCTCGCACCGGGTTCAACCAGAACGAAACGGTACTGACGCCGGCGAATGTTGCGTCCAGTTTTGGGCAGGTCTGGCAGTCGCCGGTTCTGGATGGGCACGTATATGCGACGCCGCTTTACCTTGACGGGTTGACCATCCAAGGCAGCGGGAACGCCGCGAATCACGCCGGGGATGGAATCCAAAGCTCGTCGTTTCAAGGCAAGACGCTCGGCGTCGTGTTTGCGGCAACAAGCGGCGGGACTCTCTACGCCATCGCCGCGCAAGACACCAACGGGCCCACCGGCATCGCCCCCGGCACCATCCTGTGGAAGACGCACCTGGGCAATCCCTTTGGCAGCGTCGATGGCCTCAACATGGGCATCCTGAGCACGCCGATCATCGATCTCAAAAGCAATCGAATTTATGTCACGGCCCAGGTGACCGATTATCTGCTGCCGGCCGGCGATCCCAATCATGGGGTGAACAATTGGGAGGTCGTCGCGCTCAATCTCAACGACGGCAGCGTCGTTCCCGGCTGGCCGGTTGCGGTCACGCAAACGGTTCTCAACTCGGTCAACCAGAACAAGCTCGATGGCGGAAACACAGTCGCGTTCTCGCCGATCGGCGCAGACCAGCGCGGCGCGCTGAACCTCAGCGCCGACGGCAGCACGCTCTATGTCGATTTCGCGTGTTACAACGCGACCAACCCCGGCTGGATGAGCACCGTCGCAACCGGCGTCACCAACGGCGCGGCGAACTCTCAAATTCCGGCGGTGATGAGCAGTTATTCCGGCGTCGATAGTTCCACCGTCAGCGCCAGCGGCGGCATGTGGGGCGCGGGCGGGCCAGCGGTGGATGCCAACGGAAATGTCTTCGTCACCACCGGCGATTCGCCCGGCGGCACCGATCAAACGCTCGGCGCCTGGGGCAACTCTGTTCTGGAATGGGCGCCGGGACAAATCCTGACGCTGATCGGCGCTTATACGCCTTGGAATTACCAGACGCAGGACACGATCGACAGTGATTTGGGCGGCAGCTCGCCGATTCTGATCAACCTACCGGCGGGTTCGTCAAGCACGACCGAACTGCTCGCGACCGGCGGCAAACAGGGCAATGGATATCTGGTCGATGCCGGTAACAACTTGAACGATCCGTCTGCGAATCCGAACAACAGCCCAGCGCCTTACCCGGCCAACCTTACCGAACGTCCTCCGGTCGTCGCGCCGGATCAGGATCCATCGCTCTACGATCCGAACGCCGTTCGATCGTACTTCAATCCACCGCAGCCCGGGCCGCTGGCTCTCTTCCAGCCGTACAATGAAACCAGCGCCTCCGGCAACACCGCCAAGGCGCGCGACACGCCGGCAACTTTCGTCGGACCCGACGGCTCGACATACATCATGTGGGCCGGGTCGAGCAAAACCGCTGTCGGGTCGGGAATACCGGTCGCGCCTTCGCTCTATTTGACCAAGGTCGTGACATCTCCGGGTCTGCCGGCTTATCTCACCGTCACGGCGCAGAATTCTCAGGTGATGAGTCTCCCCGGCGCGAGCCTGATTACCGGCAATGGCGCATCGAACGAAGTCGAATGGATTCTCGATGCCGGCGTGCAACGAACCGATTCGCTGACCAGCTTCGCTCACGGAGTTCCAACGCTTTACGCGTACGATCCGATAACGCTTCAGCCGCTCTGGAGCAGCGCGTACGAGCAACTCGATATGGGCGGCAAATACAACTCAATTGCTGTCGCTCGCGGAAATGTGTTTGTCGGAACGGATAGGATTCAGGCATTCGGACTGACAACCGACACGATTGTCGATGATTCGGTTGTCGGGCCGAACGTGAACCAATTCGATTACGTCGGCTCTGGGTGGGTCCACAGCGCGACGACTTCCACGATGGGCACGTTCGATGGAACAGTCAGCACCGATTCAACTCCCGGCGATTACGCGACCCTCGAATTCATCGGCGCGCAAATCCAGGTTTACGCGAACCAAAGCAGTACATCGGGCAGCGTCACCATCTCCGTCGATGGCGCACACGCGCAAACGATCTCGCTGGTGAACACCAATAGTTCCCCAAATTCGGAGGGCCAGGGCGATGTGCTGGTCTATACGCTCAGCGGACTTGGTGTTGGACCTCACGTGCTGAAGTTTCTGAATGCTTCCGGCACCGTGGCGCTCGATCGGGTTGAAGTCGCTCCGTCGACAACTGCTCCGGCTTCGCTGGGCATTTCCATCACCGACGGCAACGTTACGACTGAGCGAGGCGGCGTGCTTCCCTACACCATCAACTACAACAACGCCGGGAGCATCGTCGCCGCCACCGGCACGAATGCCACGGGCATCGTATTGAGTGAAACCGTCCCAGCCAACACCGTCGCTGACCTGGGCAACAGCACGCCCGGCTGGACGCTGATGTCGGGCACCGGCGGCGCGGGATCGGTTTACACGCTTGCCGTCGGCGCCCTCAATGCCGGCGTCACGGGGTCGGTCGTGTTTTCGGTCGATGTGAACACTGGCCTCTCAGCGTCGGTGACGAGCCTTACCGACGCGGTCAGCATTTCGGATGCCGCTTCGGACAGCGCGGTCGCCAGCCGATCGACGCCACTGGGCGCTCCGGTCGCGCCGGTCACCTTAAGCGGCACGGCCGGAAGCGATACGTTCACGCTCAGGAGAGATTCAGATCAGCAGCACATCGACTGGTCCTTCGCCGGCAACTTCGGTTCTGTTCCGATCAATGATCTGGCTGAAAGCCTTACGCTTACGGGCGACGGCGGAAATGACGTGATCGTGCTGAATTACACCAACGGCAACCCGCTCCCGGGGACCCTCCACCTGAATGGCACATTCACTATCAACGGCCTGTCTGGAACCAACCCACTGGCCGGCACGACCTTGGAAATTGGCCAGAGCACCGTTTACATCAGCTACGCCGGCCCCGCGGCCGATCCATTGCCGGCGCTGCGGAGCTATCTTCAGAACGGCTACAACAACGGCCTCTGGACCGGCACGCCCACCAGCGTCACGGGAGTCATTACCTCGACGGCCGCGGCGGCGAATGTGAACCACTCGACCGCCATCGGCTACGCGGATTCCGCTGAGGGTTTGGTTGCGCTTCCCGCCGACACCATCGAATTAAAATACACGCTCTATGGCGATACGGGCCTCGCCGGCACCGTCGGCTTCACCGACTTCATGCGGATGACGCAACACTACACGCAAAACGGCGGCGCGACGTGGAGCGAGGGTGATTTCAACTACGACGGCTCCGTGAACGTTGCGGACTTCAACCTCCTCCAACCGAACTATGGGCAGAGCTTGCCGGCGTCGGCGATAATGCCGATCGCGATATCGCCGCCGTCATCCGATCGGCCACCCCGCGTGGTCACCGCGCCGCCGCCTGCTTCACCGCTGATGCCTTCCCTCGACGGCAACGCGGCGATCGTGTCGACGCCGCTGGTGGCGACCGACGCGACCAAAGCCAAGAATCACGCTGGCAGAAAAACGCCTCGCACAGCGCGGCGTTGAGTGCCGGTTGTCACTAAATCGAGTTTTGTCAAAGAATAAGCTCGGTGGGAAGATCATGCCGGCAATTCACGGGAAAGATGCGCGCCTCCCGCTGCACGCGTTGCTGTCGCAGACGCTGGTGGCGTTCACGATTGAGTTCGACGGCGAATTCGAGCGGCAGATGAGCGAAGCGGGATACGCCGGGGCGCGGCTGTCGCTCGTGGTTTGGGCTAACTTGATTCGGTTCATCGCCGCCGACGGCGTGTCTGTCCGCGAACTGACGGTCCACGCCTTGGCGTCGGACGAGCGGATCAAGCACCAGCTCGGATGCCTCGAGCGATGGGGATTTGTCGTCCTGCGGCCAGCGCCGAAAGGCGAGAGGTCGGCTGCGCGGGGCGCGGGCGATCAGCCGGGTGAGAAGAAGCGCGATGGCTGGGGCAGTGGCCGGGGGATTCGCGCGGATTGGATCGTTCGCCTGACGGCCAAGGGCCGCAAGGCCAAAGAGATTTGGCCGCCGCTGTTTGAGGCAATTGAGCAGCGCTGGCAGATGCGCTTCGGCGACGACCGCCTCAGCCGTTTGCGCGAATCATTGCAGGCGATGGTCAGCCGACTGGACGTTGAATTGCCGCAGGGATTGGCCGATCCATCGCAACTGGCTTTGCCGCTGCCGGCGAGAATTACACAAGCCACAGCCGCGCTCCCATTGCCGACGCTGCTTTCGCAGTTGTTGCAGGCGTTCGCGATCGAGTTCGATCGCGAGTCGCCGGCGCCGCTGGCGCTGTGCGCGAATGTGCTACGCGTGCTCAAAGAGAAGCCCGCGCCCGTCAGTGCGCTTTCGCGCCTCACCGGCACGTCTCCGGAGACCAGCGACATCGGCTGGCAGCTTAAGCGATACGTCGTGGTTGAAACGGATCCGACGCAGCGCCGCGGGAAGGTTGTGCGTTTGTCGCCGTTGGGAGCGACGGCCCAGCGAACGTACCATCGGCTGGTTGACCAGATCGAGCAGTGCTGGAAAGAAAAGTTCGGCGCCGCCGCCATGGGCCGCTTGCGCGAGTCGCTGACGGCGATTTTCAGCGTGCACAAAGGAGATCAACTTGCGATGTCGGCGGGGCTGATTCCTCCGCCCGGCGTCGTTCGATCCGGCGCGCAGGCTCCGGCGCTGGGGCGTCAGACCATCGGCGTCGCCGCACGACAGCGCATGCGCGATCTGGTAGTCCAAACCGAGGCTTTTGTGAGCGACCCCGTCAGCACGCTGCCGCATTATCCGTTGTGGGACATGAACCGAGGCTTCGGCCCGTGAAGATTTCGCTGTATTTGCGGATTTCACTTACGGATTCTGATCGTGTACGTCAGTGGGTCCGGCGACTGCGGATCGGACAGGACCGCAGCATCGTTTTGCAATTGATACTCGAAGGGCTTGTTGGTAGCCGGGTTGGTGGGAACCGGGGTGTCGGTGACATCGTCCAGGTGCTCCGGTAGTTTCCCGCCATTCGCGGCGGCATACGATCGAATGGCCTCGACTGCCGTCAGCGCGGCGGTTTCACGGTCGCACGATGCGAAGCGCCATACGACCCGTTCGATTGTGGGTTGGCGGTGCAGGAATGGGTTGGCCGGCTGCTGCTCGATCCATTTTTCTGCCTGGGCGCCATATTCGCGGGCCTTGCTGAGCCACTGGGGATAAGCCAGCCAGCGCAGCTTGTACATTTCATCCACGGAGATTTGATACTGCCAAAAGTAGAAGTTGCCGAGCACGATTGCCGGATCGACCTGGGCGGCCTGCTCGGCGGTGATGTGCCGCGTCGACGCATACCCCTGCCGGGCCTGACCCAGCACCTCCGGGCTGGCGTCCTTAACCGGATCGAGCGACTTCCGATCTCCATCCTCGGACACAGCAGCGTTCATGTGCGCGACATAGTCGCAGATCGCGCGCCACTGCTCGGCCGAAAGGTCTTCTCCCGCCTTGGCCCGCGCCAGATTTGGAACCGAGAACAATGCCCCCGACATCCGCTCGCCGTCGAAGCAATGGTGCAGGATTGTTCGACGACTTGGAACACCCGCCAGCGCCCAATACAGGTTGGGTGAATCGCTCCGGGACATCAGTTCGGCCAAGGCGTCGTTCATCATCGTAGTGATGTTCAGCGAAACGAGCCCGGAAATCACCGTCGGGTTGCGGCCGACATTATCCGAAAGCTCGTATCCGAGACGCAGGGTATCGAGAGCCTCGGCGACTTTCCCCAGCTCGATCTGGCGAAGGGTGCGGACTTTGACCGATCGGGCCACGCCATGCAAAAGCGGCTCAAGATGCGGCAGCAGGGTGCGGAGGCCGACCTCACGATAGGGCGCCTGCCAATCGCATTGCTCCCGGCGCCCGGCCAAGTCGAGCTCTTCAAAGAGAGCCGGCTGATTCAGCGCATCGGCCAACGCATCAAACGACTTCATGTCGGCGGCATCGAATGCCGCCAGCGCTTTGGTGGCCTTATCATTCGCATCCGGACCCAGGAGCAGCACGGCTTCCAGATAGAGGATCGCCGCGTTGCCCGGGCGCCGTTCGGTCAAGTCGTCGAAGCGGAGCTGATAAGTCAACGCCGGCTTGGGTGGAGCGATTGCCGTCAATTCAAACGTTCGCACGCCCGCTTGGCGCGGGGTCTGCGACAGCGCCATCGGACAAATGCTGATAACGATCGCGATCGCAAGGATGGCACGCTTCATGATTTCCCTTTTTGATGTTTAGAGTATTTCACTTCCGCCGATGGCGCGAACCGGCGCTGGACGCGGTGCGGGCAGGGCATCGACTCCACTGTTGTCTACCGCTTTTTGCAGCATCAGCAGGCTCTGATCGAGCCATCGCCGCGTTGGCGCGCTGGGCGGCTGAAGTAACGCGGTAGTCCCATGCACTTCGCTCGATGATGCGGGCACGTAGTTATGGGTAATTGGGGCGAAGTGGATTCCGATACCGACGGCTAAAGTAATCGCGGTGACCGTTTGCCAGAAACGCGCGCGGCGTCGACCCAACTTCGTCCCCGCGGTAAACGCTGCCGCGATCGGATCCGCTCGAGTGATCGTTGGAATCATCGCTTCCAGCGCGGCTTCGAGCTCGCGCTGGGCCGGGTTCAATCCGTTTTGTTCCTGCATGGGTTCTCCAAGGCGCGACGCATGTGTTCCAGCGCAGCGGCGTATTGGTCGTGCACCGTTGTCGTGCTCAAGCCGACGATCTGCCCGATCTGGGCAAAGCCCAATCCGTTCCAGATCCGCAGCACGACGATTTCCCGCTGCCGATCGGGGAGGTTGCGAAGCGTTTGCTCGGCCAATTGCGCATCGATGAGCGACTCGGGCCGGGCTTCAAACCATTCGCGCCGCGACTCGGCGGCCGATTGCTCGCGCCGGCGGCGCCGCGAAGACGATCGCGCGGAATTGATCGCCGCGTTGCGAACGGCACGGCACATCCACGCGATCGGATCGTCCGGCGGCGCGGGCTGCATCAGGAGCTTCACCAACGCTTCCTGCACCACGTCATCGGCCGACGCGGCATCGAGCCATTGCCGCGCGTAGAGCGCCAGCCGTGGCAGTCGCTCGATGACGATTTGCGTCAGCCGGTTCAGCTCGCCCATGCGGTGCTCATCCATATGACACCGCCGCCGGCTTGGTTTTCGCGATTATTTTGGATTCGATGGACTGGATGTGGTCAGGATGGCTTCAAAAACCCGTTCAACTCCGGCGCGGTCATCGCCGCGTCGACGTAGCTGAACGTGCCGGCGTCTTTCACTTCGCGGGCGACGTTCAGAAAGCCGGTCATGGTGGCGCGATAGAGGGAGCTGCCGAGGCTGATTCGTTTCACACCTGCCGCTGCCAGCTCGGCGACGCTGAACGATTTGCCGCGGAGGCCGGCCATGAAATTCACGGGCTTGCTTACCGCTTTGCAGACTTCGCGAACGGCTTCGAGGCTCGGCAGCGCCGGGGCGAAGAGGACATCCGCGCCGGCTTGTTCATACGCTTGCAATCGCGCGATCGTGTCGGCCAGATCGGGATTGCCGCGGAGGAAGTTTTCGGAGCGAGCCGTCAGGGTGAACGAGAAGGGGGGGTGCGCGCCGCGGCGCTGGCGGCGGCGATGCGGTCAGCGGCCTGGGCGCGGTCGAACAGCGGACGATGCGGGTCGCCGGTGAAGTCTTCGATGGAGCAACCGACAAGCCCGGCTTCGGCGGCGCGAAGCACCGCCCGAGCGACGTCGGCGGGGGCGTCGCCGAACCCTTTTTCCAGATCCGCCGACACGGGAAGATCGGTCGCATCGACGATCGCCCGCGCCTGCGCGACGGCTTCATCGAACGTGATCTGCCCGTCGCGCCGGCCCAGCGTCGCCGCCGATGCGCCGCTGGAGGTGGCGAGGGCTTCAAAGCCGAGCGACGCGAGCAGCTTGGCCGACCCGGCGTCCCAGGGGTTGGGAATCACGAAGGGATTCTCAGCTTCGTGGAGCGCTTTGAACTTGCCGCCTTTCTGGTGCTGGTTGATCATGTTGACCAAAAGCATAGGCGCATCGGTGAGCGCTCGGCGTTGCCTCGCGGCTAAACTTGCCATCAGATGCGTTCATCGCGCATATTCCACCGATCGCACCTCGCGCATGACGGTTACCTTAATCTCGCCCGGATACTGCATCTCCTTCTCGATCTTGTTGGCGATATCCCGGGCGATCTTGGCGCTGATGCCGTCGTCGACGAGTTTGGCGTCTACGATGACGCGGACTTCTCGGCCGGCCTGGATCGCGTACGCCTGGCGGACGCCTTCAAAGCCAGTGGCGAGCTCCTCCAAGTCGCGGAGGCGTTTGACGTATCGCTCGAGGCTCTCGCGGCGCGCGCCCGGCCGGCTGGCGCTGATGGCGTCGGCGGCCATGATCAGGGGGGTGTAGGGAGTCGTTGCGGGTACGTCGCCGTGGTGGGCTAAACACGCGTTCAGGACGGATTCCGGTTCGTTGAACTTGCGGAGGAATTCCATGCCGATGAGCGGGTGGCCGCCTTCGGTTTCGTGGTCCATGGCTTTGCCGATGTCGTGCAATAATCCCGCTCGACGGGCGACAGCGCCGTCCAGGCCCAGCTCGTCGGCCATCATCTGAGCGAGGTAAGCCACCTCAATTGAATGCTTAAGCACGTTCTGGCCGTAGCTGGTGCGGAACGCCAATCGGCCCAGCATCGGAATGATGGGGCGTGCAACCGGGCCGACGTTGGCTTCCTGAACCGCTTCCTTGCCGAGCTTGATCAGCTCCTCTTCCATCTCTTTGCTGGTGATGGCGACGATTTCTTCAATGCGAGCCGGGTGGATGCGGCCATCCAGCACAAGTTTTTCGAGTGATTGGCGGGCAACTTCGCGTCGCACCGGGTCGAAGCAGCTGACTACGACCACGCCCGGCGTATCGTCGATGATGACGTCGACGCCGGTTGCTTTCTCAAAGCTGCGAATGTTGCGGCCCTCGCGGCCAATCACGCGGCCCTTCATGTCGTCGCTGGGGATCGTCACCGTGCTGACGGTGTGATCGCTGGTATGCTCGGCGGCGTAACGCTGGATCGCCTGCAGGATGATCGCCCGACTTTTGTTCTTGGCCTCTTCCTGGGCCTGCTCGGTGATGCGCTGAATCATCGCGCCGGCTTCCTGCTGGCATTCCTGCTCGATGCGCTTCAGCAGCAATTCCTTAGCCTGTTCGGCGGACATGTTGGAGATTTGCATGAGCCGTTCGCGCTGCTCGCGAACAGTGGTTTCCAGCTGCTGCTCTTTTTCGATTGAGGACTTATCGCGGCGGGCGAGCTTGCTTTCCAGGTCGTCAAGATGCTTTTCCTTCATCGAAAGCGTGTCGAGCTTCCGATCGAGGGTGTCTTCGCGCTTGGAAAGTCGCGATTCCTGAGCCTTCATCTGGTTGCGCGCAGCATCGGCTTCGCGTTCGACCTGCTCTTTTTCCTTGAGCAGCTCCTGTCTGGCTGCCAATTCGATTTCCTTGGCTTTGTTTTGTGCCTCGGCGGTGCTGTTCGAACGAATCTGATCCGCCTCCAGGCGAGCCTGCCGGAGGATGTTGCTTGCGGTGTAGCGGCCGAGTATCCAGAACCCTCCGGCGCCGACGAAAACGCCAGAAAGCAGGCCGACCACCAGGTAATAATGTTCCATAGCGCGTTCCCCTCTTTAAATCCGTTGCCGCGACGCAGGCGGGAGCCTCGCGAGCGAAGCGCCCAGCCCCAAGCTGATCCATCAGCCAAGCGCCGACGGCGGCGGGAAACTCTAGTTATAAAGCGGATTTACAGCGCCAGAAGTGATCGCGCAATCAACCTGCCAAGGGCCGTCATTCACGCGCAAAGCGCGACGGTCGATCCAAGGCATGGAGTGTCAAACAAAACGGCAGGAACTCGCAAAGCCTGTCGCAGTAATCGATTGACTCCTGAGGGGTCAGTCAAGCGCACGAGAGGCAGTGTTGCAGGGGTCGGTTCGGACCAATCGCCGATGACGAAGCATCGATGAACCAACTCGCGTGCTTGAAAACCCAGCGCTTTGGCCAGCACGACTATGGCTGACACGAAAATAAGCACTGAATCGGCCACGCGAGCAACTCCGAATTGAGCCACGTTTCGTTTCGACCTCTCGCGCTGCCGGCGTGTAAAATATCGCCGCCGCAAGAGCTTACGCTAATCACATTTCAACTCGACCAGGCATCCGCTACAGACTGGCCGCTGGATCGCCCCGACGAACAAACCTAAACAGGCGGCGACACCTTAATCTTAAGCGAACTTGAACGTTTGGACAAGGCAGGTTGATAACCGCCTGTCCAGTCTGGTGTTGCAGAATGGACATCCGGTGCCCCAAAAGCCGATCTGATCCGGCGGCGCTTTTCAGTATGCGAAGTTGAAACGCATCACCGTAGAATAGACACCAACCTGGGGACGAAGACCGCGATGCGTGCACGATGCCCGGCCTGTAACAAGTCTGGCGACTATCCCGACCTCGAAGCGGGATGGACGGTTGTCTGCCGCGCCTGCGGACATCCGCATCGCCTGATGATGCCGGTGCATCAGACTCGGCTCCCGTCACCGGAGCCGGAGAATGTTGGCGGGGCGCAAGCGGCTACAGCAACACACGATCATGTGGCCGTGCATGCGCAACCACGAGGCGTTGTTGCCGGGCTGGCGATATTTGCCGGGGTTGTCATCTGCGTCTTCATTTTCGGCGGGCTGTCTGGCCGACACGGTCTGGGCGGCCCAAAACCTGCTGGCGCCACGCCAACGGCCAACAGCGCATTGGTTGCACGACCGGTGACGCAAAACCCAGGGCCGGCAATCGATCCCAATCCCAACGCCAGACGTTCACCTTCCACGACGTCCGAACTGGCGAAGAACGCCGTTGCTCTGGCAAGTGTTCACAATCCATCAATGAATCTGCGAACACCAGAATCATCTGGATCGGCCACGCGTCCCGATCGCACAACCGCCGCGCCAACGACGCAAGCCGTCGTCAAACCGGCGATCGTCGTTGCCCCCGGTACTTCTTCAAAGCCGCCGGTTATCGTCCGAACCCAATTGCATCCGCTGTCCATCCCGCAGCCGGATCTGACGGACGAGCAGATTGGCCACGCCATTCAAAACGGCGTCGACTACGTGATGCGGCAATTCAATCACGGAACGCATCTCCTCGACGACGTGCTGGTCGAGCGCAACGGCTACGCGCCGGGAATCGATGCGCTCTCGATCTACGCCCTGCTCCAATGCAGCCAGGCGATCAAAGACCCTCGAATCGACACCCATGAACCGGAAATGCGGGCGATGATCGCGGCGCTCAAAGATCTGCCGCTGGGGAACTATTACCGCGAGACCTATGCCCGCTCGCTGCGCGCCTCGGCGCTGTCGATTTACGATCGCAAGGAAGATCGCCAGGCACTGACCGATGATGTGAATGCGCTTATTCGCGGCATGCACGACGGCGCCTACACCTACCGTCTTGCTCAGCCGCGGCAGCGTATGCCGGAATTCGACGGCGGGCGCTGGGACAATTCCAACTCCCAATATGGTTTGCTCGGCGTCTGGTCGGGCGCGGAGACCGGACGCGAGGTTCCGCAGCGATATTGGGAGGCGGTTCGAAAGCATTGGGAAGCAGCGCAGCAGTCGGATGGGCAGTGGGCTTACGCGCAATACATGTCCATGAAGACCCATTCGATGACGTGCGCCGGGTTGGCGTCGCTGTTTGTGGCACACGATTACCTGGAACCGGCTCATTTCACGGGAGCGGTGGGGCGCGATCCTTATTCAGTGGCGGTGGGTCAGGGTCTCCGCTGGCTCGAGTCCGGCGACAACTGCCTGGCTATCGACCACGCCGGCTATGACCTCTACGGCCTCGAACGCGTTGGGCTGGCCAGCGGGTTCAAATACTTCGGCTCACACGATTGGTATCGAGAGCTGGCGCGGAACCTGATTACGTCCCAGCGACGCGATGGATCGTGGGGCGGCGACGGATACGCCGCCTACGGCCCGCAAGTTGAGACTCCCTATTGCCTGCTTTTTCTGGCGCGCGGGCGGCATCCGATTCTCATGAACAAGCTTCGCACCGCCGGCGACTGGGCCAATCGCCCGCGCGACGTGGCGAACCTGGCTCGCTTTGCTTCGCATGAATTGGAGCGCCCGCTTAACTGGCAAGTCGTGCCGCTGAATCGGCCATTTCAGGATTGGATGGATAGCCCGATTCTCTATCTGGCCAGCGACAAGCCGGTTGTCATCACCGAAGAGCAAATCGAAAACATCCGCCAGTTTGTCTACAACGGCGGCTTGCTGTTCACCCAGGCCGACGGCAATTCCGCGGCCTTCAATGTCTTTGCCCAGCAGCTTGCCCGCCGGCTGTTTCCGGATTACGAGATGCAGGATCTGCCCGAGAACCACGCGATCTATAACGTGATGTTTCACGTCCCGCGGATCAACGGCATGAAGTATGTGACCAATGGCTCGCGCATGTTCATGCTGCACAGCAACACCGATATCAGCGCCGCGTGGGAGCGGCGGGATGATAAGTTCAAGCCGATCCCGTTTCATTTTGGCGCCAACTTGTTCGTCTTCGCATCGGGCGACCGGGATCTGCGAAATCGGCTGACTTCGACCTACCTCCCGACATCCCGCCAAGCACCATCGACAGCGTTTCGCGTCGCTCGCCTGAGCTACGCCGGAAACTGGAATCCCGAGCCGGCCGCGTGGACGCGATTTAGCCGATGGTTCAACTACCAAACCGGCTACGGCCTGAAGATCGATACTGTCCTAATTAAAGATCTCAAACCCAGGAAATTTGATATTGCGGTGTTAACCGGCGCCCAGGAATATGAGCTGACTGACGAAGAGGCAATGGCCATCAAATCCTTCGCCGAAGCCGGCGGGGTGGTTCTCATCGACACCTGCGGCGGCAGCGCCGCTTTCGATCATGGGCTCGAATCCTCGCTTTACTTCAAAATGTTCGCAACCGCCCCTGCCAGCACCATCACCCTGAGCCACCCCCTCATGACCGACTCCGCCCCCGGCATGCGCGCTTTGGGTATTCCCAAGCTTCGCGGCGATGCGTTGACGCAGTTGGGCTCCGGCGCTGGCTACCTGAAAGAAATCTCCATCGGCCGCGGGCACATTCTCTATACTTCGCTGGATTTCACCACGGCCCTCCTGGGCACCCACGCCGCCGGCATCATCGGCTACGATCCCGACTACGCCATGGCGCTGGTCAAGAACACAATCCTCTGGACCGCCGATGGACAGAAGGATGAGTAAGTTGAATCGAACCCGAATGTTCACGCCTATCCTGCTGGTGACGTCGCTTTTGGGATGTGGCGTTCAAGAGCCGGTTGCTCGCACTGCTTCCCCGGTCATCCCCGCCTCGGCGGAGACGCGGCCGGTGTTGCAGCGGTTCATATTTGAGCAGCCGGAGATGGGGACGCTTTTTCGTCTGGTGCTTTGGGCGCCGGACCAGGCGGCCGCTGACCGAGCAGCCACGGCGGCGTGGGCTCGCGTTGCGCAACTGAACCACAGCTTGAGCGACTACGACCCGGCAAGCGAACTCAGTCGCCTGTGTAGTCAAACCGACGATGGACCGATGGCCAGACCGGTGGGCGTCGGCGACGATTTGTGGACCGTCGTCAGCACCGCAATTGAAGCTTCGCGACTCTCCGACGGGGCGTTCGACATTACTGTCGGGCCGCTCACGCGCATCCAACGGGAGATGCGCAAGACCGGGCAGATGCCTGACCCCGAGCGGCTGCGCCAGGCAAAAGAATGCGTTGGCTGGCGGTACATCAAGCTCGATCCGGATCATCACGCCGTGCAGTTGCTCCATGCACACATGCGGCTTGACGTTGGCGGGATTGCCAAGGGATATACATCGAGCGAGGTGTTGAAAACGCTGCGAACGCTTGGCATCAACCACGCCCTCTGCGGGGCGGCAGGGGACATCGTCGCCGGCGCTGCGCCGCCCAATCGCGCGAACTGGATCATCGGAATCCAGTCGCTGAAGGAGCCCGATGCGATCGCCGGGCACGTGCGCATCCACAACTTTGCGATCTCCACGTCCGGTGATACCTATCGATCGGCCGAAGTCGATGGCCAGCGGTTTTCGCACATCATCGACCCGCGAACCGGCGTCGGCCTGACACACCGCATTGGCGTAACCACGCTGGCGCCCGACGGCATCACCGCCGACTGGATCACCAAGCCGATCAGCATCCTTGGGCCGGAGAAGGGGCTGGAAATCATCGAGAAAATCCCCGGCGCCGCCGCCCGCGTGGTGACGATCGATGACGCCGGGAAGGAGACGGTTTATCAATCGAAGCGGTTCGCCCAGTTCGTGGTGAACGATGAACCGGCTTCGGCCCCCGCCACCCGCGCATCCCATTGAACGAATTAAAGAAAAAGCGCTGCGAAGGCTCAATCATCGTTGCCTGGCGGCATGAAGCAGAAGCTATTGACGAAGCCCCGTGATCTCGATAACTCTACTTCGCATCCGGCAGAATTTTTGGCTCCGGCGGTGCCGCGTCGTGAGCGAGGATCAGGAAATCGCGGACTAAGTTGCGTTGCGTCTTTTGCTCGGGGCTGAGCTTCTTGTCCTCGGCGAGCAGGGCCAGTCCGTTGACGATGTCATTGGCGCCGTGGGCATATTGGCTGTAAGTGTCGTCGGCGAACGTCAGCGCGTCGGTGCGATAGAGCGCGCCCATGGAGTCGGCCAAGGCGCGGAAGCGGGCGGAGTCGTCTTCGCCGGGGGACTTGCGGATCTGGGCCTGCGCATCGGCCAAGCCCGCCTTGAGCGACTGGTAAAGGCGCTCCTGCACTTCGGGCATTTTTGCCTCCAACTCTTTGCGCGCGTTGCTTCTGAATTGCTCGTCGAGACTCACCGGCAGGGCACGCAAGCGGGCCTCGCCCTGGTCGATCACCGAAGGCGCCTTGTCCTTCAACGATGTCTCCAGCTGCTCGCTGGCGCTGGGCAGGTATTCTTCAAGATACTTCTGCCCGAGATCGGCAACGAGGCCGGGGTTCACTTCCGAAGTGAAGCGGGTGTGGGCGTACGCCAGCCAGAAGCCAATCAGCAGCGCGCTGACGACGGCGATGAACAGCGTGACCCGGTTTCGGATGCGAGAACTGCGCACGACGGAAGACACCGTGGCATCCAGGGCATCGAGCTTGGCGGCGATAGTTTGAAGATCGGGGGCGTTAACGTTTGCAGCGGTCTGTGAATCGAGCGACATGGTTGGCTCCGACTGATTGAATGAGTATGGGCGTAAGCAGGCGAATCGGTTCGCAAGACATTAGTGCGAAGCGGCGACAGCTGCGGCCGGCGCGTCCGCGGAAACCATCGCCGGTCGCGTGCTGGGGGAACCCGGCGCGGCTGGAGTTTTGAACGTGAACTCGCTGTCCAGCATCACGTCGACCAGCGCGTGCAGGAATTCGCGCTCGCGAGCCTGATGGCTCATCAGCGAAGCCTCGGATGGCACGTCGAACTTGTCCAGAACCTGATGCATGGTCTTCAGTTCATTCTCGGCCAGCTCGTTGACGTGGTGGGCAATCTCGTCGTTTCCCGCGGCAATGACCCCTTGGAATCGCTCGTGCAGGATGGTCGCTTGCTGCTCCTGGGAGAGCGTGGGAAATGCCTTCTTCATGTCCGGCTCAATGCGAGACAGCGCGACTTCAAACGCGGACTGAAGATGCTTGTTGAGTTCCTCGCCGTTCTCTTGCGGCAGCTTCTGCAGGCGGTCGAGGGCATCGCGGGCAACCTCGGGGCCAACTTTCCGGAACCGTTCGGTCACCTGCTCGCGATAGATCGGCAGCGTGTGCTGGGCAATAGCCATGAAGTGTTCCCGCAACTCCGGCGTCACTTTCGGGACGCGCTCGGCAACGGCGCGCTGCACATCATCTGGATTAAAGTTGGCCTGCACGTGCTGCCTCGTGAAGTAAACGAACAGCGCAAACTCCGCTACGACGATGACCGCGAGGATCAGGTTGATCCGGCGCGACATCGCCTGGATGCGGCGAAGCTCGTCCACGCGTTGATGCAGTCGATTGAGTTCCGAATCGATACCACCCGCCGTGGCGGGGGTGCGCCCTGAGGGCTTTTCGCTGGTTGGCATTTACGTTCTCCGCGCGAGAGGACAGATGTGACAAACATATGCCGCAAATAGCGGCTATAGCACGCGGCCCGTGCGGTCCACGGGTCGGCACAACGCAGACGATATCCGCCCGGACAAGATTGTGTCAACGGGCTTTCCATTGTGCGACATTCGGCTGACCGATCACGCGATGCCGGCGCGGTCTTCCTTACTGCAAGATTCTTCTTTCGATTAACATCCGCACGGCGGATAGCGCGGAGCCGGCTGCGATCGAAACTGAAGCGACTAAACCTCGCGTGCTTCTTCAGATGCACGACATCTGCAAGTCGTTTCCGGGTGTCCGCGCGCTGGATCGCGTGAAGTTCGATCTCTACCCCGGCGAAGTTCACGCGCTCATGGGCGAAAACGGGGCGGGCAAATCGACTTTGATTCGCGTGCTGGCCGGAGCGCATCGACCCGACTCGGGGACCATTCGACTGAATGGCAAGCCTGTCAAAATCAACTCCCCGCGCGACGCCGAGCAAGCGGGGATTTCCATTCTGTATCAGGAATTCAATCTCATTCCGACGCTAACCGTCCGCGAGAATCTATTCCTGGCTCGCGAGAAAACGTTTGCCCGGTTTCTGACGCCGCGGCAGGAGCATCACGCGGCGACCGACCTCTTCCGCAAGCTGAAAGTTGACGTTGATCCCGAAGCGCGCTGCTCGTCGCTTACCGTCGCGCAGCAGCAGGCGGTGGAGATCGCCAAGGCGATGTCGCTCGACGCGCGGATTCTGGTGATGGATGAGCCGACGTCGGTGTTGACGCACCAGGAAGCCGAGAACCTGTTTCGACTCATCGCCGATCTGCGAACCCGCGGCATCGCGATCATTTATGTCAGCCATCGCATGGACGAGATCTTTCGGCTTGCGGATCGGGTGACGGTCCTGCGCGATGGACGTTACGTGGATACCAAACCCATAGCCGAACTGACGCGCGGCCGGCTCATTGAGATGATGGTCGGAAGGAAGCTTGAAAATGAGTTTCCCAAGCAGCGCGCCGCCATCGGCGCCGAACGGTTGGTCGCCAAAGATCTTCGCCGGCGCGCAGCCGTCAAAGGCGTCTCACTATCAATTCGGCGCGGCGAAGTGCTCGGGCTGACGGGACTCGTCGGGGCCGGGCGAACGGAGGTAGCGCGCTTGATCTTCGGAGCCGATCGGCGCGATGGGGGCACGATCTATCTGGATGGCAAAGCGCTGGATATTCGTTCGCCGATCGATGCAATCGGTCATGGCATCTGCCTCATCACCGAAGATCGCAAAAGCCAGGGTTTGGTGCTTGGGCGATCCTGTCGCGAAAACTTCGGACTTCCGAATCTGAATCGGCTATCGCGGTTCGGATTCGTGCGACAGCGCCAGGAGCGCAGATCCTTTGGCGACTACGTGCAAAGTCTTCGAATCAAGATTCCCGACCAGGAAGAAACCACTCGCAATCTGTCTGGGGGCAACCAGCAGAAGGTGGTGCTCGCTAAATGGCTTGAGGCCAACAGTGAAATCATCCTGTTCGATGAGCCAACGCGCGGAATCGACATCGGCGCCAAGCAAGAGATTTACCTGCTGATCAATCGTCTGGCCGCCGCCGGCAAGGCGATTTTGATGATCTCGTCCGAACTACCTGAAATTCTGGGAATGAGCGACCGCATTGTCGTGATGTGCGAGGGGAAGATCACCGGCGAAATCGCTGACGTTGCCAATGCAACGCAGGAGCAGGTGCTGGCGTTGGCGATGCTCAGGAATTGATCTGCTCATGTTGCGAAGCTTTGTTGCCAAATGTCTTAGCGAGTACGGCATGGTGGTCGTGCTGGTTTTGCTATGCGCGTATTACGCGTGGGCAACGCTCGAGCGTCGTGCCGGCGTTGGAACTGCCGGCGGCGATGATTGCGCAAGCCAGCTCTTGGCGAAGTTACCGGCGGCAAAGTATGTGGTCATCATCGCCGGGCATGATTCAGATGATGCGGCGTTCATCCAGGCGGCAAAGACGCGCTTGGAGAAAGGCGGCGTCGCTTCGATCGATGTCGTCGACGGTGAACCGCCGATCGCGCGGAAGTCATTGCTGGAAATAATCGCCGGCGGCAAGAGGCCGGATGCGATCCTTTCAACGGCCGCTTGCGGTGAATGGCTGCCGCGGGTTCTCGACCGGCTGCCGTCGCTATCGGCCGTCCCCGTGATAACGCCAGGAGCTTATCGATGGCCGACGTTTCTCACGTCGAGCAATCTGCTGAACGTCGCAAATCAAATCGTCGTCATTGCCGTGATGGCGGTGGGGATGACCATGGTCATCATCACCGGCGGCATCGATCTGTCGGTTGGAAGTCTGGTCGCGCTGTCGGCGGTCGTCACGGCGATGCTGATCAGAGACCATGCCGGCGGCGCGAACGCCAGCGCCTCCGGAATGATTGGGTGCAGCCTCGTGGGCGTGCTGGTGTGTGGCGCAGTCGGAGCGTTCTCCGGCGGCATGATCACGCTGTTCAACGTGCCGCCGTTTATCACCACGCTGGCGATGATGCAGGTGGCCAGCGGGCTGGCCTATATTCTGGCCGCGGGGCAATCGATCTACGATATTCCATCGTCTTTCACCTGGCTCGGTCGAGGCATCGGCGCGCTGGGAATTCCGAACGCGGTTTGGCTGATGCTCGCGGTGTTTGCCGTTGCTCATATCACGATGTCTCGAACCCGGCTCGGGCGGTATATCTACGCCGTCGGCGGCAATGCCGAGGCCGCAAGGCTGTCCGGCGTGCGCGTGGGCCGAGTGCTGATGATTGCGTACATCATCAGCGGTTTGGCGGCGGGATTGGGCGGGGTCATCGTCGCGTCGCAGCTCAAAAGCAGCTCGCCGACCTACGGATTGAGCTATGAGCTTTACGTCATTGCCGCGGTCGTTGTCGGCGGCACCAGCTTGGCCGGCGGCGAAGGAAATATCATCGGCACGCTGATCGGCGCGCTCATCATGGCGGTCATCCAGAACGGAATGAATCTCACCGGCGTCGAGGGATACCGGCAGAAGGTCGTCCTTGGGTTCGTGATTCTGGGAGCGGTGTTGCTCGATCGGCTGAAGCGGCGATCCTGGCGCTTTCCGTTCTGGATTCAACGTTCCGCGCCGCGGCCGGTTGAAGTTGTAGAATCGGCGGCAACGAATCTCACGGCGGAATGAAGCGGATAGACAACTCATTAAAGCGAGGGAATGCCAATGCAAGCGGTCACAAATCGTCGGCTGACATGGATCACTCTTTTCCTCGCGCTGTGCGTCAGCATGATTGGCTGTAAGAACAGTGACGAAAGCGCACCGCCGTCAGCCGCCACTTCGCAGCCGGCCAGCACTGATTCATCGAAGCCGAAACCCTACATCGGCGTTTCGTTGCTGACGCTGACGAATCCATTTTTCAAGGATATCGCCGACACGCTGCAAGCCGAGGGCGCCAAGCGCGGGTACGAGGTTGTCGTCACCTCGGGAGAGCTGGACCCGGCCAAACAGAAGGATCAGGTGAAGGATTTTCTCGTGCACAAAGCCAGCGCGATCGTGCTGACGCCGTGTGACTCGAAGAGCGTCGGAACCGCGATCGC
>Ga0182024_10005623_pt1 | contig 28009 bp, 26 predicted proteins | sample P32metaG_FD_120480 | JGI IMG/M metagenome (GOLD analysis project Ga0182024, IMG submission 120480) | Permafrost microbial communities from Stordalen Mire, Sweden - P3-2 metaG (Illumina Assembly) | ecosystem: Environmental > Terrestrial > Soil > Wetlands > Permafrost | place: Sweden: Stordalen...
CCTCCGCGGCTCCCAAGATGATCTTGACGCGTAGCACGACACTCTGTGGTGTCGCACGATGGCGGCCGATCTCATGCAAATCATTCTGTTCAGAATTACTCAACCGCAGCGGGTCAGCAGGGGGCGTGGCATGACCACCATAGTATGTGCCGATCACTGCTAAAGGTAAATCTATTTAAGAGACAGTAGACTAGGAGCGGGCGCGGTGGAGATTTTCGTCATCGATCATCTCGAGGCACCTTCAGAAAATTAGTAGTGGGCGAGGTAATTGATGCCGTGGCGATGTCGGCGAATTGGCAATTACCTACGTCTATTTTTTGGGATTGCGTGGCTGAGTGCAGCCACCGTGGCGGCTGCTTCGGAATGCCACGGACAGGTCACCTTCGGCGGGTTGCCAGTTCCCGGAGCGAGGGTAACGACCACTCAGGGCGACAAGAAATCGGTAGCCATTACCGACCGGCAAGGCATCTATTCCTTTCCTGACTTGACGGACGGAACGTGGACGATTGAGGTCAAGATGACGGGCTTTTCGACGATCAAGCAGGATGTGGTGATCGCGCCGAATGCGCCTGCCGCGCAGTGGGAATTGAAGCTGCTGTCGCTGGAGCAAATCAAGGCGGAGGTCCAGCCACAGACCGGGCCAGAGACCGAGCCGGTTGTTTCTGCCGCCAGTGCCGCAGCGCCGGCAGCGGCTCAGGTCCAGAGCGAAACAACGAAACCGCCGGACAATAAACCTCCTGAGACAAATACATCGGCAGACGAACTCGCTCAACGTGCCGCGGACGGTCTGCTCATCAACGGCAGCGTGAACAACGGAGCCGCTTCGCCTTTCGCGCAGTTTGCCGCGTTTGGGAATAACCGCAACGGCGCGCATGGGCTGTTCACTGGCGGAATTGGCGTGATCCTGGACAACTCCTCATTGGATGCGCGGCCCTTCTCTTTGAGCGGGCAGAATACACCGAAGCCCGCGTACGACCGCGTGACTGGTGTGGCGACATTGGGCGGGCCACTGAAAATTCCGCATTTGTTCCCCCACGGTCCCAATTTTTTCGTGGGCTACCAATGGACGCGGGACCGCGACGACAGCACGCAGTCCGCTCTGGTGCCGGATTTGGCCGAACGCCGGGGAGATTTCTCTGGGGCCGTAAATACGCCTGGACAGCCGGTGCAGATCTTCGATCCGACTACCGGATTGCGCTTCCCCGGCAACGTGATCCCGCAGAGCGAGATCAGCTCCCAGGCCCGCGATCTGCTGAATTTTTACCCGCTGCCCAATTTTGCAGGCACTACGCGGTACAACTATCAGATCCCGATCGTCAGCAACATCCATCAGGACGCATTGCAATCACGATTCGATAAGACCTTCAATCCCAGGAATCAGCTTTATGGCGGCTTCGCTTTTCTGAGCACTCGGACGGATACCCCGAACCCTTTTCGGCTTTCTGAACACGACGGGTGTGCTGGGCATCAATACCGGCTTCAACTGGTCGCATCGTTTCAACCAACGTCTGTTCCTGAATCTTGGGTACCGGTTCAACCGGTTATCGACGCGGATCACGCCATATTTTGAGAACCGCGAAAACGTTTCAGGCGAGGCTGGAATAACCGGGAATAACCAGGACCCGATGAATTGGGGGCCGCCGAGCCTTACATTCTCGGGCGGCTTCGCGGGCTTGTCCGACGCGCAAAGCTCTTTCGATCGCAACCGGACCGACGCGTGGTCCTACGCCATGTTATGGATTCAGGCTCCGGTCATGCTCGCGCCCTAACTCCCAGACCCGCAGTTGGGTTGAGGCCACTCGCGCGGACCACCGTATCTCAAACCTTCCTCCGATGAAGACCGCGTTCATTGCGAACACAGCGCGCATATTTGAGCGGAGACGATTTTGCTGGGATAGGGTCTGTGCCGCCTGGGGCGGCGGAGCTGCCAAGGCCCGCGGGACAAGGCGGCCGGCGATGGGGATTAGTGGGCCAGGTCGGTCTGTAGCTTGGTAATTTTCCGTTGGACTTTTTTGGCGTCGAAGGCACCGGGCTGAATCTTCAGGTACTGATGGTAGGCTTTTAGGGCTTCCTCTTTGTCGTCCTTCTTCTCGTAGGCTTCGCCCAGGAGTTCGTAGGGCTTGGATAGGGTGGGGCGGGTCTCGGTGGCGTGGCGGAAGCGGTCGATCGCGGCGTCGGTATCGCCTTTATGGAGGTAGAAGGTGCCGACCTCAATGTCTTTTTGTGCGAGGTAGGCAACCTTGCCGGGATCGTCCTGCGGCGGAGGTTCGGGGTCGGATCGCACGTCGATGCCTGGGGACTTCTTGGACGATTTTGGTAACTGTCTCTTCTGTTCCTGGTCTTGACCCTGGTCCTGATTTTGATCCTGGTTCTGGGCGAAAAGCGTGGAAGCAGATGCCCCTGCGCAGAGGGCCAGCAGTGCGAGGAGCATTAGCGGTCGAAGTGCGCGCGTCATTGCCGGGTGAAATATCCAGAAAATCGTGCGGAGAGCGGTGCTCCCTGCGACGTGGCGGCTCGCATGAAATACGTCGGTCGTAGATGAGTGGAGAATGCGTCTGCTATCATCGCAGTAGCCGGCAAGCGGCCGGCTTCCTTTCCCAGTGTAACGCTTCCGAATGGACCTACGCGACAAAGTATCCAAACTCCCTCTGCAACCCGGTGTGTATCTCTTCAAGGATGCGGCCGAAAAGATTCTGTACGTCGGCAAGGCCGGCTCGCTTCGCCAGCGGGTGCGCTCGTACTTCGCCGAGGCCAGTACGTTGGATGCAAAAACCGGCTCGCTGGTTCGCGAGGTGGCCGATTTTGATTTCATCGTGGTGGACAACGAGAAAGAGGCTCTGGCGCTCGAAAACAACCTGATCAAGCAACACAAACCAAAATTCAACGTATTATTGCGGGACGACAAGACCTATCCATATATAAGGTACACCGCGTTTGAGAAGTATCCGCGGGTGTACGTCACGCGACGGCTGGACAAGGACGGTTCGCTGTATTTCGGTCCATACTTCCCTGCCAGTCTGGCGTACCGGCTCACCCACCTGATTCACAAACATTTTCTGGTGCCTTCGTGCACCGTGGACCTGACCCGCGCACACCCCCGGCCGTGTCTGCAATATTACATTCGCCGTTGCTTGGGGCCATGCGTGGCGGGGCTGACCACCGACGAGCGCTATGCCGAAGCGGCGCGGGACGTTCGGCTGTTTCTGGACGGCCGGCGAAACGATTTGACCCAAAGCCTAGAGGACCGCATGCAGCGAGCGTCGGAAGCGGAGAAGTACGAAGAGGCCGCCGGTTATCGTGATTTGCTGCATACCCTCACCGAAATGGAGACGCGGCAAAAAATGGCGGCGGCGGAGGGCGACGATACCGACGTGCTGGCGTGGTATGCCGAGCCGCCACAGGTGGCAGTGAACCTATTTCACATTCGTGGCGGGCGAGTGGTGGACCGGCGCGATTTCTATTGGGAGGAAATGGAAGAGTTCGTGCCGGAGGAGTTTCTGCCTTCGCTGCTAAAGCAGCTGTACATCGATGCGGCATATTTGCCGCGGTACATTCATGTGCCCATGAGCTTCGAGGATTGCTCGATATTGTCGGAGGTACTGAGCGAGCAGGCTGGCCGGAAGGTGGAGATTTTTACGCCGCAGCGCGGGCAGAAGCACGCGTTTCTGGAGATGGTGGAGAAAAACGCGCAGCATTCGTTCACCCAACGGTTCCGAGTGCTACGGCCTACCTCGGCAGCGATGGGTGAGGCGCTGCAAAACGCGCTGGGATTGCCGGAAATTCCGCGACGCATCGAGAGCTTCGATATTTCGCACATCCAGGGATCGGACACCGTGGCGTCGATGGTGGTATGGGAAGACGGCAAGATGAAAAAATCGGGCTACCGGAAATTCATCATTCGAGGCGAGGCGTCGTCGGGCACCGATGAGCCGGGACTGTTGCGGGACGATTTCGCCAGCATGCGCGAGGCTGTCGAGCGGCGCTACCGGCGTTTGCAGGCGGACAACATCCCGATGCCCAGCATGATTTTGATCGATGGCGGATTAGGGCAACTGCATGCCGCCGCGGCGGCCCTGGAGAAACTGGAAATCATCAACCAGCCGATGGCCAGCATCGCCAAGAAGGAAGAGATTCTGTACGTGCTGGGGCGGGAGGAAGAGCCGATCGTCCTGGACCGTCATTCGCCGATCCTGCACGTAATCCAGCAAATTCGCGACGAAACCCACCGGTTCGCGGTCACCTTTCACCGGCTGCGAAGATCTAAGGCGCGAATACGAACCACGCTCCTAGAAATTCCGGGGATTGGACAGCAGACCGCCCGAAAGCTGCTGCGGAAATTCGGGAGCGTGGCCCGGCTGCGGCAACTGGAAGTGAGCGATCTGACGGAAGTGCTGTCGCGGACCCAGGCGCAGCGGGTGTACCAGTATTTGCGGGTAGCTGCGGGCAATGGAAAACAGGGTGGGATGGACGCGTGACTCGCGGGAGAGGCGCGCGGAGTCGTACTTCGAAAAGTAATGTGTATTCGGTTTCTGTTTGGGGGTAATACTGTAGAACGTACTCTTTGCTTTAAACAGTTTAGGCGCTATGCTATCAGCCGGAGGTGCAATGTGAGCGAATCGAATGGTGGTGGCGGCAAGTTCGGTTATCTGTTGGTGGGACTCGGAATGGGCGCGCTGCTGGGGATGTTGTTCGCGCCGCAGTCAGGGGAAGAAACACGCGAGTTTATTCTGGACCGCGCGGAACAAGGACGGGACTACGCGCAGGACATGGCGCGTCAGTTGCGTGAACGCGCCGAAAAACTGCTGGAACGCAGTAAGGAAATTCTGGCGCAGCAAGCGGGTTCGCTGAATTCTGCGGTGGAGGCGGGCAAGCAAGCGTATCGCGAGAAGGCAAAAGTCTAGCTCAGCCAAACGCGTAAGGAGATTGCCATGGAAACGTGGATGATGGTTTTTGTGGTTGCTGTGGCGATCTCAGTGATTATTCAGACCGCGACGCTGGTGGCGATGTACGTGCAGTTTCGAGCTGTGAGTGGGGAGGTCGAGCGGCTGAAGGCCGAATTCGACTCCAAGGTGACTCCGATCCTGACTAGCGTCCGGCGAATGCTGGAGGACTCGCAGGAACGCATCGCCAGCATTACCGCGGACACCGCTGAGATTGCGCGGCTGGCGCGTTCCCAGGCGCAGCGGGTGGACCGCATACTGACCGACGCCGGCGAACGTTTGCGCGGGCAGATCGCCCGTGGCGATCATATCGTTTCCGGCGCGCTGGAGATGATCGAGGATACGGGCGCGCAGGTGAAGAAAACTTTGTGGAAACCGATGAATCAGGTGTCGGCGGTGATGCGGGGCGTGATGGTGGGGCTGGATGTGCTGCGCGGGCGGAAGCCGCTGGAAGATGCCATTCGGCAGGATGAAGAGCTGTTTATTTGAGTTCGGTAGTGTTGAGGACGGGAAACGGTTTTTTGTTTTGAGGATTTCGGGCGCGCCGCGCGATGCGGGGGCGCCTTTTTTTTAGTGTTGACGCTCTTCTTCCCCTGCGGGCGCTAGCGGATCCAGCCACCGCCTAGGACACTATCGCCGGCATAGAAGACTGCGGCTTGGCCGGGGGTTACGGCGCGCTGCGCTTCACGGAAAACGATTTGTGCGCCGGATTCGCCTTGCGGGGTGATGGTGGCTTGGCCGGGGTCGTGGCGGTGGCGAATTTTCACTTCGGCTTCAAACGGTGCAGACGGCCGCGCCACCGAAATCCAATTCACGTCGTGGACCTCTAGAGTGGTAGTACGCAGCTCGGCGTCGTCGCCTACTAGCAGGCGATTGCTCGCGCGCTCAAGAGCGACTACGTATAGCGGACGGCCGGCGGCGATTCCAAGACCCTTGCGCTGACCGACGGTAAATTGGTGCAGGCCGGTGTGGCGTCCGAGAACCTCGCCAGTGGTCGCGACGATTTCACCGGAATCGTCGGGCATCTCGTTTCCCTGCTCTTTTTGATAATTCTGAATAAAGCGAACGTAGTTGCCGCTGGGCACGAAACAAATTTCCTGGCTCTCGGGTTTTTCGGCGACGGGGAGCCGGGCGCGGCGAGCGATGTCGCGGACTTCAGCCTTGTCCAACGTACCGAGCGGAAACTCGGTGTGCGCTAGCTGCTCCTGGGTGAGGCCAAAGAGAAAATAGGATTGGTCCTTGGCGTCGTCGACTGCTCTCAGAAGTTCGAGGCGTCCGGTCTGCGGGTGATTGCAGACGCGGGCGTAATGGCCGGTGGCCAGGCGTTCGGCACCGATCTGGCGGGCGGTTAGCAACAAGTGATCGAACTTGACGTGGTTGTTGCAGAGAGTGCACGGGATGGGTGTGCGTCCTTCGAGGTAATCGGCGACGAAAGGGCGGATTACCGTTTCTTCGAACTTCTGCTCGAAGTTAACGACGTAGAAAGGAAATTGCAGGTGGTCGGCGACGCGGCGCGCGTCGTAGACGTCGTCGATCGAGCAGCAACGGTGCGCCGAAGGCGCAGCGTCGGGGGTCGCCTGCGGGAGGCGACGGTGATTCCAGAGCTGCATGGTGAGGCCGACGATCGTTCTGCCACCCTCGTGGAGGATTGCGGCGACGGTCGAGCTGTCGACGCCGCCGCTCATGGCGACTACGGTGGTCTCCGGCGTGGCTACGCGCGCGGGCTGCTGGATCGCGGCGGCGACGGCAGTGCATAGATTCGGATTGGAGATAGTGGCACTCATCGGACGGAGGCTACTTTCGGGTGCTGCTGTTGCGCGGGAGCTAGCTGGCGCAGGCGTTTGACTACGGCTGGGATTACGCCAAGCGCGAAATCGATTTCCACGTTGGTGGTTGCGTGGCCCAGACTGAAACGCAGGCTGCCGTTGGCGTCGTCGTGCGAGAGGCCGATCGCGGTAAGTACGTGCGAAGGCTCGATCGCACCGGAGGAACATGCGGCGCCGGTGGAGCAGGCCACGCCCTGAAGGTCGAGGCCGATTTGCAGCGATTCACCTACCGCATCCCTAAACGTGAAATTCGTAGTGTTGGGAATGCGGCGCTCGCGAAGCCCGTTGATAAAGCAGTTCGGGATTTTCGCCAGAAGTGCCTGCTCGAAACGGTCACGCAGCGCGGCGATTCTCTGGGAATCGGCGCCGAGACGATCTGCTGCGAGTTCAGCGGCCTTCCCCAGGCCGACGATTCCGGGGACATTTTCGGTGCCGGGGCGGCGATCGCGTTCGTGATGGCCGCCGTAGAGAATCGGGGACAGCGGAACGCCGGAGCGAACGTAGAGGGCGCCCACGCCCTTGGGTCCATAGAGTTTGTGCGCGGCGACCGAAAGCAGATCAACGCCGAGGCGGTCGACATCGATGGAGAGCTTTCCGGCGGATTGCACCGCGTCGCTGTGGAAAAATACGCCGGCTTCGCGCGCGATGCGGCCGATCTCCTCGATGGGCTGGATGGTCCCGAGTTCGTTGTTCGCATGCATCACGGTGATCAGCGCGGTATCCGGGCGCAGGGCGCGGCGGATACTCTCGGGGTCGACCACACCGTCGCGCCCTACTCCCACGTAAGTAACTTCGCTGGCGTCGTGGCCGTGGCGCGCTTCCAGTGCGGCGCAGACGTGCAGGACGGCGTGATGTTCGATGGTAGTGCTGATCACATGGCGCTTGGCGGCGCCCGGAACGACCATCCCGAGAATGGCCAGGTTGTTCGCTTCGGTGCCGCTGCCGGTGAAAACAATTTCGGCGGGCTTCCCGCCGAGCAGCTCGGCAACGCTTTCGCGGGCGTGTTCGACGCTGGAACGCGCGCGCTGCCCGGCAGAATGAATGGAGCTGGCGTTCCCGAATTCGGCGGAGAAATAGGGCGTCATCGCGGCCAGAACCACAGGGTCAACGGGCGTAGTGGCGTTAAAGTCGAGATAGACGCGCAAGGGAGAAGACTCCGAGAATCCAGAATAGCTGGGCGCGGAGCAGGGGTCAAGGCGCGAGCCATGCTCGTGTCAAGCCTCTTTTAAAATGTCCCGTTCCTTACCTCGATAAAAGTGTCCCCTTTTTTCTGTTGAATGTTCGTCGTTTGTTCATCATTAGACTTTGCCCGGAGCGCAGCCCTGCGGAGCCCGGAGGGCGAAGCGTTGAGGGCGCAGCGGAGGCAAGGTCTATGATGGCCGCGTCGGCTGCCCCGTTCGACGCTCGCTTCTGCACCTCTCGGCGGACCGCTTCTCGCCACGGGTGCTTCGCCGGCGGCACCCACTTTTGCTTCGCCCGCGGCGGCGTAACACGCTCCCGTGTAGGTTTCACCTCGGACACGCTCGGCCGCGTGGGCGCCGGGATCTCGCGCCATGGCAGCCCGCGCCCTCGATACTCGATCGCGATGCTCCCCTACGCACCGGCGCAGGGCCAGGTGCTGGTGTGCGAAGGACGGCACGGTGGCGGCTCTGCGGCTCGAGTTGGAAAAACCGGTTGTCGTACCGCACCACCCAATCGTTGTAGATCGTGCGCAGGCTCTCCAATCGGAAAATCCGGTCCAATTCGTCCGCGCGGGGCGTTCGCCAGCGGCACTCCGTACCGCTCGATCCAGGCGCGCAACGCATCGGCCACCGCCCAGATCGTCTCTTGCTCACCCAGTTGCGCCCAGGTCGTGTTCGTGGCGTCATCCACCATATCGATCAAGCAACCTTCCGGGCCGCGTTCCTCCAGCCACCTGTGAAAGCTCCCGTCCATCTGCACCATCTCCCCCAAATGCTCCTTGCGCTCCCGCCTGCGACGGTGCCGCCCCCCCTTCCGTTCCCGGCTCCACATCCCCTCCGTTAGCATCCACCGTCGCAGAGTTTCGGCATCGATTTTCAGCCCGTCCTCGGAAACCAAGTGCTCCGCCGCCAGTGCCGGCCCAAAACGCTCGCCCCCAGGCCACCGTACTTTTCTCGCACCCGCTGCAGCACCTTCTTGCGAAACTTCGAGTCGTGAGCATGATGCGAGGGCTGTCCCGCGCGGCGATGCTTCAGACCTGCCCCGCCCTCTTTCCGATATCGCTTCCACAGCCGCTTCGCCTGCCGATAGCTAACCCGCATCAATCGGCCCGCCTCGACGACCCGCAGCTGTTTGCTCCGAACCCGCGCCAGCACTTCCACCCTTCGCAACTCCCTCTTGCTCATCTCCGTCCGCCTCAATCTGACCTCCTTTCGGAGGTCTAATTAGTTAGGGGACCTTATTTATCGAGGACAAAAGGGAACATTATCACCGAGGCACAACAAGCAGATGCTTCAGGGGCGCGCTTGTCGGGCCTTCGGTGACGTGAGCGAAGAGTGGAATGGTGTTCGGGAGCGGCGGCGCTACAAGGGCGGCGTTGATGCACATGGAAACGCCGGAGAGCGGGAGGGTTGACAGCTTGGATGGGTGGCCTTAGCGTCGAGAGAGCGGTGGAGTTGTCAACTTTTCAGACAGCTTCAGGAGATACCCTTGGCGCGGCCAATCGTTACACTTACTACAGACTACGGTAACTCCGACCATTTGGTTGGGGTGATCAAGGGTGTGATTCTGAATATCAATCCGGAGGCGGAGATTGTGGATATCACCCACAACGTGCTGCCTTTCGACTTGCTGGATGGGGCGCTGGCGATTGGGCATGCGCACAAGTATTTCCCGCCGAAAACAATTCATCTAGTGGTTGTGGATCCTGGGGTGGGGACGGTGCGGCGTCCGATATTAGTGCGCGGGGACAATCATTTTTTTGTGGCGCCGGATAATGGCGTGCTTTCAAAAGTCTATGAGCAGCAGACCATGCTGACCGCTTGGCACATTACTGCAGAGCACTATTTTACGCAACCGGTCAGCAACACGTTTCATGGGCGGGATATTTTTGCGCCGGTGGCGGCCTGGCTTTCGAAGGCCTATCAGTTTAATGCGTTCGGTGACGAGATTACCGACATCGTGAAGCTCAGCATTCCTAAACCTAAGGTGGAGGGAAATGCGGTTAAGGGTGTGGTCTTGAAGGTGGATAACTTTGGAAATTTGATTACCAATATTACTGTCGAGGATGCGCCGGTGTTGGTTGCGGCGGACGGGAAATTCAAAATTCGGGTGGGCAAGGGCGAGGTTGGGAGGTTGGCGACCAACTTTGCGGAAGGTGCAAGTGGCGAGATGTTTGGGATTATTGGGTCGGGTGGGTCGCTGGAAGTCTCTACGAACAAGGGAAATGCGGCGCGGGCGCTGGGGGCGAATCGTGGGAGTGAGGTGGTGGTGGAGACGGTGTAGGCGTTTTTGCAGGCGTTAGGTTTCGGCGGAAATTCTCCGGCTAACTTCGTTGTTGGATTGCCTTTCTTTCGAGTTGTCCCCTACCTTTGGTTACCAACTGAAAAATTGTTGCTCGCAGCCGCGTGCGTGATCGCGTTTTTGGGCTGGGATCATTGTGAGTCCGGGGTCTTCACAGCCAGATTCTATGCGACGACTGCCGATGGTCTCTTCCCTGGGGTCGGGGTCTGAGCTTATCGGGGGTCTTGGTTCCGCGCAGCCCGGATTGGCGGCGCTGCAAAGTCGACGGCAGAGGCAACGGCGAAAAAAGTGTTAGCGAGAGAGGTCGGTGATTACCAGGTAGGCGCGCATGCGCGGATCCATCCAGTCGCGGAGGGCGTCGCCTAAAAGATTGAAGGCAAGAACAGCGGACATTACTGCGAGTCCCGGGAAAATTACCAGGTGCGGGGCGTCGAACAGGTGGCCGCGGGCGTCGCTGAGCATTGCGCCCCAACTGGGGAGTGGGGCCAGGACGCCGAGGCCCAGAAAGCTCAGGGTGGATTCGGCCAGAATGGCGCCGGCGATAGCGATTGTCGCTTGGACCATCACCGGCTGAAGAATGTTGGGCAGCAGGTGGCGGGCGATGATTCTCGCGTCGCTCGCCCCCAACGATCTCGCTGCGAGTACGTATTCCATTTCCTTTTGCTGCAGGACTTGGGCACGGGCCAGTCTGGCATAGCCGGCCCATCCCGTGATCACCAAAGCCAAAATTACTTTTCCTAAACCTGGACCCAGGAATGCGGAAAAGGCAATCGCTAGCAGGATTCCGGGGAAAGATAGGAAGGCGTTGATCAGCGCTACGTTAACGATGAGGTCGAACCAGCCGCCGTAGTAGCCGGAGAGCGCGCCGATGAAGAGTCCGAAAAGGCCGGCGCCGAGGACTACTGAAAAACTTACTATCATCGACACGCGAGCGCCGTAGAGGATGCGGGAAAAAATGTCGCGTCCTAATTCGTCGGTGCCCATCCAGTGGGCATGGTCGGGTGGTGAGAGACGGGCTGGCAAATTTTGGGCGGCGGGATCGTAGGGAGCTAGCCATGGCGCGGCTAGAGCGGCGATCACCAGGAGCAAAGCTAGCGCCAGGCCCCAACGGCCTACAACACTTTGGCGCAGGAATTGGCGGAGGGTGGTCATGAAAGCCTCACCCGCGGGTCTACCAAGGCGTATAGGAAATCGGTGAGCAAATTTACGACTACGTAGGTTAGGGCGATCAGGAGGATGCAGCCTTGCAGGAGCGGGTAGTCGCGGGCTTCTATGGCTTGGACTGAGAGACGGCCGATGCCGGGCCAGGAAAAAATGGTTTCGGTGACTATGGTGCCGGCTAGCAACGTTCCGAATTGCAGGCCAAGGATGGTGATTATGGGAATCAAAGCGTTGCGCAGGGCGTGGCGGAAAAGGACGGCGGCCTCGGAGAGGCCCTTGGCGCGCGCGGTGCGCACGTAGTCGGCGGAAAGCTCCTCGATTACGGCGATGCGGACCATGCGAGTAAGAATCGCGGCTAATGCGGCGCCCAGAGTTATCGCCGGCAGAATGGCGTGAGCGGGACCGCCGCGTCCGGAAACCGGGAGCCATCCCAGAATCACCGAGAAAAAAAGAATTAGCACCGGGCCTAGCGCGAAATTGGGTACGGAGAGACCGAACAGCGAGAAAAGACCTATGGCGTGGTCAACGCCGCTGCCGCGTCTTTGCGCCGCCCATAGGCCGGCGGGAATTCCGATGCCGGCGCAGACGATTAGCGCCAGTGCGGCAAGCTCGAGGGTGGCCGGGTAGTGTTCCAGAATCAGCCGCGCGACGGGACGCTGGAAGCGAATGGACTCACCCAGATTGCCGTGGGCGAGGCCGCCGAAATAGCGAACGTATTGAACCCCGATAGGCGCGTCAAGACCGAGAGTGTGGCGGAGCTGCTCGAGGTCTTCCGCGCGGGCGCCTTCGCCGAGCATTTGCTGAACGGGGTCGCCGGGGATGATATGGGCAAGGAGAAACACCATGGTCAAGATCAGCCAGATGGCGGGTAGGGCGAGAAGGAATCGCGAAGCGAAGTAGCGGATCATTTTGCGCGGCGCGCCTGGATGTCGTTTCCGGTGCGGTGCGGCGGAAGATCGGACAAATTGGGCGAGGAGGAGGATTCGCTTCGCTGCCCTACGTCGGCCGCGTCGTTCGCGTCGGCTGCGGCGGAGCTGGCGAATGAGTTGGTGTTAGCTACGGGCTTGACCCTGATGCGCGAGATGCGGCGGCGATCCATTTCCATCACGGTGAAGCGGTAGCCATTTTCTTCGAAGGCCTCGCCGCCGCGGGGCATGAAGCCGAGGCGGGCGAGGACGAATCCACCGATGGTTTCGTATTGGGGATCGTCGGGAACGGAGATGTGGTAAATGGTTTCCAGATCGCGGACCGTGAGCGAAGCATCGAAAATCATAGAGCCATCAGCGAGGACCAGCGGCCGCTCAATGACGTCAAACTCGTCGTGAATTTCGCCGATCATTTGCTCGAGGATATCTTCCATGGTGACCATGCCGAGGATACTGCCAAATTCGTCGACGATGACGGCGAGGCCGGCGCGCTTGGCGCGAAATTCGAGCAGCAGCTCGCTGGCGGGCTTGGTTTCCGGAACGATGAGAACGTCGCGCATCAGCCGCCGCAATTCGAATTGGGGGGGAGGAAGATGCTCTTCGGCGCGGCGGGCGCGATCGAGAAGAACCCAAATGAAGTCCTTGATATGTACGATGCCGACGACGTGATCGAGCGAACCGGAATACACCGGAATGCGCGAGCGCTGGGTGGCGGCGAACAGGTTCATGGTTTCTTCGAGGGTGGCGGAGGCGGGCAGCGCGTGCATGTCAGGCCGCGGAACCATCAGCTCGCGAACCTGGACCTGATGGAGTTTCATGGCGTTTTGCATAAACTGCACTTCGGCGGGCTGCAGGAACCCGCGGTCGCGGGCCTGTTCGATAACCACTTGCAATTCTTCGGCGGAACGGATGCCGGTGTGGCTTGGAGGCGAAGTGACGCCGAGCCAGATGACGATTTTGTCGGCGACGGTGTCGAGGAGATCAATGGCCCAGGAGAAAAGTTTGAGGAAAGCGTGAAACGGTCGGGCGATGATCAGCGCAACGCGTTCGGCGTGAGCCAGGCTGAGCGTTTTGGGAACTAATTCGCCGAGGACCACCTGAACGATGGTGAGCAGGCCAAAGGCGAGAACCAGGGCGACGGTGTGCGCGGCCAGGCCAACCCAGACTCCGGGAAGTACAGCGGCGAGAGGACGAAGGAATTCGGCGAGGGTGATTTCACCGATGTAGCCAAGGGCCAGGCTGGCCAGCGTGATGCCCACCTGCACGCCGGAAACTACGCGGCCAAGATCGGCGATCAGCAGTTCCACAACCCGGGCGCGGGAGTCGCCGCGTTGCGCGAACTGGCGGACGCGAGACTGGCGAACAGCGACCAGCGAAAACTCGGCGGCGGCAAAGAAGCCGTTGACCGCAACCAGGACGAACACGGCGAACAGCCGAAGGCCAATCATTCTGAGCCGATTCTAGCAAGACGCGGGGCGGGAAAGGAAACTTCGGGGGCGAAAGTGCGGGAATTGAGCGGGTATCGAGGGCGGGAGGTACGCGCGTTATTGGGTGAGAACAGTCTGAGTCTTGGAGTCCGTGCGGCCACGAGTGGCTACGCCACCTGATGGCATTTGCCTGAGTAAGAGCGGTGGGCTAAACTCGCGAACCAGTGCGGGAGAAGGAGCCGAAAAATTAAGGGACATTGGCTGCGAAATAGTATCGCGGTGCTGCTGTTGCTGATCGGGATGGCGTGTTTTGTTGGTTGGTGGATCGTGCGGCGTAGCCTGCCGAAAACGCGCGGCGTTACGGCGATTCCCGAACTCCAGGCGGCGGTTAGCGTGGACCGCGATCGCTGGGGCATCCCGTTCATTCAGGCCCAATCGCTGGGAGACTTGGCGACGGCGCAAGGATACACCACGGCGCAAGACCGGCTGTGGCAGATGGATACTTTACGGCGGGCGGCGGCGGGAGAGCTATCCGAGGTTTTTGGTCCGATAACGGCGGTGGAAGCACTGGATCGAGAGAATCGAAGGCTGGGATTGCGCGCGGCAGCGGAACAAGCGGCGCAACACATGGACACCCAGACCAAGCTGATGGCGGAATCGTACGCGGCGGGAGTGAATCGCTTCATCGCCGAACGGAAGGGGCGCCTGCCACTGGAATTCACGGTGCTGGGTTACGAACCGCAGCCGTGGACGCCAACCGATATGTTTCTGGTCGATGCCTACATGTGGAAGACGCTCACCACCACGTGGAGGGCGAAGATCAACCGAGCGAGGCTTACCGACGTCGTGGGGCCGGACCGGGCGCGCGATCTCTTTGCGTCCGATTCGCCGCTCGACCACTTCATCGTGGGTGGCGGACCAGCGGCAGCCGGCGCTGCGCCTGCCCCCGCGCCGGGAATGCGTCGACGCGCACTTAATCCACCAAATCAAATCACCGCACCGACTTCGCAGCTTGACCCCACCGGTCTCCCAATATCGCAAACGGGAATGTGGGAAAGTGCGAGCCGCATTCTGCGGTTGTTCGATGAAGAGTCCGCGCACATTTCCGGAAGCAATAACTTCGTGGTGAGTGGAGCTCACACCGCGACAGGCAAGCCGTTGCTGGCGAACGACACGCATCTGGGACTGGACGTGCCGGACATCTGGTACATCGTCCATTTGAAAGCGCCGGAATGGGACGTGGAAGGATTTGCGCTGCCGGGAGTGCCGCTGGTAATCATCGGGCACAATCAGCGAATCGCGTGGGGATTCACCAATAGCAACGCGGATGTGCAGGATGTGTATCAGGAAACGACCAACGAGCGAGATTCTACGAAATATCTGGATCACGGCAATTGGGTGCAAGCGAAGATCCGTCCGGAAGTCATTCACGTAAAGGGCCAGCCGGACGAGACTGAGAATGTTTTGATCACCCGTCACGGTCCGATTGTTGAAAACGATAAGGAAGATCACCGGGCATACGCGTTGCGCTGGACGCTGACCGAACCCGGGGGGATGGATTTCGGCTATCCGAAATTGGGACACGCGCAAAACTGGAATGAATTTCTGGACGTGATGCGTGAGGTGAAAGGCCCGGGCCAGAACGCGGTGTACGCGGACGTGGATGGGAATATCGGCTGGATCATCGCCGCGAATATTCCGATACGCAGTAAGCCAACGGGCGGAGTTCCGGTCCCGGGAGACAGTGACTACTACGACTGGAAGGGTTCGATTCCGTTCGATGAATTGCCGAAGGTTTTCAATCCCCCAGACGGAATCATTGCGACCGCGAACGCGCGCACTGTAGGGCCGGGATACAAATACTACGTCTCAGGGCGGTGGGCGGCGCCGTATCGAACGGACCGGATCTATCAATTGTTGACGGGGCGGACGGACTTGACGGTGGCGGATTGCAACGCTATACAAAACGATATCGTCAGCCTGCCGGATCTTTTCCTGGCGCAAGAATTGGCGAAGGCGAGCAAGGAGCGGCAACCTTCGGAACCGCATGCGCGCGAAGTGCTGTCGCGGCTGGCGCGATGGGATGGGCGGGCCACGTCGAATTCGCTGGAAACTTCGCTGGTGGAGTACACGCGGCACGCGCTGATGCGGAATCTGCTGACGCCGTTCGTGGGCGAAAGCAACGTTCCCTACGATTTGTGGGAGCCGGAGAACCACTACGGCGAGGTGTGGTGGCGCGACGGAATTTTCCTGCAGAACGTGTTGCGCGACCGGCCCAAAGAATGGCTGCCGGAGGGCTATAAGGATTACGACGACTTGCTGATCGCCAGCGCGGATGAGGCGATCGGGCAGATTCAGGGTGAATCGGGCAGTAAGGATGCGGGGATGTGGATTTGGGGGCGCATGCATCCAATCGAGATCGATCATCCGATGGGGCGGTCGGGAATACTGCAGAGGATATTGAGTTTGGGTCCGGTGCGCGGCTACGGCACGGTGGATACGGTGGACGCGATCGGTCACTTTCATGGGCCGGCAATGCGGTTGGTGGTGGACCTTTCGAATTTTGATAATTCGCTGATGGAAATCACCACGGGGGAGTCGGGGCAGTACGGGAGCGCGCACTATCGCGATCAATTTCCGGAATGGTTGGGGGGACGCGGGATTCCGGCGCCATTTAGCGATGATGCGGAGACGCGGGCTAGGGTGGAGCGTTTGGATCTGGTTCCGGTGGGTGGTGGCGCGGGGACGAACTAGAAATCCCCGCCGCAGGGATGGCGGCGCCACAGAGTTGTGCGGGCAGAAATAGTTGGCCCGGGAGTCTGGGCGGCTGGTAAAGTTAATTGCGAGGAGATGAACGTGAACGCGGGAGTGAATAAAGTGGCCGAGGCGCCGAAGAAAGGCGATTTCGAGCGATCGCTGGGGCGGCTGGAAGAAGTGGTGAAGCGGCTGGAGAACGCGGAGCTGTCGCTGGACGACGCGATGAAGTTGTTTGAAGAGGGCGTAAAGCTCTCGCAGGAATGCCAGAAGCAATTGGAAGAGGCGGAAGGGCGCGTGGAAATCCTGCTGAAGAAGGCCGATGGGAAAGTAGTCGCCAAACCGTTTGCGACGGAAGACGAGCGGGCGTAACCCGGGCGAAGTTGGTCCCTTCCGCCTGCGCCCCGCCGGGCGTCGCTGCGGACCGGCCACGGCGTACCAGCGATGTTCTTGTCCTGCTTCTTGCCGAAACGCTGCAACCAACAACCAACCGACTGGATGATGCCACCTGTGACGCTACCCGATTTTTTTGAGGACGACCGCCAACTGATCGATGCGGGACTGGAGCGATTGCTGCCGCCCGCGGAAACCGCGCCCACTTCCCTGCACCGGGCGATGCGCTACAGCGTTTTCGCCGGCGGCAAGCGGCTGCGGCCGATCCTGTGCCTGGAGGCGGCGCGGATGTTTGCGGATCCGCCCCAAGCGGCGATCGCGGTGGGATGCGCGCTGGAGTTCATTCACACCTATTCGTTGATCCACGACGACCTGCCGGCCATGGACGATGATGACCTGCGGCGCGGGCAACCCACTTGCCACAAAAAATTTGGAGAAGCGACGGCGATACTGGCGGGTGACGGTTTGCTGACGCTGGCGTTCGAGACGTTGGCAGGGGCCCCCATCGATGCGGCGCGGCGGGTAGCGGTAATTTCCGAAATCGCCGCGGGTGCGGGGACGGTGCGCGGGATGGTGGCGGGCCAAGTGGCGGACATTGAGGCCGAAGGCAAAGAGCCGGATGCGGCGGCGCTCGAATATATTCACCGGTCGAAAACCGCGGCGCTGATTCGAGCGTCGGTTGCGGCTGGCGGAATTGCCGCCGGAGCGAACGATGCAGACGTGGCGCGACTGCGGAGCTTCGGCGAGAATATCGGATGGGCGTTTCAGGTGGTGGACGACATCCTGGATGTGGAGGAATCGTCGACGGCGCTGGGAAAGACAGCGGGCAAGGACCAGGCGCAGAAGAAATTGACGTATCCCGCGGTGTACGGTCTGGACAGATCGCGCGAAATCTCATTCGTGCTGGCTGGCAGCGCGCTGCGCGAGCTGGAAAGCTACGGAATCAAAGGCCGGCGGCTGGAAGAGTTGGCGCGATATTTGATCGAGCGACGGAAATAGCCCGCGGCAGGCCCATGGCAAAGCGCCCACCTCCGCGAAAGTTCTCTGAATCGAATTCGTCTGCGCAGAATTCCCCCGATGGTGCCGCGACGCGGCACCCCCTTCGGAAAGAAAAGAAACGCCTGGATATCTTGATCGTTGAGCGGGGTATGGCGGAGTCTCGCCAAAAGGCCCAGGCCATGCTGCTGGCCGGCAGCGTGCGGGTGAACGGGCGGGCGGCCGGCAAAGCGGGGACGACAATCGCGACGGACGCGGCCATTGAGATGGTGGGCGCGGGATTGAAGTACGTTGGCCGCGGCGGACTGAAACTGGAGGGTGCGCTGGAGGATTTTCGAATTTCACCCGCCGGCGCAATGTGTCTGGATGCGGGAAGCTCGACCGGAGGGTTCACCGATTGCCTGCTGCAGAATGGTGCGAAGCGGGTGATCGCGGTGGACGTGAACACGCAACAACTGGATTGGAAGTTGCAGAGGGATGAGCGAGTAGTGCGGGTGGAGAAGAATGCGCGCTATTTGTTGCCGGCCGACGTTCCGGAGAAAGCGGAACTGATCGTGGCGGATGTGTCGTTCATTTCGGTGGGCAAGATTCTACCTGCACTGATCGGAGTGGCGAAGGCCGGGGCGACTTTCCTGATCCTGGTGAAGCCGCAGTTTGAGTTGGAGCGCGGGCAAATCGGTAAGGGCGGAATCGTGCGGGATCCGGAACTTCATCAAAAAGCGATCGAGCGGGTGCGCGAAGCGGCGAGTGCGGAAGGGCTGGAAATTCTGGGCGTGCAGCCGAGCCGGGTGACTGGGGCGGAGGGCAATCAGGAGTTTTTTCTCCACGCTCGGCGCAGAGCGTAAGGTACAATCCATCGCTACCGACGCAAGAAAAATCATCTAACGAAAGTTCTGGGCTGGGCCAACCATGATCCGAAGTGTAGGAATCGTCTCCAAACCGCGGCGTGAAGAAATCGGCGAGGTGATACCGCCGCTGGTGAAGTGGCTGCGGGACCACGGGCTGGAAGTGTTTCTGGACGAGGAAACAGCGGCCCGGTGCGCGGCTTCGGCGCATGCGCTGTCGCGGGGGTCGATTGCGGAACGGGTGGAGCTAGTGATCGTGCTGGGAGGCGATGGGACGATCCTGGCAACATCCCGGGCGCTTGAGAATCGCGAGATTCCGATTCTGCCGGTGAATTTGGGCGGCCTGGGATTTCTCACCAGCGTGACACTCCATGAAATGTATCCGCTGCTGGAAGCGGTTCTAGCGGGAGACTACCAAACCAGCGAAAGGATGATGCTGGAAGCGGACGTGATACGAAACGGACGCGCGGTGGAGAAGCAGAATGCGCTGAACGACGCGGTGGTAACCCAGGCGGCCCTGGCACGGATGATGGATTTCACGGTTACCGTGGATGCGAACGAAGTGGGCCGGTATCGGGCGGACGGATTAATCGTTGCTACGCCGACGGGTTCGACGGCGTACTCGCTGGCGGCGGGCGGGCCGATCGTAGAGCCTCATCTGGATGCGTTCGTTATCACGCCGATTTGTCCACACATGCTGACCAACCGGCCTCTGGTGGTGCCGGGAAGTGCGGTGATCGAGGTCGGGTTTCCTGGGGAGCACGCACTGAACCTTACGCTCGATGGGCAGGTGGGATTTGATTTGCGTTCGGCCGACCGGGTGGTGATTCGGAAGTCGCCGAATCGGGTGAGGTTGGTGCGGGCGCCGGGCAAATCTTATTACGATATTTTGAGAAGTAAGCTGCGGTGGGCTGAGCGGTAGAGCTGTTCAGTGATACGCGGCGGTTCAGATTGGTGGAGGCGATAAGGATGAGGCGCGTCAGGATGCATGGTTTGTGGGTGTTGGCGGTTGTGGTTTTGGGGGCGCTGGGCGGTCCAGCAGCTGGGGCGCAGGACCCGACTCCAACGAAATTACCCGCGGCGGCACCCGCGCCGGACGTGCCGGTGGCGATCGGGAAGAACGCGAAGCCAGGGACACCTTTGACGTTCTCTCCCAGCGCGATCCCCAATTATCCAGTGCAGGAAGGATTTATCGACGCGCACGGGGAGCTGATATATCACCTGGACGTGGGACGCGGCGCGCCGCTGGTGATCGTGCATGGGGGGCCCGGAGCAACGCACGAATATTTTTTGCCGTACTTGTTGTCGCTGGCGCGGGAGCACCGACTGATTTTCATCGATGAACGTGGGTCGGGAAAATCAGAACACCTCGAAGATCCGTCGGGCTACACCGTCGAGAACATGGTGGAAGACGTGGAAGCCGTGCGGCAGGGGCTGGGATTGGGCAAAATCGACCTGTTGGGACATTCGTTTGGCGGGGTGCTGGCGCAGGCATACGCGCTGAAGTACCAGGCCAATCTTTCGCACCTGATTCTGGCCAGCACGTTCGCGAGCACCACGGAATTGAACGCGGTGTTTGCGCGGATGAAAAAGAACATGGCGCCGGAGCTGCGCGCGAGAATCGATGCCATGGAGAAGGATGGTCTGTTCGGGCACGGCCCCGGTTACCGGCAGGGGCGTTATACGGACGAGTACATGGTCGCGGCGTGGGGCGAGGGATATTTTCCTTACATTTATCAGAATCATCCGGATCCGAACTACGATCCAGTGGACGATGGGAAGACGGCGTGGCCGGTCTACCGGGAAATGTGGGGCTCGCACGGGGAGTTCGTGGTGGATGGAAATCTAAAATCGGTGGAGTACGTCGACCGATTGCATACGATCCATGTGCCGACCCTAATTCTGGTTGGAGATCACGATGAGTCCGATCCCTTAATGTCCCAGGAAATGCACGAGAAAATCGTGGGATCGAAGCTGGTGATATTTCCGACCAGCGGGCACATGACGTTCGTGGATCAGCCGAAGATGTTTATTTCGTCGGTGAATGATTTCCTGCGGCGTTAGCGCGCGGCGCTGATACCCAAATTCAAAACGCCCTACAACGTCAGCGGATTCCAAAACGCCGGATCGGCAGCGGACCACTTTCTGTCGGGAATGCTCCACAGCGGGCGAACGGCGAACACGTGAGTATCCTGGCTGGCCGCGGCTAACGCGCGGGCCTCTTTCGACGATTGGGCTGAGTTCATGATCAGGCGCTTGCCGTCTTCGGTCTCGAAGACGGTCCCTTCCACTTTCAAACTTAGAATCGTAAGCGTGGCAATCACGAAACGCGATTGGCCCAGCGTCCATGGGGTGCCGCGGCTCATGCCGGGACGAAGATTCGCAAATAACTCAATCGGCTCAAAAACTAGCGCGCTCTTGCGCCTAGCGATGTCTTTGAGCGCGGCCATGAGTGGCGGGTTGTTGGCGTAGTCCAAGGCTACCTTTTCGCGCTCGGCGTGCGATTTGTAGCCATTGAGAAACCAGACTTCCTTATGGCCGGTGAGTGATTCGAGTGCTATGTAAGGATGGGGGCAATCGAATTCGGTGCAGATATGCGCCGCATCCTCTTCGATTTTTCCGTACTCCTCAAAGCTTCCTGATTTTGGAAAGTCGCGGTACACCTGCAGAACCTGCGGAGTCTTTTCGGAAACGTGTGCGGCCGGCGGCAAAAACGTCACTCCCCTCGAGTCAAGTCGGCGCGGGATTCGCGGCGACGGATGACGCGGAATTTGCGGCCCTCGACCAGCACTTCCGCGGGACGCGGCCGCGCGTTGTATTGCGACGCCATCACGAAACCATACGCGCCGGTGCCCCAAATCGCCAGCAGGTCGCCCGGATGCGGATTCGGCAGCGGCCAGTCTCTCAGGAAACAATCGCCCGTTTCGCAGACGGGCCCAACGATATCAACGCGGCGAACCGCGGCCTCCGGAGCCGGAGCGCGAACAGGCGATACGGGATGGATTGCGTCGTACAGGACCGGGCGGATCAGGTCGTTCATTCCCGCGTCGACCACCACGAAGGTTTTTCCGCGGTTCGCCTTTGTATAGATGACGCGAGTGAGCAGCACACTGGATGGCCCCACGATTCTGCGTCCGGGCTCGATCAGCAGGCGGCAATTCAAGGAGCGGGCGACGGGAGTGAGGGCGCGCGCGTATTGTGCGAGCGCGGGAGGCCGCTCGGTGGAGTATTGAACGCCGTAGCCGCCGCCGAAATCAGCGAAATCGAGATGGATGCCGGCGACACGAAGTCTTCCCACGAACCTTGCGATGCGCTGGGCGGCGCGGTGATAGGAAGTAGCACCCAGTATCTGCGACCCTAGATGCATGCTGATGCCACGCCAGCGGATCGAGGGAACATTGCGCCAATTGATGTAAAGTTGCGCAGCATCGGCCAAATCGATTCCAAATTTGTGCCGGTGATGGCCGGTACGAATGTGGCGATGGCCTCCGGCTTCGACGTCGGGATTCACACGCAGGGCCGCAGGAGCAACGATGCGCAAGCGCGCCGCTTCCTCGGACAGAATCTCCAGCTCGGCGGGTGATTCGACGTTAAATAACAGAATGCCCGCCTGGAAAGCCTCGCGAATTTCCTCACGCATCTTACCCACACCGGAGAAAACGATTTTCTTTCCCGGGACACCGATTTTCCGCAGGAGATACAGTTCGCCGCCGGAAACGATATCGAAGCTGCTGCCGAGTCTGGCGAGTATGCGCAGGATTTCGAGATTGGAATTGGCCTTCACCGCATAACAGATGGTGTGCGGCACGGCGCGAAAGGCTCGGCGGAAGCCGCGATAGGAGTCCTCAATGCTGCGACGGCTGTAGACGTAGGCCGGAGTGGGAACGCGCTGCGCCAGCGACTCCAGCGAGACGCCTTCGCAAAAGAGCGCTCCGTGCCGGCTTCGGAATTGCGGCGTGAACGCTGAAGGGTCGATGGCCCTGGAGCGGGGTGGATGGTGAGGCGCCGGCGTGCGTTTTGCGGCGGTCACAGAACTTTTACGACGACGAGAGTACGGTCGTCAGCTGCGTGCGCGCCGCCGGAAAAATTGTCTACCTCTAGCTGAATACGGTCGGCAATGGCGGCGGCACTGAGCTGGAAATTTTCGTTCACCAACTGGCAAACGCGGTCGGAACCAAAATAATTACCTTGGGAATCGGTGGTGTCCTCGATTCCGTCGGAATAGAAAGTGAGGATATTGCCTGGCGCGAGCTGCAGACGAGTTTCCTCGTAGGCTACGCCGTCAAACATGCCCAAAGGGAAACCGGTGAGCTTGATCTGCTGGCAGGAACCATTGGCGTAGAGAAACGGCTGGAGCTGTCCAGCATTGGCGATGCGCACGCGGCGGCGGCCACGGTGCCAAGTGGCGTAGCACATGGTAATGAAGCGGCCCTCGATGCGGCGCTCGCCAAGAACATTATTCAGATTACGCAGCATCTCCGCGGGCTGCAATTTCTGCGGCGCCAGACTGCGCAGCGTGCCGATGGCAACGGCGCCGAAAAGGGCCGCAGCACTTCCCTTCCCGCTGACGTCGCCCATGGCGATTCCGAGTTCCTGGGGACCGTAGCGGAGGAAATCGTACATGTCGCCGCAGAGCTCGCGGGACGAGACGACGTTAGCGGCAACGTCCACGCCGTACTCAGAACTCGGGATACGCGGAAGCAGCGCGCCCTGCAGGCGTCGGGCGGCGCTTAGATCGCGATCCATGCGAGCTTCGTCGCGGGCGACGCGCTCGTAAAGCTGGGCGTTTTCGATGGCCACGGCGAGATTGGCGGCGAGAATGGAGAGCGCTTGCACGTGGTGCGCAGTGAAGTAATTGCGGGTGGGGCTTTCCAGATCCATCACGCCAATGACGCGATTTTTCATGACCAGCGGCACCGCCAGCTCGGAGCGAGTTTCTTCATTGACGCGGATGTACCGCGGATCGAGCTCCACGTCGGGAACGACTACGGCGCGTCGCAGAGAGGCCGCGGCGCCGACGATACCTTCGTCGATGGGCACGGAAATCTTCTGTTGGATGTGCTGGCCGAACTTGACGGTGACCTGGTGACGAAAGACGCGAGCTTCGGTATCAAATAACAGGATGTTGAAAATCTGGTAGTCAATGATGCGCTTGGTAAGCTCGGCAGCACGGCGAAGAACTTCGGCAACCTCGAGCACGGAGCTGGCTTCCCGGCCCACTTCGTTGAGGATCAGCAACGTATCGGCTTGGCCCTGGACGCGCTCGAACAGCCGCGCGTTTTCGACGGCGCCGGCAATGCGCGAGGCGAGCAAGGTGAGAATGTTCTGCTGCAGAGGTGTGAAATAATCGAGCTGGCGGCTGGAAATGTCCAAAACGCCCACGGCGACGCCCTTCACCATGAGCGGCACGGCCAGTTCCGACTGCACGGAATCCATGGCGTTCAGATAGCGCGGGTCCTTGCGGACATCGCCGACCAGCACGGGGCGGCCGGTAGCCGCGGCGGTACCGGTGATGCCTTCGCCGACAGGAATGCGCCAATGTTCGACTACGTCCTGGAGATGGCCGATGGCGAAGCGGAAATAAAGCTGGTTGGTGCCCGCTTCCGGGAGCAGCACGGCAAAAATCTCGTAGTCGATCAGCTTTTTGACCAGCGCGGCGGTGCGCGCCAGAACCTCATCGAGGTTCAGCGAGGCATTGATCTCCTGACCAATCTCGGCCAGAGTGGAAAGCACCTCGGCCGGGACGTCCAGCGCACTTTTGAGTTCAACCTCATCCATTTTCGTTTTGTGCTGCGAGAAACCATACACCAACGGCGACAGAGAGGCGTCGGTGCTCCTGGTAATTATAGCAGCCCGCTTTAGATGAACGAGAAAGAAGTGCCGATTCGGACCGAGAGATACGTCGTGTTTAGAGGAGTGGTTGTGCCAGGTGCGATTAGTAATTGCCGGATGAGCTGGCGGAGGGCGGGGCCTTGGCGGCGGTGGGCTTCGCGGGCTGCGGCTTGGACGGACCAGGGTTAGCTTCGCTGATGGCTTGCTCGATGATTTTTACGCTGGCGCTGGCGCCGATGCGGGTGGCGCCGGCTTCTACCATTTTTTTGACGTCGTCCAGGGTGCGGACGCCGCCGGAGGCCTTTACGCCCATGTCACCGCCCACTACCGCGCGCATGAGCTGGATGTCTTCAGCGGTGGCGCCGCCGGTGGAAAAGCCAGTGGAAGTTTTCACGAAATCGGCGCAGGCGTTTTTTGCGGCTACGCAGCCGCGGATTTTTTCGTTGGTGTTGAGCAGACCGGTCTCGAGAATCACTTTGCAAATCGCGCCGCCGCGGTGGCTAGCGTCGGCAACGCCGCGAATATCGGCTTCGACGGCTTCGAGCAGGCCGGATTTCAGGGCCCCCACGTTGATCACCATGTCGATTTCCTGGGCGCCCAGCTTGATGGCTTGTTCCGCTTCGTAGACCTTGATTTGCGGCAGCGTGGCACCCAGCGGGAAGCCCACGACTGTGCAAACTCGCACGCAGGAGCCGCGAACCAGCTCGGCAGCCTGCGGGACGTTCCAGGGATTCACACAGACGGACGCAAATTGAAAGCGGACGGCCTCGTCGCAGAGTGTCTTGATTTGGTCGCGGGTGGCGTCCGGCTTGAGCAGTGTGTGGTCGATTAGCACCGCCACTCGGCCTTCCACTTTGTTTGCCGCATTTCCCAGGGTAAGGCGGCAAGCGCCCGCGTCGATCGCCCGGCGCGTTTTATGAGCGCAAAAATCGCCACAGTGATCGGTGCAGTCGGGGCAGGTGGTTGGCACGTGCAGCCCGTAATTGAGGTGATGCCCGGGACCGAGAGAGGTGCCGAGGTATTCGAGAACTTCCTGGGCTACGGTGACTACGATTTCTTCGAGGTCACCCTGCTCAATGGGAAGCTGTTCCGGTCCGCGCTCAGAGGAAGCTGACAAGTTCAGGGAGTCCTGTTGCGGTCTTCGATAGCCTTAATTTTGTCAATGCGGCGTTGATGACGGCCGCCAGCGAAAGGAGTATCGAGCCAGAGCGCGAGAATCTCTCGCGCCACTTCCGCCGGAATCAAGCGTGCACCAAAAGCAATTACGTTCGCATCGTTGTGTTCACGGCTGTTGCGTGCCGTGGCTCTATCGTAGCACAGCGCAGCGCGCGCGCCGGGAACCTTGTTGGCGGCGATGGCCGAGCCGATGCCAGCAGAGTCGATCACCACGCCGCGCCAAGTCTTGCCGCTGGCGACGGCGTTGGCGACGGCCTCGGCGAAGTCGGGATAGTCGACCGGTTCGGTGCTGGAAGTCCCGAGATCGATCACGGTGTAGGACCAGTCGGCCAGATGGCGCTTGAGCTGTTCTTTGAGTTCGTAGCCGCCGTGATCGGCACCGATAGCTACTGCGCGGCCCCGGGTACTGCCGCTCGATTCAGAGCCGCTCTCAGTGGAGGGTGCGGTGAATTTGATGGTGATGGAGCGCCGGACGGCTTCGTCGGAGGCTAGCGCGGTGATGAGCGCGCCGGACGGAACGGAGACTTCCCCGCCCGTGGCGATTTTTTCTAAGTCGGTGAAAGTTAGGACCGAGCGCGGCACGGCTACTCCGGAGGGAGCGTGAGGACGCAAACGTCTTTCAGGTTGCGGAAGCGCTCGGCGTAGTCGAGACCGTAGCCGACGACGAACTCGTTCGGAATGGTGAAGCCGACGTAGTCCCCTTTGACGGCTTGCACGCGGCGCGAAGGCTTATCGAGCAGGGCGGCGATCCGCAAGGATTTCGGGCGGCGCTGCTCGATGACGCGGCGGAGGTAATTGAGGGTGAGGCCGGTGTCCAGAATGTCCTCGACGAGGATGACGTTGAGGCCTTCGATGCTGGAGTCGAGATCTTTGTTCACGCGCACCTGGCCCGAACTCTGCCGGCCCTTGCCGTAGCTGCCCACCGCCATGAAATCGATGGAGGTATCGAGATTGATTTCGCGGATGAGGTCGGAAAGGAAGATGCAGGCGCCCTTGAGCACGCCGATGATGTGGATGCGCTGGCCTTTGTAGTCCTTGGTGATCTGCTGGGCTACTTCCTTGACGCGCTTTTGGATGGCGGTGCGTCGGATCAGAACTTTTAGCTTTTCGCCTGCTTGTTCGGGCATGTTCGGCGTCCTATTTGTGAAGAGCGGGTAACTCTAGCGCAGCGGGTGGGGAATGACAAGACGCCTGGAGCTCCCGAGCTCCCGCCGTGGCGGTACGGCTGCTATGGCGGGTTCGGAACGGGTTACGCTTCGCGGGATCTCAAATGCAATTAGTGAAACGCCTCGCCTCTGGCCAGCATCGCCAGAATCGTTTCCATGCGCTTCTGTCTGGTTTCCGGCTTCTTCGCCGTTTGCAGCCGGTAGGCGATCGCGTAGCGGTTGGCTTTGTTCAGGGACTCGAAAAAAGTATTCGCTTTCTTGTTTTTGCGCAACGCCGCCAGGAAATCATCGGGAACCGTTGCGTTGCTTGGGGAATCGTAAGCAGATGCCCAGCGGCCGTCCTTCTTCGCGCCATCTATTTTGGCCCGACCTGCCGTCTTCATCCGGCCCGCCTGTATTAACCTTTCCGCGTGCTGCGTGTTGATCTTGGACCAGCCGCCGTTCGGGCGCCTTGGGGTAAACCTTTGCAGCCAGGAACATTCATCATGGCGCTGTTTTTGGCCGTCGATCCATCCAAAGCAGAGCGCCTCGTCCAGTGCTTCCGCGTAGGTGACGGTGGGTTCTTTCGAATCCTTTTTGAAGATGCGCAGCCAAATACCATCGGATTGGCGGTGGTTTACGGAGAGCCATTTACGAAACTCTGCCGGTGATCGAAAGCGGAGGATTTCATTCATACGACCCTATTTAAACGCGCTAGCCCGCGCTAGCCCAAGTTCGTCACTGAAACTGCGTTTTGGCGATTTTAGAGCTAATTTTCTGTGTGAAGTGGTTCATTTTCAACTCCCGCTAACCGAAAACCAATTGTAGTGCAGACCAAGCCTCTCGAAGCGTAGGTTTTCTGCTGACATGATCCGCGCAGGATGTTTCTTCGACAGCATGAGCGAGTTAAAGACGGCAAGGAACACAGCTACTGGTCGCTGGTCGAGACGGTGCGTACCGCCGATGGGCCGCGGCAGCGCACGCTTTGTTAGCTCGGTGGGCTGAACGGTTCGGCTCACGCGCGTTGGCAGAAGACGACAGAGGTCTTCAATGAGCACGCCGAGAGTACCCCACTGAAGCTGTTTCCTGCCGAAGCAGAAGCGCC
>Ga0182024_10005624_pt1 | contig 28007 bp, 25 predicted proteins | sample P32metaG_FD_120480 | JGI IMG/M metagenome (GOLD analysis project Ga0182024, IMG submission 120480) | Permafrost microbial communities from Stordalen Mire, Sweden - P3-2 metaG (Illumina Assembly) | ecosystem: Environmental > Terrestrial > Soil > Wetlands > Permafrost | place: Sweden: Stordalen...
ATCCGCTCGCAAAGTCCGGTCGTCCCAGCGTACCAGAAAGGTATCGGTGTGCCACGGCGAGAGTGAGCCAACGAGGCGCGGCGACCGGGAGAAGCGCAGGCGCAGTTCACCGCTGACGAGCCGGATGTCGATGTCGCCGTACCAGCGGTCGCGGTAAGTGCCGACATATCCGGTCAGCGGCAGCGATGGCTTGGCATCGGGCGCCTGGTCGGCGCCCTGGCTGGCTTCTGCGGCAGTCACTTGCGCCTGTGTCACCCAGGCGGACGCCAGGTAGGCCGCGAGCCAATCGGTTTTCGGCGCGCCCAGGAATTCATCGAGTACGTGCAGCGTGATAGCCTTGTAGGCGTCGAGCGATTCCTGATTCGTCAGCACGACCACTCCGAGGTGCAGTGTCGGCAGCAGCGTCACGACTGAAACAAAGCCCGGGAAGCCACCGTCGTGCCAGACCAACCGTTGGCCGCGGTAATCGGATTGGTACCAGCCTTCGGCATAGCCGAGGAATTCAGGTTGCGCGGCTTGCAGCTCCGGAACCGGCGCCGCATCGATCTCGATCGGCGTGATCATCGACCACATGCGCTGCTGATTGGTTTCATTGAAGAGACGCGGCGTCACGCCCGAAGCGTCCTCGGGCAGGCGGCCGCCGGCCAGCTGCAGCCGGATCCAGAGCGCCATGTCGTGCGCACTGGCGTAGATGCCCGCGGCACCCTGGCTGTTCTTCCAGACCAATGGCGGCGTGGCGATCAGCGGTCCGTCTGCTTGCGGCTGATAGGCGGTCGCAACATTGTCACCGGGCTTGAGGTAAGTGGCGTCGATGCGCGACTCCGTCATGCCAATCGGTGCGAAGATGTGCTCGCGCACGAAGTCGGCGTAACTTTGTCCCGATGCCTGCTCGATGATCAGCGTCGCGACGCTGAACATGATGTTCTCGTACGCGAATGAATCGCGGAATCCCGATTTGAGCGGCAGGTAGCGGAGTCGCTCGACCACCTCGCGCGCGCTGTAGGTACTCGGCGGCGTGAACAGCAGGTCGCCGGCGTGCGATCCGAGGCCACTGCGATGCGCCAGCAGATCGCGGATACGCAGCTCGCGCGTGACGTATGGGTCGGCCATCCGGAACCATGGCAAGTGATCGACCACGCGATCGTCCAACCGCAGCTTGCCTTGATCGGCCAGCATTTCGACCGCGGTCGCCGTGAATGACTTGGTGTTCGATGCGATACAGAACAGGGTGTGCGCGTCGACCGGCTGCGCGCTGCTCAGATCGCGCTGACCGGCACCCTGTTCAAACACGATGCGGTCATCCTTGACGATGGCGACCGCAATGCCGGGCACATCGAAGGCTGCGCGTACCTGCTCGATGAAGGCGGGCAGATCGCTCTGCGAGTGAGCCAGCCCCGGCGTCGCCAGCAGCAGCGAGCAGATCGGTGAAACAAGATATCTGCGCATGATCGTGAGGGTACTCGCAAGCCGGTCGAGACGCTGAACGGGTGCTGAATAGAATGCCCAAAGACGCTCGATGTGTCGCCTTTTCGCGAACCGGGGGGCTAATCGCTGTCCGATGTCGGCTGGGGCCTGTACTGTGACGTTATGGCTTCTATCAGCACGGGCTCTTGCCTATGCTCGACTCTCGTACGCCATGGAGGACGTCAAATGTCTGGATCCCTCAAGCATCGTTCGGCGCAGTCGCTCGTGAGCGCCCGCAACGTTGTAACGCTCGCCGCCGCGTCGCTGCTCGCGCCGTGGCTGCTGGCCGGGTGTGTCGTGCAGCCGGCGCGCGTCTATTATCCGCCGCCGCCACCGCCACCTCCGCAGCAGTATTCGCCGCCGCCCGCGGCCTATTCACCACCACCTCCAGCTCCGCAGCAGTATTCGCAGGAGGCACCGGCCACGGACGATACCGCCGAGACCGCCAGCGAGGCGCCACCGCCGCTACCCGATTACGATCAGCCGGCATGCCCGGATGACGGCTATATCTGGACGCCGGGTTACTGGCACTGGAGCCCGGCAGGTTATTACTGGGTCCCTGGCACCTGGGTCGAGCCACCGCAAGTGGGCCTGCTCTGGACGCCCGGATACTGGGGGTTCATCGGCGGCTTGTATGCCTGGCACGGCGGCTACTGGGGCCCTCACGTCGGCTATTACGGCGGCGTGAACTACGGTTTCGGCTATGTCGGCGTCGGCTATGTCGGCGGACGCTGGGAAGGCAATCGCTTTGCGTATAACACCGCCGTCAACCGCGTCAACACCACGGTGATACACAACACCTACAACACCACGGTCGTCAACAACGTCACCGTCAACAGGGTCAGCTACAACGGTGGCGCGGGCGGCATCGCGGCGCAGCCGGGCGCGGAAGAGCGCGCAGCCGCGCGCGAAGCGCACGTACCGCCGACCTCGGCGCAGGCCGCGCACGTGCAGCAGGCCCGTGGCAACCCAGCGCTGTTCGCCAAGGCCAATGGCGGCCATCCGGCCATTGCGGCGACCGCTCGACCGGCGGCATTCACAGGACCCGGCGTCATGGGTGCGCGCGGTGCGAGTCCCGGTACGCCGCAGGCACCGCACGCAGGTGCGACTGGACAGGGCGCGCGACTGCCGCCGAACCCGCAGGTCAATAGTGCGCATCCGCCTACCGGCGGATCACCGCAGAAGCCTGGAGTGCCGAACCGGGCTTATGCCGGCAAGCCGCAGACGCAGCTCAACCCACCGCCGCCCAAGGGCAATGCGAACGGTTCGAATCCCAAGCCGTCGCCGCATCCCAATAACAACAAGGAGCATGAGGGCGAGGGTGGCAACCGCGATCGTTGAGTGAGTTGGAAAAAAAGTTGCAACCAAACCGTTGCAAAAGAGGTGGTTTTGCAACCCACAGGTTGCAACTTTTTTCCAGGAGGCCCCGCGATCAGCGGGGTCGTCCAATCCGAATCGTCAGGGGCATGACCACTGGGCGGGCTGACTGCGGGTGCCCCAGGCCTGTGCGAGTGGCCGCCGGCATGCATGGCGAGGATAGCACCGACGTGTGCGCCTAGTTGCCGTTGATCGGGCTGCTGGCCTGGCTGCTGCCTGGCATCCGTCGACGACCGGGCGCGATCTGACTGGCCAAACAGCCGACCACCACCAGCGAACAGCCGAAGATGGCCGGCCAGGAGAGGTGTTCGTTGATGAACACGCGGGCCGCGAGCGCCGCGAACACCCCTTCCATGCTGAAGATGATCGCAGCGTGCGCCGGCACGGCGTCTTTCTGCGCAATGGCCTGGATCGCGTAACCGATGCCGACTGAGGCTGCACCACAGTAGAGAATGGCCAGCGCCGAGTTCTGGATGTCGCTCCAGCGCACCGTCTCGAGCGCCAAGGCGGCGACCAAGCAGACCAGCGCACAGACGATGTTTTGAATCAAGGCCAGATTCAGCGGGTCGTGCTTCTGCGTATAAGCACCAATGAGCATGAGCTGCAGCGCGATGGCGACGGCGCCGAACAGTTCCAGGCCATCGCCGTAAGAGAGAATCAGATGCTGGCCGCTCAGGTAGTACAGTCCGGCCGCCGCACAGGCGGCGCCGAGGATGGTCCCGAAGCGCAGGTGCTGCCCGAGGAGCACCGAAAACACCGGCACGATAACCACGTACATGGAACTGATGAAGCCGGCGTTGGCGACCTTGGTGTAACCGAGGCCGATCTGCTGCGCGGTAATCGACACCGCGACCAGCACGCCGAGCACCGCCCCGGGCCCCCAGGGCCAATCGGCACGCCGTCGCGGCGCGCTGTCGGTCGCTCGCTTCAGCCAGCGACTCAGGGCACCGACCACCAGCGCGCCGAGCAGGAAGCGCACACCCGTGAACAGCAGCGGGCCGATGGTCGCGAGGCTCAGGCGCTGAACCACGAACGAGCAGCCCCAGATCAGGGCCGCGAACAGCATCAGGAAATCGGCGCGCAGGGAGTGAGTCTTCACTCGGTATTGTCACGTTGCTCATGCAATTTAGACAAGAGGTCATGGCAACTTGCGAGTTGAAGAGAGTACGCCCAGCCCACACTCTGACCGGTCAGCCCACACAAGGATCGCCATGCTGTTCGAACCGTTGAATAACCGCTCGCTCAAGACCAGAAATCGCCTGGTGATGTCGCCCATGACGCGCAATCGCGCCGTCGCGGCCAACACGCCCAACGCACTCATGGCCGAGTACTACGGGCAACGCGCCGGCGCCGGCCTGATCGTCACCGAGGGCACCTCGCCGTCGCCCAACGGCCTGGGCTATCCGCGCATTCCGGGACTGTTCAACGACGCGCAAGTTCGCGGCTGGAAGGGCGTCACCGATGCCGTGCACGCGCGTGGCGGCAAGATCTTCGTGCAGCTCATGCACACGGGGCGCGTCACGCACATCGCCAACCTGCCGGCGGGCGCGGAAGTGGTCGGTCCGACCGCGGAAATCTGTCCCGGCGAGATGTACACCGACACCCAGGGTATGCAGCCCTTCAGTGCGCCGCGGCCCATGACCGAGGCCGACATCGCGCGGGCGGTCAAGGAGTATGCGCAGGCGGCGCGGTTCGGGATCGAGGCGGGATTCGATGGTATCGAACTGCACGCGGCCAACGGCTATCTGATCGAGCAGTTTCTGAATGCCAACGTCAATCGGCGTACCGATGGCTACGGCGGTAGCATCGCGGCACGCAATCGTTTCGCGCTGGAAGTCGTTCGCGCCACGGTGGCGGCGGTCGGCGCTGAACGGCTCGGCATCCGGCTGTCTCCCGATGGCGTGTTCAACAGCACGGGAGCGTTTCCTGAATTGGAGGCGCAGTACCTCGAACTGGTGGGCGAACTGTCAAGCCTGAATCTCGCCTATGTGCATGTGCTGGATCATTCCGCCATGGGTGCCCCGCCGGTGCCGGCCGAGCTCAAGGTCAAACTGCGACAGGCATTTTCCGGCGTCTTCATCCTGGCCGGCGGCTTCGATGCGACAAGTGCCGAGCGGGCACTGGTGGAGAAGCGCGCGGATTTGATCGCGTTCGGCCGACCGTTCCTGGCGAATCCCGATCTGGTGGAGCGTCTGAGCCTGAATGCCAAACTCAACGTGCCTGACCAGGCCACCTTCTACTTGCCCGGACCGAAGGGCTACACGGACTATCGAACACTCGCCGTGGCTTCGGCGTGAGTCACGCCGCCGTCAACGCGTGACCTGTACGCCAAGGTAGAAAAGCAGCTCCTGATGATCGTAGGCGGCCGGGCCGAAACCGTGTCCGACCGCGAACAGCAGCGTCAGTGCGTCGTTGAGCCTGCGCCGACCGCCGAGGTTGATGAGTGTCTGCACATCGTGCGGGGCAATCGTGTCGCGGATCTCGGCCAGGCACTCGAGCTCCGGCAGGCACTGGTGCGATAGGATCAGGCCCGCGGCCCAGGCGTCCGGCTGCAGCGCGCGCGTCAGCGGACTGCTGGCCAGGTAGCGTCCCAATTCGCCATCGACCCCAAAGCCGGCAATGTCGGTCGACGCTTCGATCGGCAGAAACCAGGTGCTGCCGGCGGCAGTCAGACCGCGCCGATAGGAGTCGGGCAGCGCATTCACCAGTACCTGCGGATAGATCGACATCGCAAAGTCGGCGCGTTCACGGTCGATGAAGCGCCAGCGGACGCCGAGATCCGATCCGCCCAGTCCGGACTGAACGCCGGCGCCATCGGCAACGCCGGCGCCATCGGCAACGCCGGCGCCATCGGCTTTCGACAGCAGCCATGGTGTGTCGAGCTTGAGCTGGAAGTGCTCGCTCCAGCCATAGTTGATGTCGGCGTCGGGCAGCGATAGCTGCCTGAGGCCGGGCACCTGACTGCCGATTGCCGCGAGATTGATTTCCCAGTGGCCGGTGGGAACCGTGTCCGGATCATCGGTCACCATCGGCGGCCCGCCCTGGGCCCGCGCAGGCGAAGTCACTCCGGCGAGCATGGCAGCCACGATCAAGGCAGGCACGATCAAGGCAGCAATGCCCTCGGCGGAAGCAGTGCGCGGCTTTGACCTTTGCATCACGAAGCGATTATGCGGGAAGATGGCGGCATGAAAGCATTGTTGCGCCTGCTGCTGTTGACAACGATGGGCGCGGTGGCGCTGGCAGATTCGCCGCCGTACAGCCTCACCGCTCATTGGCCGATCGGCGGCGATGGCGGATGGGATTACCTGACGATCGATCCGGCCCAGCAAGTGCTGTACGTGGCGCGCGCCACGCATGTCGCGGTCGTCGATCTGGGCAGCGGCAAAAGCATTGGCGATATCCCCGATACCGCCGGTGTCCACGGCATCGCGCTGGCACCGGAGTTGAACCGCGGCTTCATCAGCTGCGGCAGGGCCAATGTGGTCAAAGTATTCGATCTGCGCAGCCATGCGGTGCTCGCCAGCATCGCAACGGGCGACGGACCGGACGCCATCCTCTACGAGCCCGTCACGCAGCGCGTGTTTGTCTTCAACGGTCGCGGCCACAGCGCCACCGTGATCGACGCTCGCAGCAACGCCGTAGTGGCGACCATCCCGTTGGGCGGCAAGCCCGAGGAGGGGCGCGCCGATGGCGCCGGCGCCGTGTTTGCCAACATCGCGGACAAGGCCGAGCTCGTGCGACTCGACGCGCACGCCGCCACCCTGACCGCACGCTGGCCCCTGACGCGATGTGAAGAGCCCAGCGGCTTTGAGCTCGATCCGGTTCATCGCCGCGGCTTCTCAACCTGCGGCAATGCGTTGCTGGCGGTCACCGACCTCGATTCCGGCAAGTCAGTCGCCAGCGTACCGATCGGCAAAGGGGTCGATGGCTGCGCCTTCGATCCGGCAACGCAGACAATCTTTAGCTCCAACGGCGAGGGCACGCTCAGTGTCGTGCGCGAACTGACCTCGGATCGCTACTCAGTAGTGCAGACCCTGACCACGGAGCGTGGCGCGCGCACGTTGGCGCTCGATCGGCAGACGCATCGCCTGTACCTGCCCACGGCGCAGTTCGGGCCGCCGGCGTCCGCGGATGCGCGACCCACCATTCTTCCGGGAACCTTTGAGATACTGGTGGTGCAGGCTCGCTGAGGAGTCGCAGTCACGAGCGTTTCAAGTTTGATGCAAAAGACTCTGGTGGCAATCGCGTCGCTGCTGCATGGTGCGGCGCTGGCGGTAGCGGCGACGCCGGATGTGCGCATCGAGCACGTGACCATCGTGTCCCCGGAGCGTCCGAGGCCGGTGCCCGACGTCGAGGTCGTGATTCGTGACGGCCGAATCGCATCCATCTCACGAGCGGACGCAGCATCCGCGTCCGGCGCCGAACAGTCTTCGAGCGCCATCAGCATCGACGGCCGCGGTCTCTACCTGACGCCGGGATTGATCGACAGCCACGTGCATCTGGGTTCGATACCCGGCATGACCGATGAACAGGAGGCCCGGCATCCGGAGATTGCGCTCGAGGCGCGCCAGCAGTTGCCCAAGAGCTACCTGCTGCACGGCTTTACGACGCTCATCGATCTGATCTCGGATCCGCAGCAGATGGCGCGGTGGATGAGCCATGAGCCGGTTCCGGACACCTACTTCTGTGGGGGCGCCGCGCTCATCGATGGCTACCCGATGAATTTCATTCCGAAGCCACAGCGCTACCAGGCCATGCCCTACCTGCTGATCGAGCCGGGTACTGCCGCGCCGCCCGGCATCGATGCCGCGCTGCATACGCCGGCCGCGGTCGTTGCCCGCATGAAGGCGGACGGGGCGATCTGCGTCAAGACCTTCTTCGAGCACGGTTTCGGACCAACGCACGATCTGCCGGTACCCAAGGTCGAGACGATTCAGGCCCTCGTCAAGGCAGCCCATGCGGCCGGCATGCCGGTGCTGTTGCACGCCAACGGCGTCGACGGTCACAGCTTCGGCCTCGAGGCCGGCGTCGACATCATGGCGCATGGCATCTGGCACTGGAAGGAATCGACGCCGACGAATGAGCCCACGCCTGCGATCCGCAAGATCCTCGACAGCGAGCGCGCCCGCAATGTCGGCTTCCAACCGACCATCCAGGTGCTCTATGGGGAACGCGATCTGTTCGATCCCACCTATCTGAGCAACCCGGCGATCGCACGCGTCCTGCCGGCGAGTCTGATCGACTGGTATCGCACCACGGAGGGTCAGTGGTTCCACGACCTGCTGGCCGAGGGCTACGATGAGTTGAAGGGCAAGGACCCCCAAGCCGCGCAGGCGATCATCGAGCGCGACTACGCGCTGCCGATCGAGCGTGACGAGCATGTCACGGGGTATTTTGCCGCCCGCGGCGGACGGCTGCTGTTCGGCACTGACACGCCGAGCGCGCCGACCTACGCCAATCCGCCAGGGCTCAACGGCTGGCTCGAAATGCAGCGCTTGATCGCGGCCGGTGAAACCCCGGCGCAGATCTTGCGGTCCGCCACCATTGCCAATGCCGAGGCGCTCAAGCTCGATCGCGAGGTCGGCACCGTGCAGGTGGGCAAGCGCGCCAATCTACTGCTGCTGCGACGGGATCCGACCCAGACGATCCAGGCCTACGCCGACATTGCCAAGGTCATTCTGCGCGGCCGCGTGCTCGATCCGGCGGAGCTGGTGGCTCATTGAGCAGCCAGCCGCAGCCGGGGCGCGGCTGGCAGGCGCGGCTCGCGCTCAGGTTCGAGGCCGGCGCGTCCCGCACGCTGCTCGCTGCACGCGAACATGTCGGTCCGCTGCTGGTACAGCGCCCGTTCTACCCCGAAGGCGAACCCTGCCACGTGTACGTTATTCATCCCCCCGGCGGAGTCGCCGGCGGCGATGAGCTGACGCTGGAAGTCGAAGCCAGGCCCGGTGCACATGCGCTGCTGACGACGCCGGCCGCCGGCAAGTTTTATCGCCGCGCTCCCGCGGGCGGCGCACGGGTGCAGCAGACGCTGCGCGCCGACGGCGCGGTCCTCGAGTGGTTGCCGCAGGAGAACATCTTCTATCCCGACGCCGCCGTCGAGCTGCACACGGTCGCGTACCTGACGCGCGAGGCGCGCTGTATCGGCTGGGAGATCGGCTGCGTCGGCCTGCCCGCGAGCGCCCAGGATCTGGCGCATGGCGAGCTGCGGCTGCGACTGGAACTCTGGCGTGACGGGCAGCCGCTGCTGCTCGAGCGCCTCAACATCGACGAGCAGGTACTGACGGCGCGCGCCGGCCTGGCCGGTCATGTCGCCTTCGGTACCGCACTCGCCTGTCCGGCCGGGCAGCGCGCGCTCGAGTGCGCGCGGGCCGCGCTGGCGGGCGCGGATTGTGCGGAGCTCCAGCTTGCCTGTACGCTCCTCGACGGGGTGCTGCTGTGCCGCGCCACCGCGCGACGCACCGATCGCCTCAAGCAGGCCTTTGTGCGCTGGTGGCAGGCGGTGCGGCCGTGCGTGCTGGCGCGCGAGGCAGTCGCGCCGCGCATCTGGTCGACCTGAGAACACGATGGAACTATCGCCGCGAGAGAAGGACAAGCTGCTGTTGTTCACGGCCGGCCTGGTGGCCGAGCGCCGTAAGGCGCGTGGACTCAAGCTCAACTACCCCGAGGCCGTGGCATTCATTTCGGCGGCGATACTCGAGGGCGCGCGCGACGGCCGCTCAGTGGCCGAGCTCATGAGCTATGGCGCCACGCTGCTCAAGCGCACCGAGGTCATGGACGGGGTCGCCGAGATGATTGCCGAGGTGCAGGTCGAAGCAACCTTTCCCGACGGCACCAAGCTGGTGACCGTGCATCACCCGATTACCTGAGGACAGCGTCATGATTCCAGGCGAGATTCTCACCGCCGATGGTGACTTGACCCTCAACGTCGGCCGCGAGACGCGCACCATCACGGTGGCCAACACCGGCGACCGCCCGATCCAGGTCGGCTCGCACTATCACTTCTTTGAAACCAATGCAGCGCTGCAGTTCGAGCGACCGCGGGCGCGCGGTTTTCGCCTCAACATCGCGGCTGGCACCGCCGTCCGCTTCGAGCCCGGACAGCTGCGCGAGGTCGAGCTGGTGGCGCTCGCGGGTGATCGGGTCGTGTATGGATTCCAGGGTCGCGTCATGGGCGCGCTGTCATGAGCAGGATCGAGCGCCGTGCCTACGCTGAGATGTTCGGACCGACCACCGGCGACCGGATTCGTCTCGGTGACACCGAACTGCTGATCGAGATTGAGCACGATCACGCCGTCTACGGCGAAGAGGTCAAGTTCGGCGGTGGCAAGGTGATTCGCGATGGCATGGGGCAGAGCCAGCGCACCGCCCCCAATGTCGTCGACACGGTGATCACCAACGTCGTGATCCTCGATCACTGGGGTATCGTCAAGGCCGACGTCGGTCTCAAGGACGGCCGCATCGCTGCGATCGGCAAGGCCGGCAATCCCGATATTCAACCGGCGGTGAACATCGTGATCGGCCCGGCCACCGAAGTGATCGCCGGCGAGGGCCTGATCGTGACCCCCGGTGCCATCGATGCGCATATCCATCTGATCTGTCCGCAGCAGATCGAGGATGCGCTCATGAGCGGTGTCACCACCATGATCGGCGGCGGCACCGGACCCGCGACCGGCACCGCGGCCACGACCTGCACACCGGGGCCGTGGTTCATCGCGCGCATGCTGCAGGCGGTCGAAGAGCTGCCGGTGAATATCGGCCTGTTGGGTAAGGGCAATGCCAGCCTGCCCGAACCGCTCGAGGAGCAGATTCGCGCCGGTGTCATCGGTCTGAAGCTGCACGAGGACTGGGGCACGACCCCGGCCGCGATCGACAACTGCCTCAGTGTCGCCGACCGCTTCGACGTGCAGGTGGCCATCCACACCGACACGCTCAACGAGAGTGGGTTCGTCGAGGATACGATCGCCGCCTTCAAGGGCCGTGCGATCCACACTTATCACACCGAGGGTGCAGGCGGCGGCCATGCGCCCGACATCATCAAGGCCTGCGGCGTGGCCCACGTGCTGCCGTCCTCTACCAATCCAACCCGTCCCTACACGGTCAACACCATCGATGAGCATCTCGACATGCTCATGGTATGCCACCATCTCGATCCGGGCATTGCCGAGGATGTCGCGTTCGCCGAATCGCGCATCCGCCGCGAGACCATCGCCGCCGAAGACATCCTGCACGACCTCGGCGCCTTCTCGATGATCTCGTCCGACTCGCAGGCCATGGGCCGGGTCGGCGAGGTGATCACGCGGACCTGGCAGACGGCGCACAAGATGAAGGTGCAGCGCGGCGCCCTGCCGAAGGACAGCGAGCGCAACGATAATTTCCGCGTGCGCCGCTACCTGGCCAAGTACACCATCAACCCCGCAATCACGCATGGCATTGCCCATGAGGTCGGATCGATCGAAGTCGGCAAGCTGGCGGACCTGGTGCTGTGGCGACCGGCGTTCTTCGGCGCCAAGCCCGCGCTCATCATCAAGGGTGGCATGATCGTGGCGGCGCCCATGGGTGACCCGAATGCCAGTATCCCGACGCCGCAGCCGGTGCACTACCGCCGCATGTTCGGCGCGCTCGGCGGCGCACGCGCGGCCACTTCGGTCAGTTTCGTGAGCCAGGCGGCGCTCGATGGCAATGTGGGCCGCAGGCTCGGGCTGCACAAACCGCTGGTGGCGGTCGCGCACACGCGCGACTTGAGCAAGCGTGACCTGATTCTGAACGATTATCTGCCGCGCATTGAAGTCGATCCACAGACCTACGAAGTGCGCGCCGACGGGCAACTGCTGACCTGCGAACCGGCGCGCGAGCTGCCGCTGGCACAGCGCTACTTTCTGTTCTGAGACGCGACCAGCGACCGATGCTGCGGATTACTCAACGCCTCACCGGTGCATCGGCCGCCGCTACGCCGGCCGTGCTGCGGCTGGTGCTGCCGTACGATCTGCGCTGCCGCAGCCGCTTCCGCGCGCACCTGGTCACGGGGGAGGAGGTGGGCGTGCTGCTGACGCGCGGCCAGATCCTGCGCAATGGCGATCGACTGCTGACCGACGATGGCCGCGTGGTGGAAGTCGCTGCCGCGACCGAATCGGTCAGCACGGTACGCGCCGCGGATGCGCGCCTGCTGGCGCGCACTGCCTATCACCTCGGCAACCGGCACGTGCCGCTGCAGGTCGGCGACGGCTGGCTGCGCTACTGCCACGATCATGTGCTCGATGACATGGTGCGCGGACTCGGCGCCGAGCTTTGCCTGGAGCAGGCGCCGTTCGAGCCCGAGGCCGGCGCGTATCACGGCTACGCCGACCATGACCACGCCGACCATGACCACGCCGACCATCACGAGCATTGATTCGCTGGCGCTGCTGCGCCTGTTCCATCTGGTCAGTCCAGCGCTGCCGGTCGGCGCTTACGCCTATTCGCAGGGTCTGGAATACGCGGTCCAGGCCGGCTGGGTCAGCGATGAGGCCGGCACTTTCGATTGGCTGCAGGGACTCGCCCGCACCGGCATCGGCACGCTCGATCTGCCGATCCTCGCCCGCCTGCACGCGGCGTGGGGTGCCGAGGATCGCGTGGCCGTAGGTCACTGGAATGCGCGGCTCATCGCCGCGCGCGAGAGCGCGGAACTGCGTGCCGAGGAGCGTCACCTGGGGCTGGCGCTGGCGCGGGTACTGGTTGAACTCGAGCTGCCTGAGGCGCGCGACTGGCAGGGGCTTGATCCGGCCTTCGCGACCTTGTTCAGTCTGGCGGCGGTGCGCTGGCGGATCGCGGCGGAGGCGACGCTCGCCGGCTACCTCTGGGCCTGGAGCGAGAACCAGGTGCTGGCGGCCGTGAAGCTCGTACCGCTGGGCCAGTCCGCCGGGCAGCGCTTGCTGCACCACCTGACCGAGCTATTACCCCAGGTGGTCGAGCGCGCGCTGAGGTTGCCTGAGGAGGCCATCGGCAGCGGCACGGTCTCGCAGGTCATTGCCAGTTCGTTGCACGAGACGCAGTATTCACGGCTGTTTCGCTCCTAAGCGAAGCGAATCTGGTAAGTTGGCGCACGCTGGTTACGGCCTTCAGAGCATTCGAGCCACGTAGGGGAACACACAGATGTACGTCAGGCCTGGGGCGCCGCTGTCGATCGGTGGGGTACTCGACGATGCCATCAAGGTATATCGCGTCTCGTTTTCGCGCTGCTGGATTCCTTCGCTGCTGATTGCCATCACCGCCGGCGTGATTGGATTCTGGATGTCCGCCGGCATCATCGAGGCCTCAAGCCGCTACAACCCGGCGGCCATGATGCGCGCCTATCGTGAGCCGTCAGTGTTCGGCGTCTACCTGCTGCAGTGGTTGCTGAGCACCGGACTTTACGGAACGCTGTTCGTGATGCAGGACGGCGCCAGCGGCGGACAGGTGCAGGGACTGGGCGAGGCGTTCGGTGTCGGCTTCGCGCGGCTCGGACGTGCGCTGCTGGCGGGAGTCCTGTTCGGTATCCTGATGATGATCGGATTCGTGCTGTTGATCGTGCCCGGTTTTATCGTACTGGGCGCCCTGTGTCTGTGGCCGGTGGCGCTGTTCGTCGACAACGCCGGCGCCACCGAATCGCTCGGCATCAGTCGCGAGCTCACCCGGGGTCATTGGTGGCGCACCTCGACGATCATCACCGTGGCAATCATCATTGTTCTGGTGCTCTCCACGCTGATCGGCGCTCTTGCCGGCTTCCTGGCGGTGGGATTGCGTCACGACCTGGCGACCGTGGCAGCGTCAGTTCAGACGATCTCCGTGGTTGCCAACGTCTTCATCCTACCCATGTATACGGCGGTCCTGATCTCGATCTATCGGGATCTGAAATTACGGCGCGAGGGCGGCGATCTGGCCGCCAGGCTCGGGGCGCTGCCTGCGGGCTGACATTGTGCGGGCGCTGCTGCTGGCACTTGCCGCCACGGCATTTGCGGCCACGGCGTTTGCAGCCGAGCCCGCATCGCCGAGCGTGGCGATTCTGCAAGCCTGCGTCACGCGTACTCACGATAAAACATTCAAGGGTCTCGAGCAGTTCAAGCCCGATTGTCCGGACCTCGAGCGCGCCATCGCCGAGCTGGGACTGGCGGATCACCTCGCTGAGAACTGGCGGCAGCGACTTGACTACCGCTCGCTGGCAGGTTTCGCCAGCCTGACGAGCCGCTTCGCGGGCGAGCCGGCAACGGTGGGTCCGCGCGTCGATGCGCTGGCGAGCGCGATGCAGTCGCTGCAGGTGCACGATGCGCCGCAATCCTGGTGGCAACGCTTCAAGTCGTGGCTTCGGTCCTGGTTCCGCTCGCCGCAAGGGCACGGTGCCGACCAGAATCTGCTCAGGCGCTGGCTGGCGCGAATCAATCTGCCGCAGAGCGTGACGCGCACGATCGGCTATCTGGGCATCGCGCTGCTGCTGGGCGCGTCGCTGTGGGTAGTGCTGCGGGAGCTCAAGCTCGCCGGTGTGCTCGAGCGTCGATCCAGGCGTGCGCGCGCCACGGCCAGCGGGCCAACTCAAACGGCGGCTCCGGACCGGTTGTCCGACCTGGACGCGGTGCAGGCCTTGCCCGCCTGGCAGCAGCCGGCCGCGTTGCTGGCGGTCCTGGTGCAGACGCTGCGTCAATCGGGACGATTGGGTCTCGAGCGTGCACTGACGCATCGGCAACTGGTCGAGCGCGCGGTATTCGATGAAGGATCGCAGCGCAGCCGCTTCCAGCGCGTGGCGCGGCTCGCTGAGCGGCAGCTGTACGGCGCTCAGGCAGCCAGGCTGCCGACTGCCCCGGAACCAGAGCTGCTGCAGGCACTGGCGCAGGGCGTGAGCCTCAACGCCCAGTTGCGAGCCACACGGGGTGGCGTCCGTTGAAAGAGCGCCTGATCACCCTGGGCCTGGCGCTGGCGGCATTGATCTGCTTCTACGCGCTGCTGGTTCCGAAACCCGGTGTGGACGCGGGCGGCTCGCGCCCGCTGAGTACCGACGCCGGACCCGACGGCTATCTCGGCGCCTGGCGCTGGCTGGCCGCTGAGCACATTCCGCTGGTGAGTCTGCGCGATCGCTACCCGGCGTTGAGCGATCCGACGGTCGCGCCCGGCGTGTTTGGCAATGTGCTGATCATGGTGCTGCCGCAGCAGTTGCCCTTCAAGGCGGACGAATGGAGTGCGCTCGATGAGTGGCTGCAGAGTGGCAATACCCTGCTCGTCCTGGCGGCGCTCGACGATACGCCGCAGTGGGCGATCGGCAACAGCTCGGACCCACGCTCCGCGCTGCAACGGGCCAGCGGCATGAGCTTCACCACCGAGGGCCAGGCGCCGTCGCTGCGCGAGTGGCTCGAGCCGCGACCGATCGAAGCGGTGCCGCAGGGTGAGCATCCGCTGCTGCGCGGGGTGCAGTCGCTGTACGCCATCTCGGAATTGCCCGCCTCGCGCTGGCGCGCCCACGACGATGCGCTGCCGTTACGTATTGCGCGCTGGTCCGACGCGCCACAGGGTGTGCTCTGGCTCAAGGCCTACGGTCGCGGACAGATCATCGTGTGCGCGTTGGCATCGCTGCTGAGCAACCGCGCCCTCGATCACGCCGATAACGCCCTGCTGTTGTCGAATATCATCGCCTGGACGCGCGCGGACGCCGGGCGGGTGATTTTTGACGATGCGCACCAGGGCCTGGTGCGTTTCTACGATCCGGCGCGTTTCTTCGCCGATCCGCGCCTGCATCGGACACTGCTGTGGATGCTGCTGCTGTGGCTGGTATTCGTGCTCGGGCCGCAGCGCCTGCGGGCCGCGCCGGATCGCTGGCAGCGCGTCGATGAGACCGCCTTGATCGAGGCCAGCGGGCGCTTCTATACACAGGCGGTGGATCCGGTGGATGCCGCGCGCGCGCTGCTGGAAAACTTCTTCAACCTGCTGCGCCGGCGGCTCGTATTGCCCGAAAACGGCGCGCCGTTGTGGCAGTGGCTCGAGTCGCAGGCGGCCATCAGCGATGAGCAGCGCCGCGAGCTTCAGGATCTGCATGCGCGCGTGTGCGCCGGCAAGCGCGTCAATCTGATGCGACTTCACAACTTTCTCTCGACCCTACAAGGACAACTCACGTGACTACGGCACTTCAGGATCTGGAACAGCATCTGCAGCAGGCGCTGTCGGTCAACGTGATCGGATTGCAGCATGCGATCCGTGCGCTGACCATCGCGATCGTTGCGCGCGGGCACGTGCTCATCCAGAGCGCGCCGGGGCTCGGCAAGACGCTGTTATCCAAGAGCCTGGCCGCCGCCATCGGCGGCAGCTTCAGGCGTATCCAGGGAACCGCCGATCTGATGCCCTCGGACATCATCGGCGTGCACGTGTTCGATTCGGCGCGCGGTGAGTTCGGCTTCCGTCCGGGTCCGCTGTTTGCCGACGTGGTGCTGTTCGATGAGATCAACCGCGCAGGTCCCAAGACTCAATCGGCGTTGCTCGAGGCCATGGAGGAACGGCAGGTATCGACCGATCGCGAGCACTTTCAGCTGCCGGAGGCGTTCCTGGTGATCGCCACCCAGAATCCACGCGATTTCGAAGGTACCTATCCGCTACCGGAGTCGCAGCTCGATCGCTTCATGCTGCGTATCGAACTGTCCTATCCAGCGCGCGACGCCGAAGTCACGGTACTCGAGCGCTATGGCAGTGTGCTCGCGGGCGGCGGTGGCGCGGCGGCCGCGATTGCGCCGGTGGTGAGCGCCGAGTCGCTGGCAGCGGCGCGCGCCAGCGCCGATGCGATTCACGTCGCGCCCGAGCTGCACACCTACGTGCTCGATCTGGCGCGGGCGACGCGCGAGCATGCGCAGGTGGCGCTGGGTCTGTCGACCCGTGGGGCACTGGCGCTGCTGCGAGCGGCGCGCATCGAGGCCGGACTGCGCGGCGCCGAATTCGTCAGTCCCGATGATGTCAAGACGGTGCTGCCGATGATCGTGGCGCATCGCCTGGTGCTGTCGAGCGAAGCGCTGCTCGAGGGCTTGAACGAGTCGAGCGTCATGCAGCGCCTGTCCGAGCAGGTCGCGGTGCCGCGTTGAGTCTGCGCCAGAACAGCCTGTTGCTGGTGCTGCTGGCCGCGCTGATCGCGGTCGCAGGCGATTGGGCTGGCGATGCGTCGCTCGAGCGCTGGTGGCGGGCGCCGATCGGTCTGCTGTTGCTGGGCCTGGCGTACGAGGCCGCCGTCAATCGGCGCACGCAGCTGCAGTTGCGGCTGCACGCGGCGGTCCGCTGGCTGCTCTGCCGCAGCACACCGCTGCGCTTCGAGCTCAGCAACCCGTTGCCCCGTGGGCTGCAGATCGAGCTGGCGCTGTCGGGGCCAGCGGATGTGGCGATGGAACGCAGTGCGCGGCTGCTCGAGCTGCCGGCGAATGGCTCGGGCTGGTTGAATCTCACCGCCATCGCCAGGCGCCTTGGCGCACTCGAATGGCCCGCCTTGCGCGCTCGTCTCGGGGGCGTACTCGGACTGGCCTGGTGGAATACCAGCGTGTCGGCGTCCTTTCGGCTGCAGGTGGTGCCCGACTTTCTGCGCGACCGCGAACGGGCGCTCGATGCGACCAGCGGGGGAGCGCGTGCCGCCGCCCGTGCGGGCGCCGGCGGCGAGATCCTGCAATTGCGGGACTATCGCGCGGGCGATCCGCCGCGCGCCATCGATTGGAAGGCCAGTGCCAGGACCGGTCGGCTGATCAGCCGCGATTTCTCCGAGGATCAGCACCTCGAGATCATGGTCGCGCTCGATGTCAGCCGCGCCAGCGGGCTGGCCGCCGCCGGCAGCGATCGGCTGGCGCTGTACATCAATATTGCGTCCAGGCTGGCGCAACGTGCGGCGCTGCTCGACGACCGCGTCGGTCTGCTGCTGTATGCGGATACGCCGCTCACCGCCTTGCCACCCGGTCGCGGCGCTGCCGCCGTCACGCGCCTGCGTGCGCTGCTGGGCGAGGCTCGCATCCGCGCCACCGAATCGAATCCGATGCTCGCGGCACTGCGCATCAGGGCGCTGACCCAGCAGCGCAGTATGGTGCTGATGCTGACCGATCTGGACGATGCGGCCATGGCCCCGGCACTGCTCGGCGCGGTGCGGCTGCTGGCGCCGAAACATCTGCCGTTCATCGCCGGCGTCTCGAGTGAAGCGGCGCAGGCAATCGCGCGGCGGCCAGCGCAGGATGAGCTCGGGGTTTACCAGGCCATCGCGGCCCAGCACTACTGCGCCGGCTTGTCGCGCAACGTCAATGCGCTGCGCATGGCGGGGGCGGGCTGTGTGCTGGCGGCACCGGCTGCGCTCGACGCCGCGGTGCTCGGGGCCTATCTAGAGTTTCGACGCCGCCGGCGCGTGTAGGCCGCCGCGCAAAAACACCAGCATCACGATCCAGTAGCCGAGCCCGATCAGCGCACGCACTCTCAGCGCAATGCCGGGGTCGGGTGAAACATAGCCTTCGATGAAGCCGCAGACGATCAGCAGCAGCGCGCAGGCGATCAGTGCGGGGCCGATGCGGTTGGCGGCGCGCTGCAGGGATTCGCGTCGCGTTGGGCCATCCGGACGGATCAGCGATTCACCGATGGCGCTGCCGGCGGCAGCGGCGATACACATCACCGAAATCTCCACCGGGCCGTGCGCCGCCACGAACCTGAGCAGCTCGCCGTCGAGCCCGTGCTGGCGCGTGTAGGCGAACAGTGCGCCGAGCATCAGGCCGTTGATGGCGGTGATGTAGAACGCGCCCAGCCCGAAGAATATGCCGGCGCAGAAGGCGAACAGGCTGACCGCGATATTGTTCGACAGGATACGCACCGAGATTATCGACGATGGTGCGACATTGAACAGTCCCTCGGTCCAAAGCTGGCCGTGTTCGACCTTGTCGATCATCTCGCTGCTCGCCACCAGACCGATCAGTTCCGGATACTGCGCAATCAGCCAGTACCCGGCACCGCTCGAGACCACGAACAGCAACGCGATCCAGGCGAGCGTCGGCCGCAGCTCGCGCATGCTGGCCGGGATGCCCACCCGCAGCAGTGTTCGCAGGCCCGTGAGGGTCTGGCGCGAGGAACGATCGATCGAGGCATGCGTGGCCGCATACAGCGATTCCAGTGCCGCCGTCGTAGCGCTGCGCGGCAGTAGCCGACGTGCGGTCGCCAGATCGCTGGCCAGCAGCCGATACTGATCGACGTAGCTCTGTGCCTGCTCGATGCGCAGCCCGTGCGGCCGCGCTTGCCGCCCGCTCGACCACTGCCTCCAGATCCGCTCCCGCGAGCGGATCCAGGCACTGGTTGCGTTGAGTTGCGGGGTGTTCACGCGGCGGCCGGCAGCAGATCACGCAGTCGCTGCCGCAGATCCGCGTCCGGTACCGTGGCGAGCGTATCGATCGACCAGGCCGGATTGATCCGCGTGAGCAGCGTGCGGGCCAGCGCCGCACGCCGTTCCACCGACAGCGACGGCCAGCGCTCCAGCAGTTCCGTGGCGAGCTCGATAACACGTGGATCCAGGCCGCTCGCTGCCACCAGCGAAGGCATGCGCGCCAGCGCACCTGCCGAATCGGCCTGGTCGAGCACCAGTACCGTGCCGGCGGCCAGGTCGCCGATTCGAACCCGTTGCGTCGTGACCATGCAGCTGATCAGGCCCACCAGGTAGAGACCCGGCATGCAATCGATCAGCCGGAACACATTGCGGATCAGGATGGCGCCGGCACTGGGTTGCCCGCCGCGCTGCGTCACCAGCCGCACACCCGCCATGCGCTTGCCGGGCGTGCGTCCATGCATGAGCAGCTCCAGCAGCGGGTGGTAGAGCAGATAGATCAGGGCTGCCGGCCAGCCGATCAGCAGGCCCGGGCCGCCCTTGAAGAAGCGCGCGTTGTCGTGCCCGTACAGGCGCAGCAGCAGCCAGCCAGCCAGCAGCCAGGCAACGGCCAGCAGCGAGCGGATGTGCCAATCGATGATGAACGCGTAGCTGCGACTGCCTGGACCGGCAATCGGAAAGCTCAGGTCGATTCCTGTCAGCCCGGCGACGCTTAGTTGTTCCTGCTCGTCCACCTGCGTGAGTGTCTCAGAGTGATGCCGGTCTGTCCTGCCTGCATTTCACGCACTTCGATCTGGTACCTTTGTGGGCCGGTATGTACCAGAAGCCCACTCAACCTGCCCTGATCGGCGGCGTCATCGATGACGCGGTCAAGCTTTATCGCGCCTCGTTTCGCCGCTGCGCACCGATTGCGGTGCTCGGAGCTCTGATCTCGGCGGCACTCGATCTGTTCGTGATCGGCTTCGCGCACCACGAAGGCATGCCCCTGACCGGTCTGGAAGCGGTGCTGAAGGTCTATCAGCAGCCGCCGGTCGTGGCGATGGGGCTGCTGCAGGCCGTGATCCTGCTGGCCCTCATGGGCGCGCTGCTGGTCACGCAGAATGCGGTCGCCAGCGGCGCTACCCGGCTCGGTATCGGCCAGGCCATCGGCATCGGCTTCACGCGGCTCGGGCGTTTCGTGATAGCGACCCTCATCTACGTGGTGCTGAGCACCTTGGGCTGCCTGCTGATCGTTCCCGGGATCTATCTGTCGAATATCTGGAGCCTGTACGCGGTGGCGATGTACGTCGAGGACGCCGGCGCCCTGCAGTCGCTTAACGTGAGTCGCCAGCTGACGCTCGGCTACTGGTGGCACACCGCGACCGTACTCGGCGTGGCCGTCGCCTTCTGGCTGCTGGTGGCGCTGCTGAGCGACTTTGCGGCCGGCATGGTGCTGCTGCTGGGAAGTGCCGACGCGCTGGGGATTCAGAGTGCGATTCAGCTGCTCGGGGATGCCACCGATGTGGTGGTGCTGCCGATGTTGCCGGCGGCGACCATCGCGCTCTATAACGATCTGAAGCTGCGGCACAAGGCCAATCGTCAGCCTAGCCGATGATGGCCTTGAGGCGTTGCGATCGCGAACCGTCGGCGACCTCGGCGACCCGTCGCAGCAGCTGACAGGCATCCTTCACCGTCAGCGCCTTGCTGAGCAGGAAACCCTGCGCATCCTGGCACTCGTGTTCCTGCAGGAACAGCAGCTGCGGCAGACTTTCGACCCCTTCGGCCGTGACATTGATGTGCAGGGCACGTGACATGGCGATGATCGCGGCGGCGATCGCGCGGTCGTCGCTGCGCTCGTTGATGCTGGTGACGAACGAGCGATCGATCTTGAGACGATCCACTTCGAAGTGGCGCAGCCGGCCGAAACTCGAGTAGCCCATGCCGAAATCGTCGATGGCGATCGTAACGCCGAGCAGCCTGAGCTGCGCCAGCGCTTTTTCGGTCCAATTCTCATCGGCCATGACCACCGATTCGGTGATTTCCAGCTCCAGCATGGCCGGATCCAGTCCGGTTTCGCGCACAATCGCCGCGACCTTGCTGGGGAAATCCGGCTGGCCGAACTGCTTGGCGGACACATTGACGGCGATCCGGCCGGCCTTCAGGCCTTCATCGAGCCATGCCTTGGCCTGTCGGCACGCGGTGCGCAGCACCCACTCGCCGATTGGCAGTATCAGCCCCGTGTCGTCGGCGACCGGGATGAACTCCGACGGCGGCACCGAGCCGAGCGCATTGCTGCGCCAGCGCAGCAGCGCCTCCATGCCGGAGATGCCGCCGGTGCGGACGTCGAACTGCGGCTGATACTCGAGCGACAGCTCATCACGCTCGAGCGCGTCGCGCAGCCGCTCCTCGATGGTGAAGCGGTGCAGGGCCTGGGCATTCATCGAGCCTTCGAAGAAAGCGAACGAACCAGCGGTCTTGCGTTTCGCGAAGTACATGGCCAGATCCGCATTGCGCAACAGCGTTTCCGCATCGGCGCCGTCGCGAGGAAAGACCGCGATGCCGATGCTCGGCGTCACCACCAGCGAGGTGTCTGCCAGTTGCATCGGTTCGCTCAGCGCACGAATCAAGCGGGCGGCCGCGCCGGCCGCTTCATCGGTGTCGCGCAGATTCGGCAGCAGCGCCATGAATTCATCGCCGCCGAGGCGCGCGAGATCGCCGGGTCGCGCCAGGCTCTCGGTCCTGCGGTCGTCCGTCTCGCCATTGCGCAATGAGTCGCGCAGGCGACTCGCCACCATGCAGAGCATCTGATCGCCGACTGCGTGACCGAGCGTGTCGTTGACGCGTTTGAAATTGTCCATGTCCAGGTAAAGTACCGCCAGCGTGCCCTTGCGTTCCCTGGCTGCGGCGATCGCTCCAACCAGGCGGGTGCGCGACTGTTCCCGGTTCGGCAAGCCGGTGAGCGTATCGAAATAGGCGAGTCGCACGATGCGGCGCTCGCCGCGCCATTTGGCGGCCAGCGCGATGGTCATCTGACGCACTTCATGCGGATGAAACGGCTTTTGCAGGTAGGAAAGCTTCTCCTCCGGCGGGACGATGCCGCCGACGTCGGTCGGATCGATGTCCGAGTAGGCCGTGCAGATCACGATCTCGATGGCCGGATCGAGCTCCCGGATGCGTGAAGCTGCCCAGATGCCGTCCTTGCCGGGCGGCATGCGCATATCGAGAAACACCACCGCAAACGGCTGCTCCTCGTTGAGCGCCTGCTCCACGGCCTGCACCGCGGCCTCCGCCTGCTGGCAGAACACGGCATCGAATGCGGCGCCGTGCGCTTTGCTGCGGTCGCGCGAACCATTCGGCTCGGTCCGCTTGAATAATCGAGCCCTGAGGTCATCGAGGGCAACCGATTGCCTGCTGGCCACTCCGCTCTGCAGGATCTGCCGATAGGCCTCGCGTATCTCCGGCTCGTCATCGACGATCAGGACGCGAATCGGCACTGCTTGCGATTCAGTCATGGCATTGCTCAGGCGGCTCTGGCGGTCGCAAGGCAATTGCGCGCCTCGAGCGGCAGCAGCAGGTGCATGGATGTGCCGCGCCCGGGGCCTTCGCTGCTGGCCCAGATGCGCCCGCCGAGGGCGGCGATGGCATTGGCACACCAGTGCAAGCCGATGCCGTAGTTGGTTTCCATCGATTTGGTGGTGAATCCCTTATCGAATATGCGGGTCAGGTGTTCGGCGGCGATGCCGATGCCATCGTCGGTGCATACCAGGTGCAGCTGCTCGCCGTCCGGGTCGCGCACGATGTCCGCGGCGATGCGCAGCGAGCCTTGCGGCTTGCCGGTTTCGCGCACCGCGTCGGCGGCGTTGATGATGAAATTCTGCAAAACCAGGCGCAGTGCCGTGCGTGCGATTTTTACCGGACCGACTGCCGTCAGCGATGCGTCCGCATCCAGGTGCAGCCGCTGCCGCGCCGCGTCGGGGACGACTTCCAGGGTCTGAGCGATCAGTTCGGTGAGGCGCACGGACTCGATCACGGGTTCGTTGCGCGTGGCCCCCATCTGCTCGGCGAGCACGCTCTGCACGATCTCGGTCTGCCGCGTCATCACCTCGACGTCGGCCTGCATGCACTTGAGGGTCGCGGCATTGGCTTCACAGGCCAGCAGCACAAACTCTTCCAGATCGGCACGACGCTGCGGATCGCTATCGCCGCGTCGCAGCTCGGCTACCGCCTGCTCGGCGTCTTCGAGCGGCGCTGCGCGCAAGCGGCTGCGAATGCCGGAGAGGCGAACGCCGATGGGCGTCATGGCATTGCCGAGGTTGTGCAGCACGCCCTTGGCCAATTCGGCGAAGCCGGCTTGAAAGGACTGATCCACGAGCTTGTTGCGCGCCTCGGAGACGCGCGCCACCATGCAATCGAACTCGCGTGCCAGAACGCCAATCTCATCCTCGCCTTCGGCATCCAGGCGGGTGGTGAGGTCCCGGCCTTCGCCGATCGCAACCGCGTGACGGGTGACGCGCGCCAGCGGCTTCAGCACCACGGCGTCCAGGATCCATACCAGCAGCGCCAGCACGATCACGGCGGCCGCCGCCAGACAGAAGGATGCGTAACGGACCGCGAGATTGCCCCGGCGGGTGATATCGCGCGGCACATCGACCCGCAGGGACATGATCGGTCGACCGTAGATGTCATTGTGCGAACGGTAAACCTGGGTGAGGGCGTCGGTTTCGGCCATTTGATTGCGTGCAGTCGGGCTCCGCGGGCTCAACATCGATAGATTCGCCTGCGCCTGCGCGCCAATGCGCTGGATTTCCGCGGCCGACAGCAGCCGGCCGATCAGTGACATGCCGAGCGCGGGCCCGTGGCCATAGCCGTCGAGGATCGGCGCCGCCGCCAGCATCAGGATGCCGTGATTGGTTTGCAGCAGACCCGTGACCGCCCCGTCCAGTGGGGCGCGCCACGGAAAGTCGGCGGGTAGCGAATGATCCCGCATGAAGTCCAGCTCGAGCGGACGATCGGAATCGAAGTCGAGCGTCGCGGAGGCGGCCAGTCGGCCGTTCGGCTCGACGAACATCAGCACGTTGGCCTTCAGCTGCTTCAACCCCACGGGCGTAAAATTCTCCTCGACGAAGGTGCGGTTGGGTTCCTGCATGAAACGATAGGCACCAGTCCAGTTACCCCAGGCGGTGGCGGACTGCGCCAGGCGATCGAGCGTCGTGTCCAGGGCGTAGTCGATGCGCCGCATCGCGATCTCGGCATCGGAGTGTTCGAGCTCGGCAAAGCTCGGCATCAGCACGGTACGCGCGACGAAAATCTGCGCCACGCCCAGGACGGTGAACAATGCTGCGATCAGCGCCGTGACTTTCCAGCGGATATTCATCGCCGCTGTTATCGGCAAACGAGCCGCAAGTATGAAATGCCGGAGCGCCCAGGAGGATCTGCGGCGGACACCTGAGGTCAAAGGCGCGACCAGCGTCACAGGAAAGGGCGCGGCCGGCTAGGATGCTGCGATGCAGCAGGGTGCCCTAGCGACCGACGGGCTGCCTCGTGGCATTAGAAGAAATGCAATTTCGACCGGCATTCTTGGCCGCGTAAAGCGCGGCGTCTGCCGACTGCAGCAGTTGGTCGAGCGATGAAGCTGCCTCGGAGTGCGCCACGCCGATCGAGACGGTGATGCTGCCGACCGTTTCTTCGCGGTCGAGCAACCGCAATCGGCCCTGCAGCAGCTTCGAGCGGATCTGCTCGGCCACCGCCATGGCGCCGGCCAGAATCGTATCGGGCATCAACACGGCAAATTCGTCACCGCCGAGGCGAGCGGCGATGTCCGCGCCCTTGATCCGGCTGCGAAGCACCTGCGCGAAGGCGCGCAACACCTGGTCGCCGACCAGATGACCGTGCGAATCGTTGATCTGCTTGAACTGATCCAGGTCGGCGAGCAGCAGCGAGGCGCCCGGTAGCTGCGTGGTCGATTCAAACACCTTGCCGATCGCCTGCTCAAAGCCACGACGATTGAGCAGTCCAGTCAAAGGATCGTTGATCGCATCCGCCTGCGCGCGCTCCAGGTGGTGCGTCAGGGTCACGACTTCCTGCGCGCTGACGTTGAGCTGTTGCGCCAGCGAGCGATTTTCCGCGCAGATCCTCTGGGTCTCCGTCAGGACCTCGGCGACGATCGCCTGCACGGTCTCGAGCGCCGGCAGGGACCGCAGGCGCTGGGAGCTCTCGCTGAGAGTCTCGCCAAATTGCGCGGCGTGCACGCCGGTCTGCGAGATGGCGACCGACGCCTCCCTCATTAACGCCACCAGGCGCGCCTGGGCGCGTTCGATCGCATCGCGTTCCTGGGGAACGATATGCTGCAGGTGCAGCTGGCGTACGTCGGCATCGGTGAGCGGCGCGGCGGAAGCCAGCCGCTCATCGAGCGCGCGGCTCAGCGCCGGGTTGATGCCCGCCGCGTGTTCGTACCAGAGCCGATAGCTCTCGGGATAGAAACCGGCTTGCTGGCGGCCCATGAACCCGACCACCAGTCTGAAGATCTCGGCACTGCGTTCGCGGTTTTGGTCATGCCCCATACTCGATTAGCACCCTTCCGTGGTTGCCTGCACATTAGAGCATTCGCGGTCCGCCTGCGATGTGATTATGCGCTCAATCGAACTCAAAGCGCGGCAGCCACGTTCGAGGCTGCGCCACTGTGCATCGATGTGAGTCCGCGATGGTGATTCGAGCCCAATCAGCAAACAGAAAAATGTTGATACTCGAAACGGCGAATGGTTGGTACTGCAAACAGAACGGCACGCAAAAAAAAACCCCGACAGGCGGGGTTTCAGTCTCTTCCTCGATGACACAGGTCTGTCACGGATGGACATCAATTTTGCAGACCTGAGTATCCGGCCTTAGGAGGCCCATCCCGAAAGTGCGGGACGTGCGCGTTAGTTCGCGCTGAGACCACTCGCGGCAGGCATCAAAAGGTGGCATGCCGCAGCCTGTGTCCATCCGGACAGCCCGAGTTTCTCAATCAAAACCGCTGGACTCAGTTGTCCGATTTTTGCCGCATCGTTTCGCGTTGCGACAACCGGAAGCGACTATATCGCCTCCCCATGAATAAAACTATAACGGATCAAGGGATTGACACGAACCCGTCGCCAAACTGCGACGCCCATCGCAATAACGCGGTGGTTAAATGTTGTGCCGATCACACGCCTTTCGGCGCGAATGTGCCGCCGCAATATGTCCAATCGGCCGCCTCCGGTCGCTGGCAGCGTTGGCCTAGAATCCGCTCCATGTGGAAAACCTGGCACAAACCCTGGTTGCTGCTCGGGGCAACGCTCGCGGTGTCGTTGTGCACGCCGCCCCTGTCGCAAGCGGCGGCGCAGAGTCGCGTCGCCAGCGCCCGCTCTCAAACCCGGATCATCAAGCGCGAGCTCGATATCGCCGAAGCGCTGCTGCATAAACGCCTCGACGGGCTGCCGGCGGACAATCAGTTTGCCGTGCTGCGCGATCCGCAGCAGCTGACGCTACGCGTCCCTGCCAGTGTCCTGTTCGACGCCGACAGCGCCGTGCTCAAGCCCAACAGCCTGCAGGAACCACCGCTGTCCGTGGTGGTTGAGCTGCTGCGCAAGCGCTATCGGCTGGTAAGCCAGATCAATGTTTATTCCGATGGGCTCGGTGGCCAGATCGCCAACCATGGTCTCACGGAACAGCGCGAGCTGGCGCTGCTCACGGCGCTGCATACCACCCGCATCCGACCCACGCGGGTGGCGGGGGCAGGGCTTGGGGCGGAAGCGGAAATCGGCAGCGATGAGACGCCCGAGGGGCGCGAGCAGAATCGACGAGTGGAACTGGTATTCGCGTTGCCCCAGCCGGGAATTACCCGGCCGGGATACGCTCGTTAACGGCCCGGCTCAGGCGGGCGCAGGCAGCAGTGTCTTCAGCCGGTTCATGGCGCCCGCCTCAATCTGGCGGATGCGCTCAGCCGAGACACCGTATTCGGCCGCAAGCTCGTGCAATGTGGCCTTGTCATCGTTCATCCAGCGGCGCTGCAGGATGGCGCGACTACGGTCGTCGAGCCGCTCCATCGCCGCCGACAGGTTCTGCGATGAGGAGGCGGTCCATTCCTCCGCCTCGACCTGCTCGGCCGGATCGGCATCGGCTGCCGGCAGATAGGACGCCGGTCCGTAGTTTTCTTCGTCGTCGGCATCGGGCGCGATGTCGAACGACAGATCGCGCGCCGACAGCCGGCGCTCCATCTCGGTCACTTCAGCCGGCGTGACGCCGAGCTCCTGGGCGACCGCGCGCGTCTCATCCGCGCTGAGCCAGCTCAGGTTGGGCTTCATGCGGCGCAGGTTGAAGAACAGCTTGCGCTGCGCCTTGGTGGTTGCAACCTTGACCAGGCGCCAGTTGCGCAGCACGTACTCGTGGATCTCGGCACGGATCCAATGCACCGCAAAGGACACCAGTCGCACGCCGACCGTTGGGTCGAAGCGCTTGACGGCTTTCATGAGGCCGATATTGCCTTCCTGCACCAGGTCGTTCATGGGCAGGCCATAGCCGGCATAGCCGCGCGCGATGTGCACCACGAAACGCAGGTGCGACAATACAAGCTCGCGGGCGGCATCGAGATCGTCGTCCCGGCGAAACCGCTCAGCGAGTTGCTTTTCGTGCTCGCGGTCGAGCACGGGAATTCGGCTTACCCGATCGAGGTAAGGATCGAAGCTGCCAATCGGGCCGGCGACAGCCAGTCCCACGTGTTGGGCGATCAGCGCAGTCTGGGCATTCATCACTCCGCGATCCTCCATCCTCCACAGGTACTCCCCATGAGTACCCAGGCACTAATATTAGCACTCTTTGCAGCAGACTGCTAACCCCCTTTTGACCGATAAAAGATCCTACA
>Ga0182024_10005625_pt1 | contig 28006 bp, 29 predicted proteins | sample P32metaG_FD_120480 | JGI IMG/M metagenome (GOLD analysis project Ga0182024, IMG submission 120480) | Permafrost microbial communities from Stordalen Mire, Sweden - P3-2 metaG (Illumina Assembly) | ecosystem: Environmental > Terrestrial > Soil > Wetlands > Permafrost | place: Sweden: Stordalen...
AGCCAGAAACTGTGTTGTAGTCAATGATCAGTTGCGATTTAGAATTTCGACGAGTGGTAGAGTTGACCCCCTAGGGGCCGTTGGCGCAGTCTGGTAGCGCACTTGCATGACACGCAAGGGGTCGCAGGTTCAAGTCCTGCACGGCCCACTAGTAAAATCCCTGGTGAGAGGCAGTGACCTCAAACCAACTTTAACCAAAAACCGGCCTCGAGCGACCGTTGTCAGCAGTTGTGTCAGCAACGAGAAAACGGGGCATTGTGGCAGGTTCTAGAGGCAACGGCGAAGGATCAATTTTCCAGAGGTCATCCGACAGACGCTGGCTCGGCGTCGTGACAATCGGGCGCGACAGCAACGGACGAGTGGTCCGCAAGACCGTTTCGGCGAAGACCCGGTCCGAGGTAGTTGGAAAACTGAAGAAACTCCAGCGACAACTCGACGACGGACTCCCTGCTCCCGACATGAAAATGACGGTAGCGCAACTTCTCAATCAGTGGCACGACGACGTCCTCAGACACCAGGTTGCCGCCAGCGCCGCGCTCAGCTATTGGACCATCGCAAAACATCACATCATTCCGATCCTGGGCGCCAAGAGAATTGTGAACCTCACAACCGTCGACGTCGACCGATTGTTGTCATCGAAGTTGGACGGCGGGCTGTCAGTTTCCACGGTCCAACGCATTCGGGGCGTCTTGGGTCAGGCCATCGATCAAGGGATTCGGTGGGGCTGCGTCAACAGAAACGTGGCACGACTCTCAAGATCGCCCAAACAACAACGCCGTGAGGGCCGGACACTCACCTACGAACAGGCGCGACGACTTCTGAAGGAACTCGAAGGCCATCGCCATGAGGCGTTGTACTCCTTGATGCTCTCTACGGGTTTACGTCGGGGCGAAGCCTTAGGGCTCAAGTGGCAAGACTTCGACGAGGCCGCCCGAGTCATTTCCGTGCGTCGACAGCTCAAGCGCGAAGGAGGAACTCTCGTGACCGCCGATACGAAAACGGCGAGAAGTCGACGGTCAGTGAACCTCCCTCGGGGCTTGGTGAATCTACTTTTGGGGCACAGAAAGAGGCAGGAGGAGGAACGAGTCGTGATGGACGAATTCTGGAGAGAGACAGGCTTCATCTTTACCACAAACAATGGCACTCCAATTGACCCGAGAAACTTGAATCGAGACTTCGCAATCATTTGTCAGAAAGCTGGACTTGACCACTGGCACCCCCATGAACTGCGTCATTCCGCTGCGAGCTTGATGCTCGCGAGCGGCGTCAAATTGCAGGTAGTGAGCGAGGTTCTCGGACACGCATCCATACGAATGACAGCTGATGTATACGGACACATCTTGGCGCCGGATCGTGAAGCGGCCGCCGACGCCATGGACCAAGCACTGTGGAACGGGGTCTGAGGTTTTGGATGTGGCGAATTTTTCCCCAGGTCTTCGAATTAATCAGATAGATCAACAAATCTTCTTAGCAGACCTGATCGAGGCCCGACCATTGTGGAATGTGCCTTCCAATCAAGAGCGTCTCCACCAAACCGGTTGCATAATTCAACTGGCTGCAAGCGATCTGCGCGAGAGCGAGGGAGTCGATTTTGTGTGGGATTTCGAACTACGAGATCTCGTGTTGCGCCTCGACCTGGCCCACGAATTGGTGCGTCGTGTGATCGGGACAAGGAACTAATCCACCCTTGGTTGACACCTTCGGGTTATGAGCCCGTTGTCGTTCGTCCACACGGTTTTATGGAGTTCTCCACCGTCGTCCAGAATCTCCTTTTATCAGGCGCTTTGCTGCCTTATCCACTTCTGACCTGCGACAACTGGCTGACATAATTCGACCGCGTTTGCGGGATTTTTGTGGGATGACACGCGCTCTTGAAAAATTCTCGGAAAATTCTCGGTTTCAGTGTGCTCGGCACCCGCTTGACACAGTCTTGCGTGCGGTCATGTCTCTGTTCGATGACTCGGGAAATAGGCATCGCAGTCGGTCAGAAACCCTCTGTAGAGGGCGACCGCCGCCTCTTGCGAACGTTGGACATCGAGAGCCTCTCCCAGCCATCTCCAAACCAATCCACCGCCATCATTCGTATCGAACGCCCACGTTTGAACCTGTCGACGACTAACCGATTGATCGCGACCCGCGTCGAGATTGTATTCGTCGATGTGCTCACTTACATTTCGTAGCTTTCGAAGCGAAGGGATCTCACGCTCGAAGATGCTGGAACGTTGATTAAGGGATGCGCTTAGTCCGAGAACGTTCGCGCCTACTCGGGTCACACACCGTTGGAGCCGCACGAGGGCCACAAGAAGAAAGTGCAGGTCAACCTCAATTGCCGTGATGTCCTCAAGCTCCATGTCCCTCAGTGCATGACGTCGTTCAATCCTCGCCGCTTGCAGATGAACCGCATTGATCCAGATCGTAGATTCAGTCCTCAGACGTTTGAAAATCACGCCCGCGGAGGGAGGATCCAGAGTATCTTCCATCCCTCAATTATCGCTAGTTTCGAACGCTCTCGGTGTTGAGTTCCAGTCTGCCGAGCAACCGCATGCGTAATCAAGCGTTACCGCCGATATGGGATCCGTAGCGCCACGGAAGTAGCGCAATGCTCCTTCCGTTCATTCGCTGATGCATGCTGGCACCACGGGCTCCTCGTCGTCGATCACCTCGTGGTGGTCGCTACAAGCACAGCAGGACTAGCGAAATGAATGTGAGTGGTGGTTGTCGGTGATTGGATAGTTCGTAATTTTTTAGGTACTCAAAAGTATTTGCTTCACCGGCAACCACGTTTAGCGTAACAAGATTGAAGTTCGTTGCGAAAGAGGGCTTCCTCTACCGACCCTTTTTGGGAGGTGTTTTTCGAGTCGCCGGAGGCTTCGCGCCGGTTGATGTGTCCGGAGTCGATCGGACGTGTTCTGGAACCTTCGTTCCATCCTCGCCGGTGTAGGGCTGCACCCGCACAAACTTATGTCCCTTTTCCGTTTCCGCCATAATTGCCACCTCTTTCAGGGGGGTCGATAGCCATTCGGCTCACTATGGCCGACTTGAGGCTCATCGTATCTGGAGTGATTGTCCAACGGGGGGACGTGTTTAGCTACATCGCTTCGCTTTGGCACACCCCTGTCGTACCATCAAATCATGCATTTCTACTCACTTCCGGCGAACTGCTCAATCCGATGCATCGATGACAGCTCGGGCTCATGCGCCGGAGGAGCTTCGCGATGACGGTGCGGCAAGCACAATTTGATCTCAGAATCAACGCTGGCGTTGAAACTCACTCTGGTGAGGTGTGGGTTGATCTTCCCGGCCTCACAGTTGTCAGCGAGCCGAAAGGGGTTGTTTACACAAAAAACTGGGTCGTAGACCTCATCCTCGACCTCGCTGGATACCGTGCCTCGGAGAATCTTGCTGCTCTGTATGCAGTTGAACCGTCTGCAGGAGATGGTGCATTTCTTATCCCCATGATTCGAAGACTTCTCGACTCGGTTGAGAAGCACGGCAGGACGCTCGAAGAAACTCGGGGTTGCCTTCATGCCTACGAACTTGATGAGGAATCAGCAGCACGAGCAATAGATCTTGCTGTGGCAGAACTCGTGGGTCGAGGAGTTGATACTAAAACGGCGAAGAAAATCGCCCACGGCTGGGTAACCGTCGGTGACTATTTGCTTGAGTCCCGAGCGGATCGCAAAGCAGATCTCGTCGTCGGCAATCCCCCATACATCCGCTATGACGATCTTCCGGAAGGCGCGTTCGATGCATACCGTCGCATCTACCCAACAATGGTCGGTCGCTGCGACATATATGTAGGTTTCATTGAGGCCGGAGTACGACAGCTCGTCGAAGGAGGAGCACTGGCCTTCATCTGTGCTGACCGTTGGATGAGAGCGGCGTACGGCGCTGAGCTCCGCCGCGCATTGTCTTTGCTTTTCAGCATGGAGGTCGTCATCGAAATGCACGACGCTCCTGCTTTCGAAAACAATGTCTCTGCTTATCCCGCTGTCATCGTCATTCGTCGTGCAAAGCAGGGCGCAGTGATTGTGGCAAGCGCGAACGCTCAGGCCGAACCATTACCTGCGGGTGACAATCTTGCAGACGCACTCGTGGCACTCGCTCAAGGGCGAATTGATCAGGTGCGTGGTTTCACAGCCACAACCGTAAAGAAGTGGTTCACGGGTACTGGCCCGTGGCCTTCTGTTGAGCCACATCAACTCGAAGTCCTTCGTCGTCTCGAAGAAAAATTCCCTCCAATCGAGGACACGATGACTGGAACCAAGATTGGCATCGGTGTCGCGACAGGAAATGACAGCGTTTATGTGACCACGGACGCGGATATCGTCGAGTCCGAGCGACTACTGCCTCTAGCTATGGCATCAGACACGAAGACGGGCGCAGTTGTCTGGTCTGGTCACTATCTCATCGACCCGTGGCAACGGGGTGCGCGACATGTTGACCTTGCTTCCTTTCCTCGTCTCGGTGCGTACTTTGAAGAGCACCGCGATGAACTCATGCGAAGAAATATTTCCAAGCGAAGTAAGGATGATTGGTATCGAACAATTGATCGTGTGAACCACGAACTTACAAAGCGCGACAAGCTCTATTTCCCTGACATGAAGCTCGTCAGTAATCCGACACTCGACCGGGGACAGACGTATCCGCATCACAATCTCTATTACCTCGTATCCGATGCCTGGGACCTAGAGGTACTTGGAGGACTATTGCTTTCAAGAGTTGCTCAGCTCTTCATTGAGGCATACTGCGTGAAAATGCGAGGTGGAACGTTGCGCTTCCAGGCGCAATACCTACGCCGCATCCGTGTTCCGGATCCGACATTGATATCCGAAGATATTGCACATGAACTTCGAGAAGCCTTTCGGAGTCGCGACGCAGTGAGAGCGACGAACGCTGCAATAGAGGCGTACGGCATTCAAGACTTGGCGGGAGCGTTTGCATGTTGAACGATCTCGATGAACGATTTCACGTAGCGGTTCAGTCCTTCTGGGATACACGGAAACGTCAGCAGCAAAAGCAAATTGATGCTGGTAGAGCTGATGCTGGCACTCGAGGGGCCGTAACCGGCGGAACGCAGATGGGCGCATTAGAAGAACTCTTGACTGATGTTCTGATCGATACAGGAATCGACCGATCACATGTAAGGGCACGCACATCGCTCGAACTGCCCGGATATTACAGACCCGAGAAGAAATGGGACTTACTCGTCGTCGTTGACGGCCAGCTTCTCCTTGCAGTCGAGTTCAAGTCGCAGGTTGGGCCGAGCTTTGGAAACAACTTCAACAACCGAACCGAGGAAGCAATCGGCAACGCCGAGGACGTGTGGACGGCATACAGAGAGGGTCGCTTCGGGAAGCACCAAGCTCCCTTTCTCGGCTACTTCTTCCTTCTTGAAGACTGCGCGAAGGTTCACGCTCCAGTCAGTAATTCTGAGCCGTACTTCAAAGTGGATCCAATCTTCAAGGGTGCATCGTACGCGAAGCGATACGAAGTGCTCTGTGAGCGACTCGTCCTTGAGCGGAAGTACACCTCAGCGTGTCTTGCCCTCGGGACAAGAGAGTCGCCCACGAAAGTTACGTTCCCTGCAGCAACGCTCAACTTCCGGCAGTTTGCAGCCTCTGTTGATGCACACGCCCAAAGTTTCATCAACGGTCAAGGATAAGCGGGTGGTACGTAATGACGGATCCACCGTTCGACGGCTCATCAACTGACAGCGCCACAGTAAACAGATTCAAAGGGTCTGCCCGAGTTGCTCTCAAGGAATGGCACCAACAGCGTGCTGCTGAGCCAATCGCTCTCGCTAATGAAGCGGGGGCATTCCCTTCTACGCTGATTCCTCTCGTCTTTCCCATCGTTGTCGATGCGAATGTCATTCGAAGTGAAATTATCCGCATGGCACGGTATGGGACAAGGACCATTCTCGCGAGCGCGGCCAGCTACGGAGTGCTGAGGCTCTATTGTGCTCGCCACGTCGTACAGGAGATCAACGAGCATTGCGACGAGTGGGCAGATCAAGCAGGACTCGATGCCCAGTTAGTAAGGACAGTGTGGCGAGAAACACACATGCGCCTACTTCGGTGGGTTGATCTTCCTCTCGTTCAGCTTTATTCGCAACAGGAGATATCGCGACTCCGCGTCCTCGCCCACAAAACTACTGGTGACCCCGATGACGTGCCGACTGCATTGCTTGCTCTCCTTCTCGATGCACCGCTCCTCAGTAAGGACAAGAAACCACTGGTCGCTGTCTACGGAGAGGATTTCGATTATGACGCGCACACGGAATGGCTCGACAACCTGAGGGCTGGAGGAGACATGGGGCCGCTTGGCGAAGCCATGCGACTTACGGTCATGGTTGGAGGAGGGATAAGTCTGGCAGGGTTCCAAGGCGCGCGAGCAATAGTGAAGAAAGTTCCGTGGCCGATCCTGCTGGGGTTGATCATTGCTGGCATTATCGCCTATAACACGTATGTCTCTCCAGAGATGAAACGCAAGATTGCTGACGGAGTCAAATCTGCTTCAAGCGTTTCGTTGGAAGTCATCAGTGAATTCGGCATTACGTATGTTGAAGCGCATTCGACGTTCTCAACACGCCGTCTTCATCTCCCAGTCAACTGGAAGAAAGTGGCCTTACTAATGACGCACTACTCATTCGCACGTGCCTATATCACCTTTCTCGAATTCCACAGTCAGAAGTGAGCGCTGCCGAATTGAGCCAATTTCTCCGCGATAGGGTCGAAGTCCCGTGCGGCGAAAAGAAAGTGCGAACTGTATTGCGCGAGAGTCCGTGTTTTGAAGAGGTGTACCGAGGCAGATTTCAGGTCGGGCGAGCACTCGTCAGGATGGCGACAGTGGACCCACTGCCCGACGGCAGTCAATGAAGGAGCTCCTTGTAACATCAGTCGATATTGCGAGCACTGCCGGTAGAATTCGGTCATGTTGATGGTGATCATAGAAACCGTCGTTGGCGGACTTGCCCTCGCTGGCATTCTTGCGATCATTCATGTGCTTCACAAGAAGGTTCAGGCTCGACGATTGGCCCGCGCCAACGAATTGGCTGCGAAAGAAGCCGAGAGCCAACGCTTGGCACAGCGTCGGAAATCGAGAATCTTCAGTCCAGTGGGAATCCGAATTCCAGGGGCAGAGGCCTGGGCTGGAACCAGTGCATCCGGTTATGGAAGTGCTGTTCGAGACGACCTTCGTCACAAAGGTCTAACTCCTGCGGACTATGCCCGTGGAATTACCCATCGCAAGACCAAATAGCAAGTCAGAATCAAGAGGCGAGTATCCAATGGAAGGTGTGAAAGCAGAACTCCAGTTTTCCGAGTCGTATCCTCACTCCGACCGCGAGGCGATACAACAAGCATTCATCGATGAAGGTATTGGCACAGAAACTGCAGGGACTGATATCTCCTACAAGAGTGTCAGCGTTGCCCCAGAAAATCTCGTCATTGAGTTCCTCGTTACATACGCCGTGTTGCAATTTCTACTGGGCTTCGTATCTGCAGCTGGAGCAGATGCGTGGGAAGCAACGAAAAGATCTCTCAAGAGAGTCCGGGCTGCACACAGCGGAGGTCAAGAAGCGAGCATCGTTGACGAGGAAAAGAAGCGGTACGCCAACTACATAATTCCAAGCGATCCATCCGAAAGAGACGCTGCCATCGATGCGATTGCAGCAGACTTCGCCGCCCTCAAGAAAGTCGATGAGCGATGGTGGCTTGGTCCACCCGATTCACGTTGGGGCACAGGGATGGAATCAGCGCAGCAGAGGAATCGGACGGACGACAGTTAGCGGAGGCCTTCTATCCTTTTGGATAGTGACAAGAGTTCTTTGCAAAGAGAACTTGACATGCCTGAGATCTAGAGGCAGAATAATTGAGTGCCACAGTACGAGTCGAACGTGAAGGTTTACCGAGAAAAGAAGGGGCTGACGCAAGAGGCCCTGGCTCGCGAGTTGGGCGTTAGTCGGCAGACCGTGGTCAACATTGAACGGGGCGCGAATGAACCGAGAGTGCTTTTAGCTATCGCGCTGGGAGCGATCCTTGGAGTAGCCGTCGGCGAACTCTTTAGAAGGGGATGAATAAATGAACATTGCTCAAAACGGAAAGCTCGAAGAGATTGTGGCATTCCTCAATCGACGATCAGATCTGATTCCTCGTGAGGTGAATCCGTACTGGCTGCAGCAGAGTACACCGTTGTCCGTGGAGGACTATGCCCAGTTGCTACTCTCTGACGCTGAGTTTCGATCACTGCAAGTCGGAAACTGGCTCGGCACAACTGATGGTCAAATCATCAGTCAAGCCGTCGCACAAGTGCTTCCACCGTTTTCTCGTACGGAATACGACTTCGTTGTCAGTGGGCTAACTCTTGCTGCCAACTTGCAAGCGGAAGAGGGTCAACAAGTGGCAGGGAAAGTCGCACTCAGCGTGATTGGAGTTGGCCTGTTTTTCGTAGGCCTCGCCTATCTCAATCGCGAAGCAGCATAAGTTTAGGAACAGTTAGTGGAGTGCTGATCTGATCAAAATGCCAAGCTCCAAGATCAGGATCGGGATTGAAACTGCAATCCAACCCACCGCAACTCGCTGAATTGTCTTGAAGCGGTATGCGAAAATCCCAGCGACAACGACCACGAATGCAACGACCAGATCAACAATCCATGAATGCACGAATCGATCTATCGATAAGGAATAGGCCGCCAAAAACATCCCAGCCATTGGCTTGATTACCCACTCCGTTGTAATGCTGCGGAGTGTCGGTGTCGCAATCTCGCCAGAGTCAGCACGCGCGCGATCCTGGTCATCTGCCTTGCCGGCCAGAAGGGTATAAGCGCTCTCGACTGATTCGGCGCTCACGCCGCTGCTGGGAAGTTCGTCCCTGAGCCACCGTCGCAGGTCCGGTCCATGCGCAAGAATAGTTCGCCCGTCGCCCCACGTGTGCCATCCGACTCCCTCACTATGCGATCCGCTCCAGAAAACTGCTATTGCAGTTAGGGGAATGTCCGGAAGGGTGACGGCAAGGAAGTTGCCAACCTCTCTGCCGTTTTTCTGCACTTGGGAGGCGGCCTTGCCAAGTTGAGCCTCCATGAATTTCGGCCCCGGTCCGTTCAACGGCCACGCTGAGGCGCTCCACTTGCTTTCGACTACCAGAACTCCGCCGGGACCAACCGCAACGTGGTCGATATCGAACCGACTGTTGAGTTGCAATCCATTGATGAGCCTCCAGCCCTTGTTGTCTAACTTCCGTAGTTCATCTGCGGTCCAAAACTCGCCGTTTACTCCCATGAATTTTGAAGACGCGCCTGTCCATACGACTGCAATCCATGCATCAAACCAAAGCCCAGACGCGATGGATGCGCCCAACACGGTTCCCCTAGCGATCCCTTCAAATTTGAGCATCAGCGGAACGGAAGCAACGAAGAATGCAGCTGGAACGATAATGAGCAACCACCACGACCGACGCGCGAAATCATTGACCTGTTTCCACGCTTGACCGCGCGAATACTGCCCCGCTCTTTCGTTGCTGGCGAGAGAGCGCCTGTGTCGCCGATCACTCATGAGACAATTCTGACAGGCAACGCCCTCTTGCATTGAAAGTTAAGCCTTCGGGTCCAAGTGCAACATCATTCCTATAGCGAATGCCTCCGAGCAAGTCACCTGCTCTTGAGAACGTATAGAAGAGTTACGGAAATGTGGAGTCAAAGAGTCTCTCGTACTTGCCCTGACCGGGCGTCGGGCGCGTAGCGCCCGGCAGCCCTAAGGTTTCAAGGTTTCGATCTGAAAATCCGCCAACGTCTCTCAACGTCCATGCATGACATTTCTTCGATACGACACAAAGTTGTTGTCCCCAAACGGCATCTGAAAGTGGCTTCTTAGGTAGAGGACGAATGTTTCGCCCTCCGATAAGGAGCAGAAAATGCGTTTACCAATTGACACGGTGGCGGTCCAATTCATGTCGGCCGGCCCTGCTGAGCCGGTACTGGATTTCGAGACGAAGGCACCGAGGCTGGACGGCAACGGCCAGCCGCTGTACAGCGTGCACTTGTTCGCAATCTCGCCGGACAGTTACGACACTCTCACGGTGAAGGTGGCTAGCGAACCCAAGGGCATCGGCAACTTCACGCCGGTGAAGGTGACAAACCTGATTGCGTCGACCTGGGACATCGGGGGCAACCACGGTGTCTCGTTCAAGGCCGACAAGATTGAACTCGCGAAGGTAACGGTCAACTAATGATTTGGCTCCTAATCATCCTGGTGTTCGTGACGGTGGCTCTCTGGGCCGTCGGCTGGGCGCTTGCGCATTACGGCATCGTGATCCTCATGGCCACTGCTCTGTGCGCGTGGTACTTCCTAAGGCCCGAGCGCCGTGGTTAGGGCCACGTCAGCTTCTGCGAATCGCTTCCCCCGGATGGCTTCGGTCATCTGGGGGTGGCGTCTCGAGGTGTCGATGTGGTTTGGCTCAATCGTTCTCGCGCGAGCCGCACTGGCCTTTGGTTTGGTCGGCATTCTCGTCATGGGCTTTCTCCTCGCAGTGACGTGGCGGCAGGTTCCCGAAATTCACGAGAGTCTGAGGAGTTCGTTACGCGAAGCTCGTGATCGCCGGCGGATCTTGAAGTCATTTCGTCGCTGTCAGATCGTTGGCCGCTACGGGTACACGCCGCGCATTGCGAAGACTGCTGACTCGCCAATTGGTCGCCGCTACCTTTTGTCATTACCGACCGGACTTCACTTCGCCGAACTCGACACTCGTGTCGGAGAACTTGCCGCTGATCTTCGGGCTCGCGACGTCCGCTTTGTTGCTCTACCGCAGAGCGCCGGATACGTCGAACTCGTGGTCATCCGCCGCGAATCCTTCAGTCGTGAGCCGATTGTGTCACCACTTTGTCGCGGATGGCGCTATTCGCTTTGGGATCAGATACCTCTCGGCGTCCTCGAAAACGGACAAACACTCTCGATGCAACTCGTCGAGCACAACTTGCTCATTGGTGGTGAGCCTGGTTCGGGCAAATCAGTCGTTCTATCGTCCGTCGTAGCGGCTGCGGCGCTCGATCCATCGACAACGCTCACGCTGTTCGACGGCAAGCAAGTGGAGCTTTCCATCTGGAAGGACGCCGCTGATGAATTTGTTGGCCCGGACCTTGAGCACGCTGTTGTCGTCCTCGAGCGCCTCCAACAGATCATGGACTTTCGTTATCAAGTCCTCTTGGCTCTTGGCAAGCGAAAGTTTGATCCCGGCGATCCTGAAGGTCTCCACCTTGTCGTCCTAGACGAACTCGCCTTCTACTTGCGCGGTGGCAAAAAAGACACTCGTGACCGATTCGCTGAGTCGCTGCGCGACCTTGTCTCTCGTGGTCGAGCCGCCGGAATTGTCGTGGTCGCAGCTACTCAGAAGCCGAGTCACGATATCGTCCCGACCTGGATTCGAGATCTCTTCAGCTACCGCATCGCCATGCGATGCACGTCCTCAGACGCCTCTGACACGATTCTGGGTCAGGGGTGGGCCGCTCGAGGCAGCTCCGCAGCGTCCATTGATCCGTCCCTGCGAGGTGTGGGCTACGTACTCGCCGAAGGTGGCGTTCCAATGTTGTTTAAGGCCTATTATCTGTCCGATCTCGATCTGGTCGAGTTGGCTGCTGAAGCGATTTCTATTCGTGGAACTATCTGATGACGGCCAATCATCGAGAGCTTTTGAGACAGATTGAACTCGCCGGATCGTGCTCGCACCCGGTGCGTCTATCCGGGGAGATGGTCAACCTGTCGACCGGAGAAGTGGCAAACAATGCGTTGACCGTTGCGTGTAAGGATCGCCGAGAACAGATCTGTCCCGCGTGTTCCCACCTTTACAAAACTGATGCCTGGATTCTCGTGTCGGCTGGCCTAATCGGTGGCAAGGGCGTCCCGGACTCCATTTTCGATCATCCTCGATTATTTGCCACGTTGACGGCTCCGTCATTTGGCCAGGTTCATGTGCGCCGAACTGACGGTTCTTGTCACACGAAGACCGGTGGTTGGTGTCAGCACCGAGTGTCGAAGTCCTGTTTGCTGCGCCACGACGCCGGTAGTTCCATCCTCGGAACGCCCCTCTGCGGTTCCTGTTTTGATTACGAGGGCGCAGTCATCTGGAATGCCCATGCGTCGCGCTTGTGGAATAGGACAGTTGAACAGATCCGTTACGGTCTCGCGGCGTATCGAAGTCTCTCGATGGCGGAACTTCGCCAAGTGCTCAAAATCAGCTACCTCAAGGTGGCCGAGTACCAACGCCGCGGCCTTGTTCACTTCCACCTGGTCCTTCGGGTAGATGGACCTGAGACAGCTTTCACCGACCCGCCGCCGTGGATCGATATTGACCTTCTCCATAACGAATTTCTTAAAGTCGTTTCGAAATTCGAATTGGTCGGTCTTGGAGGTCGAACCATTCGCTGGGGCAGTCAACTCGATGTCAGAAATCTCGTCGACGACAGGAGTGACCTGCGGGTCGCGTCCTATGTCGCGAAGTACGCTACGAAATCGACAGGAGACTCCCTGGCCTTGGCGCGGCGATTCCACAGCCGGCGAGAGATTGATGAACTCCGCATTGAGCCCCATTTGAGGCGCATGGCGATTGTGGCTTGGGACCTGTCCACACGACCAGAACTAGAACCCCTCAATCTGCGACACCACGCCCATGCCTTCGGCTTCACGGGTCAGCTCATCACGAAATCTCGAAACTTTTCGACGACATTCAAGGAACTTCGGGGGATTCGCCGAGAGCACATGGCGCAGTTCAACGAGTCCGATCCCGTGGCTGGGACTTTCATCTACGACGGGCGCGGCTACGACGACCCTCGAGCGAGTGAGGTGGCCGAGCTGCTGCATCGGGCTCGCACCGAAGTTCGCAAAGTGGCCAGAGAACAGCGTGTGATCTCCCGTGGGATATCCCATGGGGAGTCGCTATGACCTACGAAAGCCCTTTTCCTGAATGGATTGTGGGATCACTCGGGAAAAGTCGGAGGACTTCACTCTGGCTGAGTGAAGTTATGACCAACTACCCAGACCCCATTCACCAACTCGTCGTCGAACTCAACGTTCTCTCAAGGACTTCTCGAGGACGTGCTCTATTTTCTCGACTCGAGGCCGCTGACGTTACTGTTCCGGGAGCAATTTCGCTATTCGAGGTCGCCCAAGGATTGGAGTGGAATCCGAGAATCGAACCAATTCCGAATCCGGTCCTTGAGCGTCTCGTCACCCTGTCGTTTAGGGACCAGGACACGACACTGACGTTGTTGGTCGCCCTGAGGCGAGCCCTTCGGGAGATGGCATTTTCCATCGGGCGACTCAGTTCGGATCCAGATGTCGCACCGGAGATTCTCGTCGACCTACTGGCTGAACTTGCAATTTCGGGCGGCGCCGATTCCGTCGGCCCATTGCTCGACCGCACATATCGATCTGCCCGAAGGACATTGAGACGTCACGAACGCCAAAGTGCGCCAGAAGTCCCTTGGGAGTTCGGTGACGACTTCGAAGATGTGACTAGTGACGTAGGCAAATCGGACCTCTTGGAACGATTCGTCAGCTCTGGGACCACTTCGTCGCCAGACGCTGATCTCATTCGATTGACGAGAATTGAGGGCCTCTCTTTGGCAGAAGTCTCCAATGCTCGAAACGCCAACTATCAAACTGTGAAGCGTCGACGAAATCGAGCCGAGACGGTGATTCGAGGGTTGCTTCGAGAAGTGGGGGAGTCGTGATGCCCCAGTTAGCCGACGAGTCGCATTTGGAGTTCTTTGATCGCAGCCGGCCACAGTGCACGCTCGGCGTCTTGCCAGAAGCGAGTCAAAAGTGTTTGGTCACCTCGTGCATCGCATACGTCGACGAGGTCACGCCAGAGGGGCATCTCGGTCGGAGCGAGCAGCATGGCTTGTTTGATTGCCCACGTGGCTCCGTCGAGGTCGTCGACCATCACGAGATCAGCCTGGAGTTGATGAGCTGTCGTCGCGACAGTCTCGATCATGCTCGTGACGTACTTCTGATTGACGGCCCATTCGAAGAAAGTGCTCGATTCTCCGTCGAATGGGACACCTCGCACCAACTGGAGGGCGTTTCGACGAAGTTCAATCGACTGTTCTCTGGTGGAGGCGGTGGCTCTCTTCGCGAAAGTGCGGAACTCTCGCCAGTCCGAACTCGTGTTGACCAATTCATAGCCCGGCCGCCCGTTCGCTTCCGGCAGATACTGAGGCCCAACCGATTGACGCGCACGAGAGACGTAGTTGAGAAACGTCTTCTGGGCAACGGAGGAGACCTTCATCGACTCCGGCCACAATGCGTTTTGAATCTCGTCAGCCGACTGAGGTCGATCGTCATGGAGAGCCAGGAAGGCGATGATCGAACGGATGGGATCAGCTGCCCCCTTTGTCGACGGCTCGATTTGAAGCGACCCGAGCACGTTCACCCGCAATTCGTGGGATTCGACATCAGTCTTTGGCTTCGGAGGGTCAAAGGAAGCTGGGCGCCGAATTTCTGTCGGCTGTGGCGGAGAATTGGTTCGCTGAGAATTCGCGGGAGGGTAGAACACCGGAACGTACTTCACCTGTCGACGTGTCCGTCGTCGCATACGCCAGAAGATCAGACCAAAGAAAATCAGCGAGACAATCGAAAGAATCTCATTCAGTGCGTAAGACGATGCCGGTCGCAATATCGGACTCATTGGACGGCTCGCGACCGGTGCCGTCAGTTTGCTCGGAAACGAGACTCTGAACCTAAAGGCTCCATCAATACGAAGCGGGGTCGTCGCCTGGCCTTGAAAACTTTGGAACTCAGTTCCTTCGGTGGTGGCTGGACCGATCGAAATGGTTCCGGTCCTGGTGTTGCTCGGGACAAGAAACCAGTAGGTGGCGTCGAGGAGACCGTCGTCGGATGCCACGTTGGGGTTGTTCGCTTGGCTGACCGGATTGGCTTCGTGTGCGACGTACCGTCGGCCGGCTCCACTCCTGAAGGTGATGGCGGACGGTGTCAAGGGTCTCATCGCGGAAAAGAAGTGACCCCAATTGGCCTGCCCGTAGTTGACTTGTACCGGGCCGGCGCTCGCTCTGAACGTGAGGTAGATCTGTCCTTTCGGTGCGAGAACTCGGGTTCCGACGATGCTGGTCGTCGAGAGTTCGGCACCCGTTACGTAGACGTTGGAGGGCAGGGATGCGTCGTCGGCGGGATTAGAGATTCGAAGCGAAAATTCTTGACTGAGTTGCTCAATGGCGGACCGTTGGGTTGCGGCTGCGTCCGCCGGAGAATTCAGTGTCGACAACATTCCTATCGCCAGCACCACACCCGAACAACCGAGACGGACGTACGTGTGCCATGGAAATGAGATCCTCACCGACCGGACCGAACATTGACTTCCAGGACATTGTGCTGGACGACATCGCTAGTCATCGCAGCCTTGCTCCGACAAAACTACTTCTGACGATCACTGAGGCATGCCAGGTCTTGGCCATTAGTCGCTCCAAACTCTACGGTCTTCTGAACTCAGGCCATTTGCCATCGGTACACATCGGTCGCTCGCGACGTATTCGAATTTCGGATCTTGAAGTATTTGTTAAAGGCGGTGGGGACGTGTTTTAGATACCCACGACTTTGAATAGAGACTTACGGTGGACGGAACAATCCGGAGTGGGGATAGGTGATTAGGACTCTCGAAACGTCCGATTCACTGCGACATGTCTGCGATCGCGATGAGGTGCAAGTTTCCTCCAGCAGGCACTGCGAGGACCCCTCTTAGTGGTCCAGTGCCAATAAGAGTCGTTGTTGATGTTGTTGTTCCCACAGTTCCTTGAACTCAACTGGCGTTAAGTAGCACAGCGAACTGTGAAGACGCTCACGATTGTATTGCTGTCGCCAGTCTTCCAAGAGCACCTGTGCTTCGAGCAGTGATTCAAAGAGCTGGCCGTTGAGGAACTCGTCGCGCAGCCGTGAGTTGAATGATTCGATGTGTCCGTTCTGCCAAGGCGAGCCGGGATCGATGAAAGTGGTTGAGGTGTTGTTGAACCGACACCAGTCGGCAATGGCGAAGGCCGCGAACTCGGGCCCGTTGTCACAGCGCAGGAACGTTGGAGCACCGTGTCGAGCGACCAGTTCATCCAGCACGTTCATCAGATCGTCGGCGGTGATAGATCTGCGCACGTGCACCGCTAAGCATTCGCGCGTGAAGATGTCTTGAATATTAAGCAGCTTCAACTGCTTGCCATCTCGGGTCTCGTCGAACTGAAAGTCCATCGCCCAGATGGCGTTGGGTCGGATCGGACTCATGGCGCCGACGTGCGCGCCGAGTCCGCGTAGGCGCTTCTTGCGTTTGCGGTAGGGGACTTTCAGGCCCTCTAAGCGCCACAGGCGCTGAATACGCTTCTTGTTCACGCGGTGCCCCTCGCGCCGGCGGTGTTGGTAAGCGTGCTTCCAACCGCGGCGCGGGTGGGCCTTCGCGAACGACACGAGCCATCGGCGCAGCTCTTGTTCGTCGTCGCTTGGCGACGTGACCCCAAGGCGCTGGGTCGAGCGGTGCTGACCCACAACGCGACACGCTCTTCTCTCTTTAACCCCGAACGACTCCTCGAGCATTACGACCGCTCGACGACGCGCGTTCGGGGTTAGAAGTTTCCCTTGGCGACCTCTTTCAGCATCGCGTTGTCGAGCGTGAGATCGACCACGATTCGCTTCAGGCGACCGTTCTCACTTTCGAGTTCCTTCAGGCGCTTCGCGTCGTTCGCCTTCATGCCGCCGTATTGAGCCTTCCAGCGGTGCCAGGTCGACTCGGCGATTTCGAGCTGTCGACAGACCTCCGCCAGATCCTGACCCTGATTGAGTAGTTTGTCGCCTTCGGCGAGTTTTCTGATCACCTGTTCGGGGGTGTGATGCCTCTTCTTCATGCTGTCCTCCTGGCTCCATTCTGGAGCATCGGGACTCTCGTTAGCAGTGGATCATTTCAGAGGGATCTTTCCAGCACCGTTAGTCCATAGGGCTATTGCGATTGTTGACAGATTTGTATGTCGGAACACCGCAGGCCACTTCTGAATCAGTTCTGCGCTAGTAATTGTGTGGTGCGCAACCCTTTCCCACAACATGATCGGTAGCGTCCAGGCAATTAAAAAGGGCCCCGGATGGGTCGTTTGGGATGCAGAAGAGCGTCTTGAGCGATTTCGCCTAGAAGAGAAGACCGCTTTCGTCGATCGCTTTAGACGTGAATGGTCGAAAACTCAGTTGCCTTTTCAGATTGCATTCGTCTTTTTCAGCGTGTTTGACCTTCAAGCATTCACGCTTCTCATTTCTAAATGGTCGCTGGGGCAATGGCAGGGGCCTGCCGCGTCAGGCACCGGGTCCTATCAAATTGATTTGTGGATGGTCGCGGCGACAATCATTGGCGTTTCTCTTCCCGTCTTTGTCGTGATTGTTCAATTTGCCGAATCGGCGAGTGACGAAGTGGTTGTCCTACCCATCGCTGAAGTCCTCCGCCGCGAATCAAGGGTCAATCTTGCAATTCTCTGGTCCGGAGTTGTTGTCGTGCATTGCGGATTCGATGCAATTTGGATACGAAGCCAGACCGTGCTCGACGTCGATTTCTTCTTGGCATTCATTCCTCTCGTGATACTTCTTGGTTCGTCCTATTTCCGGCTTTTTCGTCTCGTCTCAGCACGCGCGGATTTAAAGGAGAGGTCTTATCAGATGCTTGCAATGAAGTTTTACGACGCGATTGATGAATCCTGGGTCAACGAGGAAGCAAACAGGAAACTCAGAATCGCCTTTGCACAAGAAAACGTTCCGTTCACCCTCCTCCTCCCTCCAGCAATATCGGACGCCTGGATTGTTGTTGGTCCTGCCGAAGATGGAAAATTGATTGACATTGAGCCGTTAAGCGTCGTTGCAATTCTTGGGCTGACTCAGCCAAATGAAAGCAACCTGGAAGAGACCGTCCAATTCGACTCCCAGGGGACTACCGAACCGGGTGCATTTCTTCTTCAACTATGTGGCGGTCCGCTAGGACCGACTCATCCGCTGATCGCCGTGCGAAAAGTGGAAAACGAAAGCCGAACAGGTCCCGATCTGTGGAGTGAAATCCAAGCTCATGTCGAAATAGAAGCGACCAATGGTTAGGGCCCAAGACGAGTTCCGTGCAGAATTACAGAGCCTTCGTTGGTCAGTAATTCGATCAATTCAACAGACCGTTCCTTCCAATGTGGATGAGGGACTTGCTACATATCAGCGACTCTTGCAAGACATACTCAAACGGTTCAGCCTTCTTTATGGCAACACCCCTAGGTTGTACAGCCGATATCTCATTGGTCAAGGCGCCGGTGGTGAGCAAATGGAGTGGCTACGAAGTGACTACGAGGACTTCGTTGAACAGGCGCTGATTGCTCGCTCAATTCCAACTCTGCGAAGCGTGATCGGTGGTTTGCTTGGTGCAGCGAAGGTCTGTATAAACGAAGATGACTCCGCTGCATTGGTTCTATTTCTAGATCTAATGAAGTACGCATGGCAGTCGGCCAAGAATGACGACGAACTTCGGACACGACGCTCGATCGTTCGTGATCAAGTCCTCATCTCGTTGGATCACCTTACCTACGAGTCAATCGCCTCATCATTGGATGGGGGTCGAAAGACACCAGGGAGCTACACGGTGCCGCTGCTGATCAAGACGTATAGCGATCTCATGAAACAATCCATCGACGATCGCTTGCCAGACGATTTGGACACAGTTGCGAAACATTTGACCGAGGCATCAACCTACGCCCGCTCACTGTTCACTGACTACGGTCACGCCGACCCCGTAGTTGGCTCTGACGACCAGTCGTTGGTTCAAATAGTCACCGCAGCTCTGATTGGGGTCGACGGTTGGATCTTGTATTTGGGTGGTCAGAATCAAGTCTCCCGAGACGAACTCACCCTAAGAGAAGTGTTGAAGCCCTACATTGATCGAGTCAACTCTTGGGACGCACTCCCGTTTGTCGTCGGATATAGATCGAGCGATTTTTTCAGTTGGACGTCTTGGGAGTTGTTCTCGAGCGAAAGGCGATCTGGCTTTCTCATTTCCGTTGGAGGATTCATTGAGAAAGCGGTCCTTATCTCGGCGATTTCAAACGAAAAGTTACCCACGTGGCAGAACCTTCAAAGTTCGTTGTCGGATCGAGAAAACGTAGGCGACCTGAGATCGGTTGTTCGAGAACTCTTGCTTCAACTTGATCAGTTGGTCGATCAAGGATCATGGGTCGAACCTGACGCGCCAATGGTGTTTTCACTCAGACGTACTCTGACGAACTTTCAAGAAGAGGCTCTGGTCCTTCTGTCCAACCAATTGATTGATCGTCCGCTCTCTCGCGAATTGCTTCAACGGTTCCGGTCTACGGTTCGGGCGCAGAGACTTCAAGCCCATGTGGCTCAGTTGTTCCCGCAGAGCGAGATTGTCCTTGGGCATGACGACGAACAACTTCTTGATATACCGCGATTTGGCGTCGACCGACTTGATGCCAAGGATTACTTTGTGGAGTCTGACGTCGAGGCCGACGCCGGACGACTCGCCGTTCAGTGCGTACGCATTCAAAGGTCTCAAGAACAGTCGTACGTCTTGGGCAGACTCAATTCGTTTTTGCCCAGTCAGGATTCCAACCGCCAAACGATTGTTGAGGACGTTAAGAAGCGAATCGATCTGGACAGGTTGGAGGGTCGAACTCCGGTCATTCTCATCTCTGGATCGTGGATCGTCGCGCGTCTATTCGATGTCGAAGGGGAAGATTGGACTGAAACTCCTCCCACGTTGCTGAGAGCCGGCGCGTATCACGGCGTTGCCGTGTACTGGACAATTTCTGTCCACGATCAAATGTGTTTCGTGTTTGATCCAATACTGGTAGCCAACATCGACTGGCGACGAATGACCTCCGATGGCAGCAACCGAGATTCTGAGGATGGGCGGCTCCTCGTGGAAGTGCTCCCCGTCTCCCGTGAGTACGCGCAGTCATTGGGCAACGAATCAGGCCAACTCACTGAAGAGGAGATCCGGCGACGACAAGAAACGGTACATGTGAAAGTGATCGAAGCCTTCCGTTGGTCCCCGATCGCCCCGGCAGGAGCAGTGCTTCATTTACCTGCAAATGAGGATCTGGCGTATTGACTTCGGAGATTGCCGGAGGTGAAAACGCTGGTTGGTGCGTACCTTTTTCTTCCAGGGTGGTTGGCCGCCAAGTACCCTTAGCCCAACAAGTCGGGAGGGTGAATGCCAGCGACTAAGACGTCAAGTCTTCAGGACGTATTCCTTGAGTACATCCTCTTCATTCCTGACTATCAACGTGGATACGCCTGGCAGCAGCGTCACATCGCGGACTTCCTTGATGACCTCGACTTGCTGACCGGCAAGTTAACCCACTACGCCGGGACGCTCATTCTCGACCCCAACTCCTTGGCGATGCCAGCGGAAGTGGAAGATGAACAAGGCATTACGTACAAGAGGGCAGCTGTTGTTGATGGACAGCAGCGACTCACAACGGCGGTCATTTTGCTTGCTGCGATCGCACGCGAAGTCGAGCTATTAGGTGACGAGGTGCTCTCTCGTGGAATCGTTCGAACCTTCGTCTCAACAAAGTCCAATGACGACCAACCGCTCACCAAATTGAAGTTGAATCACGACAACGACAGTTATTGGGAACGTTGCATTCTCAACCCCGAACCCGCTCCAGATCCGCCGAAGATTAAGAGCCACGAGCGGTTGAGGGACGCACGAAATCAGATTGATGCCTATCTCACTAAAGCGTCGAGTCAGATGGGAGACGATTTCCCCAAATGGTTGGGTGAGTTACGCGAGAAGGTGGTCAAGCAACTCAAAGTAATGGTGTACGAAGTCGACTCGAGTCAGGACGTTGGCACGATTTTCGAAACTCAGAACAACCGAGGCCTCGATCTCACCCAGTTGGAGAAGACGAAGAACCTACTTCTCTACATTGCGTCCAAGTTGGACATCGACCAGAACGACATTGCAATCGAAGTCAATGGGACATGGTCGGAGATACTTCGACTTTTGAACTCTCGCGATCTTGGCGAGCCAGAATCGGAGGACACGCTTCTCCGGAATCACTGGTGCCTTTTCTACGACCCACAACCTCGCATGTTTCATGGTTACGACTCCGTCAAAGAGCGTTTCTCTCTCAAGCGCTATCGGGACAAACATCCACAATTGGCCAACGACATCCGCGCGTACATCTCTTCATTACTCACTTGCGCTGCGCCCTACTGCGACGTACACGCACCAACACACTCCGAAGCATTCACTGGATGGGAAGATTCGAAAACGAGAGATGCGATCGTTGCATATTCCGAGAAACTCATCGGGATTGGTCAACTTGCCACCATTGGTCCTCTCTTGATCGCCTGTCGTTTGTCAAGCACCGTCGGACCCGAGGATTACCTGGAAATTGTTAAACGATGCGAGGTTTTTGCGTTTCGAGTAGCGGCCTCAGGAACTCGCGTGGAGGCGGGTAGTCGACTGATCTTTCGAACTGCATTGGAAGTTGCTGCCGGGAGCAGTGGAAAAGCGAAGGTGTTGTCAACAGTAAAGGAAGCGATGAATGAATACGCCGGTCGCTCAAGAGTTCGTGGAGCACTTGCAGACATCAATAATTGGTACCAATGGACGCTTCTCAAGTATTTCCTGTACGAATACGAACTTCACAGGTGTGGCACAAAACACCCTCCCAAAGTGACCTGGACAACCGTTCGGGCGGAGAAACTGCAGCGGTCTGTCGAGCACATCCTGCCTCAGAAGCCAACCGACGAGTATTGGCAAACGAGATTCACTCCGGCCGAGATCTCAACGCAGACAGATGACCTCGGCAACCTCTGTCTGACTTACGACAACGCCTCTTATCAAAACAAGAGCTTTCCGGAAAAGAAGGGCACTTACGAAAGTCCCACGCCTTGTTACGCGAAATCTCCTCTCTACCAAGAGAAAGACCTCTGTCTCAACGATGATTGGACTCCAGAGGCGATCAACGTGCGAGGGAAAGTGTTGCTCGATTTTCTATACGATCGCTGGGAGATAGCGGCGCCCGTCAGGTCGGACGGCACTCCGTATTTCTGACCAGAACAAGTCGATGCAATACATTTCGAGACTTCTGGCGATTCCCACATTCGGCAACAATGACAGTCTCTTGATGCGACAGACTGCAATCATGAGCCACCCGCGAAAACGGTCTCCCAAGGAGTTGTCGGATCTCTCCGACAGCGTGATTGGCGACGTGACGTGGATTCGTAATGCCGACCTGGCTCGCCTTGACGAAGCGGGCCTTCGAGAGTTATCCGCGCGCTTGCGCAGGCTGCTAGTCGATGGCACATTCTTGCGATATCGAAGGTCCATTGGCATCAAGGGAGAATCGAGGGTCACCTATTTCGCCCTTCCACAAGACGTTGGCGGGGGGACGTTCATGCAAGCGGGAGGAGCAACTCGGGGTGGAGCAACGGTCGCAGGAATTCGTCGATTCAACCGATCGCTTACTCCCAAAGAGATTGAGGAAATGTTTCAGAAGCAAAGCAGTGGCCCAGAGCAAAAGACCGCAGTACTCTCCAACTGGCTTTCTTCAACTTGTCTGATTGTCAACGGTGTCTCGGTGTCTCGCAGAGACGTTGTCAAGTATGTGGCTAACAAACTGGGGGGTGTTCATGTGGATCCATCTAGAAACTCAAAAGGAGATCAAGGTTACATTGCGCTCGACGAAGCTCGTAACGGCGTTCGAGTTTTGGACTTGGACTCCGTGTACGCGGAGTTAACCGCAATAGGTCAGCAATTTGCGAAAGCGATCGAGTCGGAATCACTCGTTTAACGACGAACTACAGAAGGATTGGTTGACAATGGGTCCAGTTGAGTCAGCAATTCGGGAAAATATTCGATGCGGAGAGAGACTCGAAACTCCTGCGCAGAGAAAACCGTTCACGGTCGACACGATCGATCGAAATGGAGTTGCCTTGCTCTTTGGGAAGCAACAAACGCGAACCCCCTTCAAATGGGTGGTACTCGAAAGTGTTCGGACCGAATTCTTAAACTCCGGATGGATCGTCATCGGCGGGCGTCGAGATGTCGAAGGCGAACCAGGAACTCTTGATGGTTTTATCAAGCAAGTAGTAAATCGCGACTCCGCAGGTTATATAGCGTCACTACTCGAGGCTGCAGGTGTTGTCGAGTTGGATCGGTCTCGACCCGGGCGCATGCGAGTGTTCTCGTAAGCGCGTCGGCAAAGAGTATTCTCGCCTAGTGATAGCGGCGATCAAGACCGGCATGGCCGCCAAGGTGATGGAGTCAGAGCTTCGGGGTCCTTCCCAAGTCTCGAATTAACTCTGCATCGTATTACTGCGCGTCAGGAATCAGAAACACTTTCCCTGTTGCTAGACGAATGACCTTCGACGAAGGTTTGCCGTGACGCCCACTGCTCGACTTGGTTCCTGAGATTAAACCGTCGTTCCTCATACTGACGTTTCCGATGACCGTTGGCTCCTGACGGGTGGGGGAAACCGAGCAGGACCCGTCGGCCATCGATCTGGCCGGCGCTGGCAATCCTGTTCATTGCCGCGGTGACCGCTTTTCCCAGCGGGATGACCAACGCTTGAGGTACGTAGGCCAAGTCCGCGGCGAGGACCTGATCCACGAAAGCTGAAAGGATTGGTTCCTCCGAGAAGCTCGGGTTGCCGCCACTGTAGTTTTTTCCGTTTAGAAACACCGGGTGTAGGAGTGCCGACGTTGATCCCACAAGGTGAGCTGCATCCTGCCTCGTCCACATAAATCCGGTGGTCGGTAGACCAAGCCACGCCGCGACTCCGATCCCGTCGAGCATGTTTACGAGATTTACCCGCATCGACCCTGCGAAACTTCCGCTCATCGAGGCAGCATTGAGAACGCCCGGTATAGCGAGACCCTCACGCAAGGCCCTGGCCGCCGCCATCGAGGCGCGCCACATCTGTTGGCGGCCCGGAGTCAGTCCAACGAGAAACAACTTGGCCCCGGGGTTCACACGTTCGAATGGGACGTAATAGATCGAAAGGGGTCCGCGTTCCCACAACAAGAGTTCGGGGCGGATGATCTGTTCCTCGGAGAGGTCGTCGGGGAGCGCGGCCAACCTCTCGGCGAAGGTGTCGATGCACCAATCTTCGCTAATGAGGCCGCCTGCGCCGGTCTTGATTGGGCAGAGATGGGTCACCTGACTATGTCGGTCAAATGGGTTCACAAACATCCAGGTTAAAACGGGCCATAAAGAATCACCGTAGACCATCGCATCGATTTCTTTCGCAACATGCGCATGGCTCGAATGTTTTCGCGTGAGTCTTAAGGGCCGTGAGCAAAGTTCGAAACTGCATTTGGCGACTTCTTGAGATCTCGTGCGTTGCTGACGCCGTTGGGACTGCTGTCGATTCGGTTGACACTTTGACCTGCCCACGATTTCTTTGCGTGTTTCGGTCTTGAAATCAGGCGGTTTCTTTGGAGCGGATTGACGTCTCGAACTCGATCGGTGAGACGGGCGATTGCGGTAGATGTAGTAGCCCGGACTCGAGACGCCGAGCACTCGACAACACTGTTTCACGCTGAACCCGGCCCCGACGAGGACGTCGATGACCGGGTGAATCCTTTTGGGCGCGCGGCGTCCGAGCCGAGAAGTTGGTTGGCGCGTCGCAGAATCTCGACTTCGTCTTCGAGCTCACGTATCCGTCGGCGAGCCTTTCGCAACTCATTCGACTCTTCGGTCGTGCGACCGGGGATCTCGCCTCGGTCGATGCGATCTTGTTTGATCCAGGCGTAGATCGACGCTTGGGTGATGCCGAGATCGATCGCAGTCTTCGCGACTGTTCGACCCGACTTGACGAGAGCAATCGCTCGTCGTCGAAACTCTGGCGGATAGGGACGTGGCATGCATTGAGCCGTTCATCAAGGCCCAATTTCAACAACTAAAAGGGTAAAAATCTCGTGGGCAGGTCAAGATGTCAACTAAAACGTCAGCAGTCCTCTTTGCTGGAACGCCGAAGAGTCTGATCCTTCCCCTTCGACTTCTTCGGGTCGCGAATTGAAGCCCGCAAGGATTTCACGGGGGACGCACTTCTCGTAAAAAAATGTCACAATTGGGTGATGGCCGGGATCCGTTTATCTCTAAGAGAGGGCGTTCGCTCTGGCCGCAGCGTGGAGGTGGCTTTACGCAATCTGAGCGACAGCGAGAGCGGGCGCAACTGGCTTGAGAATTTTCGACCAGAGGATCGTCCGGCCGGCATATTGCTCCTCGACAGTCTTCGAATTGCAACCACCTCAGAAATGAGGCTTGGCTTACGAGAATTGTTGGACTCTTTGATCGATACCTCGCGCATCGCGTCCCCTGCTGTGCTGTTGCCGGTACTTTCCATGGAGGACGTTGACGGAGCAGCGGCGTTGGCACACATTGCGTACGAAACATTCATGCCGGGGCAGCCAATCAAGTCCACCCCAGGAAGCGAAGGGTGGATAGGGACGCTCATTCGAGACCAAGTCCGATCAGGATCGGGGACGACATGGATGGACCCGTCGAGTGTCATCGAAGACCTCCGCCGGAGCAAGTGCAAGTCAATCGTAATTCTTACTGACTATTGCGGATCGGGTACTCAAGTCGTAAATTACGCCGAAGCTCTTTATCGGAACAAGACGATAAAGAGTTGGCACTCCTTTGGGGTTATCAAGATCGTTGTTGTGGCGTTTGCGGTGTCACCGGAGGCGATCAATCTAATTAAGAAGTGTCCCCGTATCGAGGAGATATACGCAGTCGAGGAAGCTGATTGCTTTTCTAATGCCCATTGGTCTCGCACAGAACTTGACTTGGTCACGAATCTCTGCGAGGACTACGCGTCCGACAAAAAGCGGGATGAATCTCTCGGCTTTAAAGGCTCAAGTGGCCTTTTCATAACAGATCACGGAATTCCAAATAACGTCCCAGTGATTCTTCGGGACAACGGCAAAAAATGGAAGACACTCTTTCCGAATCGTATTATCACGATTGACTTTCTGCAGGGAGGAAACCCTCGGACACCGCCAAGGAGCATGCAAGATGCGGCGTCCGAACTTGGCCATACGAGATTGGCGCGCACGTTCGGCGACGGGCGACGGAGGCGTACGACAGACGAGGTTGCCGTCGTTCTAATGGTGCTATCTCTAAAGAAGTGGAGGATCGGCCAGGTAGCAAAATTCGTCGGATGTAGCAGTCAACGCGTGAAAGAAGTCATCGAGTTTCTTACCGAGTCGCAACTCCTCGACGAGAAGAGAGAACTGACTTCGAAGGGCTGGAAAGAGTTGGCCGCAGCTAGACGAGCACGTCGGAAGGTGGCTGCAAACCTCTCGGGAAGCGATGCGCCGTACTACCCTAAGTCTTTGAGATGACGCGACGAGTTAGTCCACCTAGTGATTGGCCATTGCATTGCGGTGGTTCGAAGGAGCCAAGTGCTCCAGGGTCACGCCTGCTTCATGTGACTTGCGGAAAAGGTGCCGCTCCCAACAGGGTTGGACGCGCAAGCCGGGCGCTCGTTGCCTCGCTGGCTGCGCGCCCAATCTCTGAGGGCGAGCCCTCGAACGTAGATGGCTAGCTCGTCGTCTCATCTCTATCGCGAGGAGGGCGTTTCGAGGGCCGTGCCCGACTTGGTTCTCGATAATGCCATCCGACAGTCACGCTCCACAACGGCAGCAACTGTTCTGAGCCTCGGGCATCTGGCTCATCGAACGGGTGCGCCGTATTCCTTCCTAAGGGAGGTCGCAGAACGAAGGATCGACCCCTACGAGGACTTCTACGTGAAGAAGAGAAGCGGGGGGACCAGGCATATTTCTGCCCCAACGCCACTATTGATGGAGATTCAGCGATGGATACTCCACTCGTGCTTGCGCGACCTTAGATTTCATCCACACAGTTACGCGTATCAATCAGGACGTTCAATTGTTCAATGCGCCAACGAGCACGTAGGAGCTCGCTGGCTACTTAAATTTGACCTTCACGACTTCTTTGGAAGCGTAAGCGAAAAGCGCGTCTTTAAGATTTTCAAGTCCCAGGGTTATTCAAACCTCGTGGCGTTTGAATTGTCTCGGATATGTACTCGAGCGAGCTACTTGGATCCCAATCCCGTGCCCGCTAGGCGTCGCTACAGCGTTATCGGTGCGTATGCGTCGAATCGAGTTGGCATTCTTCCGCAAGGTGGACCGACGAGTGGCGCGCTGGCAAATGCCGCCGCAACACGAATGGATAAGAGACTCCAACTCCTTGCTCTTGACCACAATTTAGTTTTCACTCGCTATTCGGATGATCTAACGTTCTCGTCTTCCCGAGAATTCGATCGGCTCGCAGCGGCGACCATTGTCAATGAAGTTTGTAGGGCAATTCGAGAATGTCATTTCGTATTGCATTACAAAAAGACGCGGGTGATCGCGCCGGGGGCGAGGCTAGTCGTGCTTGGTCTAACGGTTGATCGAGACCATGTAGGACTGCTTCCAGATTTCAAACGTCGAGTGAGACTTCACATTCGAGGCGTTTCAAAATTCGGACTGGGAGCACATGCCGCCAGTCGTAATTTCGACTCGGTTCTGTCTTTCGTTAATCACATTGACGGGTGTATCTCATTCGCTATGGGGGTGGACCGTCTCTGGGCTGAGAAGGCGGTAGGGGAGTGGACTGCAGCGTTGTCATTGAGCAAGTATCCGATCTCCTAAACAATTTTTCACATTCAACGGCGCGTTTGATTTCGACCCTTTGCGTATTCCGCAAAGGCTTTTCGTCAGCAACGGCGTAAGCAACGTCAAAAAACTTGAGCACACAACGGCGAATCTGGGTGGACAAAATGTGCTAGCGTTAGGCCAAATTTGGACGTCAGAAAGTACCGGTGAACAGGAATTATGGGCATGACACGCAAGGGGTCACAGGTTCAAGTCCTGTACGGCCCACCAAAAGTTGTCCTTTAATTGCTGGGCATTGATACGTCACACGATGACTCCAGAAGCTTTTCGGACCCTACTTCAGCAA
>Ga0182024_10005626_pt1 | contig 28005 bp, 22 predicted proteins | sample P32metaG_FD_120480 | JGI IMG/M metagenome (GOLD analysis project Ga0182024, IMG submission 120480) | Permafrost microbial communities from Stordalen Mire, Sweden - P3-2 metaG (Illumina Assembly) | ecosystem: Environmental > Terrestrial > Soil > Wetlands > Permafrost | place: Sweden: Stordalen...
AACAGGAGTTGGAACTCAGGAAGTGTCAGCCCAGTGAGAGCGAGAAACTTCCGACGGTTGCTCTGGAGTTCTGTATATGTCATCATGAAGTCATTGTATTACTATTTCTGATAACGTCTATTGACTCCACTAAAGGCTCCCATCGGTTTACTAGGGTCGTTCGCCATGTGCCCTTAAAGTAAGACGAGTCGATCTTCCACGCAAACAGATCGGCGTGGGCTTGCCCAGCGATCTGCGACGCAATACGCCCAATTATGCCTATAATAAACAGCTTTGAAGTAGAAAACTTTAGGAATTCATGCAGAGCCATCTCGGGCTCGTTTAAGGTTGAGGCCTTCTCACCAGCCACGAGTTTGAGCTTGTAGTTGTTGAGCGCCACAGATAATGACTGAACCAGCAGTACATGCTGTGCGGAAATCTGCTTTGGAAAGACTTCGTCATACGTGGAACGGTCCTCAAAGATCGTTCTTCGTTGGCGAATAGCAATTTGGAATTTCCCGTGGAAGGCTGCGAGGAATGGGGCGAGGGCCTCGGCCTGAATTGCGGAGGCGGAGAGGCGTTGGGCACCTTGCCGCCTATGAAGATAAATGATGCCGCCGGATGAGAACTCCGTCTGAAGTCGTCGCTGCACTGCGTCGTTCGACCGTATGTCAAATGCCTTAATGGCATTTTGCGTGTTATTATTCTCGATTATCTCGTTGATCAAATCGGGGTCGCTGCATTTGATGAATCTGCAAGGAACACGGCATGCAGCGGCTTGATCGCGAGGGGCATTTCCGAGAACCCCAGTAGTCTGAGCCCCATTGATTACGCTCACGCCATTGGCTGTCACTGCGCCATTCGCCTTGGCAAAGCCCTTTGTGAGAATGGTCACTCCATTGTTGAATGCCCAAAAGCGTTTGGGGACGCGCGTTACAGTGTCCAAGATGCCCCGATTGATGCTCGTTTTCCGACTCAGCATATCCAAGAAACCACGAATGTTGGCGCTAAACAGGTCGTCCTTGTGTTCCTTCCAAAGATCGTGAAGGATTGAACCTTCAATTGAGGTTTGGATCGCTTCCCAGCCGTCTCCGCTTTCCTCAAGTATCCCGCGAACCGGGAAGCTGATCTTCTTCTCAACAACAATCTGCTTGGTCAGGGAGGTGTATAAATGCTGGAGGCGTGGGAGCCCGATCTCCAGGGCTGTAACGCTAACGGCGGGATCGCCGATGAGAGTCTTCGCCGAAGCCGCCACAGTACGGAGTGCTTCCTCCACCTCTGAGGATTGGTGACAGTTATGGACAAAGAGGAGATGCAGATGCTTGATCTCTTTTCGCGCGAGGGCTTCTTGTAGCTCGATCGCTTTGGATCGAAGGGTAGAGGGGATTCGTTCATATGGCTTCGTTAGCAACCATGAAAGTGCGGTCAGCAAGTCGTCTGCCTTGTTTGTCGATGCTGTCGGCTTGTTCCAATCGTCGCCAACTGTGGCCTGCACTACAAACGCGTCACCCGTTTCTGAGTCGATTAAGCACAGGTCACAATCCTTGTCGTCGCCTCCTTCGGTAAGCGATTCGGCGGCGATTTCTGCGTAGTCAGGGAGATTCGCGTAAAGGCAGAGGGCGTATACTCCATATGCGTGTCGTAATGCGACTTCCCTCCAATCAAACTCGAAGAAATCTTCCAATACCGGGAAGTCCGTTATGACCGCGCTAGTGGGCTTGGTCAAAGGCTGCACGTTGGCCGGTGCCGTCTTGGTCGGTGCCTTCTTGCCGGAACCCTTGCGAGCCATTGATCGCCTCCGATTATGATGAGCAGTTTTCGGACCTTTGACGACGCAGTTTTGTGGCCAAATTGGTGAGAATCAGTTGCAGAGCGCGTGTCTCGCAATGAAAATCCCGCAATCACCAGTGGGATTTAGGACTTCAGGAACAGCTTACGCCAACGCTGATTGCGCCGGCCAGCATGTCCGGAATCCCCGTTAACATACCTGTGGATTAGGAGCGTTATGTGGGGCGAAGCGATCCCGAAGCATCCGTCACTCAATCCCTATAGCCACCTTGCCGGGACTCGAACCCGGACCATCGACCGATGGCTTGCCCCCGGTTGGGCAAGGTGGACCGCCGTTTGGTGCAGGCACGGCGCAACCTGTTTGACCTGGCGTTGACGATACCGCCAGCCCCGACTGTCGATCCGAGGCTGGGAGACGTGCAGACAATCTCCCCGTCTGCAAGGGGTCGGTAGACCTCTGCCTGCCCGGACATGCCCTTGTCCGGAACTCGCGGCAGGCATGAGTTCGCGTGTCATCCCCACGTCTACCAGGGGAAGCACCTGTCCCAGAGAGGCAGCACGTCGCGCCCGTGCATTCCCCGCCATAGGGACTCTGGCGTTGCAGCCAGATGCGAGATTACAGGCCAACGCGGTATACGCCACGCCGCGTTGATGGATCAGATTGTGTCGCCTTCTCCTTTCGCACGCCGAAAGCCGCTCGCCGCCGTCCAGGCCGGCCTGCTCAACGGCAAGTCGATCGGTATTCTCCCCGTCAAGGTACACCTTGCCGACGAGAATGCAAGAAAAAACGCGGCTGGCCTCAAAAGTGACATAAGGGCGCGATCCGACGTGAGCCGGTTCGTGCAGCGGCTCGTTCACGCACTCTGCTTGCGGGCCAGCAGCGCCCGAACCTCCGGCACAAGTTCCGTGGGGATCGCCATTAGCGTGACGTCCTCCGCCTCACGCGACGCCTCGATGTCGGCGAATTCCTCGTCCTCCGTTTGGTTCTCGTAATGCGCAATCAAATCCTGCACGCGCTTCTCGTCCCACCCAGGCGGCAAAGTTTGCTTCTTCATTTCGGCTTCCTCCGTTGTCGGCGACGGAACGCCTTCTTGGCCTTGCCTTGCGGCTCATACGCGGTAATCACGAAGACGCTCGAAGGATCTTCGTCGGGAACGTAGAAGACTTGGAGGACTCGGCCGGCCGAGGTCTGGCCGATCTTCCGCCGCGAGTTTCCGGCCGCCCGCAAGTCTTCCCCACCTCCGCGCAGGACTTCTTCGACTTCTCGTTCCGTGACCCCATGACCGTAGATGTGCGGTTGGCCGGTGTCAGGGTCGTGGTAGTAGCGAATATCCTTCCCCGGCTTCCAACCCGTGGGTCGCGGCGGCAGATCCTGGCACTCCCCAGTTTACCAGCGACAATTCGGAAACGCCATAGGCGGCTCGCATTCTCGCACGGGTTGCCCACGATCTCCGATATTCCGACTTCCTCCCCTCCTCCACATTCCCCTGCCCAGACGCCGCTCGGCCGTGGTACACTCCTCCTTGGCCCCCTGTCCCAGCAATGTCGGGTGCGTCATGGCGAATCGCTCGTCTCTTGAGGCCCACCGACCGCGGGACGGCGGCCGAAGCCGGCCGTTCGGTGCGCGATTGGGTTCCGCGCCCGGAGCGCGAGCAAGGAGAAACCCGGCCGGCCGCAGAGAAGTTTGGCGCATCGGCGCACGGCAAGAAAACCGTGATGTGTCAACGACTTATGATGCGCCAACTGACGCGCCACTTGGCGCATCACCGCAGCCGATGGACGCCCATGAGCGCCGGTCGTGGAAGGGGAAGAGTCGTCATGGCGCACGCGCCGCCATGGGAATAGCGCTGGATTACGCCGGAATAACGGTTACGATGGAGCGACGCTCGTTTCGCCGGGGAATAGAATAATTCCCTCGCCATACCTGGGGGCCGCAACCATGTTCTTCCCACCGCAGCAACGGATGACCCGCCGCCAAGCCCTCTGTAAGATCGGCGGCGGTTTCGGCGCCCTCGGTCTGGCGACAATGCTGGCCGGCGAAGGCCTCCTGCGGGCCGACGCCCCCAAATCGGCTGCCGACAATCCCCTCGCCCCGAAGCCGCCGATGTTCAAGCCGACCGCCAAGAGCGTCATCTTCCTGTTCATGAACGGCGGCCCGTCGCAGGTGGACACCTTCGACCCCAAGCCGGCCCTGGAAAAATACAAGGGCACGCGGCCCGAAGGTTCCATGTTGGCCACCGACCGCGCCAAGGGCGGCGGCCTCCTCCCCTCGCCGTTCAAGTTCAGCAAGCAGGGCAAGAGCGGCATCGAGATCAGCGAGCTTTACCCCAACCTCGGCCGGGTCATCGACGACGTGTGCGTCCTCCGCTCGATGCACACCAACACGCCCAACCACGAGCCGTCGCTGTTGATGATGAACTCCGGCGAGACGCAGCCGACGCGGCCGAGCCTCGGTTCGTGGCTGACCTACGGCCTCGGCACGGAGAACCAGAACCTGCCCGGCTACGTCGTGCTCTGTCCGGGCCAGCCGGTCGTCGGCCCGCAGCTGTGGGGCAACAGTTTTCTCCCCGGCGTCTACCAGGGCACGCACATCGACAACTCCAAAACCGATCCGAAAGCGATCATTCAGGACATCCGCAACCGCAACCTGCCGCGCGGCGTCCAGCGTCAACAACTCGACCTGTTGCAGCGGATGAACGAGGAGCACGACCAGGAGCGCGGCGGCGACGACCAGCTCGAAGCCCGCATCGCCTCGCTGGAGATCGCCTTTCGGATGCAGTTCGAGGCGCAGGAGGTGTTCGACCTGGGACGCGAGCCGGCCGCCGTCCGCCAGGCCTACGGCGACGGCCCGTTCGCCAACGCCTGCCTGATGGCGCGTCGGCTGGCGGAGCGCGGCGTGCGCATGACGCAGATCTATTTTGGCGGCGGTCAGCCGTGGGACGACCACGCCGACATCCTCAACCACCGCAACCACGCCAAGCAATCGGACCAGGCGATCGCGGCGCTGCTGACGGACCTGAAGCAGCGCGGCCTGCTCGACGAGACGCTGGTGGTCTGGGGCGGCGAGTTCGGGCGGACGCCGACCTCCGAGGGACAAAAGGGCCGCGACCACAACAACAAGGGATTTTCCATGTGGCTGGCGGGGGGCGGCGTCAGGGGCGGGATGGTTTACGGCGCGACCGACGAATTCGGCTACGCCGCGGTGGACAAGCCGATCCACGTCCACGACCTGCACGCCACGATCCTGCACTGCATGGGCATCGACCACGAACGCCTGACGTTCCGCTACAGCGGCCGCGACTTCCGGTTGACGGACGTATCTGGCGTGGTGGTGAAGGATATTTTGGCCTGAGCGACGCGAAGGGGAAGCGTCCTCTTGGGCCGTCCTTTTTCAGGGATTTTTTCTTGACCGGACGGAAAGCGCGTGCTGAACTATTCGGATGGCGTCAGGAGAATAAGAAGTTCGGCGGCTAGGAGGCGAACTGATGAGCTTGGATCGCCGTTACCAGCGATTGGCGGACCTGATGGAGGTGTTCATCTCCGGCAGGGATCGATCCCAGCACCAGGTTCGGGACATGGAAGGGGAGTTCGCCAACCAATTCGACGAGGACGGGCGCTTCGAGGATCTCCAGTACGCCCTCGCGATGTTCGGCGCGGGTGGCTACGATATGGAGGACCAGCTGGTCAAGGAATGTGGTTGGGCGCTCAAGACGCTGCGCGGCGTCTGTGTCTACGACGATTGCCAGGCCGCAATCGTGGAGGGAACCCGATTCTGTTCCCTGCACCAGCCGGGGTAGGATAGCCTAGGTCTTTCCAGAGTTCGTGGCTTTCCAGCGGCCCCGGCAGGCGAGCTATGTCGTTCGGCGACGGAAGTGCTTCCTTGGGATGCCGACCGTGCGTTAGAATGGGCTGTGGCTCGCCGCATTCCGGAGGGTTTCTTTCATGAGCCTGACCCTGGAGCAGTTCGGCATCGACCGCCTCAGCCTGCAGCCGCGGCCGGGGCATCCGGCTGACCGATGTCTCCGCCGTGGTGGTGAAAGATGTCCTGGCCTGACCGCCTACGGCGCCTTGTCCGCCACCACGTCGATGGCCGAGAAGTGTTCGTGGTCGCTGTCGGTGTTGAGCGTCTCCACGCGCAGCAGGTAGTTTCCCGGCTCCGGGACCGTGAAGGCGACGTGCGCCCCGACGCGGCACTGCGGCTTGAAGTTCATCGTGAATTGTCCCTCCGTCAGCGTCCCCTTTTTCAGGTCGGGCACGGCCTTCTGACCGATCTTTTCCTCCCGCACGACGTAGTAGCGAACCGTCACGTCTTTGATGACCCCGTGCGGATAGGTGTTGGTGAGAAAGAACGCCAGCTCTAGCGGTTCGCCGGCCTTGACCTTGGCCACAGGCCGATCGTTGTAGCCGCCCGCCGGCGGTTCCCGATCCGCGTTGGCGGACACGGAGTCCCCCTCCGCGCCGGTGTCCGGGTCGATGTGGATCAGCTTCAAGTCGATCCGGGCGTGTTCCGCGCGGGCCGAAAACGGCGACGCGGCCAGTGCCAGGCAGGCAATCAGGCACGACAGTCTTTTCACGGATCGTCCTCCGCGGGCGGAAATGTGGGATCGCCGATCTCCTGATCGGCCTCGCTCCTCATCGGGCGGTCACGTCGATGGCCGCGAAGTCCTCATGCCCATCCAGCCCCTCCGCGGCGCCGATGGTTTCCAGGCGGAACAGGTAGCTGCCGGGCTTGGCGATCGTAAAGGTCAACTCGCCTTCGTTCTTGGCCTCGGCGCCGAAGTCCATCGTCAGGGCGCTCTCGGCCACCACCCCCTTGTTCAACTTCGGCGGGGCCGGCTGACCCGGCTGCTCCTCCTTGACCGCGAAGAAGTGGACCGTGACGTCTTCGTGCTTGGCCTTGTCGGCGGCGTTCAGCTTCCATTGAACCGTGACCCGGTCGCCGGCCTTGATTTCGAGGACGCCGCGCTCCGCCGGCTTGGCGTCCGGGGCGGCCGACTCGGCGTGGGCCGTTTTACTCGCCTTTCCGGAGTGGACTTCGAGGTCAATGGCGAAAGGCTCCGCGGCGGCCGCGAAGGAGACGAACAATCCGAGGAGGACGGCCAGGCCAATCAGGCGGCGGGGCATGGGGGATAGTCTTTCGGGGCGAAGGAGGGAGGCGAAGCTTTTCGGGGGGCGTCCAATGCGACCATGATGCGGGCTTGCGCCGTCCCATGCAAGGGAAAAAACGGCCGGCGCGCCGGAACGACGGAAACGGATCGGGTAGGATACTTGTAGGGGCGGGGTCTTCCCGCCCTTCGCGCGTCCTCGCGGCGACGAGGGAGGGGCGGTCATGCGGCGGTGGCTTTTTCGACTCCTGATCCTGGGCGTATTGGTGGGCCTGGCGGCCGCCGTCGTCGTGCCGGCGGCGGCGTGGTGGCAACAACGCTCCGCGCCGAAGTACCTCACCGCCCCGGTCTCGCGCGGCCGGGTCGAGACCGTCGTCAACTCCACCGGCACGGTCAAGCCGGTCCTGTCGGTCTCCGTCGGCGCCTTCACGTCCGGGCCGATCAAGGAGGTCTACGTCGATTTCAACAGCGCCGTCAAGAAGGGCGACCTGCTCGCGCTGATCGACCCGCGGCTGGCGAAGGCCACCGTCGATCACGACGAGGCCGCCCTCGACGCCCAGAAGGCCGACCTGGCCCGCGTCGAAGCGCTGGTCCACCAGGCCAAGAACAACGAGGAACGCGCCCGCCAGCTCGTCGCCATCAACAAGGACTACCTCGCCGCCACCGACATGGATACCTTCGTCTTCACCCGCCTCCAGAACGAGGCCCAGTATCGGCTGGGCAAGGCCTCCATCGCCCAGGCCGAGGCCACCCTGGACAACTCCCAGGCCAACCTCGGCTACACCGAAATCCGCTCGCCCGTGGACGGCGTCGTCATCAACCGCGAAGTCGATCCCGGCCAGACCGTGGCCTCCTCGTTCCAGACGCCGGAATTGTTCGTCATCGCCCCCGAAATGGATAAACATATGTATGTATACGCCTCGGTCGATGAGGCGGACATCGGCCTGATCCGCGCCGCGCAGTCGCAGGGTCGGGTCGTGAAGTTCACCGTGGACGCCTACCCCGGCGACCTGTTCGAGGGCCGCGTCCATCAGATCCGCAACAACTCCACCACGACGCAAAACGTCGTCACCTACCCGGTGGTCATCGAGGCGCCGAACCCGGACCTCAAGTTGTTGCCTGGCATGACCGCCAACCTTTCCTTCCAGATCGAGGCCAAGGACGACGTGTTGCGCGTGCCCTCGGCGGCGCTGCGGTACGTGCCGCTCCCCGCCCTGGTTCGCCCGGCCGACCGGCATTATGTGGAGGGTCTCCCGGCCGGCCCCGCCGAGGGCGCGACGAATCGCTCGGCCAACGAAAAGGCCGATCAGGCCCGGAATCGCCAGCACCGAGTCGTCTGGGTCCAGGATGGGCCGCTGCTGCGGGCCGTCCCCGTCACGCTCGGGCTGATCGAAAACCAGTTCGCGGAAGTCGTGGACGGCGACCTCGCCGAGGGCCAGGCCGTTGTCACGGGGACCGAGAGCCTTTTCGCGCCGAGGTGATCCCGTGGACCTCTTCGACTTGTTGCTGATCTCCCTGCGAACGCTCGCCAAGCACAAGCTGCGCTCGGGGCTGACGGTGCTGGGCGTGGTCATCGGCATCGCCGCCGTCACCACGATGGTGTCGATTGGGCTGGGCGCCGGGCAAATGATTCAAAGCGAATTTCACACACTCGGCTCCAACGTCATCATCGTGCTGCCGGCCAGCAGTCAGACGGCCGGCGTCCGTCAGGGCACGGTGACGACGCTCACCGCGGCGGACGCCCACGCCATCGCCGTCGAGTGCCCCGCGGTCCTGGCGGCGTCGCCGTTCATCGGGACCAGCGGCCAGGTCATCGGCGGCAACATCAACTGGCAGCCCGACCAGATGCTCGGCGTCGGCCCCGACTATCCCGTCGTGCGCAACTGGCCGCTGGCGGCCGGCGAGTTCTTCACCGACGGCGACATTTCCGGGGCGACCAAGGTGTGCGTGCTCGGCCACACGCTGGTCGCGCAGCTGTTCCCCAACATCGACCCGATCAACCAACAGGTGCGCGTGAAGAACATCCCGTTCCGCGTCATCGGCGTGCTGGAGCGCAAGGGGGCGAACCTCGTCGGCCAGGACCAGGACAACATCATCCTGATGCCCTACACGACGGTGCGTAAACGTCTGCAACCCTCGGCCTTCGCCAACGTCGATCTGGTCTTCGTCTCCGCGCGCAGCGACGCGCTGTCGCCGCAGGCCGAACGGGAAATCCGCGGTTTGCTGACGGAGCGCCACCGCATCCCGCTCGGCGAGAAGCCTGATTTTGAGATCCGCAATACGGCTGAGATCGCCGCGGTGTTCGGCGTCGTCACGGGGTCGATGACGGCCATGCTGTCGGCGATCGCGGCCATATCGCTGGTCGTGGGCGGCGTCGGCATCATGAACATCATGCTGGTGTCGGTGACGGAACGGACGCGCGAGATCGGCATCCGCATGGCCCTCGGCGCCCGTCCGCGCGACATCCTGCGGCAGTTCCTGGTGGAGGCGGTGGTGCTGTCGAGCATCGGCGGCGCGGTCGGCATCGCCCTGGGCGTCGGGGCGTCGGTCGGCGTCACGGCCGTCATCAACGTGCTGTTGCCGACCTCGAAATGGCCGGTGGTCGTGTCCTTTCCGGCGGCGCTGCTCGCCCTGCTGTTCGCGGCGGCGGTCGGCATTTTCTTCGGCTACTACCCGGCGCGACGGGCCAGCCGGCTCGACCCGATTGAGGCGCTGCGCTACGATTGATACTGGGGCGCCGTATCTTCATTCGATTTTGCGGTCTGCGGGCTTTGCCCATAAACCGAGGCTTCTGGGCAAGTGGCTCCGGTTGCCCAGAACCCGGCGCCCTACTGGGACATGGTTCTGATACAATCACGCCAGGAAATGGGGGCGGTCTGTGGAGCGTAGGCCCTGAGGGATTTTCCCGTGGCCGCAGAGCCTGACATCGATTCGGAACCGCGACTCCTCTTCACCGCACCGTGGGAGCCGGTGATCGTGCGACGGGGCGACGCGCTGGGGCTGCGGGCGCTGGCCGATCAGTTCGCCGATGCGCTTGCGCCCGACCTGAGCAACCGGGTACGCGATGGGCGCTGGGTGACGATTCTCGCCTGGTGTCTGGCGCGGTCGCAGGAGGTGTTCCACGCGAGCGGGGGGCGCTCCGTGGCGACCCGCGCCCAGCAGCGCGAGCGGTATGCGTGGCTGCGCCCCCTTGAGTTGCTATGGGTCGCGCGGACGATCGCCCTCGCCGAGGACTGGCGGGATCGCTCGCTCGCCGGACAGCGCCGCGTACGGCCCTGGTACGAGTACGACGACCAATCCACGGATCGCTTCGGGATGTCGGTGGACCAGTTCCGCGCCTACCGGCAGACTGGAATGTACGGCGGGTATCGACTCGCGTTCCGCAAGTGGCCGGCCATGACGGTGCGAGGCGACGGTTGGACGCCTGGGCCGGCGACGATCAAGTTAGCGAGTTGGCTTGATGGGAGGCTCGGGGCGGCGCGACCGCCTTGGGCGCTCCACGCCTGCGATGGTGAGGAGGACTGCCTCTCTACGCGCAGTGCCAAACTCGGCCGGGGCGACGAGTACCGGTGGTGGTTGCGGCAATGGACGACATTCGATCAAGGCGGCAAAGGGGCGGATGACAACACTCTCCCTCGCCGGAGGGACGACTTCGAGAAGTTACCGGAGGCCAATCACCTGAAGCCGCTGGTTTTCGGGAACGACCGGAACGGAAAGCGGCGTCTGAGCGTGGCGCACGAAATCGCGAAGGCCTCGGCCATCGACCACATCGAAATCTGCGCTCATCTGGGCCGCGTGTTTGGCCACGAGCACACCATCCACGATCGCACCATCACGATGCTTCCACGCTTCTCCCGACTGGCGGATGCGGGCATGGAGGCGATGGATCTCGTCGCCAAATCGCTACAGAATAAGAGCCGCGTTGAACTTGCCGAGGTGGCCGCGCTCCCGCAGGCGGTACCCGTCAGCGAAGCGCTGATGGTGGGGGCGCAGGAGTGGCGCAAGGATACGCAGATGCAGCTTCGCCACATCGAAACGGCGCACCGTTTCGCCAGTGCGATTCCGAGTGCTCAACCCATCGAGTGCCTGCGCGCGCTGCTCCAGCATCACGAGGTGTACGGTGGCGGCCTGCGCTGGTTCGTCCTCCGCAACGGCTGGGTCGAGCCGCGCACGCCATGGCGTGGCGGTTCGTCGCGCTACCGCTTCCGCCTGTGGTCCCTTTGCCGGCTTGCCACGCAATGTGGCATCCTCAGCGACATGCCGCGCGCGCTGCTCGGGGACGTTGAGGCGGAAGAGAACGAGACTTCGGAGGCCGTCAATGAGTAGCGCCGAGTTCGGCTGGCAGTCACTGCTCCTCACCGACGCTCCGCCGGCATGCTGGCTCAAAGCTGCGCTATTCACCACCTACGATCGCGCCGACGAGCGCCTCTTGGCCGAGCACCTCCTACCGCTGCTCCTGAAACTCAGCCGCGAACCCGATGGCGAGGGCGTGGAGCGGCAATACTTCCTACTTGAGCTTGATCGGCGATTGAAGCAGTTGCACGACCATCTCATCGTGGTGTCATCGACGGTGCGCGAGGAGCCGGGGGACGCGGAAGAAGGTGAGAGCGGCACGTACGGGTGGATCTGGCGCTCCATGCGCCATCTCACCGTGGGGAGCCGTGGCAAGGCCGTGCAACACGCGAAGCTCTGGCTGCTCCACTGGGGGGCGGCCGACGCGGATGGCGTCGAGTACCTGGAGATCGTGGTTTCCTCGGCAAACCTAACCCGAGCCGCCTTCAAGAGCCAGTTACAGGCGGCCTGGAGGGCGTGCATTGCGCTCGATCCGAAACCCTCGAAGGCACGGCTAGCTCGCTGGGGTGTGCTTCCTGAGTTCCTGCGAGAGCTTGCCGCGTCAGCCGGTGAGGATGAGCGTCTCACCCCCTTCGTGGAGCTTCTCGCTCGTGGGGATTGCCCGGAAGGCGTTACGTTCGTCGCCAGCGTCCCAGGACCGCACTCTCGTCAGGTGCTGCGCCGCACGCCTTGGGGCGCTGCTGGCCTTCGGGAGATTACGCCTTCGGGACGAGGGATGGTCCGTGTTGCCATTCTCAGTCCGTTCGTTGGGTCGTGGAGCGGCGACGCCCTCCGACGCTGGTGCGCCTCGTTCGAGGGCTTACCAGATCGCCTCGCGCTGATCTGGATCGACAAGACCCATCCGTGGGCGCGTGCCGAGCGATGGCTACTGCCGGAGAGCACCTTGAAAGCGCTCACCGAAATGGACTCCACGCTGCTCAAACTCCGCCACGAGGCCGATGATCCCGAGGAGACCGACCTTTTCCATGAAGAACACCGGCCGGCAGACGACCGGTGGAGTCACGCAAAGCTGTATTCGTTACAGCGCGGCAACTCGCGCCGCTTGCTCGTGACATCTGCCAACTTCAGCCCGGCGGCCTGGGGAAGGCAGAACGACGCCGGTGAACTCACCATCGAGAACTTTGAACTGGGCGTTTGCGTCGAGCAGGCCACCTGGCCGTTCGACGGTCTTGAAGCGTTAGACAGTGAGCAGGATGCGGCGACGGTTCTGGAACTGCCGATCCGGGCTTCCGCCTACATCACGTGGGCACGAGCCGCGTGGGATGGGAGCAAGGTCGATGTCGAGTGCCGGTGCGAGGCCGGCCGCGAACTTGCCGGTGCAATCAAGAGTGGTGGCGAGTGGACCCAGATCGCCAGCTGGACGCTTGACGCTGACGGCTGCCTCCGCTCGGCGCAGGTTCCGTGGCCGGATTCAAAGCGGCCGCCGTTGCTGGTCCAGCTGACATGCGCGCGGCAGATAGTAAGGGTAGCGATCTTTGATAACAGACCGGCGCGGGATCGAGAGGGCGCCATTCCGCCCGAGGTGGATGAGGACGTGGCCCAGACGATGCGCGACGGACTGCTGTTTGAACAATATGGCGGCCGCGTCGCCGCTGACGCCGAGGGCGAAGAGCCGACCGACGGCAATGACGCGCTGGGCCAAGACGACGAGGTAGATGGAGCCGGACGCCCTGACAGCTACTCGGTTCCGGCCTTCATTCTCGCGCGACGGCACCTCGGTGTTGTCGATAACTGGGCCGATCAGGTGAAGCGCGTGGCCGCGCGCGGCACGGGGGAGTTTGAACTACAGTTGCTCCGGCGCGACGGCGAACTCCTGATCGAAGCCTTCAAACGGCAGGCAGACCGCGACGGCAAAAAGGAATTGGCGTGGGCGATCAGGGCCAACCTCGCCGCCGAGGAGTTGACTCTACGGCTGAAGCACATCCCGGAGGCGTGATGCTACTGATCGAATCACTCGGGCTGTCAGCCAAGCAGTGGCAATTCCTCTCGGCGCCACCGGACAGGTACGTCGAGGCGAGCACCCGCGCGGGCCGCCGCCTCGTCCTTGAGAGCACGCGGCGGCAGTTCCTGACGGCGCGCGACATCCTCGCGCGCCTCAACGGCAGCAACGGCGAAGAGGCACGTCGAGGAATTCTCCTCGCAGACGACGTGGGCCTCGGCAAGACGACCGTCGCCGCGCTGGTCGCGTGGGTCGTGGCTTCCGCCGGCGAAAAGCGCGGAGTGCGCATCCTCGTTCCGAACGATGTGATGATGCGGCGTTGGGTGGACGAGTTGCGGTCGCATGTGGAGCCTCTTCGGAAATGCGCGGGGGCTCTCGAAAACGTCCGGGAGAACCGCGTGAAAGCCGGAAGGGTCGGCAGGCTTTCCCCCGGCTCGATCCAGGTCGTCAAGCACTCCTACGCTGCATCGGGCGACATCCTCAATTGTGACCTGTTGATTGTCGATGAGGCGCATCGTGCGAAAGGCGAAGGCACGGCATTCAGCACCGCGCTAAAGCGGCAGAAGAAGCACGCGAGCCGGGTTCTCATCCTCACGGCGACACCGTTCAGCATCCGTCTCGACGAGTTGCTGCGCATGCTGACCCTGATCGGAGGCGAAGCGGCGCATGGTCCGGTACGCTCCTTCAGCCGTGCCCTTGATGATCTCTACTCAGGGAACACAGCCCGAAGCCCCGAAGTGGTGGCCGAACGCCTCGCTACGAAGGCCAAGGCGGCGGTCGATGCGCTCAGCTCGTTTGTGATCCGTCACGGCATCGATGACCTACCAAACGAGAAGTCCGCGTTCGGCGGTCGTGCGGACTGGAACCTCGACGTGCCACCGGCGAAGCCCAAAGAGTTGGAACTCATGATGCGCATGGACCGCTCGCTTCGCGTGGCGAAGGACGCTGGTTCCGAGTCGTCGAAGGCCACCAACGACCCGCGATTCCATGTAGGCTGGTGCCATTTCGATGCGGTAAGAGAGAGCCTCAAGAGCAAGACACCGCAGTTCGCTGAACCGGCCAAGGCTGTGGTCGAGTACCAACTCAAGTCCATCAAAGGACTGCGGGAGGAGGTGGGAATTCATTCAAAGATGGGAGCCGTCGCTGCCGAGGTGAAATCCATAATCGAGCAGGGAGAGAAGGTTCTTCTCTTCTGCCACCATCATGCGACCGCGCAGGAACTGACCGTCCACCTTCACACGATACTGCCGGAGGCGACGGCGCCGCAATCACCGGGTCCGTCCGCCTGGAGACAGGCGTGGGATGAGGTGCTGGAGGCCGCTGGTGAAGACCGCCATGAGAAGACCCTGCGCGACACGTTCATTGAATGGCTGTGCGCGGACCTGATCCGCGCACAGACGTGGACCTGGCTCTGCGCGGCGTCGGCATCGGAAGCCAACCTGCCGGACGCGCTGAAAAAGGCGAGCGGACGCCACCACCCCGGCACAGAGACCATCGCCGACGCGGCGCAGCGCCTGTACCACGCATTGCTCCAGTCCAGGTCGAGCCGAGCGGTCTTGAGGGCGGCAGAGGACCGCCCTGAACTCCTCCCGGGAGCGAACGGCGCCGCACGAGTGTTGGGCGTTTGCACGCCGAGCGAGAACGAGGAAGAGGAATCACTCTTCCTCCACAACCAGCAGCCCGACACCGTCATTTCGATCTTCAACAGCCCCTTCGGCCCAGACGTGCTCGTGGTCACGGACAAGCTCTCTGAAGGGATCGACCTGCACCGCTACTGCCGCCACCTGATCCATTACGAGCTGGACCCAAGCCCGATCCGCACCGTGCAGCGTAACGGCCGGCTCCGTCGCGTGAACAGCTGGGCGGCTGCTACTAGCCAGCCGATCCGTTACGCCTATCCGGCGTTTCGCGGGACTCGGGACGAAAAGCTCGTGGCAATCATGCAGAAGCGGATCGGCAGCTTTTCTCTCCTGCTTGGAGGCGTGCATGACATCAAGGTCGAAGACGTGGTGGGGTCGGACGACGCGGAGAGGTGGAGGAACGAGGTGATTGCATGTGCAAAGAAGCACCTCGAAAAGGCCGGTGGGCAACTGTGCGCGAGGGAACCTGGTGGGACGTAGCATGTGGGCTCGACAGGGTAGGCCCAACGGTAGGAGCGACACGGGTAATGGCGTCTATTCAGTCTGTGCCAGCGCGACGGCGTTCCTGATTAAAGGCAGCGGTCGGATGGTGTCTCTGGGGGAACAGCCTCCTGCCCAGACGACTTGGAATAATGGATAGGTTTACAGGCATAGACGGGTCCGCGAAGATTTCCTCAAGCGACGGCCCGATTCCGTCGATACAACCCCTACCCCTTACCGGCAGCGCCGATGCCCTTGATCGAACTGCGGAACCTGAGCAAGACGTATGACCTGGGGGAGGTGAAGGTTCACGCCCTCAAGGGCGTGACGCTGGACATTCACGAAGGCGAATTCGTCGCCCTGATCGGCCCGTCCGGCTCCGGCAAATCGACGCTCATGAACACCCTGGGCTGCCTCGACCGCCCCACCGAAGGCAGTTACCGTTTGGCCGGCGAAGAGGTCGCGGGGCTGAATCCCGACCAGCTGGCCCAGGTCCGCAGCCGCCGCATCGGCTTCATCTTCCAGAACTTCAACCTGCTGGCGCGGACCACCGCCCTGGAAAATGTGATGACGCCGCTCCTGTATAACCGAAATTGTCCGCGATCCGGGCGCAAGCGGCAGGCGCTCAAGCTGCTCGGCCGCGTCGGCCTGGGCAACCGCGTGGACCACCGGCCGAATCAGCTCTCCGGCGGCCAACAGCAACGCGTGGCCATCGCCCGGGCGCTGGTCAACGAGCCGCCGATCCTCCTGTGCGACGAACCGACCGGCAACCTCGACACGCGCACCAGCCGTGAGATCATGGCCTTCTTCCGCGAACTGAACGAGGCCGAACGCCTCACCGTCATCCTGGTGACGCACGACCTCGAAATCGCCCGGCGGGCCAAACGCGCCCTGGTGCTGATCGACGGCGAAGTGGTCGTCGATACCACCGATTTCGACCAGGCCGCCGAGACGCTGCACCGCCGCGCCCTGGCCGACGACGCGGCCACGAGTTCCCCCGCCTGAACGAGGGTCGCCGCATGGGGCGGTCGCTGCTTCTGGGTCTGACCGCCTTGGCCGTGTGCGGCTGCGTGCTTCCGGGCTACGACGGCCGGGAAACCGTCTGTCAAGACGTCATCCTTCCGGAACAGCGGGTCATCGACTACCGCGACCCCGCGCCGCTGCCGCCGGCCCGCATTCCCAACAACGTGCCGCCGCGAACCGTCGCCGACCCCCGCCCCGACACGCCCGAATGGCGGCTGTCGCTGGACGAGGCCATTCGCATCGCGCTGCAAAACGCCAAGGTGGTCCGCGTCCTCTCCGGGACCACCGCCGTCGCCAGCGGCCAGACCATCTACGACCCGGCGATCACCAACACGACCATCGACCAGGCCAACGCGGCCTTCGACCCGGTGCTGTCGCAGACCAACACCTGGAACCGCAACGACACGCCGTTGGGCGTCTTCGACCCGTTCGACCCGACGCGCTCCCTCATCGCCAGTACACCGGCGGACGCCTACCTCGGCACGCTGGGGCTGACCAAGACCAACGTCCTCGGCGGCCAGTGGCAGCTGACCGGGACCGAGAACCCCACGCGCATCGCCGCCCCGGGCCCGTTCCCCCTCAACCCCCAGAATCCCACCGCCGTGGTACTCGGCTACACCCAACCGCTGCTCCAGGGGGCCGGCTTCGCGGTCAACACGGCGCCGATCGTGATCGCCCGCCTCAACACCGAGCAGTCGTACTTCCAGTACAAGGACTCCGTGCAGGAAATGGTCCGCGGCGTCATCAACGCCTATTGGAATCTGGTGCAGGCGCAGATCGCCGCCTGGGCCGCGAACATCCAGGTGCGACAATCCAAGGAGGCGCTCGACGTGGCGGACGCCAACCTCAAGATCGGCCTGGGGCGGCTGTCGGACGTGGCCCAGGCCCGCGTGACCTACACCCAGTTCAAGGCGAACCTGGTGGCCGACGAGGCCAACGTGCTGACGCAGGAAGGGGCCTTGCGCAACCTCCTCGGGTTGCCGCCGGACGACGACCGCCGAATCGTTCCCGACTCCGCGCCGACCTTCCAGCGATGGAAGCCGAAGTGGGACGCCCTGGTCGGGCTGGCCGAGCAGCGTCGGCCCGACGTCGTCGAATTGAAATTGGTCACCGAAGCGGATCGGCAACGGCTGGTACAGGCGAAGGACCAGGCCAAGCCCAAGCTCAACGCCGTCGCGTCGTACACCTGGAACGGACTGAGCGGCGAAATGCCCAACGGCGAACGGTTGGCGACGGCCGGCGGCGTGTACCCGGACTGGTCGGTCGGCGTGAACTTCTCGGTGCCGCTGGGCCTGCGCCAAGGGCGCGCCCAGGTCCGGCAGCAGGAACTGATCATCGCCCGCGACCGGGCCAACGTGGAGCAAGGCGTCCACGCGGCCCTTCACGACCTGGCGGGCGCCGTCCGCGACCTGGACAGCGCCTACGACCAGTACCTGGCTTTTAAGGAAGCCCGCGAGGCCGCCACTGTCAATCTGCGGACCCAATCCGACCTGTTCAAAACCGGCCTGCCGCCGAAGCCCGGCCAGCCCGGCGTCATTTACCTCAACGTGCTCCAGGCGCTCAACGACTGGGGCAACGCGGTCACGTCGGAGGCCCAGCAACTCCTGGCCTACAACACCGACCTGGCCAACGTGGAGCGGCAGACGGGCACGATCCTGGAGACGCACGGCTTGGTCTTTTACGAGGAGCGGTTCCGCGCCGCCGGGCCGCTGCCGTGCGTTGACCTCCCGTATCCATCCGCGCTGCCCCCGGCCGGTTCGCCGAATCGCTACCCCGGCACGGCCGAGCCGTCGAAGAACGCCTTCGATCTGACGAACCCGACGGCGCGCGACGCGGCGCCGGAGACGCTACCGTCGCCGCGGATCGCGCCCCCGGCCCCTTAACGTATCTCACACACCTTCCATCGGCGAGCGGCCGGCGTGAGCCGGCTGATGGACGCCAACATCAGCCGGCTCACGCCGGCCGCTCGCCAAAGACGGCCGTTCGAGCGCCTTGTCGAGCGCCGCCTTCAGGCCGGCGTTCCAGCGCTCCAAATTGTACGTCGTCTCCACGTCGCGCCGCGCCGCCCCGCCCAGCCGCCGACGCAGCTCGCGGTCCTCGACCAGCCGCGAAACCGCCTCGACCAAACCAGCCACCACCTCGGGGTCGGGCGTGTACATCGGCTCGTAATCTTCGCGGAGCAGCCCCGCGGTCTCGTCCGCCCACGACGCCTTGCCGTAGCGGCCCTTGACGACCAGGCCGTTGTGCTCGTGGTGAAGGTACTCCTCCATGCCCCAGCCGTCGGAGCCGACGACGGCCAGGCCGTAGGACATCGCCTGGAGCAGCGAGACGATGTGAATCCGCGCCGCCGGCAGGAGGAAAATATGACTGTCGGCGTGCAGGGCGGACATTTCCTCGGCGGACAGGAAACGGTTGATGACGCGCACGTCCGCGCCTTCGAGGATGCGGTGGTAGTGGGCGTCGAGGTCCGGCAGGGCGGTGCGCAAGGTGAGACGAAGCTGTGGGTAGCGCTCGCGCAGCACGGCGAAGGCTTCCAGCACGTCCAGGCCGCCGCGGACGTAAAAGTTCTCGGGGACCTGACACCAGGAGTTAATGAAGAGCAAATGGATTTCATCGCCGTCCCGGTCGCGGTGGCGTTGGCGGCGCGACGGGACTTTGACGCCGAGCGGCGTGTAGAAGACCTTCCGCCGGATGACGTCGCTCCCGAACAGCGTGGGTACGAGGTCGGCCGTGGAGCGGACGTGCGTGACGATTCCCTTGCACTGGTCCGATTCCAGCAGCGCCTTCACGATCGGGAAGTACGGCGATTCGGCGATGCGCAGGCCGCCCGTCCCGCCGTTCTGGACGAACGGATAAAAGAGCGTCGTCGGATCTTCTATTTCGATGACCCACGGGTTCTGGCCGAACGTGTAGGGCATACTGGTGAGGAAGACGGGGCCGCGGTGCGGGGCGAGCAGGAGCTGCGAGCGGAAGTGGCGCGAATGGACGAAGCGCCCCACGGCCCCCGGGCCGGCGCCGCGAAGCAGCAACGAGCCGGCGAACCGGACGAGGGCGCCGAGCAGGCGCAGCCGGTCGCGCATCCGCACGTGGGGGGCATCGCGGAACAGGGTGACGGCGAACCGCGTCAGCGATGCGGCCGTCGCCGGGAGCCGGAGTAGCACAAGCTTAAGCTTGTGCCACGGCGACGGCGGCGCGTCTCGCGGCTTTACCGGGACGGGGGCGGGGGCGGAACAGGTGAAGCGGTAGCCGGGCGGCGGCTCCGCGGTGTGGTTGAACTGCGGGTGGCTGCCGCAATTGCCCGACCACTCGTAAACCGGGAGCCAGCCGGCGAACTCGATCGGCGCGCCGTCGCGGCTGGCCCCCGTGGATTCCCGTCCCGCATCGTTCGCCGGTTCTCGCGGCCGCGCCTCCGAACCGTCGATCAGCGCTTTCACTTCATCCAGCGTCGCCGCCGAGAGGGCGTCGGGGTGCGAAAACAGTCGTCCGCTACGCAGGGCGTCCAGGGGGTCCACCTGCGCCGGTAGGGCGAAGACGCGGCCGTGGGTCCGTACCAAGCCCCAGTCGCGGTACGTTGCCGGGAAGGGGACGCGCGGGCGCAAGCCGAGGTGCATGAACAGGTCTCCCGTTCGGTGAGGGGCGTCGGTGCGGCCGTCAGGCCAACAGCATCGCGCGGACGCCCCGAAGGAGCCGCCGGCAGACGCGCACGGGCAACCGACGCAGCGGCTGGGCGCGGACCTTTTCCAGCAGCCGGCGCGGGCCGGCGGTCCAGGCCTTTTTGTGGAAGTCCGTGCCGTATTCCATGTTGAGGTAGATGTTCCGCGCCTGGCGGCGGAGCAGCTCGAACCAGTACGGGTTGAGGGGGCCTTGCTTGCAGGTCAGTTCCATGTTGTTGTAGGTCGGCGTGTCGCCCAGGCCGTAGCCGCCGCGGCGCTCGTAGAACGGCGGCAGGCGCTTCCAAATAACGACTTGGTAGAGGTCATATAAGACGACGGACAGCCCCATGAGCCAGCTGTCCACGTTCGACTGCCAGCCGAAGTTCTGGCAGACCTCGATCAGCCGGGCGCTGACGACGGGCGACCATTCGCCGAAGGCCACCACCCATTTGCGGACCTCCTCCTCCTTCTCGTAGACGCCGGCGTAGGACTCGATCGGCGGGCGGTTGTGGCCGATGATGCAAAACTCGTCCTTAATGTCCAGGATTTCGGAGACCCAGTTGTTCCGGAAGAAACAGAAGTCGTCCGCCGTCATCAGACAGAAACGCGAGCGGGGATGTCGCTGGGCGAACAGGTATTCCTGGGCGTGGTGCAGGTAGTGCCGGCCCTCGCCGCGCGCCCAGGCGAACGTGCGGACGGCGAAGGGGTACTGCGCGAGGGAAGCGTCGGAAGGTCGTTGGTCGTCGTCGTCGTCGAACTTGATCAGGAATTCGAGTCGGGCGCGTTCCTCCGGCGTGGTGGTCGCCACCGCCGAATCTAGGAGTTGCTTGAGGTCGGATGCCGGGTTGTCCTTGGCGCGGGAGCAGAACAGGACGCTGATCATGGTGCTGGCCTCCATGCCGACGGAACGGATACGGGCCCCCCGTCGTCCGTGAAAGGGGAGTGGGCGAGACGGCTCCGATCTTTAACCGATTGGCTGGGTCGAGGGGAGAATATAAATCTTCCCGGAATTTTGGTCAAGCTGGACTCGGACGGCGTGACGGGCGAAAGGGAGGCGACGGCGCCGGCGGCCGCACGGGCGCCACATTGGACACATTTGGCATGAGGCTTGCATACTTTGCTTCCCTGCGCCCTAGTGACGGCAACTCGAATGGGAGGCGAAACAATGCGATGGGCCATTCCGTTTACCGCGGCTTCCGTGGTGCTGCTGGCATGTAGCATTCCGGCCCGCGCCCAATGGGGTTACGACGCCGAGAGCGATCTCGTCCCGAGCATCGGCGGCGTTTGGTATCTGAACGGCAACGGCGGCGCCCCGTGCCGCATCATCCAGCCGAGGCCGGACGGCCGCGCCCTGTTCGTCAACGAACACGGCTCCCGCGCCCGCGGCGAGATCCGCGGCGATCAGGTCTGGATACCGGATTGGAGCACCGGCAGCCCGTGGGACGAGGGTCTGTCGGGCAGGATTCGCGGCGACCGGATCGTCTGGCCCGACGGCAGCTTTTGGTCGCGCCGCGGCCGCTAGCGTAGGGGTTCAGGCGGCGACGGCCTCGCCCCTGCTGACGTGCTCGACGTAGGAGGCGATGACTTGCTTAACCGGTCCGTCGGCCCGGATGCGGCCCTTTTCCAGCCACAGCGCCCGCTCGCACAGCCGCGGCAGCACGTTCAGGTCGTGGCTCACCACGACCAGGATGCTGGCCTTTTCCATCATCTCGCCCATGCGCCGCTGCGCCTTGCGCTGGAACGCCAAATCGCCGGCGCCGAGCACCTCGTCCACCAGCAGGATTTCCGGCTCGATGGCCGTCGCCGCCGAGAAGGCGAGGCGCACCAGCATACCGGACGAATAGAAGCGTAAAGGGATCTTGAGATAATCGCCCAGCTCGCTGAAGGCCGCGATGTCCGGCCCCTTTTGCCGGACGCCCTCCGTGGACTCGCCCTGGAGGTAGCCGCGGTAGCGGATGTTTTTCCAACCGTCGGCCTCCATCTCGAAGCCCAGCGTCAGGTCGAACAGCGAGCTGACCTTGCCGCGCACCAGGCACCGCCCGGCGCTGGGGTGGTAGACGCCGGCCAGCAGCCGCAGCAGCGTGCTCTTGCCCGAGCCGTTGGCGCCGAGCACCGCCACGCGCTCGCCGTCGCCGATGCGGACGCTGAAATCGCGCAGCGCCCGGATCTCGAACAGCGGGTTGCGCGACTGACGGAACATGCCCTTTAGAAAATACTCTTTCATGGTGATCTGCCGCTGCTGGCGCACGCGGAAGGTCAGATCGACGCCATCCAATTCGATCAGGGCCATCGGCGCGTTCCTCCGGACGGGCGTTCGCTCTTCCCACGGGCTTGCGTTCGCGGCCGGCGTTTACAGGTAATAGACCACGCGCCGCTGTTGCCAGTTCATGGTCGCGGCGGCGGCGGCGGCGGCGGCGAGGGTGATGAGCGTCGCGGCGTACCACGACGCCAGCGGGGCCGGACGGCAGTCGATGAGCGGCTCGCGCACCAGGTCCAGGAACGGCGTGACCGGGTTGACCGCCAGCACCCAGCCGAAGCGGGTCGAGGCGAGGGACGCGGCGGGGTAGATGATCGGCGTGAGGTAGAACAGGATCTGAAACACCACGTCCAAGACGTGCTGGGTGTCGCGGAAGACGACGTTGACGAACCCCGCGAGGGCGGCCGCCGCCCAGCCGAAGGCCAGCAACACCGGCAGGGCCAGCGCCAGGGAGAGCAGATCGGGCGCCTTACCCACTCCCCGAAGGCTCAAGGACAGGATCACGACCAGGACCAGGGCGATGAGGAAATGGATCATCAACCCGAGAATGGTGCGGAGCGGGTAGACGGCCAGCGGCAGTGGGTGTTGCCGGATGTACGACTCCGCCTGAATATACGTATGACAGCCGGAGGAGGCGGCGCCGGTCAGGTAGGTCCAGCAGGAGAGGCCGCAAAAGAGGTACGGCAGGTATTCGCGGACGGGTTGGTGGAAGATTTCGTGAAACGCGGCCCCGAGCACCAGACTGGTCGCCAGCGGGTGCAGCAGCGACCAGCCGATTCCGAGCACGGAGCGGCGGTAGCGCAGGTGCAGGTCGTTGACGACCAGCGACAACCAGAAGTTTCGGCACTTCCAGACGGAGACGGCGTAGTCCAGCATCCTTGCAACCTCTCCCGACCGGCGGCGGCCCGAGCGGCCCGACAAGACGCGGCGTATTGGACAAAAACCGACCGGCGGTGTCAACGCCGGCCGACGAGGCGGGTGTGCCTCTCGATTTTGGGGGCGGCCCTGGTAGGGCGTCCGCTCCGCGGGCGCCCGGAAGGTCCCGGGGCGTGATCCGGCCGCCCGCCGGGCGGCGGTACGACTGGCGGATCCAACGGGCCTATTTCCCGCACTTCGAGGCCGTCGCCGATCGAACGGGCGTTGCGCGACCCCTACTCGTCCGGGAATGCTTTTCACGCCCCTGCCGTTGAGCCGAAAGTGGCCGACGCGGTTCGCCGCGCCTACACTCCCCGCATGAAGTACGTCATCGTCATCCCCGACGGCTGCGCCGACGAACCGCAAGCCTCCCTCGGCGACAAGACGCCGTTGCAAGCGGCCCGCAAGCCGCACATGGACCGCATCGCCCGAACCGGCGTCGTCGGCCGCTCCAACAATGTGCCGCGGCCGCTGACGCCGGCCAGCGACGTGGCCACGCTCAGCCTCTTCGGCTACGACCCCCTCGCCGTCTACACCGGCCGGGCGCCGCTCGAAACCGCCGCCATGGGCATCGCCCTCGGCCCCAACGACTGGGCCGTCCGCTGCAACCTCGTCACCGTCGAAAACGGCGACATGCGCGACTTCACCGCCGGCCACATCACCAGCGCGGAGGGCCGGCCGCTCGTCGAAGCCGTCGGGGGCGCCCTCGGCGGACCCACGCCCGGCGGCCGGCTGGAGTTCCATCCCGGCGTCAGCTACCGTAATATCCTCGTTTTCCGAGCCGACAAGGCGGCGCCGTTCGCAGCGGATACCAAGACGCAGCCGCCGCACGACGTTCCCGACAAGCCGATTGCCGACCATTTGCCCAAGGGGCCGGGGGGCGAGCTGTTGCGCGATCTCATGGAGCGAAGCCGGGCGGTGCTGGCCGACCATCCGGTCAACAAGGCCCGCGTGGAAAAAGGCAAGCGGCCGGCCACGCAAGTCTGGCTGTGGGGCCAGGGCAACGCGCCGACGTTGCAGCCGTTCGCGGAGAAGTACGGCAAGCGCGGCGCCATCCTCAGCGCCGTCGATCTGGTGCGCGGCGTCGGCGTGCTGCTCGGCTGGAAGCGCATCGACGTGCCGGGCGCCACCGGCTACCTCGACACCGATTACGCCGCCAAGGGCCGTTACGCCGTCGCCGCCCTGCCCGACCACGACCTCGTTTGCGTCCACGTCGAGGCGCCGGACGAGGCGTCGCACGAAGGCAAGGTGGATGAAAAAGTGAAAGCGCTGGAACGCATTGACGAGCACATCGTCGGCCCGCTGCTGGAGGCGCTGCCGAAGCACGGCGACTGGCGCATTCTCGTATCGCCGGACCACCGGACCACGCTGCGGACCCGCGCCCACGCCTACGGCATGGTGCCGTTCGCCCTCGCCGGGACCGGCATCGCGTCGAAGGGGCAGCCGTCCTACGATGAGACGGTTGCGGAGAAAAGCGATCTGGCGTTCGAGAAGGGCTTCGAGCTGATGCGGCTGTTCCTGAGCGGATAGTGGGCCAATCGCTCCGCGATTGGCCGGCGACTCGCGGAGCGAGTCGCCCACTTTTTATCGCCCCGGACTCGGAGGGACTGTGCCGTGGCCGTGTCCCGCTGTCCGCACTGTGATTTGGTCCTGACGCGGGAAGAACTCCTGGAGGCTTCGTCGGTCTGCCCGGACTGCGGCGAGCCGCTCGCCGCTCCCGCGCGGCCGGGGCCGGTCGAAGCGCCGGTTCCTCCGTCGCCGGCCCTCCCTCCCCCGCGCCGGTGGACGCATCGGGCCGCCTTGGCCGTTGCCGTGGCCCTTCTCGTCCTCTCCGTCGGCGGGGCGTGGCTGTCCTGGCGGCGCCCCGGCGGCGCGGCGGACGAAAGGGAACACTCCGTCGCCGCCGCCGATCCCTCGCCCAAGCCTGTGCCTCCCGCGCCCTCCCCGTCTCAACAGGAAAAAGCGCCGCTACAGCCGACGGCGGACGCCGCCATCGAGCCGAAACCGATGACGGCGGAGCCGCCCTCCCTGGCGGACCTCGAAAAACTCGGCGGCCGCTTCGACCGCAATGCGGCCGGCGAGATCGTCGCCGCCCATTTGGCCGACACCAAGGTGGACGATAGCGGCCTTCAAAGTCTGGAAAAGCTCGTCGGCCTGCGGCGGCTGGACCTCGATCACACCCGGATCGACGGCGAAGGGCTGGCGCGCCTGAAAGGGCTGCGGGAATTGCGGACGCTGAGCCTGCGCGGCACGCGCGTGACCGGCCCGGGACTGGAACAGCTGCCCGGCGTCACCAGTCTCGACCTCAGTGACGCGCCGATCACCGACGATGGGGTGGCGCGCCTGCGCGGTCTGACGCAGCTGCGTAAACTATGCCTCGGCGGCACGCACGTCACCGGGGCCGGGCTGGAACGCCTGACCGGGGTGACGGTCCTGGACCTGAGTGGGACGCCCGTCACCGACGCGGGGCTGGAACATCTAAAAGAACTGACGCAACTCCGCGAACTACATCTTGGAGGCACGCGGGTCACGGACGCCGGCGTGGAGGCGCTGCACCGCCAACTGCCGGGCGTCACGGTCTTTCGCTGAAATTGAGGGGGCGGCATGTTCGCGCTTTTCAACTACGGGTTGCTGTTACGGCCGGTCAGGCGGCGCGGCTGAACTCGGGGCGAGCGTCCTTCGACCGTTCTTCGGGTCACGGGACGCCCGTCATTTCCCTGCCGTGACTGGCGGCTCCTTCCCGATCGCGTAGGTCACGGTGATGCCGGCGTGGAACTCCTGCTCGCCCGCGGCGACCGGGACGGCTTCGGACGCCCCTCCTGGGGCCATCATCATACCCCTGAAGAGCGGCCGGGGAACCTGCGGCGTCTCCTCCTGGATCAGCAGCACACGCCCCACTTCCACCCCGGCCGCCTTGGCGTACAGTTCCGCCTTGCGGCGGGCGTCCACCATCGCCTGGCGGCGGGCCTCGTCCAGCAGCGGGTCCGGCTCCGCCACCGAGAAGCTGACGCCCTGCATCTGGTTGGCCCCCTCGCCGACCGCCCCGTCCAGCAGCGGTCCGAGCGTGTCCAGCTTCCGCACCTTGACCCGCACCTGATTACTGACCTGGTAGCCGATGATCTCCAACCGCTGCTGCCCCGGCTGGACCGGCTTGTACTGCGGCTGCACGCCGAAGTTGGAGGTCTGCACGTCCTTCTTGGCGATCCCCCGTGCCTCCAGGGTCTGGAACAGCTTGTCCATCGCGGCGTTGTTGTCCTTGAGGGCCTTGGCGGCGGTGTCCGCCTGCGTGATCACCCCCATCTGGACTTCGGCCATGTCCGGGGCGGCCGCGGCCTTGCCCGAGCCGACCACCGTGATCGACGGGACCAGCGGCTGCTTCTCGTCCGCCCGGGCGGACGTCCACCAGGCCGCCGACAGGCCCAGCAGGGCGGCGATCGCGAACCTCTTCATGGGACTTCTCCTTGTATCGGGACACGAAGGTACTCGTTCTTCCAACAGGAGGCGGCGCCGGCGGCCGGTTCCCGGCCCGATCGGCGTCGACGTGGCAGGCCACGGCTTCGCCCCCGACGGACGACTGCGCCCCACGAAACAGCGACCCGCAGGGGCGCCGGGGCCGAAAGCGTTCCATATTATGTGTCTTACGACTCGCATTATCTTATTACAAGGGGAAAGCGGAACCCATTGCCCCGCGGGCGACGGTGTCGTTCGGGGCAAGGCCGTGCGTGGGCGGGCGGTCCCCAGGTATCCCCGCCCCGCGACCCGTTGCGAACCGCCCTCCGTCAAGCTATACTCATTACTCGTAGCAACCCTGTCCTGCCGCCTGGACGAGACCACGGAGGTTGTGCGCGTGTACAAAACCTTTTCGTTCGCCGCCCTTTTTTCGGTCATTCTGGTCGCGGCGGTTCGGGCCGAAGACCCGGCGGCCGCGCCGGTCGGCGACGCCGCCATCGGGCGGTGGGTCGAACAGCTCGGCGACAACGACTATCGCAAGCGCGACGAGGCCAGCCAGGCGCTCCGGGACGCCGGCGCCCGCGCCCTCCCCGCCCTCCGCAAGGCGCTCACCCACCCCGACGCCGAGGTTCGCCGCCGTGTCAACGACCTGCTGCCGGCCATCGAAACCGCCGTCCTCCTCGCCCCCAAGCGCGTCACCTTCAAGACGGTCAACAAGCCCGTCAAGGCCGCCTTCGACGAGTTGATGCGTCAGACCGGCTACCAGATCGAATACAACGTCAACGACCCCAACCAGACCTACAGTTTCGACTTCCGGGATACGCCCTTCTGGGAGGCCGTCGAGAAGATAAGCCGCGCCACCGGCCTGGCCCTCCAGCAGGGCTACGGCGACGACCACGTCCGTCTCTACCCGCAGGACGCCTACGCGCCCTACGTCGTGACGCAGGGGGCGTTCCGTTTCACGGCCACCGGCTTCAACCAGAACAAGAACATCGATTTCGGCCTTGTCGGCCGGGCCGGACAGCAGCAGACCCGCAACGAAACCCTGACGCTGAATTTTTCGGTGTTTGTGGAGCCGAAATTGGCGCTACTGGGCGTCGGCGAGGTACACGTCGAAGCCGCCTACGACAACGAAAAGAACTCCATGCTGCCGCCGGTCAACAACGTGGACTTCATCAACAACCCGTGGACGGCGCGGCGCTTCGTGGCCGGCAAATACGGCAACGGCAATCGCATGTACAGTATGCAGACCCAGGTCAACCTGCAACGTCCTTCCGACCGCGCCACGGGCCTCAAGGTTATCCGCGGGACCCTCCCGGTCACGCTGCTGATCGACCAGAAGGCCGTCGTCGTCACCGACAAGGTTTTGGAAGCCAAAGGGACGAAGGCGAAAGTTGGGGACACCCAGATCAACATCGACGAG